>Ga0134071_10000921_pt1 | contig 10334 bp, 8 predicted proteins | sample 15_taG_27_FD_94466 | JGI IMG/M metagenome (GOLD analysis project Ga0134071, IMG submission 94466) | Grasslands soil microbial communities from the Angelo Coastal Reserve, California, USA - 15_D_Rain_40cm_5_09082015 | ecosystem: Environmental > Terrestrial > Soil > Grasslands ...
CCCGAGTTAGGGTCGGATTCGATGCGATCAGCCGGTGTTGTTAGTCGACCGTGTCACGATGTCGCAAGTTTGAAATATAGCTTCTGGGCTCCCGTCCGATACGGCCCTTGGCCGGCCGGATCTTGGTGGGGGGAATTCAGCACGTCATCCAGACCGAGCAAGACAACCCGCCTACCGGTTCCGAATCCTGGACAGTTGGGAATGGTGGCAACACCATGAACCTCGGAACAGATGCCATTTCTCGGAGGGGCCGCGTACTGGGAGGATCGGATGCGAATCGCTCAGGTTAGCCCCTTCCTGCCGTCCCGGTCCGGCGGGTCCGTCGTCTACTCGACGAACTTGGCCCTCCAACTTAAAAGGCGGGGCCATGACGTCGAGTACTATGCGGGTCGGACGACCGCGGAAGATGGACAAATATTGAAGGAAAAGAACGTGGCCGTCCACACTCGTCCCACGTTCGGGATCGCCTTTGGTGTGAATCCGATGGCGTACGTCCTTCCCGACCTCCTCAAGAGCGATGCGGACGTGATCCACGCCCACTCCTACATCTACACGACGTCGAACCAGGCGGCGATGGCGGCTCGCATTCGCCGGCGCCCCTTCGTCCTCCATATGCACGGAGCGACCTACTTCCGCCATGGAATTGCCGATCGCAAGACCTCCTCCGCGCTCTACCTGAAGGAAAAGGTGTACGACAAGACGATCGGTCGATGGACGATAGGCTGCGCAGACGCGATCGCGGCCGTCTCTGCGTTCGACATGCAGCAGTGCCGGGAGACCTTCGACGTGAACCCAGATCGACTCCACCTAATCCCCAATGCCGTGGACGTGGAGAAGTTCCACCCGCCGGCTGAAGAGGGCGACCGACCGCCGACCGTCACCTTCCTCGGACGACTGGAGCAGTGGAAAGGCGCGAACTCGTTCATCCAGATCGCCCGTAAGGTGCTCCAGGAAGTCCCCGAGACCCTCTTCCAGATGGCCGGCGACGGCCCGCTCCGAAACAAGTTGATGGCCGATGCCAGGGACCTCAATCGGAACATTCGGTTCCTGGGTGAGGTCAACCATGAGCGCATCCCCGAACTCCTGCGCCAATCCTCCGTGTTGCTCCTCCCTTCCTTCATCGAAGGCCTTCCCACTTCCTGTCTTGAGGCCCTCGCCTCCGGAACGGCGGTCGTCGCATCGGATACGGGCGGCACCTCCGAGATCATCCAGGACGGGCAGACCGGATTCCTTTGCCCGCGAGGGGACCTGGATGCCTTCGCCGACCGCGTGGTCCTCCTCTTACGAGACCCCGAACTCGCCCGCCGCATGGGCCGGAACGGCCGGGCCCTCGTCGAGCATCTGTACTCTTGGACGCGGGTCGCTGAGGTGACGGAGAGGCTCTATGAAGGCCTCGTCTAATCGAGAGAGCCCCCTGAGCGAAGGTCGCCGGCGCCTTATCTTGCATCAGACTCATGACCTCCAACGAGCTTCGAAGTCGACCCAAAGGTGATCAGATGAAGTCGGAAGCCGATCGCTATCACGGGAGAGTTCTGGTGACCGGGGCGGGTGGTTTCATCGGCCACCACCTTGTGAAATTCCTGAAATCCAAGGGCCTTTGGGTACGGGGCGTCGATATCAAGAAACCTGAATATGAGCCGAGCCCAGCCGACGAGTTCCTCGTTCAAGACCTTCGGGTTCCGGAAAATTGCCAGCAGAGTGTTCGAGGCGTCCGGGATGTGTACCAACTCGCGGCCGACATGGGCGGAATCGGCTACATCACTCGGAATTTCGCTTCCCTGAGTCGGAACAACGTCCTCATCAACGCCAACATGCTCGAGGCTTCGCACCTTGAGGGCGTGCATCGGTACCTATACAGCTCGTCGGCCTGCGTGTACCCGAGCTTCCTGCAGCATGCGGAATCCGTGAAAGGCCTTCGGGAACAGGACGCGATCCCCGCGGATCCGGAGAAGGGATATGGCTGGGAGAAGCTCTTCGCGGAGCAACTCACGACCTACTACGGTGAAGACTACGGACTCGGCGTCCATGTGGTTCGCCTTCACAACGTCTACGGACCTTTGGGAGCCTACGAAGGGGGCAGGGAGAAGGCGCCCGCCGCAATCTGCCGAAAAGTCGCGGAAGCGGAGGAGGGCTCGGCGATCGAGGTGTGGGGGGACGGCGAACAGACGAGAAGCTTCTGTTATGTCGGGGACTGCGTCGATGGATTGTCCCGTATCATGGAATCCGACGACGCGAAGCCAATCAATTTGGGAACGGAGGAGCTGGTGACGATCAACGAGCTTGTTGAACTCGTCTGCGGGGTTGCGGGAAAGCACCTCCGGAAGCAATACGATGTCTCACAGCCGCAAGGCGTTCGGGGCCGAAACAGCGATAACAGCCGATTGCGTAAGGTCCTGAATTGGGAGCCCAAGACTCGCCTTGAAGATGGCCTCAAACGCACCTATCCCTGGATTTGGAGCCGGCTTGACAAAACGGGAACGGCGAAGCCGCCGAGGCCGAAGGAAGCCCTGGGCCCGCCCATTCCAAGGTAGGCGATCGGCCGCGCGCTCGCCTGTTGGGCCGGGTCCGAGAAATAGTGCGGGGGGAAGTCTCGGATGAGGATCATGATGTTGGAAAATGGGTTCCCCCCGGAATTCTCCAGCCGGTTGCCATACGAGATGGCGACAGGCTTCGCGGCCGAAGGCCATGACGTCGTCGTGGTCACGGTTCGCCCTCGCAGGTACGCCATGGCGTCCGTTCCGAGCGAGGCCCGCGAGGCGAACGTCGTCAGGGATCCCCGCGGGGTCTCCGTGGTAAGGATCGGGTTGCCACTCAACGGTTCCAGCTTGCCCGCTCGAATGTTCGAGCACCTGCTCGTGCCCCTCTTCGTCTTCTTCGGTGGATTGCTAGGCCCTCCTCCGGACGTGGTCCATGCCGGTTCTCCTCCGTTCTTCTTGGGATGGTCCTGTGCGCTGCTCGCCCGGATCCGAAGGAAACCAGCCTTCCTCCGGATTCAGGATGTCCATCCGGATGCCCTCATCCGCCTTGGGTTCCTTAGGAACCGCGGCGTCATCGCCGCGATGGAATGGTTGGAGCGTCGCCTCTATTCTGCCATGGACCAGATCACGGTGATCGGGGAGAGTTACCGTCAGCATGTCGTCTCGAAGGGCATCCCGGCCGAGCGCGTCAATCTTGTTCCCAATTGGGGCCCCTCGCTTCCACCGTTCATCCCCGAGATGCGCGAGGAGCTCAGATGGACGAACAAGTTCGTCATCACATACGCTGGATCGATGTCGTGGGCCCAGGACCTCGCGACTGTTGTCGACGCGGCGGCCCTCTTGCGGAGAGAAGACAAAATCCGATTCGTGTTTGTCGGTGAAGGCGCCCAGAAGGCATTCCTCCAGGAGCGTGCCCGATCCCTCGACCTGTCGAACGTCGAGTTCCTTCCTTTGCAAAGCCGGGACCGCCATCTGGGTATTCTGAAGGCGTCCGATGTCTGCCTCATCTCGTTGAAGAAGCGATTCGACTCCCCCTCGGTGCCTTCCAAGAGCCTCGACATGATGGCGTGCGGGAAACCCATCCTGGCGAATGTGCCCCTCACGGGCGACTTGGCGGGCCTCATCGGCGACGCGGCCTGCGGTGTCGTCGTGGAACCAGAAAAGCCCGAGGTGCTCGCAGACGCAATCCGTCGGCTCTTCTCCGATCAGGACCGAGGACGGGTAATGGGGGAGAACGGTCGGGCCTACCTAAGGACCCAACTATCACTGGACCACTGCCTCCGACAATACGAGGCGCTCTTCGGTAGGGTCGGAAGTTCTTCGATTGCTGTCGAACGACCTCTCGCGGTGTGACGGATGAATGTTCCAAGCGCTGACCCGAAGGCGTTGAGGCAGGCGACTCTGATGGAAGGTAGCAGCCGTGCCGTCCGGGTTCAGAAATTCTACGCCACGCGCTATGGAAAGGATGAGAAACCCGAATCCATGAGAGTGAGTTTGATTCTCAGGGCGCTCGAGGCGTTGGGTCCCGGCCAGCGGATCCTTGACGTCGGGTGTGGCGACGGCTCTCTCACCTCAATGTTCGCCCAGAACTCAGAACTAGTCGCTGGAATCGAAGTCTCAATGGAAGCGTGCCGAATTGCTCATTCGAGAGGGGTCGGCGTAACGCGAGCGGATGTGGAAAACTACGCCTTTCCATTCCAGTCCGAATCGTTCAATGTAGTCGTGGCTGGCGAAGTCATCGAACACTTGACTGACCCGGACGAATTCCTGCAAGAAGTAAGGCGGGTTTTGAGGCCCCGTGGATACTTCCTCTTAACAACGCCCAACTTAGCAAGTTGGTACAACCGACTCCTCCTCTTGCTCGGGTACCAGCCGCATCACACGGACGTGAGTTTCTGGCACAACGTCGGAAAATTGAGGCCGCTCGTGGACGGCTCGAGCGGTCACATTCGGGTCTTTACCCTTCGAGCGTTGAAAGAGCTGCTCGTGATTCATAACCTGAGACCCATGTCAATCGAGGGCTCGACGGTCGCGATCCCCCTCCCATTCCCCGTGAACCTCGTCGAGCGGGCCTTCTCGAGTTTCCCTTCGATCTCGAGTGTGTTCGTGATTCTCGCCCAGAAAGAGGGAGACTCGACGTCGCATCGCATGGGGGCCTGACGAAACGAGAGTCGGGATTCTGCTATCGCAACGGTCCAATCGGAGTCTGGGGACCGACGCTCGCGTGTCGGGCATCCTGACTGGGTTGGAGTCCCTCGGTGTCGACGCGACTATCTTCGCACCGGGGGAGGCCGCGGGCGACCTCTCGTCCGCTCGCTTCGTCCGGTTGCCCACTGGGGAGCGGTTTAATCTGGCGGAACGATTCGCCCGACAGTTAATGGCGACACCCGCGATCGGGAATGCAATCTTCTGGAGTCGGGCCATGCTCAACAAGCAGGTTGGCACCCTTGCGAAAGCCCTCATTTCGATCAATCCCTCTGTGGACGTACTGCAAGGCGAACAGCAACTGGCTTCGATGGCGGCAATTGAAGCAGGCCGAGAGCTCGGATTGCCTGTCGTCGCAGACCTTCACGGAATGTGGTCGGAGGAGCTCTTGGCCTTCGGGTCGACCAAGCGGGGCGGTCGAGCCGACCGTAACATCCGGACCCTCGAATCCGCCATCGTGAAGAGCGCGGACCACGTCTCCGTGGTGAGTCCCGAGATGCGGGACTACCTTCTCTCAAACCTGGCCGCCGATCCCGCGAGGGTCTCTGTCGTCCGGAATGGCAGCTTCCCACAAATCCCCTCGGCGCCGCCGCACCCACATCCGCGCCACCTCGTGTTCGCTGGGATGCTTTCCCCCTTGCAAAACATCGGGCTCCTCCTCGATGCCATGTCGATTGTGTGTCGCGAAATCCCTGAAGTCGAACTCCATTTGACAGGCAGGGGCAATCTCACAGACTCTGTCAAGAGGCAATGTCGGAAAACAGGTCTGCCCGCACGGTTCTTTTGGTTTGAGGACCCGAAACAGCTCCTACAGTTCCTCGCATCATGTGATGTGGGCCTACTTCCGGTGAACGCGGACCCGGGTCGGCGGATGATTCACCCGACAAAGCTCTATGCGTACATGTCCGTCGGCCTGCCGATCGTCACCAACCGTAGCGCTGCGTGGTCCGAACTCGTGGAACGGGAGGAGATCGGGATCGTCACGGACAGCACGCCGATGGGCTTCGCGAACGGGGTCCTCGAATTCCTGAGGGAACCCAGCCGAATTCAGCGCTACGGCGAACGCGCCCTCACCTTGCTTCGAACCAAGTATCCCTACGCAAGAGAACTCGAGACTTTCGTGGCAATCTATTCAAGGCTCTGCGGCGGTGGGATGTTAGCACCGCCCATCGCCAGCCAGGGGTGAGGTCATCCAGACGAATCCGTCCTTGCCACTCCAACCCAACCCCGATTCGGAGACGTCGAACCTTCATGATGGTTGGTCCTGGATTCTGCGTGCAAAGGCCGCGGGTCTGACTCGCAGGGCTGCCGAGATCCGCCTTGAGGTCCTCGGGGCTTTGCTCGTCCTTGGAGGCGTTTGGTTCTCCGTATCGCTCATCGATCGACTTTGGGGCACGGGATACCTGACCGCCTCGGGCCTCGTCCTAATCTCCGGACCCCCCATCACGACGGCGGTGGCTCTCCTTTTCTACGCGACCTCCCTGGCCGTTGTGGCCCTAAGCTTCCTCTCTTCGCCGCTTCGCCGGAGATTCTTCCGGATCGAGTCCACCCCTTCGCATGGTCCTGGACTGCCGCACGGTTGGCTCGGACGACTTCGAGCTCTCGTTCCCTTCCGACCAGTTGGCTGGTTGGCCCTCCTTGCAGCGAACATCGGAATCATCGGGCTGCGTTTCGTGCTGTACCCGTTCCCGCAAGGCGCGGACACCCCTCAGTATCTCCAGGCTGCGAATGCCATCCTATTTCGATTCGACTGGAACTTACTCTATCAAATCCACACGGTCGGTATTGGCCGGTGGATTACCGTGATCGGAATCACGGCACTTCGCGTGATTCTCCTTCCGCTTCCCGGGCAACCTGAACTCCTTACGATGATGGTTGTGCCCATCCTCCTCGGCGTTTTCTATTCCTGGTCGATTGGCGTCTTCGTCTATCGTCTGATGGGCGATCGAGTGCTCGCCATCGGGGGAGCAGTCCTCGCACCGATCTCGTTCCTGACGATCGACCTTTCATACGGGCTGTTTGCCCAGTTCCTCGGCCAGTCCCTTTCCATCCTCGCCCTCACAGGGTTCCTCGCCTTCGTTCTCCATGGGCGGGGCAACGTCCGCACGACCGCGGCGATGTACACGGTTGCTATGCTCGCGCACATGTGGACGTGGGCCGTGTTTGCCGCCATTTCCCTAGTCTTTCTCGCTTGGGCGCTCCTCGCGGACTCCGCGGGTCGCACCGCCAAAGTCAAGCGTGCGCTACAGGCGTTCGGGCCCTCAATCGCCATCGCGGCCCTGCTTGTGATCATCGTCTCCAATGTCCAGGTCGCAGCGCTGTACCCCTATTCCGTCGGCGACGCCCATCCCTTCACCCTGCCCGAAGGTTGGCTTTGGATCGGCGGCTGGGAGTCGGCGGTTGTCTGGGCCCTCGGCCTCATCGGACTGCTGGTTCTGGCAGGCAATCGTTCAGAATCGGTCGCCCGAGTCCCGGTTCTCCTCTGGACGGTGACGATCTCCGCAGCCGTCTTCGTCACGGGCTTTCGCGATTCGTACCGGTTCTTCATCATGTACCCTACGCCGATGCTCGTCGTCCTCGGCATGCGAGAGGTGGCGGCCCGGCTACGGGTTCCCTTGCGGCAGGCCCAGCCGAGTGCTGTGCCCAACCGTGTATCGCGCATCGCGCCCGCGGTTGCGCTTGTTCTGATCCTCGTGGGCAGCGTCCTTCCCTGGGCGTACATCCCCGGTTGGCAGTACTTCCCCGGCGACGCAGGCTATCGACAATTGGTCCAGATCCGGGATCACTATGGCTTCGGCAACGGGCGGGTGATCATCCTCATCGATCAGCGCTACTTTGAAAACGCGCTCACCTGGACCGAGGCCGTCACGGGTGCTCAGGTCCACCCCGGGAATCTGTTGTCGTTGCTGCGCGGCGATCCGTACCGGCGGGATCTCCACCGTTGGTTTCCTCCCGACATGAACGGAGTGACGGAGATCCTCCTACCCTCCTCCCTCTACTCCCCCGATCCACTGGAAGCGGGGCTCTTGGCCTCGCCACTCGTCCCTGGCGTGCCCTACTACCGCGTGGCGGCCGGCTTCAACGCCTCCTCCTTCCTCACCTCTGCCGCCCTCCCCCTGTCGAATTCCTTCTGGACGAACTGGACCTTGAAGGCCGCGAGCTTGGATTCCACCTTCCTAACAGCGAATTCGCAGGTCAACTGGACGTTGCGAGCGCAGACCCCGAGCGCCGCGTTCCGCTCGCTGACGTACGTCCGACCGATGCCAAACCGGTCCGCGGAGAGTTTCTACTTCCTTCTGTCCGGCTCCCTGAATGGGGCCGAGGGGTCCATCGAAGTCGACTACCTGAGTGGGAAGGTCGCGACCTACGCGTTCGATCGGGTCTTTCCCAGTCCGATCTTGATCCGAATGCGCCTCTCCCCGGATGAAGTCGCGACCCAGCTCAAAGTCACCTTCTGGGTTTCTCCCGGGAAAGCAAGCGATACGAGTTGGCTTCTTGTCAGCTACATGGGCTTGGTGATTGTCTGAAACGTACCGATCGGAGGAAAGGACATGCCTAAATCCGACCCAGCGGACCTGCGATCGATCATCGAGCGAACCCTGGCGCGTCGGAAACGGAGCCGGTACTTGGTTCCTCTCTCGGAACCCACGTTCGGTGTCGACGAAATCCTCGAGGCCCTCGATAGCCTCACGAGCGGCCAAGTCACATACGGACCGAAGGTGAAGGCCTTCGAATCGGCGTTCGCTCGGTATTGTGGTTGTGCAGGCGCGGTCTTGACTAACTCCGGCTCGTCCGCGAATCTGCTGGCGTTAATGGCCGTCCTAGACCCGGAATCCAGCCGTCGAAATCATCATCGACGAACCGGAAAAGTGCTGGTGCCTGCCGTCTCATGGTCGACCTCCGTGTTTCCGATCCTCGACGCAGGCCTCACCCCGGTCTTCATCGATATCGACCTGGCCACGCTCAACGCGGATGCGTCCACCTTTGAAACGGGAATCGACGAAGACGTCATCGGGATAGTCCCGGTGCACTTGCTCGGGAACCCCGCGCCAATGCCTTCGATCATGAAGCTCGCCGAGGAGCATGACCTGTTCGTCATCGAGGATGCATGCGAGGCCCACGGGGCCACGATCCACGACAGACGGGTCGGTTCCTGGGGAGATTGTAGCACATTTAGTTTCTACTTCTCGCACCACATCACGACCATCGAAGGCGGCATGATCGTGTCCGATGACGACGAGCTGCTCGACCTCGCAAGAATCCTGCGGTCCCACGGCCTCGCACGCGACAGCAAGCACCTGCAAAGGCACACCGCAATGTATCCAAGAATCGATCCCCGGTTCTTGTTCGTGAACCGCGGATACAACCTGCGGCCTACGGAGATTCAAGGGGCTTTCGGCATCCACCAACTGAAAAAGCTAGAGGGCTTCATCGAAACGCGAAGGCAAAATGCCCTCGCGCTTCGTAAGCGGCTGGAACCGTTTTCTGATTGGCTCCTCTTCCAAGACGAATTGTCCTCCCACAGGAACGTGTATCTCGCCTTCTCCGTGATTCTGAAGGAGGACGCGCCATTTGATCGAGGCGATTTGACCGGAGGTCTTGAACGAGCGGGGGTCGAGACGCGGCCGATTGTGGGGGGAAACCTCGCCGAACAACCGGCCTTCAAGCATCTTCCTCACGAGACCGCGGGGAGGCTGCCGAATTCCCGACTCGTCATGAGAAATGGATTCTACTTTGGGATTCACCAAGGGGTCGGCGCGAAGCAACTAGACCACATCGGGGCTGTGTTCGAGGACTTCTTCCGGCATCAGGGTCTGCCGGTCCGCAGCTGAGCACACATCGCCGGGCGACCGTCGGAGGCCGTTTCGCCGGATGCTGGGGTTCTATGGAGATCACTTTTCTCCGAGGCCACGATACTGCATCGAATGACACTCTTGAAAAAGGCCCGACTTGGTCGCTTTCCACCACGCTTCGTGTTCGCGGTACCACCGAACGGTTTCCCGGAGCCCTTTCGCAAAGGATCGGGACGGTTTCCAGCGAAGCCTTGAGCGGTCCTTCACCGTGTCGACCGCATGCTGCTGCACGTGTCCGGGCCGGTCCGGAACGGTCTTGAGGAGCGACTTCGGTTTTTCCGAGGGCTTTGAGGATCGCCGCGTCAATCTCGTTCACAGAGTGCCATTCCGAAGCGCCGATCTTGAGTACTTCGCCCTCTATACCCTTCGACTCCATTCGACTGAGGGTCGTGACCTCGGGCATCGTCACCAGTCTCAAATAGTGTCTGGCGAATCGCAAGCCGCATGTGTCGGATGATGGGTGTCGTGAGCCGGGGACCCGTGTATTACGACCTGTTCGAGGAGTTCGCGGACCTCGCGCCACAAGGGATGTGTCCCATCGGGGCGCCGGACGGACGCGGGCGCGAAGACAGCTGCGCGGTCCAACAGGATTCGACGTCTCCCACTCATGTACCCTACTTGGCAGTCTCCTTTCGGCGTCCTACCACTTGGAATACGTTCGCGATCTTCCAGAAAGCGGGGCTTAGTTGTACTAATCGCTTGCCGACTCTCTGCGCCACCGTATAAGGGCGGGTCGGCGGTTTCAACGCCCAAGTCAGGTTGTTACGTTCGAGAAGCACCTCTAATCGATTCCATGATA
>Ga0134071_10000923_pt1 | contig 10323 bp, 8 predicted proteins | sample 15_taG_27_FD_94466 | JGI IMG/M metagenome (GOLD analysis project Ga0134071, IMG submission 94466) | Grasslands soil microbial communities from the Angelo Coastal Reserve, California, USA - 15_D_Rain_40cm_5_09082015 | ecosystem: Environmental > Terrestrial > Soil > Grasslands ...
CTATTGCTGTCAACGCCAGACAGGCGAGCGCCGCAACAAGATGATCCAAACGTTCCGGTTTCAGCGGATCCAGAATTTTGGCTGCGACGTAACCGCCGGCGAAACCGCCAAGATGCGCCCAGTTATCGACACCTCGGAAAATAAATCCAAAGATGAAAAGGGCAACAGCCCAGGACTTTGCCTGATCTCCTACAATGCTGCTGCCTGTCCGGCGGCCGTATAAAACCAACGCTCCCAGCAAGCCGAAAATCGGAGCCGACGCTCCAACCGTAAAACCCGCGCCTCCCAGGAAAGGAAGGAACGCGCCCGACAGCGTGCTGGCTGCAAATCCCGTCACGCCCGCGATCGTATAGATGATGACCATGCGGCTCGGTCCATACATTTCCGATGTGGCGGGCGCAAGTTGGCGGATCCACATCATATTGAAAAGAATGTGTAAAACCCCGGCATGCAGCCATCCCGCGCTGAGAAACGTCCACCATCGTCCGGCTTGAAAGACCGGAATCACACCGCTCGCACCGAACACAAAAAGGCTTCGGCCGCTGGGTGCAAGGAAGTTGAGGCCGCCCGTACTTACGCCTTGAACGTCAAACGCCAGCGTCAAGAGGTACAGAATGATGCAGCTCCACATCACAAACTGAGTGAATCCGAGATCCCGGCCCAGCCGGCTCAGCAGCGGCGCAAATCCCCATAATCCCGGGTTCCAGCGTCCGCACGTGAAACATCGCTCATCGTTGACGCCAACGAGATTCCGGCATGAAGGACAGACAACCGAACCCCATTTCTGCCTCAGCATGAAATAAGCTTATGATGGTCAGACCTATATGCGCTATCTCGTAAAGCTAATGGTCGTCTGTATCCTGGCTACGACGGCCTTTGCTCAGGACCCGGTGAAGGTCCTCATCGACCGCTTGGATCTGGACAAATACAAATCGACTATTAAAGGTCTAACGCAGTTCGGCGACAGGCGCGAGGGAACCGAACGCAACCGGCGCGCGATAGATTGGATCGAACAGCAGCTGAAGAGTTACGGCTGTGTCAACACCGAACGGCTGACCTACAATTACGAGCCTGAGCCGAGGACGCCAACTAACCTGCCGCCAAACACCGCTGCGGGGGGAGGCCGACCGCGAGGAATTCGCATCCCTACCCCGGTCAACAGAGACCCGATGAAGCAACGAAATGGACGACTGCGGGAGCTCAATAGCGAGCCGTCCACGCCGGGCCCCCGCGAAGAGGTTTACTGCACCAAGATCGGTGTCGCGCATCCCGAGGAGATGTACATCCTTGGGGCGCACATGGACGGCATTGGTTGGGGTGAAGCCGCAAACGACGACGGCTCCGGCACAGCGCTCGTCATGGAAATCGCCCGCGTCCTGAGCAGTCCGGATGTCGAGACGGAACGATCAATCCGATTCATCCTGTGGAACAACGAAGAGACCGGCCTCAATGGCGCTCGAGCTTACGTGGATCAGCGGGAGGACCGTCAAGGCAAGGAAGATCCGCCGGGATCCGGAAAGTATCCCGAGCCGAAATGGCTTGGCATGATCCAGCACGATATGATGCTTTTCGATCATGGTATGCCGCGGCCGGATGGCACCCTCAGCAAGGAGCAGCGTCCTGAAGCCGATGTGAACATCGAATTTCAGATGAACTCCAAAACCGTGGCGCAATCACAATCGCTCGCGTGGACCTTTGAACAGGCGAACGAGAAATACGCTACCGATTACCCGGCCTCCGTCGGCAGCCATATGACCAATACCGATTCGACTCCGTTTCAGGATTTCGTTCCCACAATCAGTCTTCGCGAAAACGAACGGGGAACGCAAATCGGAAACGGTTGGGATCCGCAGTGGCATCAGCCGTCGGATCTGTATGTCACGTATAACGACAAAGACTTCCGGCTCGGTCTCAATGCTGCACAAACCACGCTGGCGGCCATCGCTCAACTGGCGGGGGCGCACCTGGTTTCGCGGCCTGCGCAAACGCGTACCACTGCACCATAATTGCCGCACCGACGGTCGAAACTTCCCGCCTGGCAACTGCCACCAGGCTCGGTCAGGTTTCCTAACGCGCTGATTCCCGAAGCTGTCTGAACTGGTACGCAGCATGCAGGCGCCACTCCGTCGGATGGCACAAAACGGCGAGATTAATAAAAAGTTTGGAGTGTACAAAAACCTGTGCTGCGGCGTGGAAATTGTGCTCGCCGAAGGAGCAAGGTTCCCCGATTGCCCAAAACACCCCAAACTGACGACAGAGTGGAAACCCACCGCCGGGGAGCGTTTTCCCCGCGCCGGCGATCTTCCGAGCGCAAAAAAGAAGAGCCGCGATCCCGCTGCATAGATTTTGGGGTCAGAGGGGGGGGCGCACACCTGAATTCCTGAATTACGGAATTCAGGTGTGCGCCCCCCCTCTGACCCCAAAATACATCCTCGCTTGCACCCACCGGCCACGGTTATGTTACGCTTCGCGCGGCATGGACGAGCGGCAAGGTTATACTCTTTTTGCGGTCCTCATACTGGCGCTGTTGCTGCTGACGCGGATACCGGCGACGGCGTCGTATTTCACGATCGATAACGTCAATCTTGCCTTTTCCCTCGAGAAGTTTGATCCGCGCATTCATCAACCGCAGCCTCCCGGCTATCCCTTCTTCGTTTTTTTTGCCAGGATTGTCCACGTCATCTTCGGCGATGCGGAACGCACTTTCCTCGCGGTGTCACTCTTGGTAAGCGCGGTTTCACTTGCTGTCGCGTTTGCTCTCGCCGCGCGGATGTCTTCGCCATGGGCGGGCGCGGCTGCGGCGTTTCTTCTGCTCGTCAATCCAGTCTTCTGGCACGCTGGTCTGGATGGACCGCTGCGTCCCAATCTGGCTCTGTTCTCGCTATTGACGGCCTATTGCTCCTGGAGATGCTGGAATGGCGAAAAACGTTTTGCATATTGGGGAGCGGTTGCGCTGGGCGTGGGAAGCGGCTTTCGCCCGGACCTTATTGCATTCCTGTCACCGCTGTGGTTCGTCGCGTCGTGGGCCGGGACGAAGTCGTGGGTGACCGTATACAGAGCATGTGTGTTACTTGCGGTAATTGTCGGTGTGTGGCTGGCAGCACTCATTGTCGCCATGGGCGGTGTCCGGACGTTCGCAAGTGTAATGCTCGGGTATGCAGTTGCGCAGTCGGGGCAAGGGTCTGCGGTTTTCGGATCATCGATGATCGCCTGGCTGAGGCAGATCAACAGGCTTGTGATCTGGAATGCGTTGGCGGTAATGGGATGGATTTGGGCGGTGCCGTTTGCGGTGGAGCGCCGAACTGACCACCCCGGCGCGCCAGCTTCTATTAAGCTGTCGCGCCAGCCCTCCTCAGCGAGGAAGGAATTAACGACGGCATTCTTCTTCATTTGGATCATTCCCGGACTAATTATCCAGGCCATGGTGCATGTAGATGCACCCGGACATACGTTATTTTCCGTGGCTGCCCTGTGCGTTTGGGGTGGATGGGTTCTCTCGCGTGTTCGCGCGCGAGAGTTCGCTCTAGGCGCAGCGGTGCTGGTGAATGCAATATTTTTTCTCGATTTTTTCTCACTGCCGTCGGGAGCCAATAATCCAAATCGGACACCTTCGATAAAAAATGCCATCCTGTTTGGATCTTTCGAAGCATCCCTCGGGCAGGTGCGATATCTCGACGAAACCACAGGCACGACGCTGAGAGAAATCGAGAATTTCGCTCCGAAAGACCGTCCCTGGGTCATCATTACCACCGATGCCTATGTGGACCAGTGGTTCATGAACTGGCGAATCGGCCGCTACTATTTGCCGCAACAGGAATTCTGGATTTTGCAAACCGGCGCCGGCCCGAAACGTGTGGAGCGGGTCCGCCGCGATCGTGTACTCGACTCACGAGAAGCACCGCTGGAAATTCCGGTCTTTCGTGAAGGACGCATTTTGTGGTTGATCGAACCCGACAGTGCTTTTCACAAGCATCTTGCGGCTGTACAAACGTTGACGGGTGGGAAATATGTCTTCTACTCCGATATCACTCGTGATTCTCCTCCATTTACGATTGATGGCGTTGAAATCGTACCGAAGTGATGAGCATGGAATTTAATGATGTTCGATTGAGATACGAAGCCCTTCGCGAAGAGATCGACGATGCTTTACGTGGCGTTCTCTCCAGCGGACGCTACATTCTGGGCCGGGCCGTTGAAGCCTTCGAGGAGGAATTTGCGCGATATTGCGGAGCGGAGACAGGCATCGGTGTCGGTTCCGGTACCGACGCGCTTAGCATCGGTCTGCGGGCCTTCGGTGTCCGGCCGGCCGATGAAGTTCTGGTACCTGCGATGAGCGCATCTGCGACGGCGATGTCCGTTGCCATGATGGGCGCGAAACCCGTATTCGTCGATGTTTCGCTGACCGATTTCAATATCCTTGCTGACGAGTGCCTGGAGCGAAAGACTTCGCGGACAAAGGCTGTCATTCCTGTTCACCTGTACGGGATGCCGGCGCGGCTGAAGGAAATCGCGAAAACGGGGGTGCCTGTTCTCGAAGATGCGGCCCAGGCGCATGGCAGCGACGCGAATTGGGGCCGATGCGGTTCGTTTGGTCTGGCTGCTGCGTTCAGCTTTTATCCGACGAAGAACCTTGCGACTTATGGCGATGGGGGAATGCTCGTGACCTCCGATCCGTCGATTGCCGAAGCGGCGAAGCTGCTGCGTAATTACGGACAGCGTGAGAATTACTCATCAAAAATCATCGGGGAAAACAGCCGACTGGATGAACTGCACGCGGCGATTCTCCGAGTCAACTTGCGGCGGCTTGACGAATGGAATAACCGGCGTCGCGCTATCGCGGAAAAATACCGGGAGGCGTTTCATGAGCTGCCGCTCGGTCTGCAAGCCGAGACTGGCAAGAGCAACGGCCACCTGTTTGTTGTGACGACCGTGCACCGCGACGGGCTTCGCCGTTATCTCGAGGAGTGCGATGTTCCTACGTTAATCCATTATCCTGTCCCTCTGCATCGCCAGAAAGCCTTCCTCGAGTTCGGTCCGGCCCGCTGCCCAAATGCAGAGCTGCTCTGCTCGCGCGTGTTAAGCCTGCCGATGCACGCCTTCCTCTCGGATGCCGATGTGGCTCGTGTGATCGAAAGCGTTCATGAATTTTTTAAACGCAAAGTGTAGCCGCGCAGCGGCGTAAGAAAATAGCCCAGCGCGCAAGCGCTGGGTCTTGGTGTTTATGTCGATCACAGCCCCGGAAGGGGCGGCATATTTGAAACCTGCCGCCGCTTCGCGGCTTTGGCAACAGTTCCTGACGCGCCGGCTAGCTTCCGCCGCCTCCGGCTGTACTAATTCTTCCTTGCGTAGCAGATCAGCGACAGGCCAAACGGCAATCGATGGCCGGACTTGAACCATTGAGCCTCGCGAGACAAAACCGCCTTGAACACTCCGTCGAGCCATCCCAATCCTCGCGGCAGCGGCTTGACATCGCTTCCACCGGCGATGCCTGCGTGCTTCAACAATCTACGGCCAAGAATCACGGGAAACAAAAACCCATTGGCATAGCTGGTCCATTCCACTGTGAATCCGCAGTGCTCCAGTCTTTTCTGAAGCTCGTCTCGTGTATACCGGTAGCGCGCCTGCAAGTCCTCGTCGTGTGACGACCACAGCCACATAAACGCGGGTACCCGGATGAAACAGTGAGCTCCCGGTTTCAGCACACGAATCATTTCGCGGAATGCCGCCTCGTGAGCCTCAGGCGGCGTCTGGGTGACAACCTCGAAAGAGAAAACCAGATCGAAGGTTTCAGACTTGAACGGAATATTCGTTATCGAAGCTTGAGTTACCTTAGTAAAGCCTCGGTTGCGCACATGCTCGAGCGCCGCGTCGGCAATGTCGAGGCCATAGACATCATGTGAGTTCAGCGCGCTGTAATAGCCTAAGTTGAAGCCCGTCCCGCAACCTGCATCGAGAATTTTCAGATTCGGCTGCGCAAGCTCTCGTGCCGCAACCGTATCGGTGATCCGCCGCATGGCTGCAAACCACCAAAACTTTTCTTCGAGCTGATACAGCAACTCGAAATCTTCGGGGCGCATGCGTAGCAGTTACCAATAATGCGCGCGGCAGCGGCGGTAGTACTCCACGGTCCGCGTCAATCCTTCTTCCAGTGTGATGCGCGGCGTCCAGCCGGTCGCCGCCTTGAATTTGGCGGCCGATGTGTAGACGCTGCCGATGTCGATGGCCTTCTTTTCTGAAGGAAAGGGAATGATGCGGTAAGAACCGCGTTCTGTTATGCGCAGGAGCAGTTGAGCAAACGCTTCCAGCGTGACCGGCTTCTCTCCGCCAAGATTGAAATAATCCCCGCGAAGCCGGGAATCGGCGGCCGCAATCAGGAGAGCATCGACAACGTCGTCAACGTAGTTGAACCCACGCAATTGCTGGCCGTCTCCAAATAGCTGGATTTGTTCGCCGTCGATCGCCTGTTTAATGAACCAGCCGATGAAGCCCTGGCGGGAGTGCTTTACGAGCTGCCGTGGTCCATACGTGTTGACCAATCGAAGCGACACTGCGGAAAGCCCGTGGGCCCGGTCGTAGACCATGTGGAACCATTCGCCGGCCATTTTGCTGACGCCGTTCACATCGACCGGTTTCAGAATCTGCGTTTCGACCAGAGGCAGGCTCTCCGGCCTGCCGTAGGATTGCCGGGTTCCTGCATAAACGACACGCGCCCCGCGATTTTCGTGTCTGCACGCTTCGAGAACCGAGAGCGGAGCGAGCGCGTTCATGTGCAGATCGGAAAATGGATCTTCCATCGACTCGATGTGACTCACGTGGCCGGCAAGATTGAAGACGTATTTTTTACCACGCACCAGCCGCCGCATGAGGCTGAGATCGGCAGCATCGCCCTCGACGATTTCGACGTCGTTGCGGATGGGTTCAATGTTGAAGTAATGTGCCCCGCACGTTGGATATAGCGAATCGACGATGGTGACGGACGCTCCGGCTTCGACCAGACGGATAGCAAGATTGCTGCCAATGAAACCCAACCCGCCGGTGATTAGGATTTTTTCGCCGCGAAACTCATCCATAAGTGCAATCTGCGCGAAATGACCAGCATCCACCAGACCTTCAGCAGGCCCCGGAAGGTGTAAACGAGGTGTCGCATTCGGAAGAATTCGCTCCGGCCGTGCATCCGAGGATAATGGCTGACCGGAATTTCAACCATTCGAAACCCTGCGAGCTCGAATTTCTTGGCCATTTCGACGCAGATGACACCGCTTCTGGATTCCAGTGAAATCGTATCGAAGACATAACGGCGGAACAGGCGGAAATCGCAATCAACATCGCGAATCGAGAGGCGAAAAACCCACCGCATCGCGCGCCGGTACGCTGAGCCGATCCAAATGCGGTACCACGCGTCCGCGCGTTTCACCTTGTAGCCATTGACGAGATCGATGTTGGGCCGGAGTTCGGCCAGCAGGTTGTGCATCTCCCGCACGTCGTATTGGCCGTCCCCGTCGGTGTAAAAGATAAGATCTTTGTTCGCGTTCTTGAAACCTGAAATCAGGGCCGCGCCATAGCCCAGGTTTTGTTCGTGATGGATCACTCGCAAGTAAGGCAACTGGGCGGCAAGACGATCCAGGACGGCGCCGGTCTGGTCCTTGCTGCCATCGTCCACTACCAGCACCTCGAAGTCGTCGGTCACCTTGCGCATCTCCTCGGCTGCGGTGCGCACGATGCCTTCGATAGTGTGTTGATCGTTGTACGCCGGAAAGAACGCGGTCAGTGAGATCGTTTCCACTACTGGCGAATAATAGCCACAAAAAGGCACAAAAATCACAAAATCTTTTTGTGCCTTTTGTGGCTAATTCTCTTAGACCTTAAATTTCGGCAGGAACTTTAAAGCGTTCTGATCGATGAGCTGAAGATCCTTTGCGCTGAACACACCACAGTCCTTCAGGCCCTTCACGTGTTCCGCCGCCGTGCGAAACGGATAATCGGTACCGAACACGATCTGCGAAACCGGAATAACTCTGGTCAGCGCCGACATTGCCGCGGGGTTAGCGACCTGCGCCGTATCGTAATAAAATTTCGACGCGGCGCCAGGGAACCCATCCGGGAATTTCAACGCATACTGCTGTGATCTCGCCATGCCGACGAACCGTTCGACCAGGAACGGCATCGTCCCGCCGCCATGCGAAAAGATCATGCGGATATTCGGATAGCGCGCAGCGGCGCCGCCGAAAATCATCTGCGCGATGGCACGCGTGGTGTCTGTACCCCACTCAATAGCGCCATCGCCGATATTGGGGATCAGGTTCCGGCAGCAGTTCGCCGTGTTCGGATGAGTGTAGACCACTGCATTGCGCCGGTTGAGTTCTTCAAATACGGGATTGAATGAAGCGTCACCCAGCCATTTACTGCCGTAGCTGGTAAACAACCCCACACCGTCTACCTTGAGCGTACCGAAGGCATACTCGATTTCTTTCAAGCTCGCGTCAATATTCGGCAGAGGCAGGGACGCGAATACACCAAATCGGCGGGGATGGTCCGTGGCCAGCCGCGTCGCATAGTCGTTGCACTCACGGCAGAGCCGGACCGCAGTCGAGGGATCGTTAAATGGATCTCCCGCCGGCGCGATCGACGTCATACCGGTCGTGACACCACCCTGTTCGAGCTCCTCCATCGCCCGCGCGGGACTCCAGTTTGCGGAAGCGGCTCCCATCCGCTGCGCGCCCCACGCCTGCATCAACGCAGGCGGCACGATGTGATGATGAACGTCGATGCGAACAGATGTGGTTTGCGCGGGGCTCACCACCGCCTGCATTCCTACTGCCGCAACGGATACCAGAAACTCTCGCCGGGAAATACCCGCGTTACTCATACCGCCTCCCAATTTTTGAGGATACCGAGGCCACTGAGCGTATTTCCATCTGCTCTCTACTGTCAACTATGGTTCTAGTCTTCAGGCTTTGCGGAGGAGTATTATATGGACGCGCTACCATACAGAAATTTGAAGGTATCTCACACCGCCGATGGCCGTCTGATTTTAGACTGATATTCAAAAGACGGTTCACGGCATGCATTTGAGCGGAGTCTAGAATGTCAACGCAGCCTCTGAGAGTTTCATCTGAAACTACTGAACCCGATTTGCAGATCGCCTTTCCCCGGGAAGGATTGAAACTGTCGGTGCATCACAGGGCATTAATCTTGCCGGCCGGCGGTTTTGGAATTCTGGTATTGCTGATCTTCATCACCGGCCTGGGAGTTGTCAGTCGCGCGACACTGCTGTTCCGTGAGGTTTCCACGATCAATACAAACTTTCGGCAGCTCAGTCTGGATCTGGAGCGCCTTCGCTCCGATGTGTTTCTCGCAGGAAGCTATGCCCGGGACCAGTTATTCGATGCCGATTCCGACTCGATCGAAGACAGGCGAAACCGATTCCTGCAAGCTCGCTCGACGGTGGAAGCCAGACTCATTGCGGTTTCACAGAACGTGGGTCCGGAACAACGAGCCGAGTTCGATCAAGTGAGAATGGAAATCGAGGCATACTGGAAATTAGCCGAAGCGGTTTTCAACGATGCGGACGGCGAAACTCCCAGCGTGCGAGAGCTGCAGCGCGAATTAACTTTGCGGCGCAATTCCGTCCTCGCTATTTTGGCCACTATTGGATCGATTAATGAAAGCGCCGTCGAGGAGAGGCAGCATGAGATTGAAACCGCACAAGACGACCTTATTCGATACACGTGGCGGATGATTCTGGTCTCATCATTGTTAGGCCTGGTCGTCGCTGTCGCGGCGGGTTACGGCAATCATCTGCTTCAGAAGCAGGCGAATCAGCAGCGGAGCCGGATAAAACATGCAGAGCAGGAACTCCGAAGTCTTTCCTCCCAACTGGTTCATGCTCAGGAACAGGAGCGGCGCGCGATCTCCCGGGAATTGCACGATGAAGTCGGGCAAACCCTGACCGGTCTTGGGATCGAACTAGCCAATCTTGAACACCTCCGCGAGGGCCCTCAGTCCGAATATCGTTCTCATCTGGCTGACGCCAAGCGATTAACAGAAGAAACTCTTCGAACGGTGCGGGACATTGCGATGGGACTGCGTCCTTCGATGCTGGATGATTCGGGAATTGTGCCTGCGGTCCGGTGGCAAGCCTCTGAACTGTCACGGCGGACGGGAACTCCAGTGGAGCTGCAAATTGAGGGGGACTTTGACGGCCTGGGAGATGAAGGTCGAACCTGCCTTTACCGCGTCGTCCAGGAAGCGCTGACGAATTGTGCCCGTCATGCTGAAGCGACGGCGATTCAAATCACGATGCAGGGCAAAAATGAATGTGTA
>Ga0134071_10000927_pt1 | contig 10305 bp, 10 predicted proteins | sample 15_taG_27_FD_94466 | JGI IMG/M metagenome (GOLD analysis project Ga0134071, IMG submission 94466) | Grasslands soil microbial communities from the Angelo Coastal Reserve, California, USA - 15_D_Rain_40cm_5_09082015 | ecosystem: Environmental > Terrestrial > Soil > Grasslands ...
ACTTCGGCGCGCGCTTTTCGAGGAACGCCTTGGCGCCCTCCACGCGGTCCTCGGTGGTGCGCAGCAGCGTGGACAGATCGCCTTCGAGCCGCAGGCCGTCGGCGAGCGGCAACTCCAGGCCCTTCACCACGGCCTCCTTCGCATAGCGCAGCGCCACCGGTGCCTTGGCCGCGATCGCGTGCGCCAGCTCGGTGGCCGCCTTCAGCGCCTCCCCCGTCGGCACCACGCGCTCCACGAGGCCGATGCGCAGCGCCTCGTCGGCCGGCAGGCGCGCGCCCGTGAGGATCATCTCCAGCGCCTTGCCGCGTCCGACCAGCCGCGGCAGCCGTTGCGTGCCGCCGCCGCCGGGGATGATGGCGAGGTTGATCTCGGTGAGACCCATCTGCGCGCCGGCGGCGGCGATGCGGATGTCGCACGCCAGCGCCAGCTCGAGGCCGCCGCCCAGCGCGAACCCGTTGATGGCGGCCAGGATCGGCTGCGCGCAGCGATCCATGGCCTGGCGGAAGTCCACGCGGCGGCGCGCCTCGCGGAACTGCACGGGCACGAGCGGCGCCACGAACTCGCGGATGTCGGCGCCGGCGGAGAACGCGCGGTCGCCGGCCCCCGTGACGACGATCACCTTGACGGCGTCGTCGGTCGCGAGCCCGTCGAAGCAGCGGGTCAGCTCGCGGCGCATGGTGTCGTTCATCGCGTTGTGCACGTCGGGACGGTTGAGCGTGATCGTCGCGACACCGTCGGCGACGTCGTATCGAATCGCTTCGTATGTGGTGGTGGTCACGCGGGGGCTCCTCTCGATCACGGATGTCAGCGCACGATCTTGCGCGCGCGCAGGTCGGCGAGCGCCTCGTCCGAGTAGCCGGCGGCACGCAGCACCTCGTCGGTATGCTGGCCCAGCGTCGGTGGCGGACCGACGTCGCGCGTCGGCGTCGCCGAGAAGAGCAGGGGCGAGGCGGGCAGCGTCAGGCGGCCGACGTCGGGATGCTCGTACTCGCGCGCCATCGCGTGGTGGCGCGTGAGGGGATGGCGCCGGAACTCGTCGATCGTGTGCACCGGCCCGGCGGGAATGTCGTGCGTGCGCAGGGCGTCGAGCCATTCGTCGCGCGGCCGGGAGCGGAAGCGCGCCTCGAGGATCGGCAGCAGGACCTCGCGGTTGTCCAGGCGCAGCATCCAGGAGGCGAAGCGCGGATCGTGCGCGAGCTCCTCGAGGCCCAGCGCCTGGCAGAGCTTCACCCAGAAGGACTGGTTGCCGCAGGCGAGGAACAGCCACTCGCCGTCGCCGGCCTGGTAGAGCCGATATGTCGGGTTGTCGCGGAACACGGATTGCTTTCCCGGGTAATCGACAAAGTTTCCCGCTTGCAATGCCGTCACCGCGTGGAGCAGCGACGTCTCGACTTTCTGGCCGACGCCGGTCCGCTCGCGCACGAAGAGCGCGGCCAGGACCGCCTGGGCCGTGAGCGCCGCCGCGTAGTAATCGACCACGGCGATGCGGATGTACTGGGGCGGGCCGCCGAAGCCCTGCAGCGCCATGATCCCGGCGAGGCCCTGCAGCAGCGGATCGAACCCCGGGCGATCGGCGTAGGGGCCGCTGGAGCCGAACGCGGTCGTGGAGCAATAGACGAGGCGCGGGTTGAGCGCGCGCAGCGCCGCGTCGCCGACGCCGAGACGCTCGGCCACGCCCGGACGCATGTTCTCCATCACCACGTCGGCGTCGCGCGCGAGGCGCTCGACCACGGCGCGCCCCTCGGACGCCTTGAGATTCAGCGCGATCGACCGCTTGCCGCGATTCCAGGCGAAGAAGCCGGGCAGCTCGCGGAACGAGTCGCCCTCGAGCGACTCGACCTTCACCACGTCGGCGCCCAGGTCGGCGAGCATCGTCGCCGCGTACGAGCCCGCGATGTAGCTGGTCAGATCGACGACGCGCACGCCCTCGAGCGGAGTTCGCGCATCCGCCATCGAGCCCCTCAGCGGGCCACGCGGCGCACGATCAGCTCGCGGTGGTGCTCGGCGTCGCCGTAGAGCGGCTCCAGCGCCTTCGCGCGCTTGAAGTAGAGGTGCAGGTCGAACTCCCACGTGAAGCCGATGCCGCCGTGCACCTGGATCGCGTCGCCGCAGACCCGGCGAGCGGCGTCGTTGACGTACGACTTGGCCACCGAGGCCGCGAGTGCCCCGTCCTCGGCGCCGGTGTCCAGCGCCCACGCCGCGTAGTAGGTGGCGGAGTGCGAGTTCTCCACCTCGAGCAGCATCTCGGCGCACTTGTGGCGGATCGCCTGGAACGAGCCGATCGGCTGGCCGAACTGCTCGCGCACCTTCGCGTAGTCCACCGCCATCTCCAGGCAGCGGCGCGACGCGCCGAGCATCTCGGCGGCGGCGCCGACGGCGCCGCGCAGCAGGAGGAACGGCAGCGCGTCGGCGGGCAGCCGCGCCTCGGCGGCGACCGCCGCGCCGTCGAGCGTGAGCTGCGCGAGCCGCGTGCCTGGATCCATGCCGGTGAGCGGCGTGATCGACACGCCGGGCGTGGACGGCTCGAGAACGTACACCGCCAGCGTCCCGGCGGTGCGCGCCGGCACCAGGATCACGTCGGCCACGTGCGCCCACGGCACGAATTGCTTGATGCCGCTCAGAACCACCTTACCGCCGCGCTCCTCGGCGCGCGTGGCGATCGCCTCCGCGCTCCAGTCCAGCGGCCGCTCCAGCAGCGCCGCCGTCGCGCGCGCGCGGCCCGAGGCGATCGCGGGCAGCCAGCGGCTCTTCTGCGCGGGGCCGCCGAAGCGGTCGATGGCCATGGCGGCCAGCACGGTGGACAGGTACGGCGACGGACACGCGGCGCGGCCCAGCTCTTCCTGGAGGATCGCCGTCTCCACGAGGCCGAGCGCGCTGCCACCCACGTCCTCGGGCAGGGCGAGACCGAGCCAGCCGAGCTGCGCTATTTCCTTCCACAGCGCCTCGCTCTCGCCGCGCGGGTCGTCCCAGAGCGCGCGCACGTGGGCCGGCTTGCTGTGCTCGTCGAGGAAGGCGCGCGCGGAATTCCGGAGCAGCTGCTGATCGGCGCTGAAGGAAAAGTCCACGCGTCCTCCTACGCCTTCGACACCCGGTCGGCGCGGATCTCCTTGGGCAGCCCGAGCACGCGCTCGCCGATGACGTTCTTCTGGATCTCCGACGAGCCGGAGTAGATCGTGCCCGCGCGCGCCCAGAGAAACGCGTACGCCCAGCTCGAGCGCACGCCCGAGGACGAATCGACGTCGAGCGTCGTCTCCTCGAGGCCGCCGTCCATCACCTGGCCGTAGGGGCCGAGGATCTCGAGACAGAGCTCGTAGTAGCGCTTCTCGAACTCGCTGTAGGAGAGCTTGGTGATGGACGACGCCGCGCCCGGGGCGTCGCCCTTCTGCAGCGCCGACAGCACGCGCAGCGCCGCGTAGCGCTGCACTTCCATCTCGGCATAGACGCGGCCGAGCTTGGCGCGCACGACGGGATCCTCCAGGAGCGGCCGGCCGCCGCGCGAGAGCTTCCTGGCCGCCTCGAGGAGCCGGTCGAACGCGGAGGCGTAGCGGGTGACGCGCGCCATCGAGTTGCCGCCGCGCTCGAAGCCGAGCGTGGTCTGCGCGATCTCCCAGCCCTGGCCGAGCCGGCCGATGAGGTCGGTCTTCCCGGCGCGCGCGTTGGTCATGAAGACCTCGTTGAACTCCGAGCTGCCGGTGATCTGCTTGAGTGGGCGCACCTCCACGCCCGGCTGGCGCATGTCGAAGAGGAAGCACGAGATGCCCTTGTGCTTGGCCACGCCGGGATCGGTGCGCGCGAGCAGGATGCCGAAGTCCGCGATGTGGCCGCCGCTCGTCCAGATCTTCTGGCCGTTCACGAGGAAGTGGTCGCCCTTGTCCTCGGCGCGCGTGCGCAGGCTGGCGAGGTCCGAGCCGGAGTTCGGCTCGGAGTAGAGCTGGCACCACATCTCCTCGGCCGTGAGGATCTTTTTGAGATAACGCTCTTTCTGCTGCGGCGTGCCGTGCACGACGATCGTCGGTCCGATGAAGCCGACCCCGAGGCCGTTGATGGGCGCCGGCGCGTTGGCGCGCGCCATCTCGTCGGCGGCGATCGCCTGCTGCATCGGCGTGGCGCCGCGGCCGCCGTACTCCTTCGGCCAGCCCATGCCGACGTAGCCGGCGTCGTACATCGTGCGATGCCACGCGCGTCGCTCCGCGAGCGTCTTGAGCTCGGCGCGCGGGACGTTGGCGGAGAACCACGCGCGGGCCTGGTCGCGGAAGGCGCGATCCTCGGGTGAGAGCGTCAGATCCATCGGCCGCCTCCAGTCGGAATGGACGTTTCTAGCACGCGCCTTCCGGCGAGGCAATCACGCGGGCGGCGCCAGCCGATAGATCGCGGTGTGCAGCACGTGGGCGACCGGACGCGCGTGGGCGGCGGCGACGATCACGATGTCGAGTTCGACGAACTCGCCCGCCTTCTTCTCGAAGAGCGAGCGCACGCGGCCCCGGGTGGCCAGCCGCTCGCCGACGCGCGCGCCGCCGAGGTGGCGCACGACGCTGCCGACGTGGATCCACGGGCCCATCGCGACGTTGCGATCCACCGCGCGGTTGCCTTGCTCGAGCATGAAGCCCGGATGGACCCAGCCGCCGGGGCCGCGATAGAGCGGCAGCGGCTCGGTCACCTTGGCCAGGTACGCCTCGGCGGCGGCCTCGTCGTAGTGGGCGCGCGGCGTGCCGAGCGTGGTCACGGACTCCCAGTGCGCGCGGGTCGCCTCGGGGCGCGCCTCCGGCAGCGGCGCCTCGCCGTACGCCGCCGCGTTCACCGGCGTCGGGTTGCCCGCGGGGATGGTCGCCGTCAGCGTCGCGCACTCGGTCGTGGCCGCGGTGCCGGCCGTGAGCGTCGCCGTCACGCCGCGCACGTCGCGCGCCGTGATCACACCCGTCACCGTCACCTCCTCGCCGTCCAGCACCGGCTTCTTGAAGCGGACGTTGGCGGTGCCGCGCGCGAGCCACGCGGCGCCGAACACCGCCGCGAGCGGCTGCGTCATGTACGCGTACACGGTGACGCCGGGCACGAGCGCGCCCGGGAAGCCGTAGCGCCGGGCCGTGACGTCGTCGTGGATCTTGTTCTCGCCGGTGGACGTGTTCTTCGCGGTCACGCGATAGACGGGAAGGGCGTCGGACACGGCGTCGAGTATAATCCGCCCAGCATGCGCGCGGGCCTGATCGTCCTGGCGGTGGTCGCCGTCCTCGTGATCGGCGTCGCGATGTGGGCCGTCGGTCTCAACAACCAGCTCGTCAACCTCCAGCAAAACGTCAACGTGCAGTGGGCGCAGGTGCAGAACGCCTATCAGCGGCGCGCCGACCTCATTCCCAACCTCGTCGAGACGGTGAAGGGCTTCGCCGCGCAGGAGCGCACCGTGCTGACGGAGGTGACGCAGGCGCGCGCGAGCGCCAGCGGCGTCAAGCTCACGCCGGAGGCGCTCAACGATCCGCAGGCCATGCAGAAGTTCGCGGCGGCGCAGGCGCAGCTCTCGGGCGCGCTCAGCCGGCTGCTCGTCACCGTCGAGCGCTATCCGGACCTGAAATCCAACCAGGCGTTCCTGACCCTGATGTCGCAGCTCGAGGGCACGGAGAATCGCATCTCCGTCGAGCGCAAGCGCTACAACGACCTGGTCGGCGAGTACAACAAGCGGGTGCAGTACTTCCCGGGGAGCATCGTGGCCGGGATGATGGGCTTCAAGCCGAAGGCGCTCTTCGAGGCGGCGCCGGGCAGCGAGACGGCGCCCAAAGTGAAGTTCTAGGCTGCTTCTCGGCGTCCTTCTCGCCCTCGCCCTCACGCTTCCGCCTGCGCCCGGCGCCCGCGTCAACGATTACGCCGGCGTGCTGTCGGCGCCCGAGCGTCAGCGCCTGGAGAACACGCTCGCCGAGCGCGAGCGCGCCACCGGCGCCCAGATGTTCATCGCGATCTTTCCCTCGCTCGAGGGCGACGTCGTCGAGGACGTGGCGGTCCGGCTCGAAGAACGCTGGAAGGTCGGGCGCAAGGGCGCCGACAACGGGGTGCTCCTCGTCGTGTTCGTCAAGGAGCGCAAGCTGCGGATCGAGGTCGGGTACGGCCTGGAGCCGGTGATCACCGACGCCGTCGCCGCGTCGATCATCCGCGACGGCATCGCCCCGCGCTTTCGCGAGGGGCGCTACGCCGCCGGCCTCGAGGCCGCGGTGGACGAGGTCTTCGCGCGCCTCGGCGGCGGCGCGGCGCCGCGCCGCGCCCGCGGTGGACCCGCACCGTGGAGCGCCGCGGATCCGGCGACGGTCCTGCTGCTCGCGCTCATCTTCGGCGTCTTCGGCGTCGCCATCTTCAGCGCGCTGCGCGCCTCGGGTCACCGCGCCGTCACCGCAGACCGGCGCGGGTGGAGCTCGCACCCGCCGGTCTTCTGGGGCGGTGGGGGCGGAGGATCATGGGGAGGCGGCGCCGGGGGCGGCGGTTTCTCGGGCGGCGGCGGTGGCAGCTCCGGCGGCGGCGGGGCGAGCGGGCAGTGGTGATGCGCGGGCGACATCCGCGCTGGGCGCGGGGCGTGTTCACGGCGGCGGATCTGGACGCCGTGGCGGCGGCGGTACGCGAGGCCGAGCGCGGGACGTCGGCCGAGATCCGCGTGCACGTCGAGCGGCGCCTCGCGCACGGGCTGCGCCGGCGCACCACCGACCCGATGGAGCGCGCGCGGGACGTGTTCGGTGCGCTCGGCATGCATCGCACGGCGCAGCGCTCCGGCGTGCTCATCTATCTCGCCGTGGAGGATCGAAAGCTCGCGATCGTCGGCGACGAGGGCATCCACGCCCGCGTCGGCGACCAGTACTGGAACGGCGTGCGTGACCGGATGGTCGAGCGCCTGCGCGCGGGGGCCCTCCGCGCGGCGCTCGTCGGCGCCGTCGCCGAGGTCGGCGAGGCGCTCGCGCGGTTCTTCCCGCGGGGGCGCGACGACGTCGACGAGCTGTCGGACGATGTCAGCCTCGGCCGGTGAGCGTCGTCGGGGCGCGAGTCGGCCGCATGTGTTCTGCACCCGCGCGAAACCCGACGCGAGGATTCGGGCGTCATAGGTGTAGGGTGAACGCGAGGAGCCGCTCCATGAGAGCCGAAGTCACGGCAGTGCTCGTCCTGATCGGGACGCTGGTGCCGGCCAGCGTGCTCGCACAGACCGCCGCTCCGGGCGCCGAGACGCAGCTGCAGCAGGAGATGCGACATCGCCGGGTCATCGTGCGGCCGCTCACACCCAGCGACCAGGTCGAGCGCGACGTCGACCGCGCGAGGACGGAGATCCGGCAGCAGGAGCGCGACGCGGCCGTGCGCGAGCTCAGCCGCCCGGCGCAGCGCGCGCCGCAGGCCGATCAGGATCTCAAGGGCGGCATCCAGACGCGCAGCCTCAACAACGCGCTGCGCCGCTAGGCGAGCAGGAATTCCTCGGCGGCGCTCACGCCGGCGCCGAGGCGGATCGGGACCCCGAAGTCCTTCAGCATCAGCTCCACGCCCGCCAGCCCGCCGAGCAGCTCGAGCTCGTTGAGACTGCCGAGGTGGCCGATCCTGAACACCGTGCCCTTCACCGCGCCGAGTCCCACACCCAGCGACAGGTCGAGCTTCTGCGCCGCGTGTCGGACGAACGCGTCCGAGTCGAAGCCGGACGGCATGACGACCGCGGTCAGCGTGTTGGAATGCTCCTCGGCCCGCTTGCAGAGGATGCCGAGGCCGAGCGCGCGGACGGCGCGCCGGCACGCCTCGGCCAGGCGCGCGTGCCGCGCGAACACGTTGGGCAGCCCCTCGTCGCGCAACATCGCCAGCGCCTCCCGCAGCCCGAACAGCAGCACGGTGGCCGGCGTGTATGGAAACTCGCCCCGGCGGTTGCGCTCGAGCACCGGCCGCCAGTCCCAGAACGCGCGCGGACACTTCGCCTGCTCCGCCGCCGTCAGCGCGCGCTCGCTCGCGGCGAGGATGGCCATCCCCGGCGGCAGCATCAGACCCTTCTGCGGCCCGGTGAGGGCGACGTCCACACCCCAGGCGTCGAACCGGAAGTCGATCGACGCCAGCGACGAGACCGTGTCCACCAGCAGCAGCGCGGGATGGCGCGCGTCGTCGAGCGCGGCGCGCACGGCGGCGACGTTCGACGTCACCCCGGTCGAGGTCTCGTTGTGCACGACGAGGATCGCCCGCAGCTCGTGGGCGCCGTCGGCAGCCAGCCGGGCGGCCACGCGCTCGGCGGGCACGCCCTCGCCGTAGGCGACTTCCAGGCGCTCGACGTCCATGCCGTAGGCGGCGGCGGTGTTGGCGAAGCCGGTGGAGAAGTGGCCGTTCACGCAGGCCAGCACGCGATCGCCCGGCGACAGCGTGTTGACGAGCGCCGCCTCCCACGCGCCCGTGCCCGAGCCCGGATAGAGCACGATCTGCCCGCGCGTGGTCTGGAACACGTCCTTGAGGCCCGCGAGACAGTCGTGCACGAGGGCGCCGAAGGTCGGGCCGCGATGATCGATGACGGGCTGGGACATCGCCCGCACGATGCGCTCGGGCACGAGTGTCGGTCCCGGAATTTGTAGGAACGGCCGGCCGGGCATGCTGCTGCGCAGTCTAGTGAAGGGGCTCGGGGGCGTCAAATCCGTGCTAGGCTCCGAATCCCGATGACGCGCGACGAGATTCCGACGCCCGCGCTGCTGCTCGACATGGACCGCTTCGAGCGCAACCTCGAGCGGATGGCCAAGCACGTGCGCGCCGCCGGCAAGGCGCTGCGGCCGCACGCCAAGACGCACCGCTGCCCCGAGATCGCGCACCGGCAGCTCGGTGCCGGCGCGCTCGGCGTGGCGTGCGCGAAGCTCGGCGAGGCAGAGGTCATGGCGCGCTTCGGGATCCGCGGGCTGCTGATCACCACGGAGGTGGTGACGCCGAGCGCGATTCGCCGGCTGATGCGGCTGGTCGCCGAGGCGCCCGACACGATCGTCGTCGTCGACAACATCGACAACGTCGACGCGCTCGCGCGCGCCGCCGCCGAGGACAGCGTCACGCTGAACGTCATGATCGACGTCGACGTCGGCGGGCGACGCACCGGCGTGAAGCCGGGTGACGCCGCGCTCGCGCTCGGTCGCCACGTGGCGCATCGCGGAGCGCTGCGGCTGCGCGGGCTGCAGGGGTACGCGGGCCACTGCGCGCACGTGATCGGATGGGCGAAGCGCCGCGAGGCGTCGCACGCCGCGATGGCGCCGTTGATGGAGACGCGCGCGCGCTTCGAGGCGGAGGGGCTGCCGGTGGAGATCGTGGCCGGCGGCTCGACCGGCACGCACGACATCGACGTGGAGCTGCCCGGCCTCACCGAGCTGCAGAGCGGATCCTACTGCGTGATGGACCTCGACTACCGCCGCATCGGCGGCCGCGCCGGCGACGCGCTGACGGAGTTCGAGACGGCGCTGACCGTCGCCACCACCGTGGTCAGCGTGCCGGCGGCCGATCGCGCGATGGTCGACGGCGGGCTCAAGGCGTTCTCAACCGACAAGCCGTTTCCGCCTGAATCCGTCGAGCGACCCGGCGTCGAGTACGGCTTCGCCGGCGACGAGCACGGCCGGCTGACGCTGACCGATCCCTCCCGCGCGCCGCGCCTGGGCGAGCGCATCGAGTTCTTCCCGCCGCACTGCGATCCGACATTCAACCTGTACGACCGCGTGTGGGTCGTGCGTGGCCCTCTCGTTGAAGCCGTCTGGGAGATCGCGGCTCGCGGTCGCTCCGACTAGCGCGATCCTGCGGCGCGCGGGGGCCGGGGCGGCGGGAGCCGTGCGGCGTTCCGCGTGACATCACCGTGAGCGCCCGGCCACGAATTGGCGAAGTCCGGCGTGAGGCACTCGACGATCGAAGCCAACGGAACGCTCGCACACCGTGACACTTTAGTTAGCGTGCAGTTACGGCTTGGCGACGTTCGTGCCGGCGGAATCCATGGTGAGGGGGGTGGCGTCTCAAGGGCGGGAGGATAGTCCAATGGTGGAGGCGATCATCGGAGCGGCGCTCGTGGGGGCGCTGGTGGTGGCCCCGCTTGGGTGGCGCGTGTGGCAGGACCGTCGGACCGAGCGAGCGCTGGCCGTGCGCGCCGTCGTGCACGCGGCGCTGGTTCGTGCCCTCGGCGGTGAGTCGCTGGTGGCAGTCACCGTGCGGCCGCCGGCGCCCGGACGTCCGGGTCGTGTCGAGCTGACCGCGCCGAGCGACTGGCGCTTCCTGCTGGAGTCGGCGTGGAGCGCCGTGATGCCGCACGTGCCCGACGACTACGAGCTCGTCGTGCGCCCGCTGGCCGCCGACGCCGGACTCGTG
>Ga0134071_10000928_pt1 | contig 10304 bp, 9 predicted proteins | sample 15_taG_27_FD_94466 | JGI IMG/M metagenome (GOLD analysis project Ga0134071, IMG submission 94466) | Grasslands soil microbial communities from the Angelo Coastal Reserve, California, USA - 15_D_Rain_40cm_5_09082015 | ecosystem: Environmental > Terrestrial > Soil > Grasslands ...
CCCGTACACGCGCACGCCGGGAATGGCGCCGAGCAGCTCGACCGTCTGCACCGCCAGCGCCTGCTCATGCTCGCGGACGCGCTCCATGCCGAGCTTCTCGAGATACTCGATGGCCGCGGTGAGCCCGACGGTCTCGGCGATGGGCGGCGTGCCAGGCTCCAGGCGCCACGGCAGATCGTTCCACGTGGCGCGGTCGACCCAGACCTCCTTGATCATCTCGCTGCCGCCGCGCGCCGGCTCGAGCGCCTCCAGCACCGCCCGCCGGCCGTACAGCACGCCCAGCCCGGTAGGACCCAGCATCTTGTGCGCCGAGAAGGCATAGAAGTCACAGCCCAGCACGGACATATCCAGCGGAAGGTGAGGCACAGCCTGAGCTCCGTCGACGAGCGTCAGCGCGCCAACGCGGCGGGCGCTGGCGACGAGGTCGACGACGGGGTTGATCGTGCCCAGGACGTTGGAGACGTGGGCGAATGCGAACACGCGCGTGCGCTCGCTCAGGAGGCGGTCGACCGCCGCCAGGTCGAGCGTCCCCTCGCCGACCAGCGGAACGGAGCGGATCCGGGCGCCGCGGTCCCGCGCGGCCACCTGCCAGGGCACCAGGTTCGAGTGGTGCTCCATGTCGGTGACGAGGATCTCGTCGCCGGGCCGGAGCGTGCGGCCGATGGCCTCGGCCACGATCGAGATCGCGTCCGTCGTGCCGCGCGTGAAGACGAGCTCCTCGCGCGCCGCGGCGCCGATGAAGCGCTGCACACGGTCGCGCGCGAGCTCGTACAGCTCGGTCGCCTCCTCGCCCAGCGTGTGGATCGAGCGATGGACGTTGGCGTGCGAGGTCTCGTAGTAGCGCGCCATCGCCTCGATGACCGTCCGCGGCTTCTGGCTCGAGGCCGCGGAGTCGAGGTAGACGAGCGGCCGGCCGTTGACGGCGCGCTCGAGGATGGGGAAGTCGCGGCGCGTCTGCGCGTCGAGCGTCATGCGAGCGCCTTCGCGAGCACGCTGATCGGCAGCGTCACGCAGCGCATGCGCGTGGGCCTCACGTCGGCCTGCAGCACTCCGAGGACGTCGCCCGCGCCGAGCGCCGCCGCCTCGGCGCGCGGGCGCCCCTCGATCAGCTCCGACAGCACGTCCGCCGAGGCGGTGCAGATGGCGCAGGAGTCACCGGCGAAGCGCGCCGCGCTCACGCGCCCGCCGTCGAGCCTCACCTGCATCCGCACGCGGTCCCCGCAGAGCGGATTGACGTCCTCGGCCGTCGCCGTGGCGCCGGGCAGCTCGCCGCGGAAGCGCGGCCGCCGCCAGCGCTCGCGGATGGCCTCGCTGTAGAGCGCCGGGCGCGTCAGGCTGCTCACTCGAGCTCTCCGCGCGCGGCCCCCGCGCGATACGGCGGGAACCGATAGGCCATCTCGCGCGAGAGCAGGCCGCCGTGGCCGAGGGCGGCGATCTCCGGGTTGCCGATCGCCTCGCCCGCCAGCAGGCGCGGCAGCACGAGGTCGAACGTCGTCGCCTGCGAGAACATGCCGCAGGTCGGCATGCCGAGCACCGGCAGGTCCTGCCAGCGCGCCAGGAAGAGCAGGCTCCCGGGATGCGCGGGCGCGCCGTGGCGCTCCATGCGAGCGCCCACGAGCGTCAGGCCGCCGAAGACGGGATCGAGCGGATCCAGCGCGCTCGCCCCGGCGACGATCAGCACGTCCGCGCCCTCGGCGCGGAGGGCGCCGAGCTCGTCGGCGACGGCGCGGGGCGAGGCGCTCGCAAAGCGCACCGGCAGCAGCCGCCCGCCGAACCAGTCGATCTTCGTCTTGAGCGCCGTCTCGAACCGAGCGCGCTGCTTGGGCTCGAGACTCTCGCGGGCCACCGTACCCAGCGCCGCCGGACGGAACGCGGCCACGGTGAGCGCCCCCCCGCGCGCGGCCTCCTCGACGGCGCTCACCGTGTCGCCACCGATCGCCAGCGGCGTGACCTTCGCCTTGGCGACGGTCTCGCCGCGGTCCACGGGCTGGCGATCGAACAGCGTGAACACGGCCATGCCCTGATGCACGTTCACGGCGGCGAGCCGCGCGGTGTCCACACGGAGCAGGCCCCGGCGGGTCGACGTCAGCGTCCACTGGCCGCCCGTGTAGCCCTTGACCTCGACGCCGTCGCCGGCCACCGCGGCCGCGAGCCGGCGACCCGCGTCTTCCTCGTGGAGGTCGCCGGGCTCCAGCGCGAGCAAATGGACCTCGTCCCAGGGCAGCGCCAGCAGCGCGCGCGCCGCCTCGGCATCGAGCCGCGCTCCCTTGGCCAGCGCGACCTTGCCGGCGGCGTCGCGGACGTCGTGGCAGAGGACCTTGTCGACGAGCATGTCGCTCGTCGCGCCGTCGCGCCGCTGTGCAACCGCCTTCACGGTCGCTGGCTCAGCGAGCGGCCGCTGCCGCTGCCGCGCACGGCCTGGATCTCGGCCAGGATCGCCAGCGCGATCTCGGGGGCCGAGCGCGCGCCCAGGTCGAGGCCGATCGGCACGTGCACGCGCGCGAGCGCCTCGGGCGTGACGCCGTCCTCCGCGAGATGCTTCAAGATCGTCGTGCCGCGCCGCGAGGAGCCCAGCATGCCGATGTAGCCGACCTCGGTGCCGAGCGCGTGCTTGAGCACCGGCAGGTCGTACTTGTAGTCGTGGGCGACGAGGACCAGCGCCGTCGACGGCACGAGCGGGTAGTCGCGGATGAGCTCCGATGGAATGCCGACCTTGAGCTCGTCGACGTCGGGGAAGCGCTCTTTCGTCGCGAACCGCGGGCGGCCGTCGACCACGACGGTGCGGTAGCCGACGACGCGCGCGAGCGACGTGAGCGGCATGGCCACGTGGCCGGCGCCGACGACCAGCAGCAGGGCCGGCGGCGCGATGACCTCCACGAAGCCGCGCACGGATTCCAGGAACAGCGCCCGCGAGCCGCCGCGCGCGATCGCGTCGCGCGCCTCGGCCGCGAAGCGCTCGGCGAGGAACGCGTCGCCCAGCGTCCCCTCGGTGGTGCCGTCGTCGAGGACCAGCAGCTTGCCGCCGGGCCCGTCCAGGCGCGTGACGATCGCGCCGTGGCCCCCGCGGCGCGCGTGCTCGCGCACGCGCTCGTACATCCGCGCGCCGACGTCGGGTGAGCCGTCGAGCGCGAGCGGCTCGACGAAGACCTCGATGGTGCCGCCGCACGTGAGGCCGATCTCCCAGGCGTCCTCGTCGCCCAGATTCATCTCGAGCAGGCGGGGACGCATCGTGCTGAGGACGTCCTCGGATTCCTCGATCACCTGCGCGTCGACGCAGCCACCGATGGTGACCGAGCCGAGCACGCGGCCGCCCTCGCCCACCAGCATCTTGGCGCCCTCCTTGCGCGGAGTGGTGCCGCGGGTGTTGACCAGGGTGGCGACGGCGACACGGCCGCCGGCGCGCCGCAATTCGTCAATGTGATCGAAGAGTTCCGCCACGGCCCTCAATCATACGCTTGGTGGCGGGAAAACGAAATCGGTCGGCGCCGGCGAGCCTAGCGCGTCCGGCCGCGACCGACCGAGGAAAGACTGAGGAGCGCGAGCCCCGTCAGCAACAGCATCGCCGGCTCGCTGGTCGCCAGCGGAAAGACGTTGGGAAAGAGGGACGACACGAGCGCCTGTGCCTGCGTCGGACCGTGTACCACCGCGAGGAGCAACAGCATCACCGGAGCGATGATCCTTCTCATGCTGGTTTGTGGGAAGTGCAAGCCCGAAGCCAGCAAGACCCACGCAATATCGCGGTGATGCATGTACCCATCGGCTCCCGATCGTGCAGCGCGTTGCACAACTCCCGCAGTCTGTCGCGAGGTCTCTGCACCGGCGCCGCGCGGCTCAGAGCGCGAGCGATCCGGCGAGGTCGCGCAGGGCGGCGAGGTTGTGCGCCGCCGCGAAGCGGTCCACGAGCGGCAGCGCCGCCGCCATCCCCCGCGTGAGCGGCTCGTAGGACGGGTTGCCGAGCAGCGGGTTGAGCCAGATCACGCGGCCCGCGCGGCGCTTGATGCGCAGGAGCTCGGAGGCCAGTAGATCCGGATCGCCGGTGTCCCAGCCGTCCGACAGCACGATGACGATCGTTCGGCGATCCACCAGCGCCGGCCATCCGCGATTGAACTCGGCGAGCGACTCGCCGATCTTGGTGCCGCCGGACCAGTCCTTCACCGCCGTGAGCCGGCGCAGCACCTCGCGGTAGGAGCGCGCGCGCAGATAGTCGGTGACGCGCGTGAGCCGTACCGAGAACGTGAACGTCTCGACGCGCGAGAACGCCGACTGCAGCGCGAACAGGAACTGCAGCAGGAAGCGGCTGTAGAGATCCATCGAGCCCGAGACGTCGCACAACAGCACGAGCCGTACCTTCTTGCGCTTGCGGCGACGGTAGCGCAGATCGATGAGCTCGCCGCGGGTGAGGTTGGCGCGCAGCGTGCGACGCAGGTCGATGCGGCCGCGGCGGGCCGACGGCCGCCGGCGCCGGCTGATGCGTCGCGCCAGCCGCCGAGCGATCTTGAGCGTGAGCCGGTAGAGCTCGTCCAGCTGGTCGGGTGAGAACGTGGAGAAGTCACGCGCCGCGACCGCCTCGAGCTCGGAGGCGGCCGGCACGCCGACGGGCTCGTCGCCGCCGTCCTCGTCGCCGCCTTCCTGCCACGCGTCGAGCGCCAGCGTCTCGCGGCCCGCGCGCTCGAGGCCCGGCGGCGCGTGCTCGGGCAGCGCGGGCGGCGCCAGCGCCTCCGCCACGCGGTCGGCCTCGGTGGCGGCGCGCCAGAAGGCATCGAAGACGCGGTCGAAGGTCGCGAAGTCCTCGGGCCGGCCCGCGAAGACCGCGCGCAACCCGGTGCGCACCTCGTCGCGGTCGGCGAGATCGAGCTGCTCGAGCGCGCGCACGCCGTCGGTGACGTGCTCCGGCGTGACAGGCAGGCCGTGGCGCCGCAGCGCCGCCGCGAAGCGCACCATCGCGGCGTCGAGACTGCGGCTCACGTCAGGGCGTGGCGAGCAGCGGGCCGAGCCCGGACTTGGCGACCTCGGCGCGGAAGCGCTTGATGTCGTCGGCGTCCTTGAGCACGGCGCCGATCGTCTCGCCCACCAGCGCTTCGTCGAGGTGATCGGCGTGCAGCGCCGCCAGCGCGTGCGCCCAGTCGAGCGTCTCCGCGACGCCGGGCACCTTGGCCAGGCGCATGCGGCGCAGCGACTCCATGAAGCGCGTCACCTCGCGCGCGAGCGTCTGATTGATCTGCGGCACCTTCAGCTGCACGATCCGCACTTCCTTGTCGAAGTCCGGATAATCGATCCACAGGTAGAGGCAGCGGCGGCGGAGCGCGTCGGACAGCTCGCGCGTGCGATTGGACGTGAGGACGACGTGCGGCGGATGCGTCGCCTTGATGGTGCCGATCTCGGGAATCGTCACCTGCCAGTCGGAGAAGACCTCGAGCATGAAACTTTCCGCCTCTTCGTCACTACGGTCGACCTCGTCGACGAGCAGCACGGGCGGCTGGTCGAGTTGAGTGATCGCCTGGAGGAGCGGTCGCCGTAGCAGAAACGGCTCCGAAAAGATCTCGCGCTCTTCCTCAGAGGCCGTGCGTCCCGACGTCTCGTGCAGCTTGATGTGCAGGATCTGCTTCTGGTAGTTCCACTCGTAGAGCATCGCCGCCGCGTCGAGACCTTCGTAGCATTGCAGGCGGATCAGGTTCGTGCCGAGCATGCGCGCCATGACCTTCGCGATCTCGGTCTTGCCGACACCGGCGTGGCCTTCGATCAGCAGCGGCTTGCGCAAGCGCGTCGCGAGGTGCACCGACGTCGCCACCGGCGCGTCGGTGACGTAGTCGGCGGCTTCCATCAACTGCTGGATCTTGCGGATCTCCTCGCGCACGGGCGCCTATTGTACATGAAGCCTCGCGAAGTCCTCCGGCGTGTCGACGTCAGAGGGCATCGCGACGTCGAATTCGACGACCTCGACGCGCTCCGGTCGCGCGGTCACGACACCGCGCGCGCCCGAGTCGCCGCCGAGCGCCCGCAATTCCGGGAACACCGCGGCCGCGAAGAGCACCGGTGTGCCGCGCGTGCCGCGGTACGACGGCACCGCGATCGCCTTGCCGCTCGCCTGCTGCGCGGCGAGCAGCGCGGGGACCACGCTCGCCGGCGTGAGCGGCTGGTCGCCGAGCACGACGAGCGCGGCCGCCGTCCACGGCTTGAGCGCGGCGGCACCGACCGCGATCGACGACCCCTGGCCGTCCTGCGGCCGCGGGTTGATCGCAAAGCGCACGGCGAGGCCGTTCAGCGCGGCGCGAACCGCCCCGTCGTCCCGGCCGGTCACGACGACGCAGTCGCCGACGTGCGGCAGGACGGCTTCCACGCTCCAGCGGACGACGGGCTTGCCCTTGAGGTCGAGGAGGAGCTTCTGACGACCCATGCGCCGGGCGAACCCGGCGGCGAGAACGATCGCGGCGATCACGGTGAGCGCGGGCGCGGAGTCCGGCCCCCGCGCCCGCCGTCGCTGCGGCCTACGCTTGTGCGCGCTTGACCGCGGCCTCGATGGCGCGCTTGGCGAAGACGCGGCACAGATGCGACTTGTACTCCACGGAGCCCTGCAGGTCGGCCTGCACGTCCACGCCCTCGGCGGCCTTGGCCGCCGCCGCCTCGATGGCGGCCGCGTCCAATTGCTTGCCGGTCAGCGCCGCCTCGACGCCCTTGCCGCGAACCGCGCGCGTTCCGGCGCCGGTGACGCCGATGCCGGCCTTCGTGCACTTGCCGTCCTTGTCGAGCGTGACGACCGCCGCCACGCCGACCACCGCGAAGCGTGACGCCGGGTGCGGGAATTTCAGGTAGGCGGCGCCGGTGCCCTTCGCGAGCGCGGGGACGCGGACCTCGACGAGCAGCTCGTCCTCGCCGAGCGCGGTCTCCATGAGACCCTTGAACCAGTCGTCCACCTTCACCGTGCGCTTCTTCTTGCCCTGGCACACCAGCTCGGCGCCGAGCGCGATGACCGTGGCGGGCATGTCGGCGGCCGGATCGCCGTGCGCCAGCGAGCCACCGATCGTCCCCTTGTTGCGCACGGCCGGGTCGCCGATCATGGCCGCCGTCTCGGCGACGACAGCGCACTTGGCTTTCAGCACCTTCGACGACTCCACTTCCCAGTGGGTCGTCATCGCGCCGATGGAGATCATGCCCTTGTCGTCCTTGACCCCCGTCAAGCCCGGCACCTTGCGCAGGTCGATGAGGTGCTTGGGCTGCGCCAGGCGCAGCTTCATCATCGGGATCAGGCTGTGGCCGCCGGCGAGGATCTTGGCGTCGTCGAGCTTGCCGAGGAGCTTCAGGGCGTCCGTGACGCTGGCCGGAGCGTGGTATTCGAACGCGGCTGGATACATGGGTCCTCTCCTTAGCGACCGGCCTTCGCGGCCTGGATGATCTTCCACACGCGCTCGGGCGTGAGCGGCATCGTCTCGATATGGTCCACGCCGAGCGGACGGAGCGCGTCGACGACGGCGTTCACGACCGCGGGCGTGGCCGCGATGGTGCCCGTCTCGCCGGCGCCCTTGACGCCGAGCGGATTGACCGGCGTCGGCGTGACCGTGCGCTCCGTCTCGTACATCGGCAGCATGTCGGCCTTGGGCAGCGCGTAGTCCATCATCGTGCCCGTCACCAGCTGCCCGCTGCCGTCCTCGTAGACGGCGCCTTCCCAGAGCGCCTGTCCCACGCCCTGCGCGATCCCGCCGTGCACCATGCCGTCGACGATCATCGGGTTGATGACGGTGCCGACGTCGTCCACGGCGACGTAGCGCAGCACCTTCACGTGCCCGGTGTCGCGGTCCACCTCGACCACGCACGCGTGGGCGCCGAACGGGAAGCAGAAGTTCGACGGATCGTAGAACGACGTTTCCTCGAGGCCGGGCTCGAGGCCCTCCGGATACTTGTGCGGCACGTACGCGGTCAGCGCGACCTGGCCGAACGGCACCGCCTTGCCCGGGAAGCCCTTCACCTGGAACTGCCCGTTCACGTACTCCATGTCGCCGGGCGACGCCTCGAGCAGGTGGGCGGCGATCTTCTTGCCCTTCTCCTTGATCTTGGCGATCGACATGGCGATGGCGGTGCCGCCGACCGATGCCGACCGGCTGCCGTACGTGCCCATGCCGAACGCGATCGCGCCGGTGTCGCCGTGGACGATCTCGACGTCGTCGATCGGGATGCTGAGATGATCGGCGACGAGCTGGCTGAACGTCGTCTCGTGCCCCTGGCCGTGGGAGTGCGAGCCGGTGAAGACCGTCACTTTGCCGGTCGGGTGCACGCGGACGTTGGCCGACTCGTAGAGGCCGGCCTGGGCCCCCAGCGAGCCGACGACCTTGGAGGGCGCGATCGAGCAGGCCTCGATGTACGTCGAGAAGCCGACGCCGATCAGCTTGCCCTGCTTGCGCGCCGCCTCCTGGTCGCTCCGCACCTTGCGGTAATCGAGCATGGAGAGCAGCTTGTCGAACGCCGCGGCGTAGTTGCCGCTGTCGTAGGTGAGCGCGACCTTCGTCTGGTAGCCGTGCTCGAACTTCGGGATGAAGTTCTTCTTCCGGATCTCGGCCACGTCGGCCTTCAGCGCAGTCGCGCCCGCCTCGATCATGCGCTCGAGCAGGTAGGCGGCCTCGGGACGCCCCGCGCCGCGGTACGCGTCCACCGGCGTGGTGGTGGTGAAGACGCCGGTGACGTCGCAATGGATGGCGCCCATCTCGTAGACGCCGTTCAGGAGCGTGCCGTAGAGGTACGTCGGCACCGCGGGCGCGAACGTCGAGAGGTAGGCGCCCAGGTTCGCCACCGTCTTCACGCGCAGCCCCAGGATCTTGCCGTCGCCCGACAGGCCCAGCTCGGCCTCGGTGACGTGGTCACGGCCGTGGGCGTCCGTCTGGAACGCCTCGCGGCGCGTCGACGTCCAGCGGATCGGCCGCTTGATCTGCCGCGTCGCCCACGAGCACACGGTCTCTTCGTTGTAGAGGAAGATCTTGCTGCCGAAGCCGCCGCCGACGTCCGGCGCGATGACGCGGACCTTGTGCTCGGGGATGCCGAGCACGAAGGCGGTCATGAGCAGCCGATGCACGTGCGGGTTCTGCGAGGTCACCCACAGCGTGAGATCCCCCGTGGCGGGCTCGAAGCGCGCCACGCACGCGCGCGGCTCCATGGCGTTGGCCACGAGGCGCTGGTTGACGATGCGCTTCTTGACGATGACGGCGGCGCTCTTGAAGGCTTCGTCCACGGCCGCTGCATCGCCGATCTGCCACTTGAAGGCGACGTTGCCCGGTGCAACCTCGTGGATCTGCGCGGCGCCCTTGTCGGCGGCCTTGGCGGTGGCGGTGACGGCGGGCCGAATTTCCCAGTCCACCTTCACCTTCTCGGCAGCGTCGAGGGCAGCGTCCTGGCTCTCGGCGATGACGACGGCGACCGGATCGCCCACGTAGCGCGCGGTGTCGACGGCGAGCGGCGGGTGCGGCGGCACCTTGAGCTCGGGCAGCAGCCAGCCGCAGGGCAGCGAGTTCACCCCGGTGAGGTCCTTGCCGGTGAAGATCGCGACCACGCCCGGGTGCGCTTTCGCGCGGGTGATGTCGATCTTGCGGATCTTCGCGTGCGCGTGCGGGCTGCGCACGAACGTCGCGTAGGTCATCCCGGGCAGCTTGAGGTCGTCGGTATAGTTGCCGCGTCCGGTGATGAACCGCGGATCCTCGCGACGCTTGATGGACTTGCCGAACAGGCGCGTGTCCGTCGCGGTGGCCATGGCGCTACCTCACTTCGCTCCGGCCATGTGCTCCGAGGCCCACTGAATCGCCTTCACGATGTTGTGGTAGCCCGTGCACCGGCACAGATTGCCCTCGAGCTGGTGACGGATGAGCTCTTCGGAGGGCTTGGGATAACGCTCGAGCAGCTGGTGGGCGGCCAGGATCATACCGGGCGTGCAGAACCCGCACTGCAGGCCGTGCTTCTCCCAGAAGCCCTGCTGGATCGGGTGCAGCTCGCCGTTCTTCGCGAGCCCCTCGATGGTCGTGATCTTCGCGCCGTCCGCCTGCACCGTGAAGACCGTGCACGCCTTCACGGCCTGACCGCTCATGAGGATCGTACAGGCGCCGCACTGGCTCGTGTCGCAGCCGACGTGCGTGCCCGTGAGGCCGACGGTCTCGCGGATGTAGTGGACGAGCAGCAGCCGCGCCTCGACCTCGTGACTCTGAGTCTGTCCGTTGATGGTCATCTTGACTGAGTGCTTCACGGCGTGGACCTCCCGGGTGTGACCTCGGCGCGAGAGAGGGTAAGACCTCGCTGCCGCCCTGTCAACGGTCGGAGCGGAGTCGTGTCGA
>Ga0134071_10000939_pt1 | contig 10269 bp, 11 predicted proteins | sample 15_taG_27_FD_94466 | JGI IMG/M metagenome (GOLD analysis project Ga0134071, IMG submission 94466) | Grasslands soil microbial communities from the Angelo Coastal Reserve, California, USA - 15_D_Rain_40cm_5_09082015 | ecosystem: Environmental > Terrestrial > Soil > Grasslands ...
GGCCGCTCTCAGCTCGAGCCCCACGCGCCAGCACAACCAGTGGGCGCAGGACATAAAGCCGGTGTTCCAGCCGCCTTCGGCGTCGAAGTCGCGGATGAGATCGAGCAGCCGCGCGGTGGCGGCGTCGAGGTGGGCGGAGAGCTCGGCGATCTCGTCGCCGAGCTGGTCGAGCTCGACGATGTTGGGATGAGTCGCGATGACGTGCGGACCATCGATGTTCATCGGCGCGCCTCCTGTGCTACGCCGACTCTAACCCCCGATTTTCGAGCCTCTCCAGCGCCTCCAGGACACGCGATCACACCGGGTCCGTCTTTTTTGCGAGCAGGCCACGACGCGATCACGGCAGCGTCAGTGCGGCCCGCTGGGTGGGTATTCAATAATCGTGGAGATGAAAGGCGAGGGGCTTCTCCTCAAGCGCATCACCCTCCTCCCCGAGCGCCGAGCTTCGACGAGTTCCCCTACGACATTCCGTTCGTCCGCGATCTCGACCTGGCGTTCCGCAAGCCGGTGACGTGCTTCGTCGGCGAGAACGGCTCCGGCAAGTCCACGCTCATCGAGGCGATCGCGGAAGCATGTGGCCTGCCGATCTGGGGCGGCAGTCGCAACGAGGCGGCCAATCGACGGCTATTTCTTCAGAGCGGAATTGCAGGCGAACTTCGCCTCGTTGCTCGACGAGCGTCGGGACGACCCGGACATCTGGGGCGATCCGTACACGCGCTACGCTGGGCGGTCGCTCCACGCGCAATCGCACGGCGAGGCGTTCCTGGCCGTCATGCTCAACCGCATGCGATCGGGCATGTTCATCATGGACGAGCCCGAGTCGGCGCTCTCGCCACAGCGTCAGCTCGCCCTGCTCGTGCGAATGGCCGAGCTCGTGCGTGCCGGCAAGAGCCAGTTCGTGATCGCGACCCATTCGCCGATCCTGCTCACGTTTCCCGACGCCGACATCGTCAATTTCGACGAAGCGCCGCTGCGCTCGGTGCATCTCGAGGAAACCTCGAACCATCAGATCACGCGCGGGATTCTCGAGGACCCGCAGAGCTACTGGCGCCATCTCCTGCAGAAGGACGACGACTGAGCCCGCCGTGCTAGGCTCGCCGCCATGCCGCACGTCGGCGCGCCGCTCAAGCGTCTCGACGATCCGCGTCTGCTGACGGGCCGTGGCCGGTATGTGGACGACATCACGCTGCCGCGCATGGTGCACGTCGCGTTCGTGCGCAGCCCTCACGCCCACGCCACGATCACGCGCGTCGACGTCGACACCGCGGCGACGAGCCCGGGCGTCGTCGGCGTCCTCACGGGCGCAGGCGCCGCGCGCCTCTGCAAGCCGTATCGGGGAATCCTGCAGCACTACCGCGGCATGAAGACGGGCGCGATGCTGCCGCTTGCCGTCGAGCGGGTTCGCTGCGTCGGCGAGCCGGTCGTCGCGATCGCGGCGGAGACGGCGGCGGCCGCGCACGATGCGGCGGCGCGTGTACGCGTCGAGTACGCGCCGCTTCCGGCCGTCCTCGACCCCGACGCGGTGACTGCGCCGCTGATCCACCCCGAGCTCGGCGACAACCTCATCTACGAGACACGCCTGAGCGGCGGCGAGCCCGACGCCGCGTTCGCCGCCGCGCCGCGCGCGTGGCGACGCCGATTCACCACCGGGCGTCACACCGGCGTCCCGATGGAGCCGCGCGGGCTGGTCGCGGACTTCGAGCCGGCCACCCGCGCGCTCACCGTCTGGATCTCGACGCAGGTGCCGCACATGATGCAGGCGGTGCTCGCCGAGCTCTTCGGCCTGCCGGAGCACCGCGTGCGGGTGATCGCGCCCGACGTGGGCGGCTCGTTCGGCATCAAGATCCACGTCTATCAAGACGACCTCGCGGCGGTCGCGCTGGCCATCGTGCTCGGGCGGCCGGTGAAGTTCGTGGCCACGCGCCGCGAGTCGTTCGTCTCCGACATCCAGGCGCGCGAGCAGACGATCGACGTCGAGGTCGCGGCCGGCGACGACGGCGTCGTCACCTCGATGCGCGCGCGGATCACCGCCGCCGTCGGCCCGTACTCCGCCTATCCGCGCTCGAGCGTGGTGGAGGGCGGCCAGGTGCTGCGCCTGCTGCCCGGCCCGTATCGCGTGCGCCACTACGACGGCGCGCTGCGCGTCGTCGCGCAGAACAAGGTCATCACGTCGCAGTACCGCGCCGTCGGCCATCCGATCGCGGCGGCGGTGACGGAATCGATGCTGGACCTGATCGCGCGCGATGTTGGACTGGATCCGGCCGAGATTCGCCGCCGCAATCTCGTGCGGCCCGACGAGATGCCGTACACGTCGGCCACCGGCAACGTCTACGACAGCGGCTCGTATCGCGCGGCGCTCGAGCGGCTGCTGGACGCGGCGAAGTACGGCGATCTGCGCCGCGAGCAGGCCGCCGCGCGCGCGCAGGGCCGTCACCTCGGCATCGGGCTGTCCTGCTTCATCGAGCTGACGGGACCGGGCGCGCAGTTCTACGGCATCGGCGGCGCGCCGATCTCGGGTCAGGACGGCGCCACGCTGCGAGTCGAGCCCTCGGGCGCCGTCACCGCGCTCGTCGGCATCACCGACCAGGGGCAGGGGATGCCGACGGCGCTCGCGCAGATCGTCGCCGACGAGCTCGGCATCACGCCGGAGGCCGTCGCCGTGCGCTCCGGCGATACCGCGCTCACTCCGTACGGCGGCGGCACATGGGCCAGCCGCGGGATGCCGATCGGCGGCAGCGCCACGCTGCTGGCGTCGCGGGCGCTCGCCGAGAAGATTCGGCGCGTGGCGGCGACGCTGCTCGAAGCGCATCCGGACGACATCCGCCTCGCCGACGGGCGCGTCAGCGTGAGCGGCGCCGCCGACCGCGGGCTGACGCTCGGCGATCTCGCGCGCACGGTGCACTTTCGCAGCAACGAGCTCGAGGGCCTCGAGCCCAGCCTCGACGCGACCGTGCATTTCACGAACGCGCAGCCGTGGACGTTCACCAACGGCGCGCACCTCGCCGTCGTCGAGCTCGACGTCGACACGGGGCGCGTGCGAGTCCTGCGCTACGTCGCCGTCGACGACTGCGGCCGCGTCGTCAACCCCGCGCTCGTCGAGGGCCAGATCGCGGGCGGTGTCGCGCAGGGCCTGGGCGGCGCGCTCATGGAGCACTGCGCCTACGACGACGCCGGTCAGCCGCTCTGCGGCACGCTGATGGACTACGCGGTGCCGACGGCGGCCGACGTGCCGGCGCTCGAGCTGCACCATCTCGAGACGCCGGCGCCGTCGATCGCCGGCGGCTACAAGGGCGCGGGGGAGGCGGGCACGACGGGCGCGCCCGCGGCCATCCTCAACGCCGTCAACGACGCGCTGGCGCCCCTCGGCGCGATGATCACGGATCAGCCCATCACGGCCGAGCGCATCGTGCGGGCGCTGCGCGGGCGCTGATGGCGGTACACTGGGCCGACATCCCGGAGGTGGAACGATGGCGGTGAAGGCGCTCCTTCATTACGCGCTCGAGATTCCGGACCAGACGGTCGGCGAGAAGTTCTACACGGGCTTTGGGCTCGTCGACGAGCCTGGGCGCGATGGCGCCGTGCGCCTGCGCCCGGCACCGCTCAAGCGCGAGACCGTGCTGCTCTACGGCGGACCGAAGAAGCGCCTGCACCACGTGGCGTTCGGCGCGCCGGGCGCCGAGTTCGAGGCCACGCGCGAGTCGCTGCGGCGTGCCGGCGTGAGCCCGGTCGATCCGCCGCGCGGCGCGCCCGAGGGCGGCCTCTGGGTACGCGATCCCGACGGCAACCTCGTCAACATCCGCCCCGAGGCCGGCGAAGCGCCACCCGCCGACCCGCCGGCGAAGGTCAACAGCCCCGGCCACACGCTGCGCGTCGGCGCGCGGGGCTGCCCGGATCGCTTCGAGGCACGGCCGCGCCGGCTCGGTCACGTCCTGCTCTTCTCCAGCGACCTCGAGCGGATGACGGATTTCTACACGCGCGTGCTCGGGATGAAGCTCTCCGATCGCTGCCCCGGCATCATCGCGTTCTTGCGCTGCACGCCCGATCACCACAACCTCGCGCTGCTCACCTCGAAGGGTCCCGGCTTCCATCACGGCTCGTTCGAAGTGGGCGGCGTGGACGAGATCGCGATGGGCATGCAGCGCGCTCACGATGCGGGCATCCCCGTCGGCTGGGGGCTGGGGCGCCACGTGATCGGCTCCAACTTCTTCTATTACGTGCGCGACCCGTGGGGCTCGTGGGCGGAGTACTTCCACGACATCGACAACATCCCCGAGACCTGTGCGTGGCAGCCGCGCGATTTCGCGCCGGAGGACGCGCTCTATCGCTGGGGTCCCCCGGTGCCGGAGGACTTCGGCGTCAACCGGGAGCTGGAGGGCTAGGCTGCGTCCGCTCGATCAGTTCCGAAAGGAACTCGGGGATCGTGCCGAGCCGCTGAACGTGATCTGGAAGCACCTGCTGGAGCGTGGCGAGTGGATCGCCCGGCCGGCCCTGCACGATCTCTATGCGCGCCGCGGCGTGCACGACATCCGGTCGAAGCTCGAGCACCTCGGCGGCAGCATCGTGTTCGATCATCGCGAGGGCGGACGCGATCGCTACGGCCTGACGCTCCTGGGAATGCTCCTGACGGCGGACGCGCCCGCCATCGAGCTGCTCCTGGTGCGACACGCCGCGGCGCTGCCGACGACGCCGGCCGAGACGGCGACGCTGCGGCACGTGCTGGAGTCGGCCGCGTGGCTGCGCGACCCCGAGGTCCTCGCGAGTCCCGATCTGGCCGCGCACGTCGCGGCGAGGGCGCTGGACTCGTACAACCCTGAGCTGCCGATCGATGGGGTGATATGACACCGCGACGACTTCTCGTAACCGGACTGAGCGGGCTCATCGGCGGCGCGTTCCGCACGCACGTCGAGGGCAAATACGCGCTGCGGGCGCTCAACCGGCGCGCCGTGCCGGGCGTCGAGACTCACCAGGCCGATCTCGGCGACCTCGCCGCGATTCGACCGGCCTTCGACGGCGTCGACACCGTCGTGCATCTCGCGGCGGCCGCCGGCGACCACCAGGCGCCCGAGGACATCATGCGCTCGAACGTGGTGGGCACCTATCACGTCTTCGAGGCCGCCCGCCTGGCCGGCGTGACGCGCGTGATCTTCGCCAGCAGCGGCGCGACCGTGAGCGGCTGGGAGCGCGAGCCGCCGCTCAGCCACGTCGTCGCCGGCCGCTACGATCAGGCGGGCAAGGTCACGCCGCTCACCCACGAGTCGCCGCTGCGGCCGAGCGGGCTGTACGGGGCCAGCAAGATCTGGGGCGAGGCGCTCGCGCGCCACTACGCCGACGCGCACGGACTGTCGGTGATCTGCCTGCGCATCGGTCGCGTGAAGGCGGAGGATCGACCGACGACCACGCGGGACGCCGCCGTGTGGTGCAGCCAGCGCGACATCGTCCGGATGATCGAGGCCTGCGTCGAGGCGCCGCCGTCGCTGCGCTTCGACGTCTTCTTCGTCGTCTCGAACCTGCGCCACGGCTACCGCGACATCGACCACGCCCGTAAAATTCTGGGCTGGGCCCCGATGGACAGCGCCGACTCACCCCGTTGATCGGAGGACCGACATGACCTATGGATTCGTTCCGCAAAACTGGCCGGCGTTCCAGCGCGAGCTCGACGCGCGCGGCCTGAGCGTCGCGGAGATCGAGCGGGTCGAGATCCGTCCGAGCACCGATCCGAGCGCGACGACGATCGAGGTCGTCGTGACCGCGCGCTCCGGTCGCGTCCACACCTGGCGCCAGGACGAGGCGGCGCCGGTCCGTTAGCGACGCGCGGACACGCCGCCGCGCTCGGCGGCGCGCCGCGTGGCGGTGCGCACGAGCGGCCACGCCCCGGGCGGCTCGGCGACGGCGCGCGCGGCCACCGGCGACGAGAGAATGATCGAGGTCGTCGGCGTTCCGAAGCGGCCGAGCGTCTCGATGACGGCCTCGAGGTGACCGACCGACGTCGCGTTGACCCGCAGCACGTACGCGTCGCTGCCGGTCACGTGGTGGCACTCGACGACCTCCGGCAGCGTCTGCACGCACGCCTTCAGGGCCGGGCACTTTTCCTCCGGCGCGCTCACGCGGATCACCGCGGCCACCGCGAGGCCGAGCCGCTCGAGGCCGACCTCGGCGCGGTAGCCGCGGATGATGCCCGCGTCCTCCAGCTGCCGCACGCGCTCGGCCGCGGCGGGCGCGGTGAGCCCGACGCGCCGGCCGAGCTCGGCGAACGACAGGCGCGCGTTGTCCTGGAGCGCGCCGAGGATGGACCACCCCACGGCGTCGAGGCCGTTTTGGGTTCTGTGCGCCATGGCCGCCTCCCGCTTTGCAATGGAAAGCCGTCCGCGCGCGCGGCTTTCGATCCGCGCTGGCCGCGCCGCGACGCGGACCGCTAGAGTACTGCAACGATGGAGGTGCGCCAATGCGCGAGGCCGAGCGCGCCGAGCTGATTCGACAGTACGAAGACGGCGTCCCGACGTTCGAGAAGGCCCTCGCCGGCGTCCCGGCGGCGGCGCTGACGTGGCGGCCCGCGCCGGGCGCGTGGTCGGTGCACGAGATCGTCTGCCACTGCGCGGACTCGGAGACCAACTCCGCCTCCCGCATCCGCTACCTCGCGGGCGAGCGCGACCTCTCGCTCGACAACTACGACCAGGATCGCTGGGCGATCGACTTCGATTACCACGCTCACCCGCTGGCGCCGGCGCTCGCCGCGGTGCAGGCGGTGCGCGCGAACACGGCGCCGCTCATCCGCCGCCTGCCGGAGGAGGCGTGGCGGCGCGTGCACCATCACAAGACCTACGGGCGCTACACGGCGGAGGACTGGCTGCGCACGTATGCCGTGCATCTGCACGAGCACGCGCGGCAGATCGCCGACAACGTGGCGGCGTGGCGCGCGCGGGCGCTGACCGCTACCTCGTGAGGACGCCGATCTCGGTGAGATAGCGCCGCACGCCGGCGTGGATGAGATCCGCGCGCGGCGCCGCGGCCGCGGTATTGGCCGCGGTCGTCTCCTTGCCCTGCGGCAGCCGCTGCGCGATGCCGGCCTCCGCGCGATGCAGGGCCTTCGCGACGCGATATGCCGCATCGTCGCTCAGGCCCGGGCGCGCCATGATGAAGGACCAGGAGCCGAGCGACTGGATGGGCGCCTCCTGGCCGGGATACGAGCCCGCGGGCACGGTGAGCGTCTTGAGGAAGGCGTGCTTCGCCTGGATCCTCCGCAGACCGTCCGCATCGGGGACGAGAAAGCGCGCGCCGCCCGGCGCCTTCGCCACCGCGGTGAAGCCGGGCCAGCCGCCGCCGCCGCCCCAGAGCGCGGCCACGCGGCCGTCCTGCACCATCGCGGGCCCGTCGCCGGCGCGCTCGAGATAGACGGCCTGGAAATCGCGCTCCTGGTCGAGACCGAGGCCGTCCAGCACGTAGCGCGCGAGCAGCACCAGCCCCGAGCCGCGCGCGCCGAACGCGACCGGCTTGCCGCGCAGGTCCTCGATCGTTCGCGCCGGCGAGTCGGCGCGCACGACGAACATGCCGGGCGTGGAGTACATCGCGGCCACGATGCGGATCGGCGACGGCGCGCGGCCCACGCCGTGCAGCGCCTCGTACGCCACCTCGCCCTGCACGAGCGCCAGGTCGAGCCCGTCCTGCTCGAGCAGCGGGACGTTTTCCGTGCTGCCCTTCGTGTTGCGCGGCTCGATCGTAAGCGTGGGATCGACCTCGCGGACGGCGGCGATGGCGGCGTCGCCGTACACGGGAAAGCCGCCGCCCGGGGTGGCGGTGCCGAGGGTGAGCTTCATGTCCGCTCCTTCAGCCGAGAGGGCGACGGCGAGGATCAGCAAGCCCGCGAGCCACAGTCTCATGAAGCCCGAGTGTAGGACAGTTCCTTGCCGGGGACCTGATTCCGACGAGGTCAGGAATCACCCGGGGCGCCGGACCGGATGCGGCGTAAGGGCTGAAGACTTCGAGCGATAGCGGGGTGGGCGGCTTTGGTTTCCCGCTTGCACGCCTGTCGCCCGGCGATGAATCTCAAGCGGACCGCGGCGGCGCCGACCACGAGCATCGACGACCTCCGCGCGCGCTTCGCCGCAATGCAGGCGCGCTTCGCCGCGGTGGGCAGGCGCGCGGCGCACGCGGCGGCCGACGTCGCGGCCGGCGGCCCGCCGCCGTCGGAGGAGCTGCTGGCGCAGCTCACCACGACCGCCGCCGAGTTTCAGGCGCTGCGCGACGACGTGCTCGAGTCGGCGGCCACGCTCGAGGTGGTGCTGCCGCAGCCCGCCGCCGCGCTGCTCTCGCTCCGTGATCTCGCGCCGGTCGTCGACGCGCTCGCGGCCACGCTGGCCAACGCCGACCGCCACCGCCGTCACGAAGCCGGCCGCGCCGCCGCGCTGCACGTGATCGAGCGCGTGCAGGCGATCGTCCACCATGACGAACCCGTGTTCGCGCCGCTCGCCGAGTGTCAGGCGACGGCGCGCGCGATGCACGAGGAGATCGCCGGCTCCGCGGCCACAGACGCCGACGTGATCGCGTGGGCCGAACGGCTGCGCCCGTTCGCCGATCTGCTCGAGATGCTCGAGGACGGGGTGGACGACGCCCGCTTCGCGCAGCTGGCGGACAGCGTGGCCGCCGCCTTCGGGCCCCCGCTCGCCACCGTCGCCATGCGCGGCCGCCTGCACCTGCCCAAGTAATTCGGAGGGGGCCTCGATGGCCCCCTCCGAGGCCTCCCCCAGGATTCGATTGCGCCGGCAAAGCCGGCGCTCGAACAGCGCTTACCGCGCCAGCCGGCGGAGCATCGCGCGCACGGTGCCGCCCGGATCCTTGGCCGTGCCGCGGCCGACGGTGCCGAGTAGCCGCGCCGCCTCCGCGGCATTCCCCCCGGTGAGCGCCAGGGCCTCGGCCAGCGCCGCCCGCTGCAGGGCCGCGATCTCGTCCTTGAGGTTCAGCGCGCGCGCCGCGAGCTTGCGCGCCACGGCGCCGCGATCGATGAGCGAGGCCTGCGGCGGCGTCGCGCCGGGGCGGAGCACGCGACGCGGCAGATCGCTCGGGATGATCTCGTCGCCCGCGCGCTTGTAGACCAGCGTCTCCCACACGACGTTGCGCAGCTCGCGGACGTTGCCGGGCCAGGGATAGGCGGCCAGCGCGCGCAGCGTGTCGGCACGCAGGCCGCGCGCGCGTGGCTGCGCGGCCGGCTCGTCGGCGTAGAAGCGCTCGAGGAAGCGCTGAGCGAGGTCGGGCAAGTCCTCCTGCCGCTCGCGCAGCGGCGGCAGCGCGATCGTGATGATGGCGAGGCGCTCGTAGAGATCGGCGCCGAACGCGCCGGCCTCGACGAGGGCGCGCAGGTCGCGGTTGGTGGCCGCGATGATCCGGAAGTCCACCTCGCGCCAGGCGTTCTCGCCGAGGCGGCTGACGACGCGATCCTCGAGCACGCGCAGGAGCTTGACCTGCAGCGCCGGCGGCGTGTCGTCGATCTCGTCCAGGAACACGGTGCCGCCGGCGGCCGCGGCCAGCTGGCCCGCGTACTCGTGGGCGGCGCCGGTGAAGGCGCCGCGCGCGTAGCCGAACAGCTCGGCTTCCATCAGCTCGTTCGGGATCGCCGCGCAGTTGATCGGCACGAGGCTCCGGTCGTGCCGCGGGGACCACTGATGCACCAGCCGGGCGAGCAGCTCCTTGCCCGAGCCCGTCTCGCCGGTGAGCAGGACGGCCATCGATGTGCGGGCCGCGCGGGCCGCCTGGGTCAGCATTCGCCGCGCCGCCGCGCTCTTCGCGACGATCTCGGGCGGCGTCGCCGGGGCGGGGGACGGCGCGGCCAGCTCGTGAGCGCGCGCGGCCAGCCGCTCCGCGGCGTCGGCCGCGCCGAGAGGGACGACGTCGTAGGCGCCCTCCAGCACCGCCGCCGCGGCGGCGGCGTCGTCGCCGCGGCCGTCGCACACCCAGATCCACGCCCGGTCCGCCGGGATCCGCGGCCGCCGGCCGCGCGCCGACGCGACGACGCACGGCGCGTCGGCGGCGGCGCGCGCGTGACGCACGCGCACGTCGCGGGCCGCCAGCGCCGCCGTGAGCACCGGCGGCGGCGGCGTCCCCAGCCAGTCCAGCCACGTCGGCATCACGTGTATTAAATCACGTCAGAATCGTCAATCAAGTCGTGAAATCACTGCTTCCTATACTCCGGGCGGCAGGCAGATCGCAGACTTGCGCGTGGCCCGCCTGATGCGTCGTTTCCGCGGTGCGCGGGCGAACGCCCGCGGGGAGGAGACGCCA
>Ga0134071_10000946_pt1 | contig 10212 bp, 8 predicted proteins | sample 15_taG_27_FD_94466 | JGI IMG/M metagenome (GOLD analysis project Ga0134071, IMG submission 94466) | Grasslands soil microbial communities from the Angelo Coastal Reserve, California, USA - 15_D_Rain_40cm_5_09082015 | ecosystem: Environmental > Terrestrial > Soil > Grasslands ...
AACGTTGTTCCGGATGCGAAATCGTAGCTCAACCATCTATTGCCTCCTCGATGTTTTCCAACCCAACCACTTGTGTTATGACGCGACAACCGGACAGATGTGGTCCAATTTCAATTAACATAAACGTCATGACCACGTTCACGGACGCCGAACTCAAGCTGGTTCGCAAGCTGGCCACCGAGCCGCCTTTGACCGTTTTGCAAATCAAGCTGGCATGCCCGACGCATTCCGTCTGCAATCCCTTGCCCCTGTTCCGGATTTATAAGATCGACGATGCTTCCTTCGAAGCGCAGTGGAACGGATACCACGACAGCGGTCCCAAACAAATATTCCGTTTTGAAGAAATCGATCAGCCGGCGTAGCCGGTCTTCGCCCGAATCTTCAGGTTGCGACCCGGCACCTCGACGCGAATATGATGAAACCCGGCGCGGTGGGGCACATAGTAGCCAAGATAGTATTGGTGACCGAGTTCGGTGCGGATTTCCTCGAGAACGGGAGCAATCGTGTCCTGTTTTGGAACGTAGAAAGTGCGGCCACCGCTGATGTCGGAGAGGGATTCCAGCGTGTGCGCATCAACCAGCACGGCAGACCCGATCGCCACGAAGTACAAAAGGACTGCGGATTCCTGGATCTCCTGAACGACCCGGGCATGCGTAATATTGCTGCCGTTATCGTTCCCATCGGTAAACGTGATGAGAGCCTTTCGCGGACGATCGGACTTTTCCACCTTCTCCATCGAGTACAACAGGCCATCGTATAGAGACGATGTTCCCCAAGCCCGCAACCCTGCCAGGCTCTCTTCCAAGTGCTTCACCGACTGCTTTGAGGTATGAAGCAGCTTCACGGCTGTTCCAAATGAGACGAGAAAGAAATCGTCATTCTTGGAAATCGCTCTCGTGAAATCGCGGACGCCGCGCCTCATGTAAGGGATGATGTCGACCATACTGCCGCTCGCGTCCATCAGCAGACCGATTGAGGAGTCGACCTTGTCCTGTTTTTCGAACACCCGCACGTCTTGAAGTTGATCGTCGTCGTAGACGCGGAAGTCCTCCTTCGACAGATCCGTGATGAAATTACCACGGTCGTCCTTAACCGTAGCGAAGACATTGACGAGGTTGACGTCGACTTTGAGGTTCTGTCCGTAGATGACGGAAGCGAGCAGACTCAGAAGTATTGTAAATTCCAAAATTGGAGGTTGCTGCATTAGAAATTTTTTTCGGATAAAAAAATGAAGCAATCTCCAACCTCCTATCTCCAATAGGCTACCTCTCAACTTCCTTCCTGAACCTCCCGGTATAGACGGTAGATCGCGGAGTTTGTTGAAAGAATTCGCGTGCCTTTTGCAAGAACCCGCAGCGCGTCGCGCTTGCGCCCGGCGTCTTTGTAAATGTTAGCAAGTTTCAGGTAAACATCGGGATCACGATCGAAAGCGTATTTCACAAGGTACTCATACTCTTTTGCGGCGCTCTCCATGTCTTTTTTCTGCTCGAAAACGCGCGCCATTCGATAGTGTCCCCAGTACACATACGGATCCACGGTGAGGGCGGTCTCCAGCGCTTGAATCCCTTCGTCCAGTTGTTCCCCAGCCAGCCGGTAATCCCCAAGCATTGCCCAAAAGTGGCCGAGCGAAGTGGGTTTCGTTGCCACGAACTGTTGCATCCAGTCGGCAGCCTCGCTCCACGATTGATCCTTTGCAGCCATCTCCGCCAACTTCCGCAACGGTAGCGGACGCGTGGGATCGCCTTTCGCCGCCATCTCATAGTGTTGTTTTGCGCTCTCGGATTCACCGAGGCTTTCGTTGAGAATCCCCCATAGTTCCTCTTTCTCCGCCATGAGCGAACTTCCCGGCTTCATCAGCGCGTCGGCTTCTCGCAACGCATCCGCGGCGCGATCGAGATTTCCCGAATCCAGATTCAGTTTTGCGATTGCAAGCTGGAGAGACGCTTCCTCCTTTCGGGAGACTTGCGCCAGCAGGGCCATCGATTGATTCGCAAGATTCGATCGCTTGAAGTGCAGGAACGGGTCGATCATGCCATAGTAGGCGCTTTCGGGATCGGGAATCTCCGCGCCGTAGGGGATCAGACCGTCTTTTGACTGATACAGGAGATCGATATTCAAGTCACGCGTATCGGAAAAAAGTTCTCGCGGCGCATGGAATTCCAGAAGCGGATGATCGTCCGTGTTGCGCCGCGCTTTCGAGGCAAACTTGCGAACCGCTTCCGTTGACATCACGTAATAAGCGAGCAGTCCCTCCGGGTGTTCGCTATGCAGGAAGTTGCGGAACTCGCGGATCATCGCGGGATCGGATTTCACCGTCCTCGCGAGTCTCGCCGTGTCGAGCTTTGGCGGTTCGCGCGATCCGATGACGATTAGATCCGAATCGGTCACCCAAACGGATACTTCCGGAAACTTTCGTTGGACTTCATAAAGAATCATCCGCAGGTCTTCGGGATCGAGTTCGTAAAGTTGGATCCACTGCGCAAAGATGCCGTCGGGCTTTAAGACCTGGGCCGCGCGGTCGTAAAACTCCGCAGTGAAGAGGCTGGCAACACCTGCGATCCAAGGATTGGATGGCTCGGAAATGATGACATCGTACTGCTTGCGCGTCACGTTCAAGTAATTTCGGGCGTCGTTAAAGATCATGTGAAGCTTCGGGCTTTCGTAGCTTCTCCGATTGATCTCCGAAAACCACGGCGCGGCGGCAAACACTGCGGGTTCGATCTCAATACAGTCGATATCTGCAACCTCTTTGATGCCTGCAACTGCTCCCACCGTAACTCCGGAGCCATAACCAATGACGAGCGCTGATTCGGGATTGGGATGGTAGAAGGCTGGAAGCCATCCCACCGCCAATTGCGTGATCATGTCGTCCCGATTCGAGGCGTCTACTTTTCCATTCGTCCGCAGTGCCATGTAGTTCTCGCCCTTGCGGACAGAAATTGTCGCGTTGTTGCCCTCTTTGAAATACACCACATCGGTGTCTTCGTAATGCTCGCTGATCGTGAGTTCGGGCCGGGATTCGAACGCGTGCGAATAAATAAGTACCCCGCGGTCCATGATGTCCGGCTTCCAGAACACCCCGCCACGCATGCCTAGCGTTGCGATGATCAGTAAACCAACGCCGACAGATTGCGCTATGCGCGACGTCTTAGCTTCCGTCAAGAGCAACAGTGCCATCGCTGCATTGAAGAACAGTCCGGCAAGAATGGTCCGTTCGGTGCCGATAACAGGCATCAAAACGAAACCGGCAAAAAGCGATCCGGCGATTGCGCCAATCGTATTCAAGGAATAAATATTTCCAATGCTCCGTCCCAGAACCACGAATTTGCTGGAGTACAACTGACTCGCGACCGGGAAGGTCGCGCCCATGCACAGCGTTGCCAAGATCATCAAACCGGCGGACAAGATGAACTGGATCATCAATACCGCGGGAAATGAATAGTAGAAGGCCCGGATCAAGGCAATCAGTGCATAGGGCGCGGCAAGGTATCCGATCAGAAAAACGATGCCGCCAATCGCTACGCCAAGCTGCAACAAACCCAGCAATCGAAGCGTCGTCGCGGGCTTTCTCCGTCCGACAATCGAGCTTCCCATTGCGATTCCAACGAGAAAAGTGACCAGCATGATGGAGAATGCATACGTTGAACTACCGATCATCGCTGAGAGGGCTCGTGTCCAGGACACTTCATACATCATCGCGACGAACCCCGACGCCGCGAGCGTGAGTAGAACGAGCCTGTCGGTCGTTGGACTTGATCGCCTCTCCCCCCCATCAGGAGAGGCCAGGTCGGCCCCGCGCCGGGTGAAGGTCTCGCTCTCAACGGATGTTTCTTCTCCACCCGAAATCCACACGGCAAACAATCCAATCGCGACATTCGTTGCAGCGATGATCAAAGTCGTTCGCGTGTTACCGATTCCTGGAATTAACACTAGCGCCGCCGCCATCGTCCCGGCAGCCGCACCGAACGTGTTGAGCGCGTACAGCACCCCAACTTTGTTTTCCACCTCATCGAGGGTTTTCGTAAAAAACCGGGTCAGGACCGGCAGTGTCCCTCCCATCAAAAAGGTTGGAGTCAATAAAACGGCGAAGCTGGTAGTGAAACGAACGAAAATCGCGCCCCCGGGCACCGAAGACACCGACGGCGCCACGGCCCAGTAGAAGGTATCCAGGGCACGAAAAATCAGCGGAACCAGAGATGCAGAAAGTCCGATCCCGATCTCCAGCAAACCGTACATGCGTAGGGGATCGTTCGCGCGGTCCGCCCTCCGCCCAAGTTTCCAACTTCCGAGGGCGAGTCCCGCCATGAATGCGCCAAGAACCGTTGAGATCGCCTGGGACGTATTGCCAAAGATCAACCCCGTCAGCCTGACCCATATGACTTCATAAACCAGACCCGTTGCGCCGGACAGGAAGAAAATGACGTAGAAAATCGATTTGAGATTCAATCGCTCGCCAGACATAGGCCGGGATTGTATCGCAGGTCGGAGGGTTGAAACGGAGGGATGTTAAGTTTGGCATATCGGGTGCCGCAGCAAACGCCGATGAGCGCTCATGCTTCGAAAGCGGTTGAACTTCAAACACGGTTAATTTCGTTCGCGGCGAAGATTCTGGGTCTTTATTCAAAACTAAACGTGACGCCCGAAGGGCGACATATTGCTAATCAAATTCTGCGCTCCGGCACAGCAACGGCTGCGAATTATGGCGAAGCGCGGGCCGCAGAAAGCCGATCTGATTTTGTTCACAAACTTCGAGTCGTATTGAAGGAGCTAAACGAGACAGCCGTCTGGCTACAACTCATCGAGGAAACATCCTTGCTTCCGGCCCAACTTATTGGTCCAATTCTCGCGGAAAATCAGGAACTTTGCCGAATCATTGCGGCTCCGATCAAGACAGCGCGAATGGCGGAGATGGAGTGAAATGTCGCGAAAAACACGGTCTTCGTCCGGTCTAAGATATTTTTAAAGTCCAAGATTGGAGGTTGTTTCATTAGAAATTTGTCTTTCGGATGAAACAATTCAGCAATTTCCAACCTGCAATTTCCAATAGAAGCAACAAAAAATAAGGGGCGGAAGGCTTTCTTCCTAAAAGCTGGTACCCGCCCCCACAGCCCTAAAGAGGGAGGCTGATGACGAAAATCGTTCCGTGGGTACCGGTCTCGACGGTAATGGAGCCACCATGCGCTTCCACGACTTCTTTTGCGATAAACAGACCAAGGCCCGTGCCGCGTTCCCCTTTGGTGGTAAAAAAAGGCTCGAAAATGCGCGGCAGGTCCGCCGGTGCAATACCGGTTCCGGTATCGGATATCTCGATCTGCACAACACCGTGTGCGGTTCGGCTAGTGATCGAAAGAACACGTGGATCGGCACCGATCATGGAATCGGTGGCGTTTTGCAGAAGGTTGACCAGCGCCTGAATCATTTGCGAGCGATCCAGAGTGATGAGGGGCAGGCCCGACTCCAGATAGACCTGCACATCGACAAACTGAGTTCTCAGATACGGCTGCACGAAACGCAAGGCATCTGAAATCACTTCGGCAAGCTCGCAAGGCTTAGTTTTCGGATTCCTCCTGCGGCTAAAGTCCAGCATGCGTTTCGCTAAGTCTTCGATACGCTCCGAGGCACGCTCAATCACTTCGAAATTGCTCCGAAGAGGATCACCCGCCGACAGGGTTTCTTTGAGAAACTGAATGTGACCTTTGATGAGCATTAGAGGATTCGTTATTTCATGAGCAAAGCAAGCCGACAGCTCCCCGACGGTTATCAAGCGCGATATATGTAACAGGTCCTCTGGAGAGACAATTGGACGCGTCGGACTATTCGTTTCTCGGTCTCGAAACTTGACGGGGCTGGGGCCGACGCTGCCTTGTTGCTGAGTCATTCCTGAATTCTCTTTCGCATCCGCGCGAGTATCGATTCGACACCCGACTTGGTTAATTCGAACCCGGGAAAACGAGCGATCTCGGCGGCTTGAAAACCATCGACGTAATGAAGTTTGAATATGAGTGCGTTTCTTCGGGCGTTCTTGCGGTCCGGTTCGCCCTCCACAATCCGTTCGACGTCGATCCAAGAGAGGATCGGACCGAGGGCGTTGGAATCGAATTCCGGCGCCCCCGGGGACCGGAACCCAGCCAGTTCTCCAAGCTTTATCGATTCGATCGGGATGATTGGAGCCCGCCTTTTTTCCGTGGCGAGCTGCCGTTGGTAATCCTGAACCACAGATGATGAGATTCGCCCTAGAAAAGCTAACACCGAAAACTCCGTTGTTCCTCGAAACGAACGTAGAACACGGCCGTTATGTTGAACGAGCCTCAAATACACTTCCTGCGCCAGATCGGGTACCACGTCAGAGGTATCGTCCTTAATTCGCCGCAGGCGAAGAGCGCGCATCAAATACAAAAAGATGAGACCGTGAAAGCGCTCCTGGAACCTGGTCCACAGGGCGCGGTCTGTAAGCTTCTCACCGCATTCGCGCAGCAAATCTGCGGCTGCGGTTTCCCCAGTCGCATGCCAGCGGAACCTGTCACGGTTCTCCTGCATATCAACGCGTCAACTCTTGAAGTCGCCTAAGCGCTTCTTTTCCCCAGTCGGAGTTTGGATCGAATTGGATATACCGCTTCCACTCCGCCACCGCCTTTTCCGGCGTGTTGGTACGCTCATAAAACAACGCCAGATTGAACACCGCGGGGGCAAACAGCGGATCCTTCTCCACCGCGTGCCGAAATTCTTCGCCGGCCTGCTCCAGGCGAGGTCCGTCAGATTCCATATAGGCGACGCCCAGATCGTTATGAACCGCGGCGCCGGCTCCGACTTCACGCTCGGCAATCTCGAGGTAAGAAATCGCCCGGCTGAATTCCGTTTGAAGCAGGTAGAAACGGCCCATCTGATGACTGTCGGCCGAAAGTCGTGTCATTTCAGCAGCTATCAATCCGTAAGCGACGCCAGCATCCTCCATACCCCGCGTCCGGATAATCGGAAGGTGCGGCTCATTAGCCAAACGAGACTCGAATGGCCGGTTTTGGCTTAGAAGCAGTTGTACAATTTCGCCGGCGGACTTTGGCTGTGCCTGCCGGTCCATGACAATATGAACACCGACGACGGCAATCGCCAGCGCCGCCGCTATAGTTACGCAGCGGAACAGCCAGCCGGGAAAGGTCCCGGTCCGCCTGGGCATCTTGTATTTGGACGTATTCCATTGCTGAGCAATGGTTTCGACTGCAGCAGCTTCTTGGGCGCCGACCTCCTCATTTAAAAGTTTCATGAAGAAACCCAAACGGATCCGGCACTCGTCACACGCAATCAAGTGAACCTCGCTGGCCAGCTTAATTGCCGGATCGAGGCCGCCTTCGAGGTACTCGGTTAAAGTCTCTTCAGTCAAACATTCGCCGTGACTCTTATCCGCCACTGAATTTCCCTCCTATTAAAAGAAGACGTAATCCGCTTCGCCCGGCACGCAAAAAAATCCACACAAATAAAAAATTTTTTGAATGCCAAGGATTGGGTTTAACGTCTTCTTCAATAACGGGCTCTTCAGCCGGTGGGCTGAAGGGCCCCGGAGGGCTGAAGGGCCCAAGTCGTTTCCCAAACACAACCCTAAAGAAGGAGTCCACATGAACCGAATGGATCGACGTAGTTTCCTGAGCGTTCTGGGCGGCGCTAGCGCCGTCTCCATGATGAGTATTTCTGCATTCGCTTCGACGTCCGCGGACAACTCTCCGGCGGACATAACCTCCCTGTACGTCCGAGGACTGGTGCTGCTGGACCTCGGCAATTCTGACCTGATCCGTCTCGGATTCCCCAAAGCCCCAGGTCACAAAGCCACCCTTTCGATTGTTCCCCGGGACGGCACACGACGAACAATCGCTATTAAGGGAAATGGGTCGATTGAAGCACTAGGTATTGCATCCACGGAACCGAAGATCTTCGTTCCGGAGTTAGTCCGGATGAAAGAATTTTATGGCGAAGGCGTGAGGTCTCGCGTCGACAAATGCCCCAGCGTCATTTCGATTCCGTCAAGTGCGATTCGCTCCATTACGACCAGCGAACTCAGCAAGGCGCGTTACACGTTTGTGCGCGCCGACAATGGCCAGGAGGTTACAAGCTTCCGGCCGCGCCAAGTTGCAGAAACCATAAAGATTGATCTATCATCGGCCGGTATTTTGAGGCTGGACGACGGCAAAGTGAATATTCCGCTCGACACCGCGCGAGAATTGCGTGCGGAATACGCTCCCGAAAAAGTCGAATCCGGGTTCGATCCTTACACCGATCACTTTGGTCATTACTTCTCTTACATCGAACGTCCACCGGCGTTGGACTTTGATGTAGTTCCGAGAAAGATTAGCGGTACTACGGCGGCAACGCCCAGGGTAGGTAACCATTTTATGATGGTTGACGCTTTTGCGGTTTGCTACATCGCCGCCGTGCCATAGACTACTTGTCCCCGATGGAAAGCGAAATAGACGAAACAACAGGGGCCAGCCGATGGTCATTGGTAGCGTTCATGATTTCCTTGATCATCATCGCTCTGAGTTCGGCTGGCCTCTATTTATTCGCCCGCGATCCGTACTCTACGAAAGAAATCCGCCAATTAATCGACGGAGTGTATAACAGCCGGCGTCCCGGAGGAGGCCGGCTCTACATGGCCCGATACTCTTCGGGGGTTCTTAGAGCAACTCCACAAGTAAACCTAAGCAAGGCGCAGATTCTTCTGCTGCAATATCCCAATTCGGAAACGAAACAGCGCCTTCAGGCACTGCTGAATCTCGCATCTGAGAATTGGCAAGGGTATATAGAGGCTGCTCGCCACTCGTCGGTCGAAACGTCCCGAGATGCGGGTACGTTGAATGATCTGGGGACCTGTTATCTCGCTCTGTCAGAAAAGGATCCGTCTTATCTACTGGCGGCTTTGGATCAATTTAAACGTGCCGCACAAATCGAGCCCAACGCGCCGGAACCGCGTTTTAATCTTGTTTTCACCTACCGAAAACTGCATTTGCGCAGACTTGCCGACGAAGCCTTAGCAAAATACAGGTCAATTGACGATAGATCACCATGGTACCAGGAGCTGACACAGGGTACGGCCAGCGATAAATCCCTGGTGATGGACCACTTGAGACGGGCTGCCGAGAGCAACGATATCCGTGAGGCGGAGCGGCTTTTCGAGAAAAATCCAGAATTGTTCCGCCAAATCATCACGCAACATGACTCCAATGCCGAAGATTCACCCGCGGTTTCGCGTTTCCTTGCTTCCGAAATGGAACGGCGATATGGCGATAAAACATTCTCCGCTATGCTGGCGCCTCAGCTCTCGCCAAGGCGCGAGGTGACCATTTCTATCAGACAACTCGTTGCCCAAGGAGCCGCGTTGTATTCGCAGGGAGATCTTAGAGGAAGTTCGAAAGCCTATGCGGAGGCTGAAGAATTTCTCGCTCAGACGGATTCGGTGTTCGACAGGTTGTGGATTCAACTCAACAAAGTTGACACTCAGATCCGACAAGGAAAGTTCCAAGCCGCCCGCGAGGCCCTTGACAACATCATCGTGACTTCACGTGATAACAGCTTTCGCTGGTTGACGGGTAAAGCCTTATCCGTTTATGGAACGACGTTAAAGCTGACGGCAACTTACAAAGAAATGCTCGAACGATTGTCAGAGGCAGACAGGATTTTCCTGAACCTGAAAGCTTCGACGGATCGGATTCGTCCGCTCTACTACTTCGCTATTTATGAATACCTCGCAGATGACCAAGAGGAGGCTTTAAAACATGCGCTGGAATGTCTCCTGTTGACCGATGATCGCGATTCTTTCCGTATTGCCGAACTTGATTGGCTAATCGGACTTATCTTATACAACCAACGTTCGATCGATGATGCAGTTCTCTTCGAGAGAGAATCCCTCGATCAGAGCCATAAACTGCCTTACGCAAATGTGGAAGCGACTACGGCCGTTACTCTGGCGCAATTATACGAGTCGATTTCCGATACCAAACGAGCTAATGAGTACATAAGCATCGCCGATCAGGCCTTTCACAGAATGCCACCAGGCTTCGATCAAACCAAAGTTGAACGATGGCTGGGTATCGTAAAAGCCAAGATAGCTCTGAAAGAAGAGCGATATGTCGAAGCCGAACAGCTACTCAAAAGGAACATCGATATTTACTCCCGCCAGCCGTTTGGAAAAACCTTTCTGGAGTCGCAGTCGCTGATGCTGCTTGCCCA
>Ga0134071_10000948_pt1 | contig 10201 bp, 8 predicted proteins | sample 15_taG_27_FD_94466 | JGI IMG/M metagenome (GOLD analysis project Ga0134071, IMG submission 94466) | Grasslands soil microbial communities from the Angelo Coastal Reserve, California, USA - 15_D_Rain_40cm_5_09082015 | ecosystem: Environmental > Terrestrial > Soil > Grasslands ...
GTCCGCAACCCCGACAAGGAACGCTTTATATTTTTCGCTGATAATTCACGCCTGCGCGTGCATTGCCGTGACCTGGTTCTCATTGACAACAACTCCTCAGGTCCGGTTTAAATTGATTCCCGTTCATGCAGGTACCCCGGAGCCGGTTCGTGAGCCGCAGCTTATTTACGCTCCTGTGCGAAAGCTGCAAACCTCATCCGACGACGCCCCAGTAGACCGTACAAGGGCTGTACGACGGAAAACGGAGATCTTACCAGCCCATCAGAACGATGAGGGCGACCCTGCCGCTTACACTCCGACAGCGATTCCCTCGGACCTGGTTGCTATGCTCAACACAGATACTGATGCGCAGCCGGGGCTAGGATCGGCGGGGGCCAGGACTCGTAATTTAACGCTTCCGCTTCCTTTGGGTGAAGCGCCTCTGGCGTCACCTCCGGAACCACCGCCGGGAGACGCTGATGTGAAACCCCCACCTGTCATTGGGGGTCACATCGAGCAGGCGGTGCTCATTGAGCAAGTGAAGCCTGAGTATCCGTCCCTGGCGAGAACCGCCAGAGTAGAGGGCATAGTGGTTTTGGAAGGAACCATAAATGAGCAGGGGAAAGTTGTGAACGTGCATGTTGTAAACGGGCATCCGATGCTTGTCGAGGCAGCGATGAAAGCCGTCGAAAAATGGAAATACCGCCCTGCAAAACTCAACGGACAAATCGTCTCGTGCCCCGTGCACGTTCAGGTGCGATTCTCGCTTCGGTATCGGGGAGATTAAGATTTTCTTTGCGAAACCCTCCTCCTAATAAATAGGGGGTTCCACACAACAGCAGATCGAGTGGCACAACGCTCCGTATTTTTACGGGCCTTCAGGGTCTCGCCGTCTGGTTTCTCATCGTTGGCAACTGCGTTGCGGTTCCGACCGAGGAGGACAGTATGCCACGAACAAAGAGTATTCTCGTAATTACCGTCTTATTTTTTACTGTCAGTTTGGCATTCGCGCGGAAGGTAAGGGTTGATTATGACCACAGCGCGAATTTTGCGAAATATAGGACTTTTTCGTGGATCAAACAGCCCGTTACTCCAAACGACCCCTTCATGCAGCAACGCATTATCAGCGCCGTCAACACGCAACTTATGGCGAAGGGACTACAGCTTATGGACAGTAATGGCGACCTGGCCGTCGCAGTCAATGTCGCCACTCAAGAAAAGCAGACATTGAGTACCTTTTACGATGGGTTTGGTCCCTGGGTCTGGGGGATGGGCGGTGCAACGACGACGGTTGAGACTTATACCGAAGGGACAATCGTTGCAGACCTTTTCGACGCTCAGACAAAGAAGGTAGTCTGGCGAGGCGCGGCAACTAAGGAGGTTTCGAATAAACCCGAGAAGGTAACGCAACAAGTGGAAAAGGCCATCGACAAACTGTTCAAGAACTATCCGCCAGCAACACCGTAGGTTCTTAACCGTAGTGGCGTACGAACCGGTCCTACTTTCTCCTCTGTCGTGCGATGTGATATGGACTTTTTTGCCTGGCCGACTGACTCACCGACCCAATGTTGTGCTGTCCTGGAGCTCGAAGATCCGGTCAATCGGTCATTTGGTCGTCAAAAGAACTACATTCCACAGCACAACAGCCATCTGACAGCTCACATTGAGCCCGGTCTGCAACGATTGCATGAAACGCTGCATGATGGAATTGTTCATGCACACGGAAGATCAAAGGCCAATCATGAGAGCTTTAATCGCAATCCTATTAATGGCGGTATGTGTCCATGCCCAAAGTCTGGCAGATGCAGCGCGAAAGGAGCGTGAGCGCCGGGCGCACCTGAAGCCTGCCGTGGTGATTAAGGCAGAAGGCTCGCCTGCATCGGCACGCGCACAGGCCGCGGAAGGGAGACAGCTCGAAGAAGAGCCTGTAAAACCGCAGCCGCCCGCTGTTGATCCAATTAAAGAATGGAACAAGCAGATTCAAAAGCTTCTTGCGAAAATTCAGGCTCTCCAGCTGGAACAAATGGCGACGGAACTTCAAATAAACGAGCTGAACAACGAGATCTTTGCTCCCGTCATCGATCAGACGACGAAGGACCAGGCTTTGGCGAGTCTCGGGGAAGCCCGGACAAGGCTGGTCGCTTTAGGGTCGGAGCTGAGTCAAACAACACAGACTCTGGAAACGATACAAATTCAGGGTCCTCTCTTAAAATAACGGTATCGTAACCTAACAGCTTATCGACCACGATCACACCCCTTGACCACCAATTTGGTTTTCAACTATTCCAATAGTCCTCGGCGGATGTTTCAGAAACTGTCTTGCGCACGCTCCTGAACACGAACCCGTATTTGCGCAGATGATCTGGGATCGCATCGATCTCTTGAGAGTGCTAAATAGCAAGCTCCTCGATCGATCATGGATTGGCGCGCGCCTTGCACCTTTAAAAGTCTGGGGGAACAAAATGCAAACACAAAAACTTTCTGTCATGCTTGGATTCGTATTTCTACTGGCGGCGAACGCCCGAGCGGATAGAGTAACGTCTGACCGCGATCACAGAGTCAATTTTTCTAAGTACAAAACGTTCATGTGGGTACATGAACCAGAGCCAAGAGAAGCATTCATGAAAGAACGGATAGTAGCATCCGTGAATGCGCAACTCGTAGCCAGGGGAATGCGTCAAGTCGACGATGGAGCGGACTTGGCTGTAGGCGCCAATATGGCAACCGAGGAAAAACATACCTGGGAAACCTACTACAATGGTGACGGCTGGGGATGGGGATCTGGTTGGTCGGTGACAAAGGAGAAGACGTATGAAGTGGGAACATTAACAGTAGACCTGTTTGACGCGCATACCCGAAAGCTGGTTTGGCAGGGAGTTGGAACAGACGAGGTTTCCCCTAAGCCCGAAAAGCGCACCAAGGAGACTGACAAGCAAATAGAAAAGATGTTCAAGCACTTTCCATGGTAAGCGTCTGATCGCGTTTTACACGTTGTGCGACGTCGCCTCCATATCATTCGCGATAGCGGATACTCTTCGCCGGCTACTCATCCCATTGGTAACTGAAGCCAAAATTGATTTGCCAGTTTTGCATCACCCCATGGAGAGATATGCCTGGTTGAAATTGGCCGCCGACTACTCGAGCGGATACCGGGATGCCGTAAGAGGGGATGCGGGATAATCGGTCCTTCAGATCGAACGTCACCGCATAATGGTCCGCGATCAAGTACTTGAATCCGCCTCCCCAGTTACCCACGAATTCCCAACTGGAGCGAATGTCTAACCCCAAATTCATCGCTTCTTGCCTCGAACGTCCGCAAATGTAAAACAAAGCCGCTCCGACGCCGACATCCGCGTACGGGCGGAACCTTTTCGTAGGACGCAACGGCAGGTATGACACGTTGTAGGTAAGGTCGTGGATAAAATGACACAGCGAAAGACGTTGAATACTGGGCGATAGATTGGTGAGTTGGAGTTCTTGATTGGCGAAACTGTACTCCAGATCAACGCCCCAGAAGTCATTCAGATTCTGGCTGACCCTCAGTCCAATCTGGTAACCCGGGATGTAGCGCATCCCGACGGATCGGGAAAATTCCTGATCACTTCCAGATACCGGTGTGGGGAATTGATAATTGCCCGCGAAACTGCCGCCAGCGAAGATCGAAGCTTCCCACTCGCCCTGTTCCGGTTGATAGGAGGTCTGCGCGAATGCAGATCTCGAACAGGCAAGCACAAGCACGATAAGACTCATCGCAAGCGCCGCCTTCGCGCGTGGACCTCGCGCGTCACGCTCACTCACATCTATTGTTTTACGCGATCCGTCCGGCGACATGGTGAACCTATGCATGCATTCGAATATCCTGACTACTGTCACTTAGAGTCCGGCCAGTAATTTCACAGGGCATCGTTCGAATTATTCTCAGCATCAGCCGATTCTGGTGCAGACTCAGCAAACAAACGGTAGGCTCCAATAAGAATCGGTGATTGCCACCGCGGTTGGCGTTACTTACTGATCCGTTAAGCCTTTTGCGGAAGTGCAGCAGCTTGCTGATGCGTTAGCGTGGGCGGAATGGATCCGTATCGGGCTTTGCTTTCGCTCGGCAAAGCAAGGCTAGATGCTTGAGGGCGTTCTCGAGACGCACGGTAACATCAAAAATATCCACGTAGGGTTTGCTGAATCTTACTGGCGCTTCGTACTCTACGGGGGCATTTTGCGGCACGGCCGTTGAATCGCCATGCCACCGCCGAATCGTCGCGCGTTCCGTGGAAATGATGACGTTCGTCACGCCCTGGCGGTCAAGCTTGAGGCGTGTACCGAATTTTCCTAAGTCCAGATCAGCAGCGGGAATTAAATAGTGAGTAATTTCGCGGACAGGAGCCGTCAAACTGCCCGGAACCGCGCCATTGAGCCTTTGAAGCTCTTCCGTCAGTTCGAGCGTACATGGACCCGCCAAGGCCATCGAATACGTCCACCTCGTCTCGCCTGTCCGCAAAGATTTTGTTGCGCCTGATTCCGTATTCACCAGGTCCAAGATGTACTGTACGGTCTGGTCGATACCTGGCAGCAAGGCTTTGTGGCCGGCATCAAGCTGACGCGCGCCGTTTCCGATCAGAAAGCAAGCCCCCGCCAGCGTCAAAATCCTGAGGACTTTTGAGGTATTGTTGATCGTCGTTCTTTTCATGTTCACGGGCCTTTTCGCATCAGCTTTTCAGGCAGCACGCGCATCTTGGCCGTCTTTGCCGCGGTACGCTTCAAGCGATTTATTTCTCCCAACGCGGTTGAGGCGGCTGATTCAAGCTCTTTCGAAGTGCGATGGCCTGGGGATCGCCCGGATTCAACCGAATCAACTTTTCTGCGTAAGCCAACGCCGAGCCAACATCGCGTTTGTCCCGCTCGAACGCGATCAAAGCCATCAATACATCTCGATCGGCGGGACGTCTTTCGTAGGCACTTTGCAGCACTTTAATCGCCTTCTCCACTTCGCCGTAGGAGTGCAACGCAACTCCATAGACATACGCGTAGCGGGTCGTGCCGGGCTGCAACACGACAGCCTTGGCGAACAGGTCAAGAGCTTCATGTTGATGCCCGAGTCTGACCTTAAGCAGACCCAGAGCATGCACAGGCTCAGCTGCATTCGGTGTAACGGCAATGGCTCTTTTCAGGAGCTGCTGTGCCTCGTTTTCCCTGTGTTGAATGCGGTAAAGATCCGCAAGGTTCACCATCGCAGGTACATAGTTGGAATCAAGCCGCAGTGCAGTCTGCAATGCGGATTCGGCGTCGTTCATGTGGCCCATCTGCGTGTACAGGAGCCCAAGGTTCATGTGACTCTCAGGACGTTCCGCTGAAATCATCTCGGATTCGATTCGTTCCGAAATTGCAGAGTCGAGCGCAGTCTTTTGTGACTGTTGGAACAGTTCAACCGGACTCCCTGCAAGAAGTCGTGCGGCCTCAATACGGACTGCCCGAATGGGATCGCTGAGAAGTTGCGCCGCCAGTTGTACGCGCTCTTTCGGAGCAAGCGGCTCCAGGGCTCGCACGGCAGCGGAGCGCACGAGCGCATCATCGGCCGCGAGACTCACCCGAACGGCGGGAAGGGAAACGGGGCTGAGGTACTGCGGAAGCAGCGAAAGCGCCGTGGCGCGTGCAATAGCCGGCTTGGATACGTCCGTGATCAGCGATACCAGCGATTTCTCTGCGTCTTCCAACCCTCGGCGGCCGGCATCGATAGCTTCCACAAAGTGGGACTCGCGTCGGCGGCCCGGACCATACCATTTCGCTACCGTATCTTCCGCCCACTTTGCGGACTTCCCGGTATGACACTCGTTGCAAGCGTTGGGCGTCCCATACTTAATCGAAAAATCCGGTCGCGGGACACGGAAACTGTGGTCTCGCCGAACATCCTTCACCATGTAGGTTCGTGTGGGCATGTGGCAGTTGACGCAAAGTGCCCCAGCGGAGCTCGTCGTGTGATGGTGATGCTCCACGGCGCCGAACTTCGTAAGCAAATGGCACTGGTTGCAAACCGAGTTCAGATCTTTGAAAGGAAGCGCGAGACTGTGTGGATTGTGGCAATCGGAGCAGGTGACGCCCTCGTGATGCATTTTGCTCTGCACGAATGAGCCATACTCGTAATCCTCTTCCTGAATCTGTCCGTCAGCGAAGTAAACGCCCTCGTCCAAGAGGCTCGGTACGTAAGCATCCAGAAATGGCTCGCCCGCCTGATGGCCGCTTTTAATCGGATGGCGCCGGGAATGACAAGGTGCGCACGTCTCGAGCTCGATTCGTGTGCGTCGCTGACCGTTCCAATGTGTCGTCCCTTTGGATGATTCATCGAACTGCCAGCCACCGCGGCTGGATATCAGTTGAACAACTAGGCCCTTCGTGCTGTCGCCCAACGCAGGGGAGTTCTTTTTCCGCGATTGCGCCCAGGCCACGTGGTGCGAACCAGGTCCATGGCAGGATTCACACGAGACGTTGATCTCCGACCAGGTGGTCGCGTACGTATCTTTCGCCAGATCGTAATTCTTGCGTAAGTTGGTCGAGTGACACTCCGCACACATGTAGTTCCACGTCTGGTTTCTTCCCGTCCAGTGCAACGGATCGGTGTGCGGCATTTTTTGGTTTGGATAGAGATGGAACCACTGCTGGCCGCCCTGCTGCTTGGTTCGAGAATCCCAGGCAAGAACAAGACTTTGAAGGCGGCCGTTTGGAAACGGCACAAGATATTGCTGAAGCGGGAAGACGCCGAATGTGTACGCGATGGGATAATCCACAAGCCGGCCGTCGGGCCCGTCCGTGCGGACGTGGTATTTGTCCAGCTTCTGATAGAAACTCGAGACGATCTGGTCCTTCGCGAATTGTGCTTCGCGAAAATTCCCGAGAACGGTTGAAGCATTCGCCTCTTGCATCGCCTGAGCGTGATGAGAGCGGCGCCACGCTGCTGTCGCCTGAGCGTGGCAACCGCCGCAACGCTCAGCTCCGATGTAGCCAGGGGGAGCGGGAGCCGGTGACTTGATTTCGTGGTCTTGTATTTCTGTGGAGTGTCGCCACACGAGAGTACTCCACGCCGCGGTCACGATGATGGCAGCGACGACAGCGTTTCGGAGAAGTCGTGTGCGCAGGCGCTTGCGGTTCTCCATTGGGTTGCTGTTAGTCGCGGGCTAGTGTTGCATTTGGTTAATACGTTGACGAATTCCCCTCCTCGCAGAGGAGGGGTGGCTGCGCCATAAAAAATGTCGCGAAGCCACCGAAACGGCGCAGACGGGGTGGTCAGACCGGCACACCCGCGATTCTGCCGAACTGACCATTAATTGAGGCTTCGCCCTTTCGGGCTCGCGCTTCGCGCCCGGCGCGCCAGCTCTATTAAGCTGTCGCGCCACCCCTCCTCTGCAAGGAGGGGAATGCCTCGTCACAATTACAAGCGGTTCGCGAAGCTACTCGCCCGCTTGACTACTCGTCTTTGCATTCTTGACCTGTTCCATGACCTGGGTAAGGTTGTAGCTCGCCGGTGCCTGGAGCGGTGGAAATGTCTTGTACGACTCGAGCTCTTTCAGCCACAACTGCTGGCCGATGGGGAGCATGTTCCAGTCGTATTGATAAGCGGTCACCGGGCCGGCGAGTGCACCCCCCAGGCTCATTGCCGTCTTCTGGTCTATACCGACGGCCTGCTCGAAGGGATCGCGTTTGATGTTCTGGACCAGCGTAAAGTGGAACGGGGTCAGCGGCATGAGCCAGCCGGCCGGCCCAGGTTGCGACATTTCGTAGTACATTTTCCAGTTCTTGTAGCGCACCGCCGATGGCGTCGCGCCCGAGTAGTAGAAGAAGACATCACGCGCCGACTTATCCGATGTGCCTTCGAGGTAGGCGCGCTGGTCGAAGCCGTCGAGCGTGGTTCTGACGATGCCCGGGTACTTACCGGCTTCAATCTGCTTTTTGAGCTCGTCGCCCTTCGGCCCGCCGGCAATGTCCACGAATGTTGGCAGCCAGTCCAGGGCAGCGAACAACTGGTTCTTGACCGTGCCCGGCTGAATGTGTCCCGGCCAGCGCACGACCTGTGGAGCGCGGTAGCCGCCCTCCCATGCTTCGCCTTTCTGACCCTTGAAGGGTGTGACGCCGCCGTCAGGGAAGGTAATCGCCTCGGCGCCGTTGTCGGTGGTGAAGACCACGATCGTGTTGTCCAGTTCTCCCATGTCTTGGAGCTTCTTCAGGACGTAGCCGATGTTGTCGTCCATCTGCTTCATGCCGGCTTCGTTGACGCCCCAATCCTTGCCGCCGTGCTCTCCGACCATGGCCATGTACTTGTCCGAGAGGACAGTGGTGACGTGCATGCGAGCCGGGTTGTACCACACGAAGAACGGCTTGTTGGTTTTCTTGGGGTCGTTGCGGTCAAGGAAGTCGATCACCTTGGCCGAAATCTCTTCGTCCACGGTTTTCGATCGCTCCAGTGTCAGCAGTCCCTCGTCCTTGCAGGTCTGGTTCTTCGCTGCTCCGTCGATGGACTTGCAGGAGATCAACGGTCGCGGCGGAGTCAGGCACGTTGTTGTTTTGGGGTCCACGGCGCCGGGGACTTCGGGAATGCCCGGGATCAATGTGTTCTTGCAGGGGGGAGCGATGCTCTGCGTATTTGCGTTCTTGTTGATGTCGGGAAAACTGACCTGCTGCATCGCATCCAGGTGATAGAGATAGCCCCAGTACTCCTGGAAGCCATGCGCGGTCGGGAGGGACTCGGTGTGGTCGCCCAGGTGGTTCTTGCCGAACTCGCCAGTGGTGTAACCAAGATCAAGCAGGAACTTGGCTAGCGCTGGAGTCCCCGGTTTCAAATACGTCGGGCTGCCGGGCAGTTGCGGCGGGATCATGCCCGTGCGCAGTGGATACATGCCGGTGAAGAAAGCATTGCGTCCGGACGTGCAGCTCTGCATGGCGACATAGTCCATGAAGATTGCTCCCTCGCGCCCGATCCGGTCGATATTCGGCGTCTCGCCGACCATCAGGCCGCGGTGATAGATACTCGGCTGCATCCAACCGATGTCGTCCCCCATGATGAAAAGGATGTTGGGCCTCTTTTCCGTTGCCTGGGCCCTTCGAGCTGCGCCTAAGAGCGCCTCTGGCTTATGGAAATACGCTATAATAGAAGGCCGCTGATACATATCAAGATCAGTAAAACCAGCATTCGCCGGTACCAAATATGGGGTACTCGATTCATACTTTGACTTCCTCTTTCTTGAGATCTAACTTCGAATAAAATCGGTATCGAACCGGACGCCCGCTACGCTTGTCCGATTCGCTGCCGCAACCGATGGTTCTTATCAACTGCCTAGTTCTCAAAGGCGAAAATACGTTTCCAGTCGCTCTTCGTACTGATAACGACCCAGCCTTGCTTATTCGCTTCGTCGTATAGCGCTTGGGGAAAAGTGCCGACCTTCGTGTCGGGCAACCCCAGCGCAGGACCATACGCGTATTCGCGCTTCGCGTCGTCGTGAATCACAAGCATCGCGAGCCGTGTGCCGTCGCCGGATGTTGGCGAGCTCCGGCTTCGCTTTCACGAACACCGCCACACATGGATTTCGGACGGGTCATCAAGTCCAGGCTATGGTGGAGGCTTTGAGCGAACAACGGGCAGAACTACCGAGGAAAACAGTTTTATTTCCCAGCCCCTAGTTGCAAGCCCGCAGCGGCCTTCGCCTGGACTAATGTCAAGTTGGCGTCGGCCTCGGAGAGCTGAGTTCATGGCACTTGTGATGCAATGCAATGCTTTCGCCTCCTTTAACCGAACACACTTTCTAATTTCGACTATGCGCGGAAGCCACAAATGGCCGAGACCGGAATAGCTGGCCTGAGGTTTTGGGAGTGTTCCACTCGTGGACGTTGTCGAGCGGTAGTTCACTCCCACACAATAGTTACCTCGGCCTGGCTGACCCTTTATTCTGCAGGGCTCCAGGTTTTATCGGGGTTGTATTCCTTCATCGCCGTTGCTATAGCTTCCGTTCGTGTTCCCAAATCCTTTTGGTAAATGTTGCCGTCCTGATTGACGATGAACGTCATGACTCCGGAATTTCGATATGTCGCAGGATATGCCACGATTGCAAATCCACGAGTCATTATTCCGTTGGACATGTAGCTCATCGCACCGCCGGGCGCATCTTTCCCTTGACCTTCGAGTATTCGATACACGTAACCATGAAATGGAGTCGGGCCTTCCTTCGCTTTTTTATACCCTGCGGCA
>Ga0134071_10000952_pt1 | contig 10182 bp, 10 predicted proteins | sample 15_taG_27_FD_94466 | JGI IMG/M metagenome (GOLD analysis project Ga0134071, IMG submission 94466) | Grasslands soil microbial communities from the Angelo Coastal Reserve, California, USA - 15_D_Rain_40cm_5_09082015 | ecosystem: Environmental > Terrestrial > Soil > Grasslands ...
CGGGTGCATCCAGATGCACGTAATGCCGAGACCGGCGAGGTAATCCAGACGCCGTGACAATCCTTCGAAGTCTCCGATTCCATCTCCGTTGGAATCCATGAACGAGCTGACGTTCAGGTTGTAGATGACGGCATTCTTGTACCAGAGGTCGTCGATCATCGGTAGGAATCAGGAGTGCACTCCTAAAATAACACACTTGTGCCGGACTGATCGTAGAGGCGGAGGACTCCCCAGGATGGTATGTTCGATCGGCCGCTGAATAATATGAACTGAGTCGTAAAACCGCTGCCGAAGACGTACTGCGGGAAAGCAACCTCGCCCCGCAGCATCGCCGCAGTTTCGTCTGCGGGTGGAAATGCGGAGATAACGAAATCCCCGCGCTCATTAACCCTGAGTCGCAGGACGCCGATTACAATCGCTGAGGCCGTCCCGCTCGATATGCGAAGCACGCCTTCGAATGCGGCATCGATTTTCTCGAAACCCGGAATTTGTCCTTCGAACGTCAGAATCTGGCCATTGCCCGGAACGGTCAGAAAGCCGCTCACATTGGCCGGCGCCCCGGACAGCGTCGTTGCTTCCACACTAACCGTTACCGGATCGGGCGCAGGATTCGCGATGACGATGACCGTTTGAACCGTCGAAGAATTTTCCGTATAAAACCGGTACGCGTTTGACCCTGCCGATGCCGTCAATACCGTCTCAGTTACCGTAATTCCGTTTTGTCGCGAAGAAAAGATGGCAAACGTGCTGGGAGCATTTCCCGAATTCACCGGAACAACGCGAACGAACCCCGACTGCACTGTAGGTTCCGAGCCGGCGGTCTGGAAAGTGTAGTAGCCCTGAGGGGCGATGGAATAACTGAGCGAATTCGCCACTGCGTGGGTTTCCTTATCGATGAACTCCAGGTTTCCGCGCATGGTTTGCGTCGAGGAGTTGATCATTACGACTTGAGTTGTCCATCCTCCGCCGTCCGCAAACTGCGGAATGAACACCGTGCCTGTGGGGATATTCGAGTCGATTACCGGCAATGCGCTCGCGATAAATTCGAAGCGCTCATTGGTCAACGCGCGCATGGCGCCCACAAAGACGGGAGTGGAGGAATCGAAAGTCAGCACAGCTTTGCGGGCGCCGGAGTTGAACGGCCGCTCATCGACAAATTGCGCGATCTGCGTTCTGGCCGGCACAATGGTGCTGCCTTGTCCGATCGTAACGCCATCCGCGCCCGTCAAAGAGAATGAGAAAGTCGCGTCATTCGTACCGGCATTCGCAATGGCGAGTGCCGTTCGAGCGCCGCTCGTGGTATCGACATAAATCATGCCGTGCTGAATCGTGGGACTCGCAATGGTGGCAGTTTCGCTGATCACGATTCCATTCTGTCGGTTGATGATCATGGCCACAGCGTCCGCGACCGGACTGCCGACATCGGTATCCACTAAGGCATAACCCGAGACTGGCCGCGAGGAGCTCGGTTGGCTCATTGATGCTCCTCCGCGAGCGTTGAACGCATACATCTGCTGTGCAGAAAGTGCAGCCATCTGATTCAAGGCGTAATCACCACGCTGCCGCACGAACTGGAGGTTAGCAGTCACCTCGTCTTCGAAATTTGTATTCGCACAAGGGAACGTCCCGGCTCCGGTAAAACATAGTTTCAGGGGATCGCTGCGTACAGCAGCGCGAATCTGGTCATAGATTCGTGTAATTTCGGATTCGAGCCACCCGCCGGTGCCAGCAATCTGGCTCAAGCTGCGGATCGTATTGAAATACGCATTGCGCGCGGCGGCCACATTGAAAGCGCGCCGGATGAGAACGTTCCTGGCGGCAGCGGTGAGAAGCGGCGTCTGGGGGCGATTGAGATTCGAAGGTGGTCCGCCAAACGTGAGGTCTTTATCGTTGGGAATCACTTGAGAGATTCCATTCAGGAATCTGTAGAGATTGAAATTATTCATGCCGGAGAGGAGGCCGTCCATTTCCGCCATGAAATCTTCAATGGCCAATTCCTTCATGAAAAGCGCGGTGTCGATGTAAGGAGCGATCGCGGTCGGAAAGTCCGCGTCCGATGCGATGTTCATGGTACGAATCATCGCCACTAAGGGAGCAGGTTCGGGTTTGTTTTCGTGGGTCTGGGGATTGAAAAACCGAGGCGAGTAGAGGGCGGGATCAGGTCCGAGATATTCAAAGTGATATGGGCCGGCCAGTTCGTACGTGTAGAGATACCCGTCGTTTTCGGCGAAAACTCGCTGCAGAAAAGTCTTATCTACGGATTCGACCAGGCCATAGACGCCGTAGTAGTCGCCATTTACATACAGCCGTGCACTCACGTGTCGCGGGACAGCTATGCCGAACCTGGCATATACCTCCATGACAAGCCGGTCTTTCATCATCGAAGCATCTTGCGCGTTATTTTTCAGATTGAACGATTTCAGCCCCAGAAAGGTTTGATCCTGATATCGATTGATGTCGATGCGAAGCGAAGGCTTTACACCGGTACGCGTAGAGCCGCCGCGCTGGCGAATGCCGACTTGACCGACGGTCATGCTGCGCCAATGAAGATCTGCGGGGTAGTAAGCATCCGACGCTGGATTGGCCTGAATCGCCTGCCAGTCCGCCGGGTTTACATCCAACCGGATTTCTTGAAGAACGTTGCCATCGAACAGGTCATTACTCGTCTGGGCCAGGGCTGCAGTGCACGACCCCCAACAAATCAACAGCGTCCAAATGATGCGCATCACTGACTGATTCCCTCATGCGAATCTTATTAAATTTTTTTAAAACACCAACGCCTTTTCAGGTAGAGGAATATTTGCTATTTTTCGATCTCAGACCGTGGAGAGTCAACGGAGGTTGAATGTACCGTACATTTTTCGCTCTTTTTTGTTTGGCTGCCTCTTTGGTACTGCTGTTGCCGGCTTTCGCGCAGACGTCCGCATCGGACCCGATAAGCGGCACCTGGTCGGGTGACTGGGGACCGAGCCGTCTTGATCGCAATCCAGTGACGGTGAATCTCAAGTGGGACGGAAAAATAGTCACGGGCAATGTGAATCCGGGGCCGAACGCCGTCTCGATTAAGAACGGAACCTTTGACGCCAAAACCAACATGCTTCATATGGAAGCCGACGCACGAGGCCGTGGCACTCAAATCCTCCATTATGTGATCGACGGAAAACTCGACAAGGATACGCTGACCGGAAGTTGGAATCACGACAACCGAAAAGGGGATTTCAAAATCACAAAAAAGTAGTCACACAAAAGCACAAACTATGGGACCTGCTTCAGCAGCCTCTTCAGCCAGAGGTTGTTCTCCTGGCAGATGTATTCCATGATCTCGCCGTTCGGATTCCAATAGAGGTCGAAGGCGATCGTCCATGGCCGGGTGTATGCGCCTGGATCATCAATGGTCGCCTCATAGTGGAGAGTCATTAAATCCGGACGCGAAAATCGCTCCACGACGTGAAGTTGATCGGTGTGTGGATCACCATAACCATCAATCCAGGTTCCTTCGTTGAAGCCCACAACGTCGACGACAAGAGTGTCGCCCTCCCAGTGGCCGACAGAATGGCCCGTCCAGGTTGGGGTCAGCTTGTCTCCTTCGGGATGCGGCCGCCCGTCCATATAGATGTCGCGCCAGATGTGCGTCCCGCCTTCGTAGATGATCAGAATACGCTTCTCCTCCGGCAGTTGAATAAACTGGAACGGAAATGGCGTGGTCATTGCGCGCGGTCCGCCGGGCGGGAGGCAGAATCCTTCGGGATCATATTTGGACAGAGTGCCCTGGCGAAATTCTCTTAATGCCTTTGCCCAGGGCTGGTAGGGAATCCCTTCTTTCGGGTCCTTCAAAATTTCTTCGTAGCCCCAGTGCTGGCGGCCGGTAAAAAACCCTTTGTTGGGTTCGATGCTTCCGAGATTCACTGTACCATCAGCGCGCCGGGGAGTGGGTTGTGGAGGACCGGAGGGTCTTGCCTGTCGTTGCTGACCGATCACCGGCGGTGTGATCATCACTGAAAACAGCACGACTGCAGCCGCCAGCCTGGCCCGTCTCGACATCCCACGTATTCGCATTCACGCCCTCCGATATATCCGTTATGCTTACTGCAATTAATGGCGAGATTAAACTAGGGAGCTTCTGAGTATGTCAACGGAAATAGCGAAGATTCTCACTTCCCAGGCAGAAGAAAAGTTCGGTAAGGAACGGGCCGAGCAGTTGCGTGCAGACATTCAACAGGTCGCCGAGGACATTGAGCAAATTCGCCAGACTCCGGTGGAAATCGATGATGAGCCCTGAGGTGGTGACTCGACCATTGTGGCAAGCCAGCGCCGTGGAGATTGCGACTGGCATACGCAAGAAGCAGTTTTCGTGTTCCGAAGTCATGGGATCCGTCGTCGAGCGTATTCGTGCGCTCAACCCCAAACTCAACGCGATCGTTACGGACCTCACCGGTCAAGCGCTTTCTGAAGCGGCTGCAGCCGATCGCGCACTCCAGAACCTTACCGAACCAGGACCGCTGTTCGGTGTTCCGGTAACCATCAAGGTGAATATCGACGTCGAGGGTCAGGCGACAACCAACGGACTGGCAGCATTCGCCAATCTCATCGCGCCCGGCGACTCACCGCTTGTACGCAACCTGCGCCGGGCCGGCGCGATTATTGTCGGCCGGACCAACACGCCGGAAGTCTCGATGCGAGTGACAACGGTGAATCCGTTGCACGGTCGCACGAAGAATCCGTGGCATCCGGATGCTTCGCCGGGCGGCTCGTCGGGCGGGGCGGGGGCCGCCGCGGCCGCAGGCTTCGGCCCGATCCATCATGGCAATGATATAGGCGGCTCGCTACGCTTTCCGGCTTTTGCGAACGGTGTGGCGACGCTTAAGCCTACCCCGGGCCGTATCCCCGCATTCAATCCTTCTGCCGTCGTGGAGCGCGGCTTTCTCGCCCAGCTCACATCGGTGCAAGGGGCGATTTCTAGAACGGTGGACGACGTGCGTCTTGCCACCCGCGTTATGGCCGGGGGCGATCCGCGCGATCCTTGGTGGGTGCCCGCGCCATTCGACGGCGAGCCTCTGTTGAAGCCGATTCGCGTTGCAGTTACGCGCAACAGTCACGGATATCCAATCCATCCTGGCATCAGCCGGTTGATCGATCGTGCGGCGGGTTACTTGAGTGACGCGGGATATGACATCGTCGACATTGAACCACCATCTATCATGGAAGCAGCGCGAGGCTGGTTCACTGTGCTGCTCACGGAGCTCAAAGCCACACTTGGTCCGACCGTCGAGCAGTTTGGAAGCGACGAGGTGCGCCGGATCTTTGGCTGGTATTACGAACTCGGCACCATCCTCGATTTTGACGGCTATCGCGCCGGACTTGCGGACCGAACTCGAATCATGCGCGCCTGGAGCCTGTTTCTGGATGCCTATCCACTCGTATTGACACCCTTCCTCATGCGGCCAATGTATTCGTGGAACTACGATGTACAGGGGAAAATGCAGGCGAAAGATCTCTTCGACGCATCGGTCTACAGCTACGGTGTGAACTATCTCGGACTCCCCGCTGGCGTGGTACCGATAGATCTTCTCGAAGACTTGCCTGCCGGCGTTCAACTTGTGGGACGCCGTTTCCGCGAGGACACGATTCTCGACGGCATGGCGGCCATCGAACAGCGCGCGGGCCGTCTCATTGATCAGCTGTGGGCGCGCGGCTGATAACTTAGTGGTGCTGTATGGTTGAGCAGAACGCATTCCCCTCCTCGCAGAGGAGGGGTGGATGCGCCGAGCGAAGCGAAATGCCGCAGACGGGGTGGTCAGCTCGGGAAAATATTTGCGCCAAACTGACCACCCCGTCTGCGGCATTTCGGTGGCTTCGCGACTTTTTATTGCTGCCGCAGCCTCCCCTCCTCTGCGAGGAGGGGAATATGGCGTAAGATTAAACGAACTCAGATTACAGGCATCAGCAGAATGAACCCCGCAAGCCTCACTTTAACTGCCGCCGCCCAGGCCATTCGTGATGGATCCTTATCGCCCGTGGAATACGTCAAGGCGCTGTTTGCGCGAATGGATCAGGTCGAGGCACGAGTTCGGGCATGGGTGACGGTGGATCACGAAGCAGTCCTGGCCGAGGCTCGACAGTGTGAAGACGAGGCGCGCAGCAAGCAGTTTAGAGGACCGCTTCACGGCATTCCGATCGGCGTTAAAGATCTCTTCCACACGAAAGGACTGCGCACCACGGCCGGCTCCGACGTTTTTCGCGATTTCGTGCCGGACAAGGACGCGCGCGCCGTTGAAAGGGTAAAAACCGCGGGTGCGATTATCCTGGGCAAAACGGTTACAACAATGTTTGCCAACCTCGATCCCGGACCCACCAGAAATCCGTGGAATTTGGCGCATACGCCGGGCGGCTCCAGCAGCGGATCGGCGGCAGCGGTTGCGGCGCGCATGTGTCCGGTGGCGATCGGGAGTCAAACGATAGGATCGGTCGGGAGGCCTGCTGCCTTTTGCGGTGTTTCATCGCTTGTTCCTGCGCAGCGAAGAATTGGTCTTAGTCGAACCTGGCCATTGGCCTGGTCGCTGGATCATGTCGGTATCCTGGGTCGTAGCGTTGAGGACCTGAAGATCATGCTCGACGCCATGTCCGAATCGGTCGTGGAAAGATCCAACGTCCCGAAGACGTACCGCATCGGCGTTATTCGCGATTTCTTCTATCAACATGCGACGCGCGAAGCCCAGTCGTTAAATGATCGATTGGCGAATAAGCTCGCGGATGCGGGTTTTCGGATCGAGGAAACGCGGCTTCCTGAAATTTTCCGGGCCGCTCCCGCAACGTTACGGACGATCATCCGGGCCGAAACAGCGTCCGTTCACGAACAAATTTTCCCGGCGAACCGTCAGAAATATGGTCCGAAGATCCGTGCGGTGGTAGAAACCGGTATGCTCATCACAGGAAGCGATTATGTGCGCGCCCGCCGCATCCGGCGAAAATATCAAAGCGAGATGGCAAAATTGTTCGAGACGTTCGACGCTCTGATGACGCCGGCCGCTCCCGGAACTGCACCCGACACGTCCACCACTGGTGATCCCGTGATGAACGGGCCGTGGACTCTCGCGGATTTTCCGACCATGACTTTGCCACACACCTTCGGCGCGAATGGATTGCCGATTGGCGTCCAGCTATCAGGCCCGCCATTCCGAGAAGGATTGTTGTTGGAACTGGCTAAGGCCGTCGAAACCGTGATTGGCTTCGACAGCCTGCCTCCCATATAAATTACTTCAGTTTGTCCGCGGCTTTCGCAATCCCTTCTCGCGCACATGCGGCGTCTTTGTCCCCACCGGGAGCTCCACTGACGGCGACCGCGCCGATGGTCGATTCGCCAACTTTAATCGGCAGTCCGCCTTGAGCGTTGATCGTTCCGGGGATCGTGGCGGGCGGGGCAGGCTGCCCGGCCGGCGGCGGATTGACCGGACCTGAGGGGCGGTTATAGAGCATGGTGGCGGTTGCCTTCATCCTGGCGACCTCAGTCGTCGACGCCGGAGCGCCGTCATCGCGAATCATCGCTTTTGGAGCGTTGAGGCCATCCACGACCAGGACAGTGACCTTGTAGCCATCCGCTCTACACTTGGTCATCGCTCCCTGTGCAATGCTCTGCGCGACATCCATTGTGAGTATTTTGGTCGTCGGCAGTTGGGCAAACGCGTTCATCGAAACAGCCGCGATTGCAATGCTGAAAAGAACGAACTTTGTGATCTTCATCTCTGACTCCTTGGAATTCGGGAATGCCCGGTATTCTACAACCGGGTTCAATGTGATAGAAACTCCCGTGGAGGTCCAATGTTGATTTTGGTTGTGCGTCTGACGATCAAAGCCGGACATGAAGATGAGGTCATCGAATCCTTCAGAAAGCTTCAGGAAGAAACCCGGCGCGAACCCGGTTGCATTATGTACGTGGTTCAGCGCGGGCTCGAAAATACGCGGCACTATCTTATATATGAGCAGTACAAAGATCAGGCTGCGCTCGATACTCACCGGGCCTCGCCGCACTTTGTCCAATATGCAACTAATGGCTTCTATCGATTTGTCGAGGAGCGGCAGGCCGAACTATATCATCCAGTTTGAGACTTGCGTTCCCCGAATGTAGAATGCAGGCATCTCGGGAGGTCAAATGCGGACCATTTTTCTTTTCGGTCTAATTTTGCTTTCACTGGTGGGCATTGTGTTGGCCCAAGCCCAGCAGGAGAGTCTTCAGCCGATTGCCACGATGAAACAACTCATGGTGGACATCATTCATCCGGCTTCGAATGAGATATTGCTTTTTGTGGCTCGTGGTTCGGCGCAGGACGACAAAGAATGGGACCGTGTCCGGCGCAGTGCCATCACGCTGGCCGAATCCGCAAACTTGCTCACGATGCGAGGTCGAGCGCGAGACCAGGGCGAATGGGTCAAGGATGCAAAGCTTTTGGCGGATGTGGGAGCCGCGGCATACAAAGCGGCAGAGGCCAAGGACGCGAAAGCGCTTGCCGCACTGAGCGAAGCGCTCGACGCATCCTGTACAACTTGCCACAAACAGTACCGGCCTAACGTGTTTCCTCGTGCAGGAGATTCGAAATGAACTACTCGCGTCGAAACTTTTTGAAAGCCGCAGGATCCGGGATTGCTTTGACAGCCATCGGAGAGGGTTCGGTGCATGCGGCGGCTGCGGCACCCTTGACGCTTCCGTCGCCGATCACAGTCGAGAAATCGACATTTCTGATTAACGGCAAGCCTTCCGTCGTGGAATATGACGTACGAACCACACTATGGGAGGTGATCGCCGTCAAGCTGGGTCTGACCGGAACCAATAGAAGCTGCAACAAAGGCAGTTGCGGCGCGTGCAGTGTCCTGGTCGACGGGACACCTCTTTATTCGTGTCATACGTTGGCGACCGAGGCAGCAGGGAAGAGGATTCTCACAATTGAAGGAGTGGGCGATGAGAGGAACCTGCATCCCCTGCAACGGATCGGCCATACTCGAGTCGCCGCAGATTGTGGTTTCTGCACTGCCGGATGGGTTGTGACCGCGAAAGGTCTTCTGGACAAGAATTCCAATCCTTCGGTCGATGAAGTGAAAACGGCACTCGCCGGTCACATCTGCCGATGCTCGGCATATCCGAACATCATTCGAACGGTTGTCGACGCAGGTGCCGTTTTACGCGGCGAAAAAAGAGTGATTGAACCGGAGCCGGATTCGATCATTCACGTCAAGACACCGATGGTGCGGGAATACTCCACTAGTGGTGGACACCTCCCGGGCGATGAAGTTATCGAGCTTCCGCAGAAAACTCCTACGAAAAAATGGCAGGGTTATCCGCCGGAAAATCTCCATGTAGTCGGAAAAGCGATTCCGGCGCTGCCCGAAGTTTCCGTTCCCAGATTCACCGGCAAAGCGCAATATGCCAGTCGCGTCTGGTTTCCGAACATGTTATATGCGGCATTTCTAACGTGTCCGCATCCGCATGCAAGGATTAAGAACATCGACACTTCTGCTGCTGAACAAATGCCGGGTGTTGCGTACATCCTTACGTACAAGAATGCACCCAAACGGCAGAGCAACATCCCCATTGGGTCCAGAGGCGGTTCGCCTGCCGTCGTTCCCGAGCCGCTGGCCGAAGAACTGAATCTTCAAGGTGAACCTGTCGCTATTGTTGCCGCTGAAAGTGAGAATCTCGCGCAGGATGCGGCCGCCGCCGTCCGAGTTGACTATGAGGTGCTTCCGTTTGCGTCGACGCTCAAAGACGCCATGGCGCCTGATGCGCCTGACCTTCGGAGTGGTAAAGGGAATCTGCTTCGGCCTCCGAACGCGCCAGAGAAGTATCCAAATGCAACGTGGGCGGATGAACAAGGCGACATCGAGAAAGGTTTTGCCGAAGCCGACATCATTAAGGAGTTCACCTATCGATTTGCGGGAGGTGTGTCCGTTCCAATGCAGCCCAGCGGCAGTGTTGCCAAGTGGGAAGGCGACAAGCTGACGCTCTGGGGCATGGGCCAAGGCATCTACCCGGTCCGTTCGGCGTTGGCTTCAGCTCTCGGGATGGATCCGGCAAAAATCCGATTCATCAACAAGTACAACGGTTCGACTTTCGGCGCCGCCCGTTTGGCGGCAGAACGCTTTTATCCATTGATCGCCCACATTGCAAAAACCACCGGCCGGCCGGTGAAGATC
>Ga0134071_10000953_pt1 | contig 10170 bp, 5 predicted proteins | sample 15_taG_27_FD_94466 | JGI IMG/M metagenome (GOLD analysis project Ga0134071, IMG submission 94466) | Grasslands soil microbial communities from the Angelo Coastal Reserve, California, USA - 15_D_Rain_40cm_5_09082015 | ecosystem: Environmental > Terrestrial > Soil > Grasslands ...
AATAAACCGGCCGCGGGGGGCTTCCACAAATAGCGAAAACGGCGCCAGGTATACCTTGCTTTGTCGCTGTCTAATACCGCCGTGTTCCAGGTGCGGCCCGCATCTGTCGAGACATCCACACGCGTGATGTCCGCTTCCCCTGCCCACGCGAACCCGCGCAACTGAATAGAAGATCCCGTAGGCACTATTGTTCCCTCGAGCGGGTTTGTGAAGATGGATTTCACACTCAAAGTCGTATAGGGAACCGTGTCTTTCGGGTCGACTAGAGTACCAGGGGCAACCGGACGGTTTGGGATTCGATACGCCGTCTGCATGAAGAAACCGCTTGCCTCTGCGTCCGATACAACAATATTGGTTATCCACTTTGTCGAGGCGGCGGCTTCCCAACCCGGCACGATCAACCGAAGTGGGAAACCGTGAAGAACGGGAATAGCCTCGCCGTTCATGCGATATGCCAGCATGGTGTCGGGATGCATCGCCTTTTCGATTGGAATGCTACGAACAAAATCCGGCACCGCTCGAATCGGCCGATCGGCGCCATTGAGAATTACATGCTTTGCCGCAGGCTTCACCTGCGCTTTCATCAGAACGTCGCGCAACGGAATGCCTGTCCAGCGCGCGGTTCCGACTGCTCCTTTTTCCCACTGCAACCCGGCGACGGGCGGATCGGCGAAAGCGCGACCGTTTCCGGAGCACTCGAGGGTCACCGTCCGGGTGACTTGCTGGAAGCTGCGAATATCTCGCATCGTCAGCTCCAAAGATCGATTGACTTCCCCTTCGACCCTGAGATTCCAGTTGTTGAGTTGGACATTCGGAAAAGGCAAATGCGAACGTACGTAATGCGCGTCGTTTGGAGTAATCCAGCCTCTGTCGAGCAACTGTACCGGGGTCTCGAAATCAGCAGGTGACTCGGAACGGATAATGAGGTCCTTCTTTATCTCTGCGGCTTGAAATACAAAGACGGAGCTTCCGAGGATGAACTCGCGCCGGTTCATCGGATCAGACATTTTGGCCCACGCGATCGGCGGCGAGTTTAATGCGATCTTCCACCGAGGGGTGACTGTGGAAAATAAATGCGACGATCTTACTCGGATTTTTGTTCACGAGATTGATCTCCGCCAGTTTTTCCATACTCGAAACAAACGCCAGCGCGTCGCCCGTCACTTCCAGAGCGTACACGTCCGCCGACTTCTCCAGTTGTCGGGAGAAGGAGTTCACAACAGGCAAGGCGAGCAATGACAATGTTGTCGTAATTAGGGCCAGCAATGGGAAATTTGCGACGTCCTCTATCCCGCTTAAACCGAACGATTGCGAGAGCGGCGGCAGAAGACGATGAGCGGCATAAAAAGCAACGAAAGTGAGGATCGATTGCAGCCCCATGCCGTACCAGATGTGATTCTTCACGTGATGGCACAACTCATGGGCCATGACAACCTCGATTTCTTCCCCCGAAAAATTTTCCAGCAGCGTATCCGATACAAGAATCCGCCGGGTATTACCCCAGCCGACTACAGCCGCGTTGGCCTTCCGCGTCTTCTCTCCGAGTGACCACTCGAAGATGCCGCATACCCGCTTACTGGTCCGTCGCGCGAGGCGACTGACTCGACTCTGCAAATCCGGGTTCTCAACCGGCTTAAATTTAAAAAATAACGGCAGCAGCACCACCGGAGCGAGATTCGCCATTACCACAACGAACGCGATAAAGACGATGCTAGCGTAAACCCACCAGAAGTTCGAATCAACTCTCAGTAGCAAATAGATGACTTCAGCCGCGGCGATCGCCAGCGGACCAGCAACGGCAAGAGCTTTCAATTGATCTTTGATCCAAGCGCTGAAGGACTGGCGCGAGAGTCCAAATCGATGTTCGAGGATATAACCGGAGTAAAAGCTGAACGGTAAATCGATGACCTTCAGAACGCCGCCGAGGATGATCATGTAAATCATCACTTTCAACCAGTTCGAACCCGACAGCATTTGTGCAAGAGTGCGTATTCGGACACTCCAACCTGAGCTCAGGAGGTAGAGGAGAACGACGACATCCAGTACGAACTTGGAGACGCCAAGGAGATGTTTGACCGATTCGTATCGCTTCGGCTCGTCCATACATCGCGGGCTAAGATTTTCGGCCCGATATACAAGGTATACGCAACGAGCTTTTCAAATTCAATCAAGAAGGTTCTGACATCGCTACGGCTTTTCCACCACTCACGCGAATTCAGACCTCCGTGCGGCGAGGGGGTAACGCTGAATTTAAAGTCGCGCCCTAAAATGTAGCGCGCTGCCATTCGCGTGCGGCGTGTGTGATAGTTCGAGGTCACGATGATGAGTGAGCGCCATTTTCTTTCGAGACACAAATTCCGGATTTGTTCCATCTCAGAAATCGTGTCGTCGGTAGGCTTCTCTACGCTGACAATTTTGTCGTTCGGTACACCAAGCCCTCGAAGAACTCTGATGTAGTTGCCGTGGCCGTCTACCAGTTCGATCCCTCGCTGATGCAAGTCGATCTCTTCGGGTTTGACCTGATCCCTGGTGACGATTACGTAATCACCAAGTCCGCGATTGTAAAGATCGGCAGCGCCCCAGGGGCGGCCTGGCTCTCCGCCGGCAAGCGCTACAATGGCGTCGCTCTTCTCGAGGGGCTCATCGACGATGACGATCGAAGCGCAGTATCGCAGGAGAGGCTGATAGCCGAGATATGTGAGCGGAATGATGAAAAGGACAAAATTCAAAAAATAAATTCTCTTCCCGTATTTGCGCTTGGCTGCTGACGCCTTCACTCTGGTCTCCAACCGCCACCCCCCAGAATTTTAACTGATGTCGCTTAGTCTTAGTGATTCCCAATCGACTTCCTCGGCCATGTCATAATCGTACGTGTACGAGGAATTCTACGGGCTCAGTGAATCCCCGTTCAACCTGACACCGGATCCGAAGTGTCCTAACATCCCCCGTGAACGTCGTATGGGCGCACTGCCCATCGCCACATACCTCTCCCCTCTTTCACCAATGATGTCCATCACCGGCATCGCGCCTTGCTGTCGAAGGGCGTCCGGGAACGTACGCGCGACATCGCATTGCCTCCGCCATGCGGCTTCGGTGAGTCTGGGAAAATACTGCTGCCGCAAAAACCGGTTCAGTTCGTCGTCTCCCAGCGCTTTACACGGACCTGTGAATTTTTCCGCCGGTATAAGTATTTCTCCGCGTTGAACTACGCCGCACGCGTTGTGAAGACTTAAAGCACGGAAGGAGGGGCGGCGTATCGACGACAAGACAGGGTATTTCCAAGGGGAGACAAATTGATTAGGCATCAATCCGCGGGTTGTCTGCGCTGCAGCTGGGTCGCTGCGACGATCGGCCTTCGCCCCGCTGTGGCAGTGATCGCTGGCTCGATTTTGACCTTTGCGCAGGTGCCAACGGAGGAGACGCGAAGTTTACTCATGAGCTCCGATCCACCAAACGCGGTTTTTCCTGCCGCGTCCCGGCTCTTGCCGTACGAGGTACAGAACCGAGTCCGAAAGTTCGCTCTTGCTACCGTCAAAAAGGGCTCGGTTGGGACGACTGTGTCCGGTCCGCCCGTTACACTCACACCCCAAGGACGCACGACTTCTTGCAACCCGGTCGTAACCGACTCGCCGGGTTCAGCGACACCTCGTTCTTTGGTTGATGCGTCACCTAACTTCCTGCCGTTCTTCAACAACGGACCCGTGTTCGGACTGCCGGGAACCAAAGAGGAGGACTTCTGGCATCGTACTCAATTGATTGGTGATCCCAACTGCAAACGATCAGACCTGGCTCGTCGCGGAATCTTCATTGATCTGTACTCCACTACCGCCTATCAGCACGTGACGTCCGGCGGGCTGAAAATCGCCAACTCTTACTTCCAAAACACCCAGCTTTCAATAAACATAGACACGGAAAGAGCAGGACTCTGGCCGGGAGGGCTGTTCCATTTCACAGTGCAGTCGCGATATGGAAGCTCGCCTGACAACTCTTTCACCGCAGGGACCTTCTCACCCGAATATACGGGGCTCGACCTGCCCGGTCCTTTCTTTTGGCAGGATACGTTGCCGTCTGACTACTTTCTGATGCAGTCGATCAGTGAAAAATTCAGCGTTATAGTGGGTAAGATCAACGGCCTCTTCATTGCGGATCAAACGTTATTCGGCGACCGCTTCAGATACTACTTTGCAAACTCCAACTTCAATAAGAACCCGATTTACAGCAATTTTTTCAACACAACGACGCTAGCCGCTGTAGGTGTGTGGACGCCGACACCATCGTTAATCATCGCAGGCGGAGTGCATGATCCCCATACCGAGCCAAACACCTTAGCCGCACATGCCTTTCAAAACGGGGAAGTCAATCTTTATGTGGAGTCGATCGTGACATATAAGGCTGGTAGTCTACCGGGCCAAAGCCTGGTAGCTTTCAATTGGTCCAACGAGCCGAAAATCGACCTAGAGTCACCGTTCGGGCAATTGTCACCTGCGGAGATTCCCCAAGCTGTGAATGCCCTCCTGGGTAATGTTTCGCCTGATGGCCTGCCGACCAATTTTAGAAAGGATAGCTCTTTTGTGCTGTCGAATGTTTCGCAATATCTGGCTGTAAAAGAGGAGGACCCAGCGGAGATTGACGAAAAGCTGAGGACGGGCCAACCGCTTCGTGGAATTGGGGTGTTCGGTCGGCTCGGCTATGCTCGACCTGAGGCTTTAAATATGGTCAACCGGGCTGCGAGCGTGGCGCTAGTTGCGCGTGGTCTCCTTGGCAGGCGGCAATATGACAGCTTCGGTATGGGGTTTTACTACAACGGGATGAGTAAGGACCTGAAGAATAGCATCAGTCAGCTCACAAACGGTACGGCCGTTAAAAACGAGAACGGAATAGAGATTTTTTACGACTTCGGCATCACTCCGGCGATCAACATCAACGTGGGCTATCAACATATCTGGAACCCCTTAACCGCCAGTGTGACTGCGAATCGAAACCACGCAGACCTACTCCTGGCCCGACTCAATCTGGTGTGGTGAGGAACCGGTCACAGAACCATTCCGAGTATTACCCAGCAAATTTTGCCGAAAAGTATTAGGATCGTGGACCGGACTTGCCAGTAACTTTAGGTCGGCGAGCCCGTCTAAAGAAGACTTTGAGCGAACTTGCTGATCAATTTAGTCACGACCTCCCTAAGCTGCTTGAAAGTGGGGCACTGGAAGGTAGCTTCGCTGACTTTGCGGAACTCTCCGACAAAAGTCTGGAAGTGCGGGCGCAACGCTATTGCGAGTGGCGTAACAATCGTCTGAAGCATGGGGTTTGGCCTTTCGCGACCGCGCTTCAGTCCGGTCCCGGGCCCGAGACCACGGTTATCGATGAGGCTGGGAAGGAACGGACTGGCGTGAACTTCGCATCGTACGACTACCTTGGGCTTTCCGCCCACAACGGAGTTCGAGGGGCAGCTATCGCCGCTATTCATCAGAGCGGCACAGGCACGGGTGGCGCCCCGGCGTTGCAGGGAAACTCAACTCTGTCACTCCGACTGCAGGAAGCGATGGGGGAGCTGCTGGAACTTCCACATGTTGTCTTGTTCCCAAGTGGTTGGGCGGCCGGCTTTGGGGTCATCACCGCATTGGTAAGGCGTGGGGACCACGTGGTGCTGGATCAATACGCCCACAATTGCTGCGTCCAAGGAGCGAAGGCTGCGACTCGCAATGTCCATAGAGCGCGCCACCTATCGACCGACTCATTCAGACGGCAACTGCGTCGTATCCGGGCGGATGACGCGCAGAATGCGATCCTAGTTGTGACCGAGGGAATCTTTTCTATGGACGGTGACTCGCCAGATCTGCAATCCCTACAAGAGGCCTGTCGGGAATATGAGGCGACTCTCTTGGTTGATGTTGCTCACGATCTGGGAGCGGTTGGTCCCGGCGGCACAGGCTCCCTCGGGTTGCAAGGCCTTGTCGGCAAAGTCGATTTGGTCGTCGGCAGCTTCTCAAAGGTGCTCGCGTCGAATGGCGGGTTCGTGGCCACATCGTCTCCGGCGATCCGCGAGTACTTGCGTCCTTACGCACCATCGCACACATTCTCGAATGCCATCTCGCCTCCCCAGTGCGGGGCGGTCCTGATGGCACTTGAGATCGTACGGAGCACCGAAGGCGAAGTGCTGCGACAAAATCTGCGCGATGTAGGCCAAGTTCTGCGTGAAGCGCTTACCAAGGCCGGGGTTAAGTACCTCGGCAAGGCGGGACCGCTTGTGCCGGTACTAATTGGACCGGAGAGGATTGGCCGGATCGCGGCGGCCTTGTGTTTCGACCGTGGCCTATTCGCGAATTTGGTGGAGTACCCGGCAGTGTCCGTCGGCTCGTGTCGGCTCCGCTTGCAAGTCATGGCAACACACACGGCTGAACACGCGCAGTTCGCTGCTGAAGTTACCCCATGGGCATATCAGGTCGCCAAGACTCTCCTTGCGCCTCCCGCAAGTGCTAGAACCGCTGGCTAACGTATTATCAACGCGCACGTTTTTTTGTTTCATCTCACCCGTAAACCACCGATGACAAAACGTGGGAATTCCGGATAGCGGTCGGGTCTTACGCTCGATACTCTGATCTCCAATGCCCTCATTCCACATGAGAAGGTCGGACCAGTTGTTATGCTGCCGCGTTTGAGCGCACTCTCATAGTACATCCATTGCGAAGGCATGAATAAGCATGCTATCCGCATGTTTTCATTAACTGGAATCCAGCGTTACGGTGTCGCTGTAGTGGCCGTAATGCTGACTGCCGCTTTCCGAATTCCCCTGGGCCCGATCGTGACCCAAGACCTACCTTTATTCCTCTTCATCTTACCGATAACTTTCGCGTGCTCGGCGGGTGGATTGGGTCCAGGTCTGCTGGCCACAGGTCTCTCTTTGCTGTTCCTAAACCCTCCAAATCTAACCAGCGAGCTCAGCTTGGGTTTCATCGGTACGGTTTTCAGCATCCTGTTTGATTGGGGCAGAAAAAGGATCAAAGCGGTAATCGAAGACAAGCGCTTTTTCCAAAATGTCATCGATGCCTTGCCAAGCGGTGCTTCCATTTACGATGTGCGGCAGAAGAAAATCGTCTTCATCAATCGCGCTGTCGCGGACGCGCTCGGCTCCATTTCGGGCCAAGAGCTGCCTGAGCCTGGCTTCATCCGCTCGGTGATACACCCGGACGACTGGGGAGCCTTTGAGGACCACCTCAAAGGATTCTCCGCTTTAGGCGAGGGCGAAATTGGAGATTTTGAATTCCGGTGCCGCATTAGTAGCGGGCTCTGGCGGTGGTTTCATGCTCGCGACAAGGTGTTTCGTCGCAACGAAGACGGCAGTGTGCGAGAGATTATCAGCACAATAATAGACATCACCGAACGTAAGAATGCGGAGGACGACGCCAGGTTCGTGACCGATCTGGAACATGCGGTAATGCCGCTAACGGACGCAAAAGAGATCGTGGCCGTCACGGTGCGAATGCTGGGGGAACACTTGGGTGTAGACCGCTGCAGCTATGCCGAGGTCGAAGCAGACCACGATCATTTCGTCATTCTTGGCGATTACACCCGCGGCGCAAAGCACAGCATGGCGGGCCGATATCGCATGGCCGACCTCGGTGAAAGAGAACGGACCGTCTTGCTGGAAAACCACCCGTACGTCGTCAATGACATTGAGGCCGAATCGACGCCCGAAACCAACACTTCTCTATACCTGCGTGAGGAGATCCGGTCTGTGGTGTGCGTACCGGTGAATAAGGCGGGTCATGTCGTGGCCGGAATGGCTGTCGACCAAAGCACGCCCCGACGTTGGTCCAGCGAGGAGATCAAACTCGTCGAGATTGTGGCAAACCGGTGTTGGGAATCCGTTGAGCGCGCCACGGCACTAAGACGTTGGACGGAGAGGTATGAGGACTACCGTGCCTTCATCGCGAATAGCTCGGAAGGGGTCTGGCGTTTTGAAATCGAACAGCCGATTCCGGTGGCGGCGCCTATCGACGATCAGATCGAAATGCTGTACCAATTCGCATACCTCGCTGAATGTAATAACGCGATGTCGCGAATGTATGGCTACGACAACGCTGACGAGATTTTGGGCGCGCGGATCGGAGATTTGCTGGTCCGGTCGAATCCAAAGAACATCGAGTTTCTTCATGCTCTTCATCTCTCCGGTTATAACCTCAACGATGTCGAGACACACGAATTCGACAGGTACGGGAATTCCAAAGTGATCCTGAACAGCCTCAGTGCCGTTGTTGAGAATGGGATGATTGTGCGCGCCTGGGGAACACAACGCGATATCACCGCACAAAAGCAGGCTGAAGAGGCGTTGCGCGCGAGCGAAGAGCGGTACCGGCTGTTGACCGAGCTGTCGCCAGATGGTGTGGTTGTCGCCAGCACCGACGGGACGATTCATTTGGCCAATCCAGCAGTGTTGCGGATACTCGACGCCGCCGCAGCGGAGGTTACCGGGCGGAACCTCTTGGATTTCGTTGCGCCCGCATTCCATGACCGCTGCAGCGCATTGCTGAAAGCCTTGATGACCAAAGGAACGCCGGCGACTCAGGTGGAGTGCGCATTGCGGAGCACGGATGGCCGCATCATCCCCGTCGAGGTCAGCGCGGTCAGTTTCAATGGACGCCAGCACTTCGGTCAACTCGTCATCCACGACCTTAGCGGAAGGAAACAGGCCGAAGCAGAGCGTGAGCGCTGGTCTAGAGAGATCGAAAGCGAACGCGATCGTTTGAGGCGGATTCTAGAACAGATGCCCATCGGAGTCATCATTGTGGAAGCGCCATCGGGTCGTCTCGTTTTTCACAACATCGAAGCGTCGCGGTTGCTCCATCGTCCGTTCTTGGTTGCCGACGATTATCGGGCATACACAAAGTACGGCGCTGTGCGGGAGGACGGCCGGCCCTATCCCGCGGAGGCATATCCCCCCGCGCGTTCGCTGATGTCGGGAGAGGTTGTCAAGAACGAAGAGATCAAGTACCGACTCGCTGACTCTACGGAAACGTACCTCTCTGTCAATTCTGCGCCAATCTATGATCGGGAAGACCGGATGGTTTTAACCATCGTTACATTCATTGACATCGGCGAGCGGAAGCGGGCCGAGGCGGCCTTGCGCGAAAGCGAGGAGCGATTTGCAAAAGCGTTCCAGGTCAGTCCGAATGCTCTGGTGATTAGCCGGATTGCCGACGACGTCGTTCTTGAAGTTAATGACAGCTTCGTTTCCATGTTCGGTTATGCTCGCGACGAAATCGTCGGAGAAAGCCTTCTTCAGATCGGTGTCTATGCGGATCCGGCGTCCCGGGAGCAGGCGTTACGCATTTTAAAAGAGCAAAACTTCGTCCGTGACTTTGAGCTCACGATAAAGCGGAAGTCGGGGGAATTGCGATGGATCCTGTTCTCTGCCGAACCGATGGACCTTCGTGGCGAACATTGTTGGTTGACGCTCAGCCGCGACATTACTGAGCGCAAACGCATCGAAGAGGAGCGCGAACAGGTCTTGCTGCAGGAGAAACGGGCGCGTGAGGAAGCCGAAACGGCGAGCCGGATGAAAGATGAGTTTCTGGCGACAATCTCCCACGAATTGCGTACGCCTCTGACGGCGATCGTCGGCTGGGCGAGCCTGCTCAGCCAGAAATCGCTTACGGAACCTCAGACGCGACATGCTTTGGAGGTGATCGATCAAAGCGCGAGATCACAAACCAGGCTGGTCAACGACATCCTGGACACCTCTCGTATCATCACAGGTCGATTGAAGCTCGACGCCCACCCGATTGAGATCGCGTGGGTCTTTCAAGCAGCCATTGACGTTATCCAGCCCAGCGCCGAAGCGAAGAAAATTTCTTTAGACGTAATCATCGATGAGCGGGGCGGCATCGTCTTTGGTGATGCGAACCGTTTGCAGCAAGTGATCTGGAACCTACTTTGGAATGCAGTGAAGTTCACAAACGAGGGAGGGCGTATCGAGGCAAGGCTGAGCCGGACCGATGGCCAGATCGAGATTTCCGTCTCCGATACTGGGATGGGCATTGATCCTCAGTTCTTGCCTTATGTCTTCGATCGATTCCGGCAAGCGGACAGCACGTCGACACGCAAGTATGGGGGATTGGGCCTCGGCTTAGCCATCGTCCGTTACCTGGTCGAGATGCACGGCGGCAACGTTGA
>Ga0134071_10000955_pt1 | contig 10167 bp, 8 predicted proteins | sample 15_taG_27_FD_94466 | JGI IMG/M metagenome (GOLD analysis project Ga0134071, IMG submission 94466) | Grasslands soil microbial communities from the Angelo Coastal Reserve, California, USA - 15_D_Rain_40cm_5_09082015 | ecosystem: Environmental > Terrestrial > Soil > Grasslands ...
AGCGGCTGCGCGAGGCGCGCCAGCGGGATGGAAAAAAATCCCAACCCGGCGTACAGCTCGAGAACATTTCCAGGGGATGCACCGGTTTGATCGAGCACCTCGCGAATCATCGGCATCAGGAGAAAACGATTCGCCTGAAAGAATGTGTTCGCCGTAACCTGGTAATGATTTTCGCCGATATAAATGGCAGCGCGGCGCGAGCTCTGCACAGTGCCGTCAGCAAACTCGAAGCTGGCTGCGACGTCGGGCGTGCTGATCACATGCACTTGCTGCGCCGGGCCGGGATCCACTGACCCGATGAATTGATTCAACTCCGGCGCGAGTGATGCGCACTCCCGAATCGGCACGACTATATTTGTGTTTTGCTGTACGAAGCCGAGCCGGCCGTTTGTCACATGAAACGTCGCGCGCAGCCGATAATTCCTATCCGGTCCGGTTAGCGTGTTAATTGTGTCGTTCCACTCGAAATGCCCCAGACGCCGGAACGTTTCGCGGATGATCGTCTTTTTGTGCGCGACCTGCCGGTCGTAACGAATGTGCTGCCAATGGCAGCATCCCGCCGTCTCGTAATTTGGGCAATCTGGCTCCTGTCGATCAGCTGATGGCTCGAGAATTTTCACGATCCGGGCGGTGGCGTAGTCCTTCTTCTTCGCGACGATCTCCACTTCGAGAACATCTCCCGGTGCGCTCCTCGGCACAAAGATGACGCCCTGATCCGTACGTGCGAACCCGGACCCGCCGTACACCAGCTTTTCAATCGCGACGCGCATGGTATTAACTCTCCTCCTAACTACTGTAGGCGCGCTCTGTGAGCGCGTGTTTTTAGTGGAATCAACGAACTACGCGCGGTCACAGACCGCGCCTACAGTAAAAAGCCTCCCATTATTGAGTTTTCCCGCAGCCTCTTAGGAGGGGAGTCTTAAATCAAATAAAACAAGCTGAGGCGTGGCACCTTAAACTGCTCGAGCAGTTTTCTCCGCCACATCTGTTGCTCGAGCATTGCGAGTTGCGGTGCAGTCATCGTGGTGCGGAACGGGTCCAATTCTCGATCGACAGCCTGTTTCAACCCGATGATGGTTTTGTCGTCTGCGTTGACCTTCAGTTTTGCGATCAGCTTTTCCTCCAAAGCCGTCAGGCATTGTTCCGCGGCTCGCAAATCCGTACACCTCACGGCGCGAATTGATTCGGCAATGGCTGAATCAACTTTAGCGACGTCGTTTGCGAGTCTTTCCACGTAGGCCATGACCTCTTCTTCTCGAAAATCCGGTAGTCTGGGCGCTTCGACCAGCAGGTCCTTTTGTTCATCGCGGACCTGCTCTACCGACTTGGCGCAATAGGCCAAGGAACCGATATCTCGTTTTCGTTTTGGATTAGAGAAGGCCCGTTCAATGCCTTTAAGAACGATCTCCAGCGGTATCCCTTGTTCGTGCCAATGTTCTATGAGAACCCAATCCAGGGAAGAGACCAGGGTGAACGAGCGGCGCTTCGTTTGAAAGAAGCGCTCAATTTCGGTGAAATAGTTGAAGTAGTTTAGTTCTGAATCCATCCGCCGCCGACAACCACGTCGTCCCAATAAAACACCGCGGCCTGGCCGGGTGTGATGGCGCGCTGCGGCTCGTCGAATTCAACGCTGACCTGGCTGTCCTCGAGTGAAACGGTTGCCGGTTTGGGCTCGAATCGGTTCCGGATTTGAACCTCGCATCGAATGGGATCCGCCAGCCTGTCGATCGCGATCCAGTTGTCATTGCGCACGGTGAAGCGCCTGCGTTGCGGATCATTTCCAATAACGATGCGATTCAGTTCAGGCTCGATGCGAACAACGTATTGGGGCCGGCCGGCCGCGATCAGTCCCTTGCGCTGGCCGATCGTGTACTTGTGAATTCCCGAGTGTGTTCCGACGACATCACCATTCTCGGTGAGAATGGGGCCCGGCGTCCGCGTTTCCATTCCCGCGTACTCTTCGACAAAATCGGCATACGAACGGCCCTCGACGAAACAGATTTCCTGCGATTCGGCCTTTTCCGATGTGGCCAATCCGTGACGGCGGGCAATTTCGCGCACCTCGGACTTGGTCATGTCGCCCAGCGGGAACAAAGTCTTCGAAAGCTGCTCTTGAGTCAGTCCGAAGAGAAAATACGACTGGTCTTTGTTTCGATCCTTGCCGCGGAGCAATAGCCATCGGCCGAGTGTTTCGTCGTACTTCACGCGAGCATAGTGTCCTGTCGCAACGCGGTGCGCCCCGATACCAGCCGCCTTTTCTACCAGGTGATGAAACTTCACATAGTTGTTGCAGAGGATACAGGGACTCGGCGTTTCGCCTCGGAGATAGGTTTGAACAAACGGCGCAACAACCGTGCTCTCGAAATCTTTTTCGAGGTTGAGGACGTAGTAAGGAATGCCCAACTGTGTGGCCACACGCCGGGCGTCCCACAGATCGTCCAACGAACAGCATCGGCCGTTATTGCGCCAAAGCTGCATGGAAAGACCGACGATGTCGTCTCCGCGTTCCTTCAGTAAAACAGCAGCGGTAGAGGAATCCACACCGCCGCTCATCGCCACAGCAATCATTGACTAAAAACCTTTGAGAACTTCTTTTATGGCATCCGAAGCCAGGACGCTGCAATGAATTTTAGACGCCGGCAGTCCTCCAAGGGCGTCCGCAATCTGATCTCTGGTGATGAGTCTCGCGTCGGCGACATTCATTCCAACCAGCATCTCCGTTGCATAGGAGCTCGTTGCAATCGCTGCGCTGCATCCTTGAGCTTTGAATTTAGCATCCTGGATACGCCCGTCGCCGATCTTCACCCACAGTTTCATCACGTCACCACACACGGGGTTGGAAACTTCGGCTACGGCATCAGCGTCCGGGATCTCACCCACACACCGCGGATTCTGAAAATAATCGAGCAGCTTTTCCGAATAACCCATTCTCTGAGATCAAGCCTTCTTGTAATATGGCGACAGTTCGCGCAATCGTTCGACGATTCCTGGCAATATCTCAACCACGTAGTCGATGTCTTCCGGGGCTGTCATCCCGCTGAGGCTGAAACGCAGGCTTCCGTGTGCTTCATCGGGTGTCTTGCCGATCGCGGTGAGCACATGTGACGGCTCGAGCGAACCGGAAGAACAAGCGGAGCCGGTCGAGACGGCGACTCCCTTCAGATCGAGAGAAATCACCAAGCCTTCACCTTCCGCATAATCCACCATGATGTTCGACGTGTTCGGCAATCGAGGCCCCTTCTCGCCGTTGACGTGAATAAACTCGATCTGCGATTTCAAGCCGGCTTCGAGCCGATCCCTCAGTCCGCCGACGCGCGGCATCTCCTGCATCAGGTCTTCACGCGCCAGGCGGGCCGCCTCGCCAAAACCAACGATACCGGCGACGTTTTCCGTTCCCGAGCGGCGGTTTCGCTCATGGCCGCCTCCGGTCATGGTCGGCTTGAGCGTCGTGCCTTTCTTAACGAACAGTGCCCCGACGCCTTTGGGTCCGTGAATCTTGTGTCCGGACATCGAGTACAAATCGACGCCAAGGTCTTTGACATTGACCGGAATCTTCCCCGTCGATTGCACGCCGTCGGAATGGAAATAGACGTCCGCCTCGGCCGCAATCCTGCCGATTTCGGCGATTGGTTGGATCGTTCCAATCTCATTGTTCGCGTGCATGACTGAAATGAGGATCGTGTCCTTCCGGATAGCCCTTCGAACGTCTTCGGGATCAACCAGACCCTCGCGCGATACGGGCAGCCACGTAATTTCGAATCCCTGCTTCTCGAGATCTTTGCAGGTATGCAGAACCGCATGATGCTCGATTTGCGACGTGATGATGTGCCGGCCTTTGGACTTTTGCGACTCGGCGATGCCGCGGATGGCGAGGTTATCGGCTTCGGTTCCGCCGCTCAGGAAAACAATTTCCGCGGTTTCCGCGTTGATTAATTTCGCGACGTGCTGACGCGCGTCATCGATCAACGACTTCGCGTGTTGGCCGAACCAGTGAATAGAAGACGCATTTCCAAAATGCTCGGTAAACACGGGCATCATCGCGGCCACGACTTCTGGTCGCATGGGAGTCGTTGCGTTACTATCTAGATAGACGCGTCGCATTGTCTTCTGCGCTAACTAGATGATTATAACGCTCACCACAGACTTTGGCCTTGCCGATCCCTTCGTTGCAATCATGAAGGGCGTGATATTAGGCATCGCTCCGGACGCGCAACTGGTCGACATTACACACGATGTCGGCGCATACAACGTCCTCGAGGCTGCATTCATCATTGACAGCACGTACCGCTATTTTCCTGAAGGAACTGTTCATCTGATCGTGGTGGATCCAGGTGTCGGATCTGCGCGGCGTCCCATTGCCGCCGCGGGCAACGGACACCTTTTTGTTGCCCCGGACAATGGCGTCCTGTCGTGTGTTCTTCAGACCGATCCAACGGCTTCCTCCGTTTATTGGATCAACAATGCCAGTCTTTTTCTGAAGTCCGTCAGCCAGACGTTTCACGGCCGCGATATTTTCGCCCCCGTCGCCGCGCGGCTGGCCCGGGGCATTCCCATCGAATCAGTTGGGCCTCGGATCGCCGATTTCGTCAGGAAAGCTTTGCCGAAGCCGCATCTCCAGGGAGACCGCCTGGTGGGCACGGTCTTACGGGTCGATAAGTTCGGCAACATCATTACTAATCTGCGGCGGCACCATCTCGGCAAGGATTTTTCAATTCGTGTTGCGGGCGTTTCGGTTAATCGTTTGTGCTCGAGTTTTTCCGAAGCCGAGCCCGGCGAATTCTTTGCGATCGAAGGAAGCACCGGATACATCGAATTGGCATTGAACCAGGGATCGGCCGCGGACCGGCTGAACATCGCGCTGGGCGCTGAAATCGAGCTAGAAACTCCTTTTGTAAATCACTAGAATGGCTGGTCGGCTTTATAGGCAGGCAAAAAATCTACGAGGACGAGAATGAAAGCGGGATTGGAAGACGTAATCGCGGGGGAATCCGGGATCTGTTACATCGATGGTGAGAAGGGAATACTCGCTTATCGTGGATACAATATCCACGAACTGGCAACGAACTCAACATTTGAAGAAACGTGCCATTTGTTATGGTTCGGCCGCCTGCCGAAACAGGGCGAGCTGGCCGACACCACTAAGAAGCTTGTTGCTTTCCGCGCGATCCCGCAGCAAATCATCGATTGGATGAAGAGCTTCCCAAAGAAAGCGCTTCCGATGGAAGTCCTGCGCACAACCGTCTCGATGCTCTCGATGTTCGATCCGGAAACCGAGGACATGTCACCTGAAGCCAACTTGCGCAAGGCGATTCGCCTGACGGCTCAGGCCGCGACGCTGGTTACCGCTTTCGACCGGATCCGGAACGGCAAAGATCCCGTTGCGCCCCGCGCAGACCTCAGTCACGCGGCCAACTTCGCTTACATGCTCAACGGAACGCTGCCCAATGACACCATGACCAAGGCATTGGATATCGCGTTGATCCTTCATGCCGATCACGAGTGGAACGCGTCGACGTTCGCCGGCCGGGTCACGGCGGCTACTCTTTCTGATATTTACTCCGCAGCCACGTCCGCGATCGGAGCTTTGAAAGGTCCACTGCATGGGGGAGCCAACGAGGCCGTGATGCGAATGCTGCTCGAGATCGGTGACCCGTCGAAGGTGGATAGCTATGTACGGAACATATTCGCGCAGAAGAAAAAGATCCCGGGTTTCGGGCATCGGGTGTACCACACCGAAGATCCGCGCGCGACGCACCTTCGACGCATGTCGAAGGAACTATGCGAACGCGCCGGACAACCGAAGTGGTATGAGATGTCGGCACGAATCGAGGAACTGGTAAAGTCAGAAAAGAAGCTCAACGCGAATGTCGACTTTTATTCGGCCACCACATATCACGTCATTGGCATGCCGATCGATCTGTTCACGCCATTCTTCGCGGTGAGCCGGATGTCCGGTTGGACGGCTCACATTTTGGAGCAATACTCCAACAACCGCCTGATTCGGCCCCGCGCCGAATACATCGGACCCGCACCGGACTTGAGGTGGGTGCCGGTGAGTCAGCGCTAACGAGCTACTGAGCCGCCGCCGCGCCAGCCGCTAACGGATCGGTATTCTCTTCGGGAGCATCCATACCTTTCACGTTGTCCAGCGTTGCGGGATTGGGTCCTTGTCCCTGAGCGAAAGCCTTATCCTTGGTGCGGCCTCCCACGAGCAAACCCGGCATGCCGAAGTTTCCCTCGTGGCAACGCGGCTCGTAGTAGATCCGGTTCTGCTCATTGCTCTGCATGGAATATTCCTGCTTGACGGTCCATGGTTTTGTCCACGTGGACGGGTCGTCTATTGTGACGACGTATTCGATCGTGTTTTGACCGGTGCGCGTCCAGCGTTCGACCAGATGACGGTTCTCGCGAGATCCGTTGAAGTCGGATTTAGGACTGAAATTGGTAACATCGACCACCAGCGTTTCGCCCTCCCAATGGGCGCGCGAATCGCCGAACCGCTGCCGTATGTGGCTCGGCAGATGCGGGCTGCCATCAACAGGGATAATGCGCTGCCAACCTTGGCCCTGTCCCACGTCGTAGAAAATCGACACGGATCGTGGAGACTGCACGATACGCCGGAATCCAGTGAAATCCGGAAGCACCGCGGCCATGCACCGTTCCGACATGCTGCGATCTTCGGGATTGTCGACGCGATTGATGTTGGCGGTGCTATAACGCGGAGGAGCCTCATCTCTACGCGGTGACGGCGGCCCGTATTTTCCGCCGCGGCAGCCGGGTTCGTTATTCTTGCACGTAGCCGTGGCCTGCAGGAGGGCTAGCCTGAAGTCGCGTTCCATAGCCAGTTGCTTCTGGACCTCGGGTGTCAACGGAGGAGTTCTCCCATCAGGCGGATCTACAATCAGAGACGTGCGGCGGCCGGTCTTCTTGATTGACATGAAGACCTGGTTGTATGCACCGGCGACATCACGTTCGGTGCCTCTCTCCGCACGAGGCCGAAGTTCGGTTGCTGCGCGTTTTTCATCGAGAGCAGCCCGTTCTTCATCGGTAAAAAATTCTTTCCCGGCGTATCTCGCCGGACGCTGCAATGGTGTCTGAAACTCGTCGGTCCAGATGCCTTGCAGGTCGGGTTCGCCCCATGGAGTTTTGAGTCCTGAAGCTTTCGTGCCCGGTGAATCCGCCCCAGCCGCAGGCCGCGACGACAAGTCACCGGCGGCGAACTTGAGGAGCACAAGGACAGCTAACAGAACTGCGCACACGCCAATGAGTTGAAGAACCGGTCTCCTCATCTCAGTACCTCCTGTTGGTGGTCAATGGTTTTTTATACGCCTACGCGCTTGAACTGTCAAAATTAAACGAAAAGGGAACGGCCACAAAAAGGCACAAGGTCGATCCTTCTTTGTGGCTATTCGCTTTGTAGTTTTCGCTCACACGTCTCGGGCCAGCCTTGGTTACAAGCCATCGTGTACAATGCCGACGGTGTCAGCGTCGCGATTGGGGCTTTGCTACCCCGTAAGACGATCGGATAGTCCTGTACAGTTGGAGGGGCGGTCTCCGGGGCCGCGTTGCCGGTGTTTGTCCGTTCCATGTTGCGGCAAGCCGGCGTGAACCCGAGATCGCATGCGCGTTCGAAAGAGGCTACGGCAGCTGTGCGATCTCTCTCGCGTTCGGCTTCTAAAATACCCAGTTCGTTGCATGCCCAGCCCGACCCTTGCCGGCAGAAGTTCGTGTGCAGCACCATCAGGTAGGCGCAGGCATGTGGCCGGTCTTCGCGGCAAGCCTGCTGCCAGAAGGGCACAAACTGTCCGGGGTGCTTGTCGCCAATGCCCTGCGCGGCGCTCGCCATCGCAAACACGATTGCCCAGAGGGCGATGTACGCCAGGTTGCGCCGGCGTCCCGCGAGCGATCGGGCCACTCCGGCGGGGTCGAATGCGTGGAGCAGCTTCGATCCCGCGGCCCGATCGATCAACTGGATCATCATGTTCAATATCGGAACAGGCAGCAGCTTGTCGTAGAACTCCGGCGCCCCGGCGCTATGCAGCCCGTAATACAGGACGACATTGCCGAGGCCGTAGAGCGCACCGAAGATGATGCGCCCGAGTTCAGTTCGAGGCGCGGTAGACGGATCCGTGAACAAGAGGTGCATCCCGAAAAAAACCGATATTGGAATGTACGAATCGAAGAAAAAATAGACGCCGGTTATGTGATAGTACGCGAGCCCGAATAAATAAGTGGTCACGACCGCCGGCATGGTCATTGTGGTGACGCCAAACAGGAACTGCGCCGGCAGCCCGATCAAAAATATAAACACGTACATGTGCGGCGGGTAGAACTGCGTGATGGCAATTTCTTTCCCCCATGTGATGTCCGTTGTTCCTGTCAACAGAAGCCCCAAGGAAAAAACCATCAGAGAAAATGATGAGGGATTGAAGATGTGCGTGTCCCGCCCCTGCTTGTTCCAGCGGAGCAGCTCTTTCGCTGTAAAGCCGACGGCGAGCATCATGAACTGAAAATAAAACCAGTCCGGTTTGAACCAGAGGAAGAGGTTTGTGCTGAAGACGATGGGAAATGGAAGGAAGCCGAGTCTGTAAGTGTCCCGCCTTGACCACGACAACAGCAGGTCGAAGGCATAGGCGAATACCAATTGCGCGATCACCAGGTAGTACGATTCGTATACCTGCCGCCAGTACCAGCCCCAGTATGCATAGATCGCGGTCTGTAGACACGCCTGCAGGTAATGCTGGGGCCGCGGAACGAACTCTAACAGGAGCCTTCGACCACGTTGCCGTGCCAACCCGAACAGCACAGCACTCCATCCGAGCAGAACGCAGACGATGCCGATGAATGACCAGAACAGCCGCGAGTTTCCTCGAACCTGGCCAATAAGCGCAAACAGGGAGAGACCGAAAATGAAAGCGAATGCGATGCTGAAACCGCGTAACGGCGGAATGTCAATCGAGCGCGGTGGAAGTTCGGTCTTTGGTTCAATCACAAGCATCGCGGTAAAGGAAGGATAAGAAATTTCAGACGGGGCCGTCCAGTTGATCCACGCCTCGAAAAAAAATCCCGTCGGGTGCAGCATCGACGGCAGGGGCTTGCCTTGTCCACAAACTAGATCGATGAAACTAGGCACGAATGGACTCCGCTGACGTCGAAAGTCTTTGAAGTTAGCCTAACCCTCGCATTAGCCGCATCGGACTATCGAGTGCATGAGTCACCTCGCTCCAAGGAGGTGAGAAGCGCCCCAGTCCGTGGTGTGAAGAACCGGTGGCCAACGGGTTTCAACTCCTAAAGTGTTACGGCCCCTGGGGTAAGGCTGTGATTATCGGAACTGCGGCAAATGAAATAGCGGCCGTTCCAGGTAAGAACACAGCAGAAGCGCAGGAAAAAAAAGAGGGAGGCTTATATGAAGAAAGTAGTAGGCGTAGTTCTAGGCATCGTGCTACCCGCGGCTATGGGTTTCGCTCAGAGCAGCGGAAATTTCAGCTACGGAAATACGGGTACCACGCACTGCGTGCTGAACAACAACGGCAAGGGCACAATCAGCGGCGGGGATCTCTGCCAACAGCAGACCGGCACCTCCTGTACGGTCAACACTGACTGCGGGGTCGGGAGCACCGGCCTCGCGTTGACTTGCCTCAACCCGACCGGCGCCCAATTGGCAGGTCAATGCCTCGACAGTACTAGCGGCGGCTCGTGCACAGCTGCCACCGATTGCACAGTCCCCGGCCAGAGATGCATTATTGCAGCAGGCGAGAGCGCTGGTGTATGCGGCGTGGTTCAGAACAAGGCGTGCGCCGGGCAACTTAGGGCCGGTATAAAGACCAACGGCGGCAGCGGTAACGTGTTCCTCATCAGGCCTTCGGCTGTGATCGGCCTGCTGACGGATGTCAGTGTATCGAGGAACTCCACCATCAACATTGGAACCAGCTCGGCACTAGCCGGGGTGGACTTCGATGTGGTCGTGAAGTCGCTGTCCGGCCAGCGCGACGCTAACGTGATCCCGTCTTTCCCGGTCACTTACGCCTCCCGCTTCGTCCAGATCAGCACCAACCTCTTCAACGTGCTCGGCACGTTGTGCACAGACACATCGGGGGTTGCAAATGTGTTCGGTGTTACTACCGCCATAGGCTGCTTCATCAGTTTTAACGAGAGCACGGTTTCCGC
>Ga0134071_10000962_pt1 | contig 10140 bp, 13 predicted proteins | sample 15_taG_27_FD_94466 | JGI IMG/M metagenome (GOLD analysis project Ga0134071, IMG submission 94466) | Grasslands soil microbial communities from the Angelo Coastal Reserve, California, USA - 15_D_Rain_40cm_5_09082015 | ecosystem: Environmental > Terrestrial > Soil > Grasslands ...
ATCTGCCCGCAGTCCATTCCGCAGACGAACTTCGAGCCCGGCGCGTGCGGCTCGCCGAGCCATATGCCGGTGCCCGTGGCGGCGGAGCCCCCGTTGACGTAGGCGTGCGGCGCCGGGACGCAGACGCGCGGATTCGCCAAGCGGAGGCCGCGGATCAGGTCGGCGGACGACATGCCGGTGCCGAGCGCGTCGGCGAGGTCGGGCGCCGTCAGCAGATAGGTGTTGGGGATCATTCGCCGCCTCTCAGGCGAAGTCGGCGGGGGGACACGGCCCCCGCCGTCGTGTTACCGCGCCGTGCCGCGGATTCATCGGACTACCCGATCCCGGTCGCGTCGGTGAGCAACCGGCGATAGCGGGTCTGGTCGAGCCGTGTGTTGCCGAACAGGAGCCAATAGGCCGCGCGGCCCCTGTTGCGGAGGATCAGGTCCACCCTCTCGTCCGGCATCAAGACGCGGACTTCCGGCTTGGAGAGGTTGGTCGCCACCGCCGACGCGCCGAAGCCGTCCGCGCCGAACACCCAGTTGATGTCGTCGTCGGGCGACTGTGAGGCGTCGCGCTGGATGTTGTCGCTGATCTTGCAGATGATCCCGTATAGGCCGCTGGACGCGGGTGTGTCTTGTAGCGGCGTGCGGAGGTTATCTTCGATCTGCGAGTTCTTGGCCTGCGACCACGTAGGGGAACCTTCGCGGATCATGTCGTACGCCGCCTCCGCGGAGAGGACGGCGATGTACATGCTTCCGCCCGGCGACTTCGGGTGCGGCATCGCTGGCGCACCCGGCGTGCCGGTGGCGTGCGTGGAGTCGTTCAAGGAAGCCGCGCACGCGCCGAGCGCGTCCGCGGTCATTCCGGTGCCCGCGTTGATCACGGTCGGAGTACCGGCCGCGAGCGTGGCGAGCAGAACCGTGTCGATCGACAGCGCGGCCTTGTACGCGAGTCCGCGGACGAGGCTTTCGATCGTGCCGTTCACGGCGGTGCGGACGAGCACCTTCGTGAAGTCCGCGTATCCGCCGTACTCGGTCATCGTGGCGGTGTACGCGGTGGTCGTGATGCTGGTGTCGGCCGCCGGATCGCCGCCCTCGGCTGAGAGCGCGGCAGTGTCGGCCGCCGGGTTGCTGAACGTGATCCACCGGCAGACGAGGCCCTGATTGTCGGTCAGGGTGGACTCGCGTGCCAGCGGCTGAATCTGGAGCCGTGCGCGGAGTTCGGGAATGAACACCTTTTCGACCCAGACTCCGGGCATGACGTTGGCGCCGAAAGACGCCAGCGTGGTAGTGTAGAGAGCCATGATTACTCCTTAGCGATTGCGCCTCAGGAACGATGGAGGATCGTTGGGATCAACGAGATCCTCCAACATGCCCGCCTTGTCGGCCGCTTCGAGAAGCTGGTCGGCGGTCATGTTCGGATCGGAGATGTCGAGCGTGGGGATCGGTGTGCTGGCCCCCTGCCCACTCATCTCCGCCTGTGCCTGGAGCACCATTGTTCGCCTGGGGGCAGCTGCGGCTTGCAGCGCCTTGTTGTCGGCCTGTAATCGCCGGAACTGCACCGTCTGGTAGATGTTCTTCAAGGTGAGGTAGGGCGTGCGGCCCGCGAGTTCGTTGGCCTGGGCGTCGTCGAACAAGATCGCGTTCATCTCGTCCCAGACGGTGCGCCCTGTCTGCGTGTCTACCACCTTGTTCCAGTCGGGATTGTTCAGCTTGAACTTCACCTCGGCGAGGTCGGCTGCGACCTCGGCGTCGTACCCGCCGCGGGACGGCGCGGGCTCCTCATCGACGAAGCCGCGCTCCTGGAGTTGGCGTTCGAGCGCGGCGGCGCGCTGAGATGCCTGCGTGCCCCACTTCTGGGCCTCGCGGGCGCGCTCGACGGCTTTCTGGTGCTCCGCCGTCAGTCGCTTGTTCTCCGCGAGAACTGCGTCGAGGTTGATTGCGGGTGTCGTCGGAGCCGCCGCGGGGGCGGGAGTTCCGGCAGACGGGTCGGCCGGGGCCGGAGCCGTATCGGTCGAGTCGGGCATGGGAAACTCCTTGCGGGCCGCCGGGGCGGTTATCCGCGAAGTCGAACGAGATCGTCGTAGAGCCTCTTGAGCGCGGCATGCGCTCCGAGGAATCCGACGCACACTGCGTGTTCACGGATGGACATCTGCGCGTTCTCCATCGCTTCGGCGATGCGATCCGCGACGAGGCGGATCAGGACTTCGCCGCCTTCGCCGCTCTGGAGCATCTGCGCCACCGCCAGTTCGCGTAGCTCGCCGGGCGACGGCGGGCGCGGCGCCGCGGGCTCACGCTGCGGATCGCCGCGGCGCTGCGTCGTCGCGAGGCCCATGAATCGCAACACGTTTTCGAGCCGACTCTTGTCGGCGCCGTTGCCGCTCATTTCACCATCTGCCCGGCGCGCTCGGTTTGACCGGCCGCCGTGCCGAAGTTCGATTCCGAGCCGGAGCCCGGAACGGCCTGCCCGCGGGCCTGCTGGCCCTGCGACGCGAGCAACCGCTGGCGCGCTTCGATCATGATTTGCGCCTTACTTACTATAGCGTCCGCGTCGGCGATGTCAAGCCCGTCGCGGAACAGGCGGACGACGAGTTCGGGGAACAACGTCACCGCGTCGGGGTTCGTCGAGAGCGTCATGTAGGCTTCTTTGAGGGCGGCGAACCTCTGGAATTTCGAGGCGGCTTGACGCGACCCGATGAACCGGATGTCGGCGTCGATGTCGATGTCGTCGAGCGACACGGAGAACGGCTCGCCCGCGTAGACGCCAACGAGATCGGTATCCGGCTGCGTGAACTGCCGCAGGCGATAGTGCAGCGTGCGGCCGATGTGCGGATAGTCGTCCTTTTCGATCAGGATGGTGCTGGCCTCGCCGCGCTGCGACATGACGCGCGTCACCTCCGATACCTCGGTGGCGGTCGGGCGGCCGGAGAGGGGAACCGGCTGCTGCGGCGCGTTCGAGCCGGTCGCGCTGCGGGCGGACTCCTTGCCGCGCATGAGTTCGGTCATCGCGATTTGGATGACCGAGAGGTCGCGTTGAATCGGGCCGATCTTCTCGCGGTCGGCCACGTCGATCACGTCGTTGAACTTGGCGTTGCGGATGCGTTCGAGGTCGCCGCCGAAGCCGCGCGAGGCGAGAAGGGGACCGCGCAGAGCGACGTTCACGGCGTCGTGGATCGACATCGTGAGGTGATCGAGTGAGTCTTGGCGATAGCGGGCGACTTCGGCCGGTGACAGGCCCCAGAAGCGCCCCTGAATCGGGTTGACGACGATCTCCTTGAACGGGATGTTACCGTCCATGAACGGGTTGCCGTACCCGGCGACGATCTCGCCGTTGAGCAGCGTGATCTTGCGGTTCGAGAAGCCGTCCATCGTCTTGTCGGGGAAGTCGGAGATCCAGCCCTCGAAGCCGCACAGGAGGCCCATCTTCGACGGCAGCTTTTCGACGAGTTGGTCGAACTGGCGCTGCTGCGGCGACACGGTGGCGTTCGCGGTGATGGGACGCTGCGAGGTGCGGATGGCGGCCTCGACGGCGGCGGGGTCGTCGTAGGTGCCCGCGCGCGCGAGTCGGCGGGCCTCCTGCGGCGTTATCGCAAAGCGCTTGAAGCAATAGTTCATGTCCTCCTGGATGCGCGTGCCGGAGGGATCGGGGATGAAGTCGTAGTGATCGATCTGGCGAAACAGCGGGCGGTCGCGGTAGACGACCTCCGCGGGCGCGAGGCGCGTGCCGCTCGCGTAGCCGAGTTCGTCATAGACCGGCTGCGGGACGTACTGCTTGCGCGAGCGCGTCTCCCATCCCATTTCGACAATAGAGGTGCCGAAGATGAACGCATCTTTGAATAGCTGGTAGGCGGTGCGGAAGAATCCGGGCTGTTCGAGGATCGCCATCAGGAGGCGCGAGATCAGGCGGGCTTTCTCGGGGTCGTCGGCGCCAACGGGCGTCGCTTGGATGAAGTCGCGCGACGCGAACAGGAGCACGAGCGACTGAGCCGAGAGCGCCTCGACCATCTGGTGCGTTTCTTCGTCCTTGAGGACCGAGCGCTCGACGCCGTGCTGGTAACGGAGGTGCGGCGAGGCGGGCCACAAGCCCGTGCCGTGCCACTCGGCCATGCTCGTGGTGCCGGAGGGGACGACGAGATAGTTGTCCCAGATCTCGTTCCACGTTTCGACAAAGGGCTCGCGGGCGCGCATGCCGCGCTCGATCGCGTCGAGGCAGAATCGCTTTTGGTTCTCGCGGTCGACGGCGGAGCGGAGGCCGATTATGGCCGGGGCGGCGGCGGTCGATTGAACGTCAGGCATCGGAGCAGGTCTCCACGATCGTGAAACAGCGCGGGCAAATCAGCTTGCAGCCGCGCTCCTCGACTTCGGCGCCACAGTTCGGGCAGACGACCATCGTCAGCACCCCAGGTTGAAGCACACGGCCTTGCGGGCGTTGATCCGACCGCCCCAGACCACCTTGCCGCTCCATTGAGATAGTGGGTCGGTGCCGATCTGCAGGTAGGTCTTGAGCGCGGCGGCGGTCAGCATCGGGTGCGCTGCCTTAACGAGTCCGGCGATACCCGTGACCATCGGACACGCCATACTCGTGCCCTGGAGCGAGCCGTAGTAGTGGTTGATCGGCTTCGTGTAGCTGTAGAACAGGACGGCGGTGCTCCAAATGTCCACGCCGGGGGCCGCCACGTCAACGGTCGTCGCGCCGTAGTTGGAGAACGAGGCTCTGTTATCGCTCTGATCGCTGGCGGCTACGCAGACAATCCCGGCGCTCGTATAGCTGCATGGATAGGCGACGTTTATTCCATTGTCTAGGTCCCTCCCATCGTTCCCGGCCGATATGATCGTAAGCACCCCGGCCGCGTAGGCTCCATCGATGGCATCTTTCTCCGTCTGTGAAAAGCAGCCGCTCGCGCCGCAGCCGTAACTGTTGTTCGACGCAACGACGTTGATGCCATGTTGCTTCATCCAGGTCAGATAGTTATGCGCGAGCGCGGCATCTGCGGAGGAGCCATTGCCGCACGGTCCAAGGAAGCGCATCGGCAGGATCTTCACGGTCCAGTTCATCCCCGCAACGCCGGTCGCGTTGTTGCCGACGGCGCCCATGGTGCCGGAGGTGTGCGTGCCATGCAGGTTCTCGTCCATCGGATCGTTGTCGTTGGCGTAGAAATCCCACCCGCGCGTGTCGTCGATGTAGCCATTGCCGTCGTCGTCGATGCCGTTTCCGGCGATCTCGCCAGGGTTGGTAAAGATGTTCGCGGCGAGGTCTGGGTGCAGGTGATCGACGCCCGTGTCGATATCGGCGAGCACGATGGTGGCGCTACCCGTCGTGTGATCCCATGCGGTGTAGGCATCGACGCCGGGGATACCGGCGAGGTACCACTGGTTCGTGCGGAACGGATCGTTCGGCGTGTTGTCGGCGTGGCGTAAGGTGTTCAACTCAGCGTATTCCACGTCGGCGCGACGACTCAGCGAGGCGACGGCAGCTTCGGCATCCGGCACGCGCCAGTGCTCGGCCCCTGACATGAAGCGGTGAAGCCTCGCGCCATGCTCCAAAGCCATCACACTCTGAATCTGCGCGCCGGGTTTGAACTTGACGAGCACTTCGCCGGGGACGAACTGCGCCGTGTCGTCGGTCGAGCGGCAGACCTGAGCGGTCGCCGCCGAGATTGTCCAGATCAAGCACGCTGCGATTGCCAAAAAGCGCTTCATCGTTTTCTCCTTTGAGCGAGTCGGCGGAGCGTGATCGCGAGGCGAGCGCGCCTGCCGACGGTGCCGCCCGCGTGTTTTTCCTTCTGCGCGAAAGCCCCGACCGACATTCCCGCCCGTTTCGCGGAGGCGGTGAACGCGCCGGGGTGCTTGATGGCTCTTTTTATAAAATTGACTGTCCGCGCCATTTCTTGTTCCCTCACGGTCGCCTGATGCATCGTTGCTTACTCACCGCTGCCGCGGGTGCGGCCTTTCGACTTGGGATCGGGCTCCGCGCCGTATCGCCAGAACACAAAGGCGCCGACGAGGAACCCGGCGACGAACGAAAATACGTGTGCGGCCATGCCGTGCCTCCTATTTAACCGCTTTCGCGATGGTTGCGACGTAATTCTTCCAGGCTGATGGAGAGAGAATCGGCTTGAGGTGCGTGACGACCCACTTGCCGTGCTCCAGGGCCATCTTCTCCGCGGCGGTCGCGCCGCTGACGGCGGCGCTCTCCTCGGGCATGCCGTAGAGGAGGGAGCCGAGTTGATCGGTGCGCTTCGTGGGCCCGGTCGTGGCGGGCGGCGTGTAGTCCGCGAGAGATCGCTTGCGGAGCCGCGCGCGACGGCCGGTGGCGGCCGAGGCGATTGTCGGAATCTGCGCCATCTCAGTACCTCCGACGCGTTGAGCGACGCCGCTTCACGGCGGCGGTGGCGATCTTGAACTTGCTCGCCATCGAGATGCCGGGGCGCTCGCGGGCGATTGCCTCGGCGACTTCGCGGCGCTTGGCGTAGCCGGGCGTGCCCTTCTTGAACGAGATTTTACGCGCCATGCTTCGACCTACGCGCGCCGCGCCCATGATGCGCGACGCATGTGCCGTTGCGGAAACGGCGGCGCACCTTGCAGCGCTTGCAAAAGTGGCGAATCAGGCGGCGCGCCACGGCTAGCTGTCCGCGTCCGAGATGACGTAAACGACGGAGACGCCGACGAGCGTCGCGGCGGTGAGCGCCAAGTTGAGAGCCGCGCCGGAGGCCGTCTGGAACAGGTAAACGTCGCGCGGTCCGGAGGCGACGATGATCTGATTCGCCGCGAGGGTCATCGCCGGGGCGATGGCGGCCGTGTTGGACTTCCACGTCGCGGTGTTCACGCCGCCGGAGGCCGACATGATGAACGAGACGACGCGAATGCGCTGCCCGGCGACCCCGGCGACGATGGTGTTGTCGGCGATCGAGGCCGGGCTGACGTTGGCGTAGATGAGTGTCGCCATCGCGATCTCCTACGCGGCGAACATCAGGGTAACGGCGAGCGTCGCGTTGCCCGAGACGGTGCCGGTCTTGACGGTCGTCAGCTTAAGCTGCGTGCCGATGGTGCCGCAGTTTCCCATGCCGTCGACGTAGCCCTGATAGGTGCCCGCCACGGCGTCGGCGTCGATGAGCGTTCCGGCCGAGGTCTCGCTGACCGGCGTGGTGCCGGAGTCGATGCGGACGGAAAAGGTGCCGGTGCCGGTGCCCGCGACGCGCTGCACGATCACGGCGCCGAGGAACGTCAGGTTGTCGAACGGCGTGACCAGCGCGACCGAGGCGGTGGCGTCGGGGCCGAGGATCAGGTTCGAGGCGTCCGCGGCGCCGCACGCGACGGAGCCGTGAAGGGCGATGATTCCGGGTCGGGACTTGCGGGGCATGGGGGTGTCTCCTTGTGCTCGCCCGCGCCGTGCGCGGGGCCGTCATTGCCGCGCGGGATACGCGGCTCGTTTGCCCGCCTTAACACTAGGGCGTAAGTTCGAGGAAGTCAAGCCCCCGCGCGCCGGTCCTCTGACATAATCAGGTCGAGATCCCGGCCGCACGACCAGCAACCCGGATTGTGATACGTCGCGTCGTTGAACGCAACAACCTCGATCATGTGGTTGCTTTCCGCGCAGAATTCCTCGGGGCAGCGCAGCGAAACGATGATCATCAGACGCCGCAGTGACGGGTGCGCGTCGGAATCGGCGTCTGGCGCGGACGCGGCACCCAGGCCGGGCGCTTCGGCTGCCGAAACTTCGGCACCCAGGCGTCGGCGATGTTCGGGTCGCAGGTGTAGGCGGCGGCGTCGATGGCGTCGTCGTGGTCCACCTGGGGGTACTCGGTGATCTGATCGACGAGGTGCTCCTGGAGGTCGGGATCGCACTCGGTGCAGATCGAGATGCGCCCCGCTTGAAGCTCGCGGAGCCACGCGACGATCCGCTGGTCCTTGCCGGTCTGCTTCATCTTGAGATCGAGAAGGTTGAGCGACCACCCTTTCTCGGTGGCGTAGTTAGTGAGCGCGGTGCGGAAGGCGTAGCCGCCGTGCTCTTCGGGCGCGGCGTCGCCGACGCCGTACTTCTGCGCGAGGCGGACGATTTCGCGGCAACCGTCGTCTGAGGTAAGCTCGTTCGAGTGAACGCCATCGACGAGCCATCGACATATCAGGCCGCCGACGGAGGCGATGAACCATACTTGGATCGAGGCGAAGTCCCCCTCGCCCTGATTCTTCGTCCCCTTCCAGGCGGGGTCGATCGTCAGGACCGGCCAAGCGTCGGGCGGCACGTCCTTCTGCGACGCGCGGCGAATCCACGACGGGTCGGCGGCGACGAGCGCCGAGGACTGCGGCTCGTTCTGGTACTGGAGGTACCAGAGGACGACGCGCCCGGTGCGGCTCAACTCGGCCTGCATCTTCTTTTCGAGTACCGCCTTGGTCAGGCGGAAGGGGTGCGCGAGGATGCGGGCGCCGAGACACCCCTTGTGAACGCCGCACGGGCCGTCGATCGCGGCGTGCGCGGCTTCGTCGCAGCCGCAGACGGTACAGACGGGGGCGATTGCTTTGACCTTGACGATCGTGTAGCGCCGCTCGCCTTCGGCGTTCGCCTTTTCGAGCGAGGCCCAGAGATCGTTGACGTGATAGCGCGTGCCGATGTTGACCTCTTTGCCCGCCATCGTGTCGCGCGTGAACTGCTTGGCCTCGTAGCGCGACTTCGCTTCGTCGCGTACGGCCTTCGACGTAATGTGCTCATCGGTCACGAGGTCGTCGCCGATGTCGAGATCGCTGTGGAATCCCACGTCCGAGGCGGTGAGGCCGATGGCGCGGCACGACGCCTCGGCCATTTCGCCGGTGAACCCGGCGTTCGGCAGGGTGAACTCGTCGCGGGTGCCCCAGTCTTTGACGCGCGGGTCGGGGCAGAACTCGCTCCAGTAGCGGCGGACCCACCGGTGGTGGCGGAACTTCGCCTTGATGCGGATCAGATTCTTGGAGGCCATCGCGAGCTTGTGGTGGCGCATGACGACGCGGGCGTCGTGACCGAACACGTGCTTGCGGCGCAGCAGAAACCACATCGCGAGGACGCACGAGAACGTCGATTTGTAGGTGTCGCGCGGGCCGAGGAGCAGGAAGCCGTCGAGCCCGGCGGCGTCGCCGGTCACGTAGGCGGCGATCGGGCGGCAGTACTGGTCGCGGTGCAACGGCGCGTAGAGGAACGCCGGGTTGCCCGCCGCCTCGAGGTTGTCGAACCAGCAGCGCTCGGCGAGGAAGTAGAGCTGGTGGTGATCGGCGGGAACGAGCGAGCGCCACGGGCGGCCGAGTTCCTTGATCGCCTTGGAGCGCGCCTCGCGGCCCCACCGCTTGTCCACCTCGTCGAGCAGGCAGGTCGAGAGATCGCGCACGAGGGCGATTTCGAGATCGGACGGCGGCGCGTCGCCGAGGACGGAGGCGAGCGGCGGGTGCTTGCGCGGGCGGTGGCCGCGCACCCTCTTCGTGCGCGGCAGCGTGTTCGGCGGCTGGTCGAATCGGCGATCCGCGAGCTTCGTCACGCCGATCATCGTACCACGCGCCGTTTTCTCGCGGAAAATTTTTGTGGAATTGCAAGGAGGGGTCAGATCCCGATTCCGCTCGCCCGCGGGGGATCCCACCCCGGTGGCACCTCGCCCGGTGGCACGCGCACGGCGCGCACGATCCTCGCAAGGAGTGCCGCTCGCAAGGGAGCGCCGCGCAACGGGTTCGACGAAATGTCGGCGCGCCGACAATTTATTTTGTCGTCGCCCCCAAAGTTGGCATGAAAAAGCTAAACCGTCACACACCGTTACCTTTCGTAACAGTCGATAGGCGATCATAATTCCTATGCTCATAAATCCTATGATCCCATGAAGATGCCGGACTGACGCGGCTGCGTCAAAACGGCAGCGTCAGGATGGCGCGGAGCGGCTGCGGGGCGCGCGTTTCGGCCCGGATCGCGGTGGCATCAATCGTGCAACGTTGATACAATGTCGCACGGAGCGACGGGAGGATCGAGGATGAGCGAACAGAAGATCGCCGCGGAGTGCTGGACGTGCGGCCATTGTCCAACCGGTGAACACGGACTGAATGTGAGCTGCATCAAGGCGCGCCACTTTCTGCCCAAACGGTTCATTCTTGAACCAACCATACCAACGGTCGGCAGACACGCCGGCCACGACGTGCGGCCCGTGGCGCG
>Ga0134071_10000971_pt1 | contig 10093 bp, 9 predicted proteins | sample 15_taG_27_FD_94466 | JGI IMG/M metagenome (GOLD analysis project Ga0134071, IMG submission 94466) | Grasslands soil microbial communities from the Angelo Coastal Reserve, California, USA - 15_D_Rain_40cm_5_09082015 | ecosystem: Environmental > Terrestrial > Soil > Grasslands ...
GCAGAATGTTTTCGGCGATCGGATCGCTTCCTCTGAAGCTGTAGAACAGCCACCCGTCGAGCTTGTCCTGTTGCAGCGCTTTCTGCAGGGACGCGATATCCGCTTCGTTTACCATTGCCACATTATATGCGGGTAAAATGTAAGCGGGATGAACAATAAAAGCCGATTCCTGCATGGCCAACCGATCGAACCGCCCGCCATCAACGCGAATATGTCGATCGTCGATTTGATCGACAAGACCTTCAATGCCTACAACGCTGCGCGGTTTCGCGAAGCGTGCCACCTTTTCACGGAGCGCATGCTGGCCGATGATGTGACGGTCGGGATGACTCTCTCGGGCGCAATGACGCCAGCGGGAATCGGGATGGCCGCCGTCATACCTCTCATGCGAGCCGGTTTTGTCGATTGGATCGTCTCGACCGGCGCGAATCTTTATCACGACACGCATTTCGGCATAGGTCTTCAAATGCGCCGCGGCTTGCACAACCTGGACGACCGCCTCCTGCGTGAGGAAGGTGTAGTCCGGATTTATGACATTTTCTTCCAATATGATGTTCTCCTGAAGACTGATGAATTCTTCCGTGAGATCATCAGCGCGCCTGAATTTCAACGAACGATGAGCACCGCGGAGTTTCATTATCTGGCAGGCAAGTATGTTCTGGAGAGGAGCCGCGTTCTTGGACTCAAAGACAAATCGCTGCTCGGAGCGGCGCACGAGTTAGGCGTGCCCATCTACACGTCTTCTCCTGGCGACAGTTCGATTGGAATGAATGTGGCGGCAAAAGCTCTCGAAGGCAATAAGCTTCAGTTCGATGTGAACGCCGATGTGAACGAGACCGCCGCGATTGTCTATGGCGCAAAAAAAAGCGGCCAAAGCAGCGCCATTCTCATTATTGGCGGCGGTTCACCGAAAAACTTTGTGCTGCAAACCGAGCCGCAGATCCAGGAAGTGCTTGGACTCGACGAGAAAGGTCACGATTACTATCTGCAGTTTACCGACGCGCGAGTCGATACCGGCGGATTGTCGGGTGCCACTCCAGCCGAGGCTGTAACATGGGGTAAAGTGGATCCTGAGCGTTTGCCGGACGCCGTCGTCTGTTATATCGATTCGACCGTCGCGTTGCCTTTACTGACCGCGTACGCGATGACGAAACGAAAGGCGAGACAATTAAAGGGACTGTACCATCGGCGCGGCGATCTGGTCAGTTCGATCAGGAAAGCCGCTGCCAAGGTCGGGAAGTTGAAAAGTGTCTAATCAGATCATTCGCGCCGTTTGCCCGCACGATTGCCCGGATACGTGCGCCATGCTGGTCGAAGTGGACGAAACCGGACGTGCTGTTCGTGTCAGAGGAGATCCGGAAAATCCCTACACGCATGGGGGCTTATGTGTGAAGGTCGCTCATTACGAGAAGCGTACTTATCACCGGGAGCGCCTGCTCTATCCAATGAAACGCGCCGGCCGCAAAGGTGAAGGGAAATTCGTCCGGATCTCATGGGACGAAGCCCTCGAAACCATTGCGGCGAAACTCCAGCTGATTGCGAAGGAAAATCCGGTGTCCATTCTTCCCTACAGCTATGCCGGCACTATGGGTCTGCTGCAGGGCGGCAGCATGGATCGGAGATTCTTTCATCGCCTCGGCGCATCTTTGTTGGATCGAACAATCTGCTCCACGGCAGGCATGTTCGGCATGCGGTATACCGTGGGGGCTTCGGTCGGAACCAACCCGGAGACCGTCGACCAGGCAAAGTACATCCTGATCTGGGGCTCGAACATCATTACTTCCAACATTCATCTGTGGCGATACATTCTGAAAGCACGCTCGCGCGGGGCCAAGATTGTCACGATCGATCCGCTGCGCACCAAAACGGGCGATCAGTCCGACGAACACATCCCGATCATGCCTGGCACCGATGGGGCGTTAGCGCTCGCCATGATGCATGTCATTATCCGCGACGGTCTTCACGATCAGGATTACATCGACCGGTACACGATTGGCTTTGACGGACTAAAGGGACGAGTCAAGGAATATCCTCCCTCACGCGTCAGCGAGATCACCGGAATTTCCGAAGCTACAATTGAGCGCATCACGCACGAATATGCCACTCATTCGCCGGCATTCATTCGCGTGAATTACGGCCTGCAGAGACATGCCGGTGGCGGGATGGCGGTTCGAAATATTTTCTGCTTACCCGCCCTGATCGGATCGTGGCGCTATCCCGGTGGCGGCGCGGTTTTGAGCACAAGCGGATTTTTTAAATTCAACAATCCGGCTCTCGAACGTCCGGACTTGATTGCCGGTCATCCCAGAACGATCAACATGAGCCGATTGGGTGAAGCACTCCTGGACGCGGATCCGCCGGTAAAGGCGATTGTTGTTTACAACAGCAACCCGGGGGCAGTTGCGCCGAATCAGCAACGCGTGCTCGATGGCTTCAAACGAGAGGATCTGTTCACGGTCGTTCTGGAACATTTTCAGACCGACACCGCGGATTACGCCGACATCCTTCTGCCGGCCACGACACAACTCGAGCATCTTGATATTCACCGTGCCTACGGGCACACCTATGCCATGTTGAACACGCCCGCTATTCGGCCGCTCGGCGAAAGCAAGCCCAATACCGAGATTTTCCGGCTTCTGGCGAAGCACATGGGTTTTGAGGATCCCTGCTTCGAAGACTCTGATGAAGATCTAATCCGACAGGCTTTGACCGGTGTAAAGGGGATTTCGCTGGATGAATTAAGAGAGAAGGGTTGGGTCTCGCTTCGGATTGGCGATGCCCCCTTCGCTGAAGGCAATTTTCCAACGCCATCCGGTAAGTGCGAAATTTATTCCGAGCGCCTTAAGGATCTCGATCCGCTGCCGACTTACATTCCTCCCCGTGAAGACCGGCTCTCGAATCCTGCGCTCGCACAGAAATTTCCCCTGGTATTAATTTCCCCGCCCGCGCACCACTTCCTGAATTCGACATTCGTGAATCTGTTTCAGGAAAAGGAAGTGGGACCGGCGCTCGAGATTCACGCGGCAGACGCGGCAGCCCGGCATATTGCCGATGGTAGTCCGGTCCAAATCTTTAATGCCCGCGGCAGCTTCCTCGCCCGAGCGGTCGTGACCGACCGCACCAGACCTGGTGTCATCTGCGCGCCATCGATCTGGTGGAACAAATTGGTTCCGGGCGCTCGTAATGCGAACAGCACAACGTCTGAAGAAGTCACCGACCTGGGCGGGGGCGCCACGTTCTACGACAATCTGGTTGACGTGCGGCTTGCGGATTAGACCCTCTCCCTTTTGGGAGAGGGTCTAATCCATTGCGTACATCGTCAAACCCGACAGGACTTTCGGGTAAAAGTCTGTCGATTTTTGCGGCATGACATTACCTTCGAACGCAATATCGCGTAGTTGTTCGAGACGAGTCGGATTGAGTAAAAACACGATCTGCGCTCTTCCTTCCCGCACAGCGCTTATCGCGGCGTCAGGTCCACGCACATACGTGATGTAGGTTTCCTTCTTTACAGCTTCCTCGGTAATACCGAGGCATTTCTCCAACAGCAAACGATGCAAAATAACGACGTCGAGCGTGCGCTGTTTCTCCGACAGATCAGGCATGAGCGCGCGCAGATCAACCGACGATCTAAGCTGCAGAAACGACATCCGCTCGTTTGCGAAGACTCCGATGGTGATCCGTTCTGCTTTCGACGATTCGGTCCTGTAAAAGAATTCTCCCGCGCGATTAAAAAAAGCAGCCGCGTCGAATCCCGGCACGTTCGCAAACACGCGATGGGTGGGCAAAATCGTGAGTCCCGGGCTACTCATGTTGAAAAACGTCATAGGCAGCCGATCGCTTCCTTTCTCTGCGCCCATTTCATCTCGATAAGCCAACGCCGTCTCGTATCGATGGTGCCCGTCGGCGATGATCAACTTTTTGCTCTCCATCTGTCCCTGAATGAATCGGATTCGTTCGTGATCGGTGACCATCCACATTGAGTGTTCAACACCGTACTCATCTTTCAGACGAATGTCTGGAGTGCGCCGGGCGATCTCCTCCAGCATGTGATCAATTCGCTGCTCCGGGTCGTCGTAGAGCATGAAGATCTGTTCAAACTGAGTTCGCGTGTGGCGCAATAGTTCGAGCCGATCTTTTTTTGGACCCGTCAACGTCCGCTCATGAGGAAATACGACTTTGTTTGCGTAATCCTCCAATTGTCCCAATGCCACAAATCCCTTTCGAAGGCGAAGTTCGTTTTCATCCGGGACATTGAATCGCTGGAAGTAGACAAACAACGCGGCTTCGGGAAGCTGCTGCAGAATTCCGGTGGCCCGCCATTCTTTCAAGTACGCCGCAGCACGTGTATAGACATTCTGCTCCGGCGAATCCGTGGAGTCCGGCTTGCCAAAGACAATGCGGACGATGTTGTTGGGATGCGCCGCATAATACCGTTCCTGCATTTCTTTAGAAATCTTGTCGTATGGTTGGGTCACGACCTTCTCAATAGGAACTTTGTCGGGCGCGTATCGAAGACTGCGGAAGGGATAAATCTTTGCCATATTGCGATAGAATACTGCGCCTCTATGAAATTAGAATGGATTTCTCGGTTGGAGGACTTCCTGGAGCGTAATGATTTTGGTAAGAACTGGGACGGCGCTTACCAGGACGCTCTGCCTATCCTCCGTCAGTATTTTCATCGGGAAGGGTTCCGCACGCATATAGCAAGCGAATGGGAATCGCCCTCAAGAAACGCAGAATTGGTCGCGACAAAGCAATCGCTGACTGTCCGCATCCCCTGGGCCGAAGACTACAACGGCAAATCGTTGGTTGATCTCAACGCACTCGAAGTCCAATCGCAACGACATCACGCAGCGGAATGACCGGCAGGAAATTTCGTGCCGTGCTTTTCGACGCTGCCGAAACTTTGCTCACAACCCGTGGCAGTGTTGGCGAAATTTACGGCAGCATCGCGCGCCAGTATGGATCGACCGCTCCGGCCGAAGCTATTCAGGCGGCCTTTATGCGTCAATTTCGTGGTGCAGGTCCACTATCGGTCAACGATCAGAAACGTTGGTGGAAAGATGTCGTGTATCGCGTCTTCAGCGAAGTCGGCATGGTGGATAACTTCGATCAATTCTTCGATCAAGTGTACGACCGGTTCCGGGATTCGGAGGGTTGGGTTCTCTTCCCGGAAACAATCGAAACGCTCACCGAGCTAAAACGCTCGGGACTCAAGCTGGGTGTGATTTCAAATTTCGATAGCCGGATATATTCCGTAATGCAGAGCCTCGATATTCTCCGGTTTTTCGACACCGTCACGCTATCGAGCGAAACGGGTTATTCCAAGCCGGACCGGCAAATTTTCGATGCGGCAGTCCGGAGCCTTGGTGTGGCCGCCTCCGAAGTCCTCCTGGTAGGTGACAGCCTGCATGACGATGTCGAAGCGGGGATGACAGCAGGTTTGGATGCTGTGTTAATCGACCGCCGCCGTCGATATGGCGAAGTCAAACACGTTCCGCAAATTTCTTCCCTCAGAGAAGTATTGCCTCTTGTAACAGTTCGGCCTTGATTTTTGAGCCGCAAGTCCTTAGATTTATAGAAGTCCGACCGAAATGGTCGGGATTAAAGCCCCAGGAAAAGGCGGTGCTTGATGTTTCGGCTATCGAAGAAGTCGGATTATGGCCTGATCGCCCTGAAACATTTAGCTCAACACAACGACGAATCCGTCAGTGCCCGAGAGATAGCTGTTCAGTATCACATTCCCGCCGAGCTGCTGGCTAAGGTCTTGCAAAGATTAGTGCGAAAAGGGCTGCTCGTATCGCAACACGGCATCAACGGCGGGTATGTGCTGGCGAAAGATCCAGCGGCGATCTCTATTGTTGATGTGGTCGAAGCCTTAGAGGGACCGATTTCAATAACGCCATGTGAGCGTGGCGATGACTGCCAGCAATTGCAGCTGTGCTCAGTACGGGATCCTTTGTTGAAGATTAAAGCAAAAGTCGTGAGGGTGTTGGGAGACACTTCGATTTACGAACTCGCGACGAATTGAATTAGAGCGCTAAAAGAGGGACCAAAATGGTTAAGTTGCCGATTTATATGGACAATCACGCGACGACCCCGCTCGATCCGCGTGTGCTCGAAGCCATGATGCCGTACCTGACGGACCGCTTCGGCAATGCCGCAAGCCGCAACCATAAGTTTGGTTGGGAAGCGGAAGAAGCAGTGGAAGAGTCTCGGAAGCAGATAGCCGCCTTGATCGGCGCTGATCCGCGGGAGATCGTCTTTACCAGCGGCGCGACTGAATCCGACAATCTGGCGGTGAAGGGCGTCGCCTGGATGTATCGCGAGAAGGGCGATCACATCATCACGGCAGTCACCGAGCACAAGGCAATCCTCGACACCTGCAAGCATCTTGAGAAGGAAGGATTTCGAGTCACGTTCCTGCCGGTCGATAATAAAGGGTTCGTTGATCTGGATGATCTGCGCAAAGCGATTACGGACAAAACCATCCTCATTTCGATCATGACCGCCAACAATGAAGTCGGCGTGATCCAAGATATCAAATCAATCGGAAAAGTCGCACGCGAGCGGGGCGTTCTGTTTCACACGGATGCGGTCCAGGCAGCCGGCAAGGTCCCATTCAATGTGAATGAGATGAACGTCGATATCGCATCGGTATCGGCGCACAAGTTTTACGGGCCGAAAGGTGTCGGTGCTCTCTATGTTCGACGCCGTAATCCACGAGTGTTGCTGACGCCGATCATCGATGGTGGCGGCCATGAGCGCGGCATGCGTTCGGGCACGCTGAACGTTCCGGGTATTGTCGGCTTCGGAAAAGCGGCTCAGATCGCCCGGGAAGAGATGGCGGAGGAATCGGCTGAAATGTTCCGTCTGCGCGAGAAACTGCGCACAACTCTTGAACGGGAACTGGACGAGATCTACATCAATGGCGACCTTCAAAAGAGGCTGCCCGGCAATTTGAACATGAGTTTCGCCTATGTCGAAGGTGAGTCCCTGTTGATGGGGATTAACGATGTGGCGGTTTCCTCCGGATCTGCCTGCACATCGGCCAGTCTTGAGCCGTCTTATGTCTTGAAGGCGCTTGGCGTGGGCGAAGACCTGGCGCATACATCGATCCGCTTTGGAATCGGCCGGTTCAATACCGACGAGGAAGTGGATTACGTTGCCGGTCGTGTGATTGAGGTGGTTCGCCGGCTCCGCGAATTGTCGCCTCTGTATGAGATGGCAAAAGAAGGTATCGATTTGAAATCGGTCCATTGGGCCACGGAGGCATAACGGGGCGTGGGGGGACCGGCCAATTGCCGTTTTCAAAGAGGCCGCGAAGCGGTGTACCAACTATGGCTGGCCGCGCGAAGCGCAAGCCCGATAGGGCGCAGCAATAACGGTGGGCCCGACGCTAAGTAGATAGGAGACTCAAATGGCATATTCAGACAAAGTAATTGATCACTATAACAACCCGCGTAACGTCGGCTCCATGCCGAAGGAAGATCCAAATGTGGGTACCGGACTTGTTGGAGCGCCGGAGTGCGGTGACGTGATGAAACTCCAGATCAAGGTGAATGAAGAGTCCGGAGTCATCGAGGACGCCAAGTTCAAGACATTTGGCTGCGGCAGCGCGATTGCCAGTTCCAGCCTGGCGACCGAATGGGTCAAGGGCAAGACTTTGACTGAAGCGCTGGCGATAAAAAACACGGATATCGTCAAAGAACTTAGCCTTCCACCCGTGAAGATCCACTGCTCGGTTCTTGCGGAAGATGCGATCAAGGCGGCTGTCACGGATTGGAAGAAGAAGCACGACAATAACGGTAAATAGTAACGATGGCTATTGAGATCACAGACAAAGCCGCCGAAGAAGTTCGGCGAATGATGCAGAAGGAAGAAGTCCAGGCCGCCGGTCTGCGGGTCGGCGTGAAGGGCGGAGGATGCTCGGGTCTTTCCTACAATCTTACGTTCGAAAGCCAATCACGTACGGGTGACAAGGTTTTCGAGCGCGAGAATGTTAAGCTGTTCTGCGATTTGAAGAGCTACATTTACCTGAACGGAACTGTTCTGGACTACGACAGCGGACTCATGGGCAAGGGATTTGTCTTTATGAATCCCAATGCTAAAAAGAGCTGCGGCTGCGGAAGCTCTTTTTCGACTTAGGCGTCCCTCCTCTTTCAACATGGACTATTTCGAGGTGTTTGGCTTGCCCCGCCTTCTGGGCATCGACACCTTAGTTCTGGAAAAGACGTTTCACAACCTGAGCCGCAAATATCATCCGGATTACTTTACAACCGCATCTCCGTCCGAGAAGACCCGGGCCGTGCGCATGACTGCGCTGCTGAATGATGCCTACCGCACGCTGCGCAATCCGGTCCGCCGGGTTGAGTACCTGCTCAGTCTGTACGGGTTCAAGCCCGACAGCAGCAAAGTCCCTCAAGCGCTGTTGATGGAGGTTTTTGAAATCAACGAAAGGCTGGAAGAAGTAAAAGCTGGAAGAGCTTCCGTCGAAGAAGCCGACTCGTTGCGGGCACAGATCAAAGAAAAACGGGAGCGGTTCGATTCGGAACTCCAGCGGGCGTCGCTCGAATGGGATGAACTGATGAAAAGAAGCGAGGGGGAACCAAAGCTCAAGGACCAACTGGTGAGATTGACGGAAATTCTGTCGGAGTCTTCATACATTCGAAATTTGGAAGAAGAACTGGAATAACTGATGCCGAAGATTGTGGGAATCGATTTAGGAACTACAAACAGCCTGGTGGCGATCGTTGAAGATGGTACACCGCGCGTGCTTCCAGGACGAGACGGCGGCATGCTCGTACCGTCGGTCATCTATTTCGAGGAGGGCGGAACCACGCTCGTCGGAAATCCTGCAAAAGAAAAATTGGTTGAAAAGCCTAAGAACACGGTCTTCTCGATCAAGAGATTCATGGGCAAAGGCATCGAGGACGTACGAGAAGATCTTCCTCTGCTTCCTTTCGAGGTCGCACCCGATAGCGACCACATCATTCGACTCAAAATTTTCGGCCGCGACTATACACCTCCGGAACTTTCTGCATTCATCCTGCGTGAACTGAAACGTAACGCCGAAGCTGCGTTAGGCGAAGAGATCAAGAGTGCGGTCATTACGGTTCCCGCCTATTTCAACGATGCGCAACGGCAGGCGACCAAGGACGCTGGTCGAATCGCCGGCCTCGACGTCCTGCGGATCGTCAACGAGCCCACCGCAGCATCGCTTGCCTACGGTCTGGACAAGCGCAAACAAGGAACGATCGCTGTCTATGACTTCGGAGGCGGTACTTTCGATATTTCGATCCTGAAGCTGAGTGAGGGAATTTTTGAGGTCCTCTCAACCAGTGGCGATACGCATCTTGGTGGTGACGACATCGATGAGATTCTCATTCGCCTTGTCCTCGGCGAACTGAAGCGAAGACCCGATGTTCATCAGCTTCAGGCAATTCGAAAAGCTGTCAACAAAGCCAAGGAAGAACTCTCGGCAGTCGATCGCGCGTACATCACGGTTCAGGAACTGCAGTATGGCCGTGAGATCACTCGCGAGGAATTCAACAAACTGATCGGCCCCATCATCGAACGCACGCTGCGTCCCTGCCGTCAGGCTTTGCAGGATGCCGGTTTAAAGCCCGCCGACGTTGATGAAGTCGTCATGGTCGGCGGCTCGACGAGAATTCCTCTGGTCCGCCAGCGCGTGCAGGAATTGTTTGGCCGGGTGCCCCACACGGAATTGAACCCCGATGCGGTTGTCGCGCTTGGCGCGGCGGTCCAGGCCGATATTCTTGCTGGAAGCAAGCGCGACATGTTGCTGTTGGACGTGACGCCGTTGTCGCTCGGGATCGAGACCATGGGCGGAGTAATGTCGAAGATCATCCCCCGCAACTCGACGATTCCTGCATCCGCAACGGAAATGTTCACAACATTCATCGACGGCCAGACGAACGTCAAGATTCACGTTCTTCAGGGCGAACGCGAACTCGTAAAGGATTGCCGCAGTCTCGCGCAATTCGACCTTCAAGACATTCCGCCGATGCCCGCAGGAATGCCGCGCATCGAGGTGAAGTTTCTCATCGATGCCGATGGCATCCTGAAC
>Ga0134071_10000976_pt1 | contig 10079 bp, 9 predicted proteins | sample 15_taG_27_FD_94466 | JGI IMG/M metagenome (GOLD analysis project Ga0134071, IMG submission 94466) | Grasslands soil microbial communities from the Angelo Coastal Reserve, California, USA - 15_D_Rain_40cm_5_09082015 | ecosystem: Environmental > Terrestrial > Soil > Grasslands ...
CGCGACCGGCAAGGACGCCGCGCGGAGGACTGCGACTATGCTGGGCCACGAGGTATCGCTCACTGTCCCGATCCGGCACTCCCTCGAGGCGGCCATCGACGACGTCATGGCCTCGCTTCCGGATCCCGAGCGGCTCGCGCCCGACGAGCGCCGCGGGATCATCGCCCGCTATGCCGCCGTGCTCGAGGGAAACTTCATCTACTGGATGACCGCGGCCCATCTCGCCGTCGCGTCGCACGACGCCAAGGCGATCATCGAGGACAACCTCCTCGAAGAGGTCCGCGACAATCATCCGGGGATGCTGCGCCGGTTCGCCGTCGCGGCGCACGCGGCCCCGACCGACTCGGATGCCTTCGCCATCTATCGAGATCTCGAGAAGGTCCGGCGGTTCGTCGGCCAGCTCTCGGCGGTGAAGACCGTGGTGATGATGGCCTTCTTCGAGGGGTTCATCACGCGGTTCATGCCGTACCTGGCGGACCTCGCGAAGCGGCAGGGCTCGTCGGAGCGGGAATACACCGACGTCCACGGCGTCGTCGACGTCGTCCACACCGAAGGGCTCCTGCGGGCGCTCGAGGCGGAGCTGAGGCTGCCGGGCCGCGCCGGCGCCGAGCCGCCCGCGGCGCTGTTCACCGGCGTGGAGCTCCTGCGGTCGCTGCTGAAGCGCGTGATCGTCATTCACGACACCGAATCCGCGGCGTCGCCCGCCGCCTGAGGAGCGTCCGTCATGCGTGCGGAGACCGGGACGACGTCCGTGAAAGGCACCGTCATCGCCCAGCTCGAGAAGGTGGCCCGGGAGCAGAAGCGGACGCTCGCGCCGCTGTCCGACGACCTCGTGCTCCTCGACTCCGGTCTCGACTCGCTCTGCCTGGCGATCATCGTCGCCCGTCTGGAGGACGAGCTGGGCGTCGATCCGTTCGATTCCGACAAGGACGCTGAATTCCCGGTGACCGTCGGCGATTTCGTCAGGCTCTACGAGGATGCAGCCCGCTGAGCCCGACTCGCTCTGGGCCGCGCTGAGCGACGCCAGGCCGCTCGACGACCGCACGCTGTGGGGGGCCGAGGCCAGCGTCTCGCTGGGCGATCTCGTCGACGGCTCGAGCCTCGGCGGAGCGCTCGAGTCGCTGCGTGATCGCTCGGTGCTCCTCGCCGCCCGCGACCAGCTCACCGCCGCCCTCGCGCTCATCGAGCTCGACGGGATCGCGTCCCGCGTCGTCCTCTGCCCGCCCGATCTGGCGATCGAGCACCTGCCCTGCGTCGCGGCCACCGCGGGCGTCGACGCCCAGGTGTCCGACGGCGCCGCCGATGTCCAGGCGCCGGGCGTCGCGACGTTCGCCACGTGCACGCCGAAGATCGCGCCCGGCGCGTGCGACCGGACCGCACGACACCGGACGGAGTGGATCCTGCTGACGTCCGGGACGACGGGACGGCCGAAGCTGGTCGCGCACACGCTGTCGAGCCTCACCGCGCCGATCATCGGCGGGGCACGGCCGGCCGTCCCGCCGGTGTGGGCGACGTTCTACGACATCCGCCGCTACGGCGGCCTGCAGATCTTTCTCCGCGCGCTCCTGGGCGGCGCCTCGATGGTCCTGTCCTGCCCCGAGGAATCGACCGCCGACTTCCTGATCCGGGCCGGCGCGCACGGCGTCACCCACATGTCCGGGACACCGTCCCACTGGCGTCGGGCGCTCATGAGCGCCGCGGCGCAGCGCATCGCGCCGCAGTACGTGCGCCTGTCGGGCGAGATCGCGGACCAGGCCATTCTCGACCGTCTGCGCGCGCGCTACCCGCACGCCCGGGTCGCCCACGCGTTCGCGTCGACGGAGGCCGGCGTGGCCTTCGACGTCGGCGACGGCCGCGCGGGCTTTCCGGCGGGCCTGCTCGGCCGGCGGACCGGCGGCCCCGAGATGAAAGTCGAGGACGGCTCGCTTCGCATCCGCTCCACGCGCACGGCCAGCCGCTACCTCGGCGATGCCGACGAGCGCGTGGCCGACGCCGACGGGTTCGTGGACACCGGCGACATGGTGGAGCGGCGCGGCGACCGCTATTACTTCGTCGGTCGCCGGGGCGGCGTCATCAACGTCGGCGGGCTCAAGGTCCATCCGGAAGAGGTCGAGGCGGTGATCAACGGCCACCCGCGCGTGCGGATGTCGCGCGTGCGGGCGCGGAAGAATCCGATCACCGGCGCGCTCGTGGTCGCCGACGTCGTGCTGGATGCGCCCGCCGACGGCGGCGTGGCGGACGTCGAGCAGGAGCTCGTGCGGCACTGTCGCGCGGCGCTGCCGCGGCACAAGGTGCCGGCCGCGATCAACGTCGTGGCCGGCCTCGGCGTGAACGGCGCCGGCAAGCTGGTACGCCGTGATGCGTAACGTCGTCGTGACCGGCGGCAGCCGCGGCCTGGGGCTCGGCATCGCCCGCCGCCTCGCCGCCGCGGGCTACCGCGCCATCGCCATCGCCCGCAAGGAGACCAATCAGCTGACGCTGGCGATGGAGGAGGCCGAACGCGCGCGCGCGGGATCGTTCCGCTTCGTGCCGTTCGACCTGGCCGAGATCGGCGGCGTCCCCCAGCTGGTCAAGACGCTGCGGAGCGAGCTCGGCGCGATCTATGGCCTCGTCAACAACGCGGCCGTCGGAACCAACGGCGCCCTCGCCCTCATGCCCACGTCGCAGATCGAGCAGCTCGTGCGACTCAACACGCTGTCGCCCATCGTGCTCACGAAATACGTGGTGCGCGCGATGATGGCCGACGGCGGCGGCCGCATCGTCAACGTGGCCTCGATCATCGGGTTCACCGGCTACGCCGGCCTCTCGGTCTACGGCGCCACCAAGGCGTCGATGCTCGGCTTCACGCGGTCGCTGGCGCGCGAGGTCGGAACGATGGGCGTCAACGTGAACGCCATCGCGCCGGGGTTCGTCGACACCGAGATGACCCACGGCCTCGGCGACGCGCACCGGCAGCAGATCGTCCGCCGCAGCGCGCTTCACCGCCTCCCCGAGGTCGACGACGTGGCGCGCGCGGTCGAGTTCCTGCTCGGCGACGGCGGCACGAGCATCACCGGCACCGTGCTGACCGTCGACGCCGGCAACACCGCATGATTCCGCGGCATCCGGCGGGTGAGGCGGGGACGATGCAAGCCGCCGAGGCGATGCCGCGAGCGGCCGAGAGCCGCCGGGCCTGGCTGCGCGCGCTCGAGCTGACGGCACCGATCCCGGCGACGCCGCATCGGATCCTGCCGACGGTCATCGACGAGCTCGCCGCAACGCGCGGCGCGGCGCCGGCGCTGCTGTCCGAGCGCGAGTGCCTGAGCTACCGGGCGCTGGCCGAGCGCGCGAACGGCTATGCGCGCTGGGCGCTCGCGTGCGGCATCGGCATCGGCGAGGCCGTCGCGCTCTACATGCCCAATCGGCCGGAGTACCTCGCCGCGTGGCTCGGCATCACGCGCGTCGGCGGCGTGGTCGCGCTGCTGAACACGCATCTGATCGGCCCCTCCCTCGCCCACTGCCTCGAGCTCGTCGCGCCGCGCCATGTCATCGTCGCGGGCGTGCTGATCGACCGCCTCGCGACGGCGCTGCGCGGACTCGGCGCGAGACCCACGGTCTGGACTCACGGCGCCGGGCACGACGACTTCCCGCGCGTCGATCGCGACGTCGAGCGGTACGGCGGCGAGCCGCTCGAGCGGACGGGGCGCCGGCCGACGACGCTCGACGATTGGGCGCTCTACATCTATACGTCGGGCACGACCGGGCTGCCCAAGGCCGCGCGGGTCAGCCACTTTCGCTTGATGCAGTGGAGTCACTGGTTCGCGGGGCTGATGGACGTTCGGCCGCCGGACCGGATGTACGACTGCCTGCCGATGTACCACAGCGTCGGCGGCGTCGTGGCGCCCGGCGCCGCCCTCGTCGGCGGCGCGTCCGTGGTGCTCCGCGAACGATTCTCGGCCCGCGACTTCTGGAGCGACGTGGTCCGCTGGGACTGCACGCTCTTTCAGTACATCGGTGAGCTCTGCCGATACCTCCTGCACGCCGAGCCGACGGCGTCCGAGACGGCGCACCGGATCCGGCTCTGCTGCGGCAACGGGCTCTCCGCCGACGTCTGGGAGGCCTTCGAGCGTCGCTTCCGCATTCCGCGGATCCTCGAGTTCTACGCCGCGACCGAGGGCAACGTGTCGATGTTCAACGTCGACGGCAAGCCCGGCGCGATCGGCCGCATTCCCTCGTTTCTCGCGCATCGCTCCGCGGCGGCGCTCGTGCGCTGGGATGCCGCCCGCGGAGCGCCGGCCCGCGACGAGCGGGGCCGCTGCATCCGCTGCGCGACCAATGAGGTGGGGGAGGCCATCGGCAAGGTCGGCGAGGAGCGCGGCGGCCGTCGCTTCGAGGGCTACACCAGCGCGGACGCGTCCGAGCAGAAGCTGCTCCGCGACGTGTTCGAGCCGGGCGACGTCTGGTTTCGCACGGGCGACCTCATGCGGCGCGATGCCGACGACTATTACTACTTCGTCGATCGCGTCGGCGACACCTTTCGCTGGAAGGGCGAAAACGTCGCCGCCTCCGAGGTGGCCGAGGCGATCTGCGCCTTCGCGGGCATCAGGGAGGCGACCGTCTACGGCGTCGCCGTTCCCGGCGCCGAGGGCCGCGCGGGCATGGCCGCGGTCGTCCTCGACGCCGAGCTGGATCGCGCGGCGTTCCGGGCGCACCTGCGCGAGCGGCTGCCCGCATACGCGCGCCCGCTCTTCGTGAGAGTCCGCGGCCACCTGGACGTGACGACCACCTTCAAGCACGCCAGGCAGGACCTGGTCCGCGACGGCTACGACCCGGCGGCCGGCTCCGACGTCGTGCTGTTCGACCATCCCGGGCTCGAGGCGTTCGTCGAGCTCGATGCGGCGCTCTACGACCGCATCCAAACCGGAGGAATCCGCCTGTGAGAGACGAGACGATCGCCATCCACACCGGCTACGACGTCGAGCCGACGACGAAGGCGGTGGCCGTCCCGATCTACCAGACGGTCGCCTACGCCTTCGACAGCGCCGACCACGGCGCGGCCCTCTTCAACCTCGACGTCGAGGGCTTCCGGTACAGCCGCATCAGCAATCCGACCAGCGCGGTGCTCGAGCGGCGCGTCGCGGCGCTGGAGGGCGGCGTGGAGGCGCTGTGCGTGAGCACCGGGCAGGCGGCGCTCAATTACGCCGCTCTCAACGTGTCCGAGCTCGGCACGAACATCGTGTCGGTGCCGCAGCTCTACGGAACGACGTACACGCTGTTCGCCCACGTGCTGCCGAGCCAGGGCATCACGGTCCGCTTCGCGGAGTCGGACGGGCCCGACGCGATCGCGACGCTGATCGACGACAAGACGCGCGCGGTCTTCTGCGAGAGCGTGGGCAACCCGGCCGGCAACATCTGCGACATCGAGGCGCTGGCCGCGGTCGCCCACGCGCACGGCGTGCCCCTGATCGTCGACAACACCGTGGCCACGCCGATTCTCTTGAAGCCGATCGACTTCGGCGCCGACGTCGTCGTGCACTCGCTGACGAAGTTCCTCGGCGGCCACGGGACGACGCTGGGCGGCATCATCGTCGACGGCGGCCGGTTCCCCTGGAGCGCTCATCCCGATCGGTTCCCGATGTTCAACCGGCCCGATGCCTCGTACCACGGCCTGGTCTACGTCGAGCACTTCAAGGAGGCCGCCTACATCGCGCGCTGCCGCAGCGTGTATCAGCGCACGACCGGCGCGGTCCTGCCGGCGATGAGCGCGTTTCTGCTGCTGCAGGGCATCGAGACGGTGGCGCTGCGCGTGGAGCGCCACGTGGACAACGCCCGCCGCGTCGCCGAGTTCCTGCGCAACGATCGGCGCGTGGCCTGGGTCAATTACGCCGGCTTCCCGGACAGTCCGTATCACCGGCTCGTCCAGAAATATCTCGGCGGCCGGGCGTGCTCGCTGCTGACCTTCGGCATCCAGGGAGGCTTCGAAGCCGGCAAGAAGTTCTACGACGCGCTGAGGCTGATCAAGCGCCTGGTCAACATGGGCGACGCGAAATCGCTGGCCTGCCACCCGGCCTCGACCACGCACCGCCAGATGTCGGAGGACGAGCAGCGCCGGGCCGGCGTCCGGCCCGAGATGATCCGGATCAGCGTCGGGATCGAGCACGTCGACGACATCATCGCCGACCTCGATCAGGCGCTCGGCGCGACGGGATCCGACTGTGGAGGGCTGCTGGCGGCGCCCTAGCCGCCGGTCGTCCACCGGGGAGGAATTGTCATGCCTGTGTATTTCAACCGGGAGTCGACGAAGCCCGGCCGTGTCGCCGGCGCGAGCGTGCTGCGCGAATCGGAATCGAACGGTCTCCGGATCGGCCTCGTCAACAACATGCCCGACCCCGCGCTGCAGGCGACCGAGCGGCAATTCGTCGCGCTGCTCGGCGCCGCGGCGGATGGCCTCGTGGTGCGACTCACGCCCTACGCGTTGCCGGAGATCCCGCGAACGGACTGGGGCCACGACTACGTGACGCGCTGCTACGCGCCGATCGAGGATCTCTGGGACAGCGGGCTCGACGGGCTCATCGTGACCGGCACCGAGCCGCGATCGCAGAATCTTCGAGACGAGCCGTACTGGGCCGGCCTGACCAGCCTGCTGGAATGGGCCGAGCACAACACCCACTCGGCGGTGTGGTCGTGCCTGGCCACGCACGCGGCCCTCCTGCACCTGGACGGCATCGACCGGCGTCCGCTGGGCGAAAAACGGTTCGGCGTCTTCGAGTGCGAGCGCGTCGGGGAGCACCCGCTGACGGCCAACGCGCCCGACCGACTCCGGATGCCGCACTCCCGGTGGAACGAGATTCCCGAGGACGCGCTCGCGTCGTGCGGGTATCGGGTCCTCACCCGCTCGGAGGCCGCCGGCGTCGACGCGTTCGTGAAGCGGCGCCAGAGCCTCTTCGTGTTCTTCCAGGGACATCCCGAGTACGAAGCGCAGACCCTGATGCTCGAGTATCGCCGGGACATCAGGCGCTTCCTCCTGCGGGAGCGCGAGACGTACCCGAACATGCCGCAGGGCTACTTCGACGAGGCCACCGTGGAGGCGCTGACCGCCCTGCACGAGCGCGCGCTGGCGAACCGGTCCGAAGAGGTGCTCGCCGATTTTCCGACCGCGCTCGCCGCCGGTTCCGTGACCAACACGTGGCGGGCCACGGCGACGGTCGTCTACCGGAACTGGCTCCTGTATCTGGCCGCCCGAAGGGGAGCGGCCGCGGCGGCGGCATGATCGTCGACACGAAACGCTTCGAGATCCAGCCGCTGCACGCCGAGGCGCTGCCCGACGTCGCCGCGTTCCTCGGCCGGTGGCCGGGCCTTCCGGACGCGACGCAATCGCTGCGCCGCCTGCGTTGGCTCCTCCTCGACAATCCCCTCGCGACGGCGACGACCGATCACGGCCTGTGCGTTCGAGACACGTCGGGCGCCGTGGTCGGATTGCTCGTCGCGTTCGCCCACGCGTTCCGCGCCGGCGACGGGCGACTGCTCGGCCTGTGTTCCGGCAATTACTTCGTCGCGCCCCAGGCGCGGACGCTCGGCTTCTACCTGTTCAAGCGGCATCTGCAAAGCTCGGGCTTCGACCTCTTCTTCTCCACCAGCTGCAACGCCGTCTCCGGCGAGCTCTGGGCGGCCCTCGGCGCGCACGCGGTGCCGGACTCCGACGCCAAGTACGTGCTTCCCCTCAACCTTGACGTGGTGCTCTCCGCGTTCCTCGCGGCCCGCGCCTCGAGCTCGCTGGTGATGGGCAGCGCACGGGTCCTCGCCCGCTGCGCCACGAGCATCTGGCGGTCCGTCGTGCCGACGTCGAGCGACATCAGCGTCGACCCCTGTCGCGACTGGGAGAAGCTCGCGGCGCTGGCGGACCGGAACCGGTCTCGACGCTGGGTCACCACGGACCGCTCGGCGGCATATCTCGAATGGCGCTATGGACCGGGCTCGCCGAATCAGGCGGCCGACATCTGCGTGTTTCGCGACACGGGCGGCAACGAGGGGTGGTTCGCGCTGGGCGAGACGGTGCGCGGAGATCGAATCACCGTCCGTGGACGGGCGCTGCTGGACGCGACGTGGCCACGGGACCAGATGGAGTTCGGCGCGGTCCTGACCGCGATCGCTCGTTTCGCCGAGCGCGACACCGATGCGATCTACTTCCGGCCGCGGCGCGGCGTGGACTACGGCGAGCTTCGCCGCTTCATCCTGCACCGCCGACGAGAACCCCCGTGCGCCTTCGCCGTTGCCGGAAAGGGCCGCTCGCCGGTGGCGCCGGCCTCGCTGGATCTCGTTCTCGCGGATGGCGACAGCGGTTTCTCCGACGATGCCTGAGATGGCCATGGCGTTCGACGAGATCCGCGATCTCGCCGCCAAGCTCGAGTCCGACATCGCGAGCGGTCCCATTCTGCCGACGGTGACGCCGGACGAGATCCGTCGCCACCTGGCGCGCTACGACTTTGCGAGACCGCTCGACCCCGACGAGGTCACCGCCGACGTGGAGGCGATGCTGCGCACGTGGCAGGTCCACGTCACCCATCCGCGCTACTTCGGCCTGTTCAATCCGAGCGTGACGACGGCCTCCATCGTGGCCGACACGCTCGTCGCGATGTACAACCCGCAGCTGGCGACCTGGCGCACATCGCCCGCCGCGAACGAGATCGAGCGGCACACGCTCGGGTGGCTGATGCGCAAATTCGAATTGCCGCCCACGGCCATCGCGAGCTTCACGAGCGGCGGCGCCGAGGCCAACCTCTCGGCCGTCGTCGTCGCGCTGACGCGACGCTTTCCCGAGTACGGCCGACGCGGTCTGCGCTCGCTCGCCGCGACGCCGACGTTGTACCTGACCGGAGAGGCCCACCACTCGTTCGGCAAGATCGCTCACCTGACGGGGCTCGGGCGCGAGACGGTCCGGATCGTGGCGACGGACGGACATTTGAAGATGGATCTCGGCGATCTCGCCCGGCGCGTCGCCGCCGATCGTCGAGACGGCTGCGCGCCGTTCATGGTGATCGGCACCGCCGGCACCACCGGCGCGGGCGCCATCGATCCGCTGCCGGAGCTGGCGCGGTTCTGCCGCGCGGAGGATCTCTGGTTTCACGTCGATGCCGCATGGGGCGGCGCCGCCATCATCTCGCCGCGGCTCAAGGCCCACCTGGCCGGCATCGATGCCGCCGATTCCATCACGTGCGACGCGCACAAGTGGTTCTCGGTGCCGATGGGGGCGGGGATGTTCTTCTGCCGGCATCCGACCGCCGTGGCCGAGGCGTTCCGCGCGGAGACGTCGTACATGCCGACGAAGACGGCGGGACCGACCCACGATCCGTACACGACGTCCGTCCAGTGGTCCCGACGGTTCATCGGGCTGAAGCTCTTTCTCTCGCTCGCCGAGCACGGCGAGTCCGGCTACATCGAGATGATCGAGCACCAGACGCGCCTGGGCGACGTGCTGCGCGAGGCGCTGCGTCGCGCTGGATGGCGCATCGTCAACACGACGCCGCTGCCCGTCGTGTGCTTCACGCGCGACGGGCTCGAGACCGGCCGATTCCTGAGCGTCCTCTATCAACGTCAGATCGCGTGGGTGTCGGAGGTACGGCTCGCGGGCGGTGATCCGGTGCTCCGCGCGTGTATCACGAGCTTCCGGACGACCGAGTCGGACGTCGTCTCGGTCGTACGCGAAATGGAGAAGTTGTCATGAAACGAACGAGGACACGACCCACAAGGGTCGTGATGCTGCTGCTGATCGTGCTCTCACCGTGTCTCGGCGCCTTCGCCGTGGGAGATGCCGCCGCCCAGGGCCCGCAAGGTCAATGGACGACGCTCCCCTACCTGATGTCGATCAATCCGATCCACATGGCGCTGCTGAACAACGGCAACGTGCTGATCGTCGCCGGCTCCGGCTTCGACGCCACGAACACGCGATTCGAAGCCGCCGTGTGGGATCCGCAGGCCGGGACCATCGTCCGGCAAACGCTCGGATGGGACATGTTCTGCAATGGCATGGTGGCGCTGCCCGACGGCCGAATCTTCATCAACGGGGGCAATCTAAGATACAACCCGTTCCTCGGAGAGCCGCG
>Ga0134071_10000978_pt1 | contig 10070 bp, 8 predicted proteins | sample 15_taG_27_FD_94466 | JGI IMG/M metagenome (GOLD analysis project Ga0134071, IMG submission 94466) | Grasslands soil microbial communities from the Angelo Coastal Reserve, California, USA - 15_D_Rain_40cm_5_09082015 | ecosystem: Environmental > Terrestrial > Soil > Grasslands ...
AATTCGGCGTCCACTTCATTCAGCTGGAGCGCGACCTGCACCGCTGGCACGCGAGCTTCTCGTTCTCGAAGGCTCCGACCGGCAACTTCGCGTTCAGCTTTTTCGTGGCCCTGCTCGACCAGCCGGACATCAAGTTCGACTACCAGCAGCAGTCGTTCGCCCGCTAGCCGTCCCCTCCAGATGACACACAGGGGCTCGGCTCCGGTTCCCAACTGCCTTCGCACCAGTGACTTACGTCTAGGCACGCCGCGTGCCTTCTGCCGGGCTATCTGAAGCCTTGAGGACGCCATGCGGCTCTCGCTCCGCTCTCTGCTGGTCGTTGCCGGCCTCGTAGCCGTCGCGTGCCAGAACAGCACTGCTCCCGGTAATCTGCCACCGGGCACGCTGAACCCGCCCCAGAACCTCGCGTACCAGCTCGACCCGAGCGGCGACCCCAACCGCCCCGCGGGGATTCTGCTCGCCTGGGATGACGTTCTGAGCTCCGACCTCGCCAGCTACCGCATCTATTCGCGCGGCAGCACGGGGAGCTCTTACCTGCTGCGCGGCGAGACCACGTCCAACACTTTCCATGACAACGGCGTGCCGCACTTGCAGTACTACGTGACCGCCGTCGACGTGGGAGGGGGAGAGAGCGATCGGTCGAACGTCATCACGGTCGACGAGCGGCTCCAGCTCCCGGCGCCGGACACGCTGGGCTCGATCTCGCTCAATCGGGCGATTCACCTGGGATGGGCGGACAACGCGGCCCAATCGGCGCGCTTCAAGTGGTATCGCGTCTACAGCGCCAGCTACAATCTGGACACGGGCTTGTGCGGCACCGACTGGGTGCTCGAAGGCACCACGGTGTCCAACGAGTTCCTCGCTACGCTGCTCACCAACGGGACGCCTCGCTGCTTCGGCGCGTCGGCGATCAGCACAGAAGGGTACGAGAGTCTCTGGTCGCCGCTCCGCCAGGACACGCCACGGCCGGATGCGCGCAACGTCCTGGTCTATGCGTTCCAGGCCAACCCCGATTCGTCGGGATTCCGGTTCTGGTCCGACGTCAACAGTGACGGCATCGGCCAGCCGAGCGAACTGGGCTTGATCCAGAATGGCAGCCGCACCGACATCGATTTCGTGATTCATCGTCATGCCGACTCGACCTTGTGGGTCGTGCCGGTCTTCTCGGGCACGAGCATGCGGCTCTACAGCACGAGCCCGGTCGCCGATCTCACGTCGATCGACTTCGCGCCGGCGAGCGGATACTCCGGCGATTCGCTGCTGGCCCGACCGGGCTTCGGTTATGTCTTCGAGATCGTGGACGGCACCGTGCTGCACTACGGCGCGTTGCGGATGACCTATGTCGGCCGCCAGTACGCGATCTTCGATTGGAGCGTGCAGACGGATCCGGGGAACCCGGAGCTCGTCCAGCCGAAGCGGCCGGCGCCGAGTGGCCAGGCGGTAGCCACGAGGTAGACGCCGAGGCTTCAAGAGCGCCGAGTGGAAGTCGAGGGGTCGGGGGAGCATCCCCTGACCCCTCGTCGCGTCTACCTTGGCGTCCCGTATCGCCGGGCAGTAGCTTCCCTTCCGCATGCCACCCACTGTCACTCTGGACGGTTTTTCCCTGTCGATCGCGGACGTCGTCGCGGTCGCCCGGCACGGTGCGCCGGTCGCCATTGCCCCGCACTCGCTCACCGCCGTAACGGCATCCCGCCGCAGTGTCGAAGCCGCGGTTGCCCGTGGCGACACGATCTATGGAGTGAACACCGGTTTCGGGAAACTGGCCCACGTGCGCATTAAGCCGGAGCAGACGCGGGAGCTGCAACTCAATCTGATCCGCAGTCACGCGTCGGGGGTGGGTGAGCCGCTGCCAGTGGATGCCGTGCGGGCGATGATGTTGTTGCGCGCTAACGTACTGGTGCGCGGGACGAGTGGCGTACGACCGGCGCTGCCCGAGCTCATCGTCGAGATGCTCAATGCCCAGGTCCACCCGCGCATTCCGTCACAGGGGAGCGTCGGCGCGTCGGGGGATCTCGCGCCGCTCGCGCATCTGGCGCTCGCGATGATCGGGGAGGGCGCCGATGGTGCGGTGCTCCGGGCCGGTCGGCTGCGCCCCATCACGCTCGAGGCGAAAGAGGGGCTGGCGTTCGTGAACGGGAAACAGGCGCAGACGGGGATGGCGTCACTGCTCACCCACGACGCCTGGGTGTTGTGGCGCACGGCCCACGCAGCCGCCGCCATGAGCCTCGAGGCGGTGCGGGGCACTCCCGAGCCATTCGACGCACGGATCCACGACGCCCGTCCGCACCCCCTGCAGCAGCGCTCGGCGGCGCTGTTGCGCGATCTGCTGGCGGGCTCGGAGATCCGCGAGTCGCACCGCGAGAACGACCCGCGCGTCCAGGACGCCTATTCTCTACGTTGCACTCCCCAGGTGCTCGGCGCGGTAGGAGAAGCGCTGGCCTTCGCCGAGGGGCTGGTCACGACCGAATTGAACGCGGCGACGGATAACCCCCTCGTGTTCGACGACGCCATACTCTCCGGCGGCAACTTTCACGGGCAGCCGATCGCCTTGGCGCTCGACGTCATCGGCATCGCGCTCGCCACGCTCGCGGGGCTGGCGGAGCGGCGGATCGAGCGCATCGTCAACCCGGACCTGTCCTCCGGGCTCCCGCCCTTCCTCGCGCGGGATCCGGGCGTCGAGTCCGGCTTTATGACGCCGCAGATCGCCGCCGCGGCCCTGGTCGCGGAGTGCCGGGTGCTCGCGACGCCGGCCAGCATCCAGTCCGTGCCCACCGAGGGGAACCAAGAGGATATCGTCCCGATGGGCATGACCGCCGCCTGGAAGGCGGAGCGGATTCTCGGCAACGCGGCGCGCATCGTGGCGGTGGAGCTGCTCGCCGCCGCTCAGGGGCTCGAGTTCCTCAAGCCGCTCAAGCCCGGGCAGGGAGTCGGGCGCACGTACGCGGCCGTGCGCAAGGTGGCAGCGCGGCTCGACGGCGACCGTCCGTTCACGGCCGACATCGAGCAGATCGCGAGCGGCGTGCGCGTTGGGGCGTTCGACCCCGAGGCGGCATGAGCGGCCCTCGGGTCGTCCGCGCGCCGCGCGGTACGGTGAAGTCGTGCCGCGGCTGGATTCAGGAAGCTGCCCTCCGGATGCTCATGAACAACCTCGATCCGGAGGTGGCGGAGCGGCCCCAGGACCTGGTCGTATACGGCGGCACCGGCAAGGCGGCGCGCGACTGGCCGTCGTTCGACGCGATCTGCCGCATCCTGCTCACACTCGCGGACGACGAGACCCTGCTGGTGCAGTCGGGAAAGCCGGTGGGCGTGTTCACGACTCACCCGGAGGCTCCTCGGGTGCTCATCGCGAATGCGAATCTGGTGGGGCGCTGGGCGACCTGGGAGGTGTTCCGCGAGCTCGAGCGCCAGGGCCTGATCATGTACGGCCAGATGACCGCCGGGTCATGGATCTACATCGGTACGCAAGGGATCCTGCAGGGCACCTACGAGACATTCGGCGCCGTGGCGCGGCGGCACTTCAGTGGCTCCTTGCGCGGGCGCATCGTCCTGACCGGGGGTCTGGGCGGTATGGGAGGCGCCCAACCGCTCGCCGCCACCATGAACGAGGGTGTATGCCTGGCGGTGGAGGTGGATCCAGCGCGAGTGCAGCGCCGGCTCGAGACCCGCTACCTCGATCGCTCGACTGCGTCCCTGGACGAGGCGGTGCGTTGGTGTGAGGACGCGAAGCGCGCGGGGCGGGCGGTCTCCGTAGGCCTGGTCGGCAACTGTGCCGAGGTGCTTCCGGAGCTCGTGCGCCGGGGGTTCGTCCCGGACGCGCTCACGGACCAGACGTCGGCCCACGATCCTTTGAACGGGTACATCCCTGCGGGGTTGAGCGTCGAGGCGGCGGCAGCGCTGCGGCGGAGCGCGCCGGCGGAGTACGTGAAGCGGTCGGCAGCGAGCATCGCTGCGCACGTGGAGGCAATGCTCGCGCTCAAGCGTCGTGGAGCCGTCACCTTCGACTACGGCAACAACATCCGCACGGAGGCGCGCGACGCCGGAGTCGCCGATGCGTTCGAGATCCCCGGCTTCGTTCCCGAGTACATCCGGCCGCTGTTCTGCGAAGGCAAGGGTCCGTTCCGGTGGGTAGCCCTTTCGGGTGACGCGGGCGACCTCCATCGCACGGACCGGCTGGTGCTCGAGCTCTTCCCCGAGCACGAGCATGTGCGTCGCTGGATCCGTCTCGCCCAGGAGCGGGTGGCGTTCCAGGGGCTTCCCGCGCGCATCTGCTGGCTGGGTCAGGGAGAGCGCGCGCGGTTCGGCTGCGCCCTGAACGACCTGGTGAAGCGGGGCGAGATCAGCGCACCCGTGGTCATCGGGCGGGACCACCTGGATACCGGTTCCGTCGCCTCACCGTTCCGCGAGACGGAGGCGATGCAGGACGGCTCGGATGCGATCGCCGATTGGCCGATTCTCAACGCGCTGCTCAACACCGCGTCGGGGGCGGCATGGGTTTCGTTCCATCACGGCGGCGGCGTCGGCATCGGGAACTCGCTACACGCGGGGCAGGTGAGCGTGGCCGATGGGTCGCCGTCCGCGGAACGTCGGCTGGAGCGCGTGCTCACCAACGATCCGGGCATCGGCGTGGCGCGCCACGCCGACGCCGGTTATCCCGACGCGATCGAGACCGCGCGCCGCCACGGCATCCGGCTGCCGATGCGCGAGGCCCGCGACTGAAGACCCTCCTCGTCGGCGCCCGCCAGGTCGTGACGTGTCGGGGGCCCGCCCGTGCCCGCCGCGGCGGCGAATTAGCGGATGTGGAGGTGCTGCAGGACGCGGCGGTGCTGATCGACGGCGGGTGCATCACCGCAGTCGGTCCGTACAAGGACGTGCAACGTGCAACGGGTGACGTGCAACGGGAGGTGGCGGTGGTGGAGGTCGCCGGGGTCCTGTTTCCCGGCTTCGTCGACTGCCACACGCACGCGGTGTTTGGCGCACCCCGGCTCGACGATCACGAGCGCCGGGCGCTGGGTGAAGACTACAAGACCGTGGCCGCCCGGGGTGGAGGCATCCTGCAGTCGGTGCGGGATGTGCGAGCGCTGGGTGAGAGCGAGCTCGTGACGCTCCTGCGGGCGCGGGTGCGCGCACTCCTCGCGCACGGCAGCACCACGATCGAAGTGAAATCGGGTTACGGGCTCGACCCCGCCAACGAGCTCAAGCAGCTCCGCGCCATCCGGGAAACAGCGACCGCCGAACGGGCCGCGCTGGTACCCACCTTCCTTGGCGCGCACGAAGTCCCGCCAGAGTTCCGGGATCGCCGGGCTGACTACGTTCGCCTCGTGTGCGAGGAGATGATTCCCGCCGTGGCCCGCGAACGACTGGCGGCGGCGGTCGACGTGTTCTGCGAGCCCGGGGTGTTCGACGTCGCGGAGACGCGGACGATTCTCACCGCCGCGCGGCAGCACGGACTGGAGCTGAAGCTGCATGCCGACGAGCTGCAGGGATCGGGAGGCGCCGAGCTGGCCGCCGCGCTGGGCGCCCGCTCGGCGGATCACCTCGCCGCCATCTCCGATGCCGGCATCCGGGCGCTCGCGACGAGCGACACGGTCGCGGTTCTCCTGCCCGCGACCATGATGTTCCTCGGGAAACGAACCCAGGCCCCGGCCCGTCGTCTGGTCGAGGCGGGCGCGGCTGTCGCGCTCGCGACCGATTTCAACCCGGGATCGTCACCCACGGTCGGGCTGCCGCTCGTGATGGCGCTCGGGGTGTCGCAGTTGGGCCTGCGCTATGCCGAAGTCGTGAGCGCCGTCACGGTCAACGCCGCCGCCGCGCTGGGCCTCGCGACGGACCGGGGCCAGATCGCCCCGGGGTTTCGCGCCGACCTGGTCTCCTGGGGCGTGTCGGATTGGCGGGAAGTAGCATACTGGATGGGCGCACAACTCGTAACCGCCGTCTGGACAGGAGGTTCCGCTTGTCCGGCCCCGGCGGGGTCCGTATCTTTAGGGCTCCATGTCAAAGCTTGAGAAGCAGAAGGAGAAGGCCCGGAGCCTCGAGGCCAAAGACCCGAAGGGGGCGATCGAGGCGTGGCAGCAGGTCCTTAAGGGGCAGGAGGAGGACGGGGATCCCAACCCCGACCTCGCCATCTTCAATCGCATCGGTGACCTGTACCTGAAGGTCCGAGACCCCGCGCAAGCGGCGGACTTCTACGACCAGGCCGTCGATAAGTACGCCGAATTGGGCTTCCACAACAACGCCATCGCGATGTGCAACAAGGTGCTGCGCAACGCACCCGGGCGGCAGAACACCTACCTCAAGCTCGCCAAGCTGTACGCGTCGAAGGGCTTCATGGCCGAGGCCAAGCAGAACTTCGTGGACTACGCCGAGCGGATGCACAAGATCGGGAAGATCCAGCAGGCCTTCGCCGCCTTGAAGGAGCTGGCCGACATCTCGCCCGAAGGCGCACACCTGCGCGAAACGTTGGAGGAGCACCTCCGGATGTATGGTGATCCGGAGCGGCGCCCGGCCGGGACGGCGGCGCCGCCGAAGGCTCCGCCCGCAGACGACCCATCGAAGTCGGGTAAGCGGAAGACGTCGAGTCTGGTGTTCCTCGACGTGGATGCCCCTCCCATTGGCAAGGGGCCGGGGCCGGTGAAAGGGCGCGTCCCACTCCCGCCCAAGCCGGCGGCGCCTCCCCCCAAGCCCGAACCCGAGCCGGAGCCGGCGCTCGAGCCGGAGGCGGTCGGCGACAGCCTGCTCGAGACAGTGACGGCCGAGCCCGATACGTCGCTCGAGATCGAGACCACGAGTCTGGCCGAAGGGCTCGAACCCACCACTGTGGGAGGTACGCTCGAAGGGTTCGAGACGACCGGCGCGGAGTTCGGCGACATCAAGCTCGATGCGACGGAGGTGCCTTCGCTTCAGGACGAAGTCTCCCCCGATGACATCCCTCCCCCCGCGGAGTTCGAGCCCACCGTCGCCGAGGTGGAGAGCGCCTCCGAGCCCGCGGCGGAGCTCGAGCCGCTACTGGAAACGGAGATCGAGATCGAGGCGCCGGTCGCGAAAGCGGCGCCGCCGGCGGCGCCCGTCGCGCCGAAACGGCCGGCCGTTGGCGCACCGCCCCGATTCGGCGGAGGGGCCGCTCCGAAGGCCCCCGAGCCGCCTAAGGTGAAACCGGTCGTGCCGAAACGCCCGGGCCCGCCACCGCGCAAGAGCCTGGTGGAAGTGCCGCCGCTCGAACTCGAGCCGGACTTCGACACCGGGGCGACCGACCAGGGGCACGAGGTCGACGATCAACCGCTGGTGATCGACGAGGCGCACGAGAGGGTGCGCGGCTCGGCCGGCGGCGGACGCCGGTCGGGGGCGATCGACTTGAATCTGGACGGGGTGGTGAATCAGGGGGACGAACGCGGGTCGCTCGTCTTCACCGACATGGACATGACCCCGGCGAAGCCGACTATCGAGGAGCTCGAGGCGCGGGTCGCCGACGACCCGGACGATCCCGAAGCGCACCAGGCGTTGGGCGAGGCGCTGATCGAGACGGGCGAGCGGGCGCGGGGCATCGAGGAGCTCGACCTGGCGACGACCGGCTTCGAGACCCGGGGGAACCTGGCGCGGGCGCAGGACCTGGTGGATGAGATTCTGCGGCTCGATCCCAACAGCGTGCGGCACCGCCAGAAGCAGGTCGAGTTCGCATTCAAATCGGGCGACAAGGCGAAGCTGATCGACGCCTATCTCGAGCTGGCCGATACGCTGCTGCGGAGCGACCTCCCCGACAAGGCGCGAGCCGTATACAAGCGCGTCGCCGAGCACGATCCTGCCAACGAGCGTGCCAAGGCGGCGCTCGCCATGCTCGCCCCGGTGGCCACGCCGCCGCCCGAGCCGCCGGCCAAGCCGAAGGCGAAGGTGCGAGACACGGAAGGAAAGACCGCGGCTCGGGACGCGAAGATGAAGGTGCGGGACGAGGCCGTGGAGTCGGGCGACTTCGTGGACCTGAGCGCGATGATTCTCGACGAGGACCTCCCGTTGCGCGACACGCGCATGAAGGTCGCCGACGAAGAGCCGACCGGTGACGAAGAGCAGGACTTCCAGGAGATGTTGGCGCGCTTCAAGCAGGGAATCGACGAGAACATCGACGAGGGCGACTTCCAGTCGCACTACGACCTGGGCGTCGCGTTCAAGGAGATGGGGCTGCTGGACGAGGCGATTGCGGAACTGCAGAAGGCGTTGCGGGCGCCCGACGGGAAGCTGCGCAGCTCGGAGGCGCTGGGCGTGTGCTTCCTCGACAAGGGCGCCTATGTCGTGGCGGAGTCGATCCTGCGGCGCGCGCTCGACCTGCCGGCCTCCGGAGACCAGGAGCGATTGGGCATCCTCTACTGGCTGGGCCGCGCGCTCGAGGAGCAAGGCAAGAAGGTCGAGGCGCGCGAGCTGTACGGCCGGGTGTTCGCCGTGGACATTCGATTCCGGGACGTGGGCGCGCGCGCCAAGGCGCTCGCGAAAGCGAAGTAACGTGAGCCAGCAGGTCGTTCCGATCGCGCTGCGAGAGCTGCAACGGCCGGTGGCCGTGGAGCTCGAGCGTGTGGCCGACGAGCTGGTGCGCATCATTGCGGCCGACTTCCCGATCATCGCCGAGGTGAACGAGCGCCTGGTGCGCATGAAGGGAAAACTGTTCCGGCCCACGCTGCTGCTGCTGTCGAGTCAGGCGGCCGGCGCCCACGACCCGCGGGCGGTGACGCTCGCCGCCGTGGTGGAGTTGATTCACCTCGCCACCCTGGTGCACGACGACTCCGTGGACCACTCCGTGCTGCGGCGCGGGATGCCGACCATCAACGCGCTGTTCTCGCACCAGGTCGCCGTGATCATGGGCGACTACCTGTACTCGCGGGCCATCATCGAGCTGGTCCGCCTCGACGATCGGGAGCCACTGCGCGTGTTCGCCCGGGTGACGAACGAAATGACGATCGGAGAGATGCGTCAGCTCGAGGCGCACGACAAGCTGGCGTACAACGAAGCGCAGTACGATCAGCTCATCCGCGCCAAGACGGCCTCCCTCCTGTCCGGCGCGTGCGAGGTCGGTGCCCTCCAGGGTCCGGCTGCGTATCGTGAGGCGCTGGCCCGCTTCGGTATGCGGCTCGGCATGGCCTTCCAGATCGCCGACGACCTGCTCGACTACACCGAGGCGGAAGCGGTGACGGGGAAACCGTCGGGGCTCGATCTGCGCGAGCACAAGGTGACGCTGCCGCTCATCGCGGCGCTCGGCGAAATGCCGGCCGCCGACCGCCGGCTGGTCGCCGAGCTGATGGCGGCACCGGAGCCGACGGATGCACTGGTTGCGGAGGTGGTGCGGTGCGTGACGGCGGCTGGGGGCCTGGATTACGCCCGGCGCCACGCGCTGGAGCTGGCTCAGCAGGCGGAAGCGGAGCTCGATATCCTGCCCCCCTCGCCGGCGCGCGACGCCCTGCGCGACAGCATCGCCTACGCCGTGGAGCGGCGCAGCTAGCCCGTGGCGCAAGGCCCGCGCAGGCCGCTATTTTACTTCGGCGTGCTGGCCACCGGCTTCGTGCTGGGCGGCTTCGTCCACTCGCTGCTGCGGCGCTTCCTGCCGCAGGGACCGGCGAAAGAGATCTTCACCTGGTCGGTGACCCCCACGCTGGGGCCGGTCCACATGGACCTGCTGGTGGTGTCGATCACTCTCGGGCCGATCGGGCTCGATGTGTCGCTGCTCGCGCTGGTGGGAGTGGCGATCGCGTACTACGTCGCCCGATCGATCTTCTGAAGCGAGGCGCGTCATGTTCGGGGACTTGTCGTTCAGCCACATCCTGATCCTGCTGCTCGTACTGGTGCTGGTCTTCGGTGCGAAGCGGATCCCGGAGATCGGATCCTCGCTGGGGCAGGGGATCAAGGAATTCAAGCGCAGCCTCAAGGACGCCACGAGCGACGACTCGCCCACCGCGCCCCCGCGCGGCGTCCAGCCGCCTACCTCGAGCCCCCTCTCCTCGGGCGATCCGAAGCGCCTGAGCGACTAGCTCTCGCCGGCGGCCGCCGGTCGGAAGATCTCGCTGCGGCGGTCCACGATCTTGGCGTCCGCGCGCAGC
>Ga0134071_10000986_pt1 | contig 10000 bp, 8 predicted proteins | sample 15_taG_27_FD_94466 | JGI IMG/M metagenome (GOLD analysis project Ga0134071, IMG submission 94466) | Grasslands soil microbial communities from the Angelo Coastal Reserve, California, USA - 15_D_Rain_40cm_5_09082015 | ecosystem: Environmental > Terrestrial > Soil > Grasslands ...
GCCGAAATTCCTTTTCCCGATACATCCGCGAGAACACTGACCAGTTCTCCCGATTCCAGTTCCACGAAATCGTAGAAGTCGCCCCCTACATACCGTGTCGGTTTGGAGAATGCATGCAGGTTAAGGTTGGGCACTTTGGGAAACGTTTGCGGCAAGAGAGAGCGCTGAGTCTCTTCCGCCAAAGTGAGTTCTTGTTCGAGCCTCTTTCGCTGCTCGATGCTTTTGATCATCTCCACGCGTTCGAGGACATTTCCCGCCTCAACCGCTAATTTGTTGAGGATTTTCTCGTCCAAACCGGACAAGGAATGCATCCTCTTGGTACTGTCCAGATACAAAATTCCGAGGATGGCTGGCGTATCCGCCTCCGAAGGTATTCCCATAAGCGGCAGGCAAGCGACTGCCCGAAGATTCATCGCAACAATACTGGCTTGCTCTCGGTAGCGGTTATCAAGACCCTCGACCATAAACACAGCGGAACTGTTTTGGACGACATCATCGACAACAGTGCGACTGGTCATGAAGTGCGACTGCAAGAGGGTTCGGCCCTTGCCGTCCATGCCCGCCGCATAACCGAAACCTTGAGCGTCACGAACCAGAATGAATCCTCGCTCGGCGCCGCTGATTTTGAGCGCCGAGTCCAGAATTTTCTGAAAGGCTGCTTCAGGCGTGAAGAGTGTTTCCCATTGATACTGAAAATCGAGGATGCAGGAAATCTTCTCCAGGTCTGAAACTTCGGACGGAAGCACTACTCCCAGATCGATGAGCGAACGTTCGAAAATCTTGGTGGTATCCGATTGGCGTTGCGTCGGCGGCTTGGTCTCACCCACGATGTAATGCAGATCGATACGATCTTTTCCAAGCGAGATCCGATCGCCGTGTTTTAGAGCGTGCTGCTCGACGCGTGCTTCGTTCACAAAAGTGCCGTGCGTGCTCTCCAGGTCCTGCAAAAAATAACCGTCCGGCGTCTTGACGAGCTTGGCGTGATGTCTGGAAACGTGCTGGTTGTTCAGTACGACGTCTGCATCGCCCTTGCGTCCGATCAAGATTTCGCCAGCCACAAGCGGGAGGAAATTATCTTGCCCATCCGGCCCTACCCAGTAAAGTTGCGGCGTTGAGGACATGGGTTTAAAGCGTGGTCTGTTCGGGGAGATACTAGTACAATTCCGTTAACTTGTTGATGAGATTTTCAATATGAAACTGATGATTGGGAAATGGTTCTTCATAGTTGCCGCAGCCGCTCTGGCAATTGCGCCGGCAATACTGCCCGCCGCCGAAGTTCCCGAAGACCGGGGCGCGATGGGTCTGTCCCAGGCGTTGAAACGTCTCGATGTCGTCGCCAGCGTGCTTCACACTGGCGCGCATCCGGATGACGAAAACAGCGCTCTGCTGGCCTGGCTTGCAAGAGGACAGGGTGTCCGAACCGCCTACTTGTCCGCCACCCGGGGTGAAGGTGGAGTGAACCTCATTGGAAGCGAGCTCTTTGAAATGCTGGGAGTCATTCGAACAGAAGAACTGATGGCCGCCCGTCGCCTGGATCATGCGGAGCAGTTTTTCACGCCGAACTACGAGTTTGGTTTTTCGAAAAGCGCTGATGATACGTACACCAAGTGGAACCACGATCAGATCCTCGGAGATTTTGTACGGGTCATCCGCCACTTTCGACCGGAGATCATCGTTTCGCGTTTCACTGGAACACCGCGAGACGGACATGGACATCATCAAGTCGCCGGCCTCATCACGCAAGAGGCGTTCAAGGCTGCCGCCGATCCCAATCGATTTCCTGAATACGGAAAGCCCTGGCAGGTGAAAAAGCTTTATCTGAACGGCATGGACAACGACCCGAACAATCAGAACAATCAAAATAACCAGAACAACCAGCCCGGCATTCGAATCAATGTGGGTGAATTCGATGCGATTCTCGGCCGTTCGTATAACCAGATAGCGATTGAAGGCCGAAGCATGCATCGCTCACAGGGGCAGGGCGGAGCTCAGGAGCAAGGTCCGCGCCAGACACGACTTCAGTTGATACAGAAGAACGTGAACGTTTCCGACGATGCGCCCTTTTTTTCAGGTGTGCTCTATAGATTGTCGGATCTTGCCCAATTGGACTCCAGTCTCTCCTCAGATCTTGCCGGGCTCGGGCAACGCATTAGCGCGATTCGACAGAAGGTGAATCTCATTCGTCCTGCCGACATTGTTGCGGATCTGGCTGCAGCGCTCGCGGACCTCGAGCGAATCAGGGCCAAATCTGCAAACGAGCATCTCCGATTCTTGCTGGATAAAAAACAGGACGACTTTCAAGAAGCCCTTCGGATTGCGGCCGGCCTCACGATTGACGTTCTTGCTTCGGATGACACTCTCGTTCCCGGCCAGGAGTTCAACCTGACGATCAGCGTGACAAATGGCGGGCCCTATAGTTTTCCCGAACTCCGTGCTGTAACGGATCTTCCCGCAGGCTGGGAAGCTGTTTATGAAAACTCGACAGGATCGCTCGAGCCCGGTCAACGGCTGGATCAAAAATACAAAGTAAAGGTTTCTAACGGCGCCGATTTCACACAGCCGTACTGGTTACGCCAACCACGCAGAGGCGATCGCTTCGTGTGGCCATCCGTTCCCGCGGGGACCCTTCCAATCGATGAAGTGTTACTTCCGACCCGCGCTGAAGTGAAATATCAAGGAACGACCATCGTTATGAGGAAATCGGCCGAGTTCCGGCGCGTCGACCGTACTTATGGAGAACAGCGAACGGCGCCGAAAGTTGTCCCTGCGCTGTCAGTTACGATTTCTCCTGACATTGCCATCGTTCCACTGAAGGGAAACCGCCAAAAAGAATTTACGGTTACGATCGAAAATCAAAACACGTCGCCGGCTGCCGCTGAGGTTCACCTTGTGACGCCGGCGGCATGGACAGTGTCGCCTGCATCGCGTCCCGTGAATCTCACCCGGCAGGGAGAGAAGGCTTCTCTGCAATTCATGGTATCCGTTCCTCCCGTCGGCGGCGATTTTGCGATACAAGCCGTTGCAAAGTCCGGAACCCAGGAATTGAAGACTGGATATACCGTCGTGGCTTACCCGCATATCGAGACCCGCTATGTCAATTCAGCGGCTCAATCCAAGGTTGAGGTAATCGATGTCGCAACGACGGTCTCCTCGGTTGGATATGTCGAGGGGACGGGTGACGCCATTCCCGATGCGCTGAGGCAGTTGGGGATCAATGTCACCGTCCTTTCTCCCAAAGATATCGCTACAGCTGATCTCTCGAAGTTTCGAACTATAGTTCTTGGCGTTCGTGCCTACGCGGTTCGCGATGACTTGCGCGCCTACAACAACCGGCTTTTGGATTATGTGGCCAACGGCGGAACACTGGTTGTGCAGTACAACCGCGGTAACGAACTCGGAAACCTGCAGATCGGACCGTATCCATTGACCATGCCCAATGTGAACCAGAACAATGCCGATCGTGTCACGCATGAAGAAGCTCCGGTCAAAATCCTGAATCCATCGAATTCTCTATTGACGGTTCCGAACAGAATTACCGAAAGCGACTTCGACGGCTGGATCGACGAGCGAGGCACGTACTTCCTAAGAACGTGGGATCCCAGATATATTCCGCTTCTCGAAACGCATGACCCTGGTGAACCGCCCCGAGAAGGCGGTTTGGTAGTAGGCAAGTATGGACAAGGAACCTACATTTACACAGGATTGTCCTTCTTCCGTGAATTGCCGGCTGGAGTCAAGGGTGCGTACCGGATTTTTGCAAATCTGGTGAGTGTCGAGAACTAAACGGACAGACGACAATTGACCATTTTGGACCTGTCCCAGTGATACACTTGGCACATGTTGTACCGTAGTTTTCTGGCTGTCATCGTTTGTCTGTCTGTTTCCGCTACGCTCCCAGCCCAACTCTCCCGCGATGCGAAATTTGAGATCCTCCGGACCGTCATCGCTGACCAGGCAGCGGCCCGTATTGCAATGCCGTTCGGGACCGATGGTGTTGAATTGACGGAATCCGGGGAGATCAATAAAGAGAAGCTGGAAAAGGAGATGAAGAAGAACGGCCAGTCCATCCAAGTAGGAAAGGTGGTTACTGTAACGGACATCGATTTCAATGATGACAAAATTGAAATCGAACTCGACGGCGGTGGGAAGAACAAGAAAAGCTTTACGGATCGAATTCAAATCGGCGTCGGTTCCGGTACTCAGACTGTGCCGGTCGGCAGGGAGGACAAAACAAAAAAGGCCAAAGGCTCGAAGGTTGTTCTCCGGTTTGCAAAAAAGGTTCCGCCGGATTTAAAGCCGGAAGCGCTGAAAGAAATGCTCGCGCCGGTTTTGGATTTCAACAAACATAGTTTCCTGAAGACAGGAATCGACGCGCTCCCGCCTGAGTTTCAAGAAGCGGTCAAAGCCAAGGAAGCACGGATTGGAATGGATCGGAATACCGTGATCATGGCGCTCGGCCGTCCGGATAAAAAGGTCCGCGAGAAAAAAGACGGTGTCGATGTCGAGGACGGGATCTATTTTCAACGCGGATTACGGGCCAAGTTTGTTACTTTCGAGAATAACGTCGTTGTACGGATTGCAGAATACTAGCTCCCGGCCCAACTGTCCCAGGCCCAATTTCGCGTGAGAAATCGTTTTTTCGAGTACCAATTACCGGTCGTTCTCTGGCTGCTGTTGATCTTCTTTCTTTCTACCGACGCATTCTCTACTGTCGAAACATCGAGGTTCATCGTTCCGGCCTTGAGATTTGCCTTTCCGACTCTCTCTTATGAACAGATCCAATCCTTGCACGTCGTAATTCGAAAGTTAGCGCACATGATGGAGTACGCCATTTTGGCCGCATTGGCATACCGGTGTCTCAAGAACGGGCAAATCGATTTGGCCGACAGCAGAGTCAAAACGATTGGGTTTGTTTTGATGGCGGCTCTGATGGACGAATGGCATCAACGATTCACAGCTTTACGAGGTGCATCCATCGTTGACGTCGGTTACGATTGCTTAGGCGGCGTCTGGGCGCTTGGAGTGATCGGCCTCTATGAAACCTGGCGTTTACGTTCACATTCCATTTTGTGAGCAGCGATGTTACTACTGCGCGTTCACCGTGGCCGTGTCTCCGCAGGGAGCGCATGAACCCTATGTGCGCCGTCTTATTCGCGAGATTCAGCTCGCAAAATTAACCGAACAACCCGACACCATTTTCTTCGGCGGCGGAACACCATCGATTATTGATGGCGCGTTGATTCAAGAAATTCTCGAAATATTTCCAAAAGGTGCAGAGGAGATCAGCCTTGAGGCCAATCCAGGAACGCTCGACCGGGCGAAGCTCGAGCGCTATGCCGCTGCGGGTATTAATCGCATCAGTCTCGGAGTTCAATCGTTTGACGATGATGATCTGAAAAACGCAGGCCGCCTCCACGGTTCCGCGGAAATTTTTCGCGATATTGAGTCACTTCGGAGACATCGTTTCAGTAACATCAATATCGATTTGATTGCCGGCCTGCCGCATCAGCAGCTCAGTGTCTGGCGCCAGAATCTGGCTACTCTCGAGCAGATCAAGCCCGAGCACGTTTCGATTTACATGCTTGACGCTGAAGACCGGAGCGTATGGGGAAAATCCGGGCCGGATATTTCCGACGACCTTTCTGCGAAGTTCTATGTGGAAGCGGAGGAACGGCTTTCCAGGGCCGGATACATCCATTATGAAATTTCAAACTGGGCGCTGCCGGGCTTTGAATGCCGCCACAATCTGAAATACTGGACGGGCGCGCCTTACCGGGGATTCGGTATCAGCGCGCACTCATTCTCGAGGCATGGCGGTTTGACTTGCAAAAGATTTTGGAACACAACGTCCCTGAGGGAGTATGCAGAAGTGCTCGATGCGGATCGTCTGCCGATTGCGGGCGAAGAAGAACTCACGCGTGAAATGCGTTTGGACGAAGCGTTTCTGATCGGATTGCGCAGATCGTGCGGCGTCGACATATGGCGTGTTGCCGCTGAACTCGGAATCGAATATCCACGGGAATGGTTCGAGAAGGTCTGCCAGCTGGAGGATGAAGGTTGGATTCAATTTGACGGAAAATTCTTGAGACTCACAACGAACGGGCGGCTGCTCGCTAATGCCGTCACTGAGGAATTGCTATGGCCAACACTATTATCGACCTCCGCAGCGATACCGTAACGAAGCCGTCCGCGGAAATGCGCCGCGCAATGGCGGAGGCTGAGGTCGGTGACGACGTGTTCATCGAGGATCCCACGATCAACAGACTTCAAGACCGCGCTGCCGAAATCTTCGGCGGGGAAGCCGGATTGTTTGTGCCTTCCGGGTCGATGGGGAACTTAACCTGCATTCTGGCGCAGGCGCGGCAGGGCCAGGAGGTCATATGCGAAGAATCCGGGCACGTTTATAACTACGAGATGGCTTCGATGGCGGCGATCGCCGGAGTGCTTCCACGGCTTGTTGCGGGAGAGGACGGAATTTTGACCTGGCAAGGTATATCCAAAGCGATCCGCCCGAAGATTTACTACCGCCCGCAAACAGCGCTCATCGCGTTGGAAAATACCCATAACATGGCAGGCGGCACTGTTTATCCGACAAATGTGGCAGAAGAGATTTGCGATCGCGCGCACGACGCGGGCATACGCGTTCATTTGGACGGGGCACGAATCTTTAACGCCGCGACTTACCTGGGCGAAAACGTTGCGGATATGACGAAAAAATTCGATTCCGTTCAGTTTTGTTTGAGCAAAGGACTGGGCGCGCCGGTCGGCTCCATGATTGTGGGCACCCGGGAATTCATCGAACGATGCCGCAGCATTCGAAAGATGCTGGGCGGCGGTATGCGTCAGGCAGGCGTTCTGGCTGCTGCCGGACTTATCGCGTTGGAAAAAGGGCCCAGGCGGCTTCAGATCGATCACGATAATGCAAAACTGCTCGCGACACGACTTGCCGCAGTTCCCGGCATCACATTGAATCCGGCAAAGGTACAGACCAACATTGTGATCTTTGGTTTGAAGACGTCGGGATGGTCTTCTTCTGATTTTCTGCAAACATTGGCGAAGCGCAACGTTCTCGCTGTTCCCGTGGACAATGAAAGAGTACGTATGGTCACGCACCTCGACGTAGATCGCAACGACGTGGAAAAGGCCGCGGCCGTCGTTCAAGAAGTACTTCACCGATGAAAAAAATTCGAGTCGGCCTGATCTCCGGTGGCCGGTCCGGCGAGCACGAAGTATCGTTGAGGTCCGCTGAATCGATTCTCAAAGCGATCGACCGGAGCAAATACGACGTCATACCTATCACGATTTCGCACGAGGGACGTTGGGAGCCCTTTACGATATCCCCCGATCCCCTTGCGCAGCGACAGATCGATGTCGTGTTTCCGATTCTGCATGGCACGTACGGCGAAGACGGAACCGTTCAGGGTTTGTTCGAACTGGCAAATATTCCTTACGTTGGGGCTGGAGTTTTAGGATCCGCGGCCGGCATGGATAAAGATGTGATGAAACGTCTTTTTCGCGATGCCGGCCTGCCGATTGTGGACTATTGGGTCCTGCCCAAACGAGACGTCGATTCCTTCCTGCGGGCTGACATCCAGAGCCTTTCTTATCCGGTATTTGTCAAGCCTGCCAATCTCGGGTCTTCTGTCGGGATCACGAAAGTACACGCAGCGGAAGAACTGCCGGCAGCGCTCGCAACGGCTGCGGAATACGATCGCAAGATCGTCGTCGAGAAGGGTGTTGATGCCCGCGAGATCGAGCTCAGTGTTCTTGGTAACAACGATCCAATTGCGTCATTACCTGGAGAGATCATTCCCTCCCGCGAGTTCTACGATTACAAAGCGAAATACGTCGACGAAAATTCACGTCTGTTGATTCCCGCGCCGCTCGAGGCAATTCAGACGAATGACGCCCAGCGGTTGGCAATTGCTGCTTTCAAAGTTCTTGAATGTTCAGGCATGGCTCGCGTCGATTTGTTTTTGGAGCGGTCAACCGGCAAGTTCTACGTCAACGAGATCAACACGCTTCCGGGGTTTACGTCGATCAGCATGTATCCGAAATTGTGGGACACGTCAGGGATTCCGTACCCGGAGCTGATCGACCGTCTGATCACGCTTGCAATCGAGCGGCACGCTGAAAAGAATAAACTCCGCACGAAATACTAACTAGTCCCAGCGAAATGTATTTTCTTGAAATCTGAGAACCCGGCACGCGGTATCTCTCGCGAATTGCTCGGAATGCGTAACCACAATCTGTGTCATGCCGTCACGATCCAATTCGCGCATGACATTGAATACTTCGTCGACGAGCCGCGGATCCAACTGTGACGTGGGTTCGTCGTAAAGCATGACTTCCGGTTGCATTGCCAGACTTCGCGCAATGGCGACGCGTTGTTGCTGTCCGCCGGAGAGTTTTGCGGGATAGACATCCACTTTGTCTGCCAATCCGACGCGCTCCAGAATTCTGCGGCCCATTGAAGCTGCTTCGTTGGGCTGCATCTTTTTTACCTGAACCGGCGCGAGCATAACGTTGCCGAGAACCGTCAGATGCGGAAAGAGATTAAAGCTTTGAAAAACCATACCCGTCTTCAAACGCATCTTTTGAACGAGAACCTTCTTCTCCGGGGCAAGGTGATTGGATTCTCCCTCGGCCCATCCAACGCGCAGATCGCCGATCGATATCGAGCCGCTGTCGAAGAGTTCGAGGAAGTTGATGCATCGCAGTAGCGTGGATTTCCCGCAGCCGGATGGGCCCATGATGACCGTCAGTTTGCCGCGGGGAAATTCGAGAGCGAGATCTTTGAAGAGAATGTGGCTGCCGAATGATTTCGTCAGCGTTTCGATCTTGACCACCGCTGGTTTGCGAGCGCGCCCCTCAATAAGATTTTCTGCTGGCTTTCTTTCGCATTGAAGCCGATCGCATACGGGCAAAAAATATTTGCCCGCTTGGCGCGGGAAGATTCGTCGAGGTAGTAGCCGCCGATGCGGAAGTGGTAGTCGTCCACGGTTCCCGACAATGTTCCATCACCATTGTACTGCCACGCGCTCGAACGGCGCTTGTCGTTGGCCACAATAATGACGTAGAGATTTCCATGAATCATGTCGACCAGATCTTGCGAACTCAAATTGCCGACGCCTTTCAAGTCGCCCCAGCCTGTATGGGAATGGAAATCGCCGATCAAGGACAGATGCGGCAGGTTTGCTAAAAACTTTTCTATTCTCCGTGATGCCCGGCCGTTTTTTTCCACGCTCGTGTGGCGGCGATTCGCTGTCTGATAAGAGAGGGCATGCTCGACAATGTAAATGTTGCCGGTGTCGCGATATCCAAGCAGGAGCCCGAAACATTCCTTCTTGTAGACTTCTACCGCAGATATGAGTAAGGCCCAGAACGCGTTTGATGAAATATAAACTTCCATGTCTGGCGCGAGATTTTAGCAAAAAATAAGGGCCGCATCACTGCGGCCCTCGTAATCTCGGTCTTCGCGCCTAATTTGTATACGTTTGTCTTACTTTTTCTTCGTGGCTTTCTTCTTCTTTGCTGGAGCTTTCTTCACTTTTTCCCTCCTATTTTTCTTTTTGCCTCACAACATCTTGAGGCTTTTGTTGTCTAATGCCGTTAGTATTGTGGTGAAAGTTTTCCCTGTCAAGCACAAATTAATGTTGACGTGAGAGTTAGCTGTTGTGGTTGCATGAGGGAACTGCCGGAAGTAATTTTACGGATATTGATAATAGCCTTTGCGGTGGAGAGTCTTCAGATTGTTTCCCGCGATTTTCACCTGAATATCGCGGAAAACCGGTCCCGGCCCGAGAACTTCGTTGTTGGAAACGTAACCGAGCACGTATTGGTTGCGGGCTTCCTCGGTGGCTGAGGCGTAGGATCTCTCGATGCTCTGGATCGAATTCACGAAGTAAGTATCTCCGCCGGTGGTTTTCGCATAATCATCCAGCACGGAAGTCTTGTTGTAGGGGAACGGCTGATCGAGTCCCACAGCGTAGACTTGCAC
>Ga0134071_10000993_pt1 | contig 9960 bp, 10 predicted proteins | sample 15_taG_27_FD_94466 | JGI IMG/M metagenome (GOLD analysis project Ga0134071, IMG submission 94466) | Grasslands soil microbial communities from the Angelo Coastal Reserve, California, USA - 15_D_Rain_40cm_5_09082015 | ecosystem: Environmental > Terrestrial > Soil > Grasslands ...
CAGTTCCACCAGGCCGAGCTCCTCGAGCGGCCAGACGCAGGTCGGGGCATTCGGGAAGCGCTCGCGCTGGACGTCGGGCTGGTGGCACACGTCCCAGTCCTTGGCGCTCATCCAGTAGCGCGCGTTGGGAAAGGTGGGTACGTATTTCTGGCCCTGGGCCAGCAGGTTCCAGCCGACATGGTCGCGGTGCAGGTGCGTCATCACCACCATGTCCACCTCGTCGGGCCGGACGCCGTTGGCCTGGAAGTCATGCATGAGCCGGCCCCACGGGACGTCGGGCGCGTCGGCCGGCTTGGGGCCGAGGCCCGTGTCGACGAGGACCGTCCGCCCGTCCGACCGGATCAGATAGGAGCCGAGGTTGAAGCGGACCTTGTGCTCGTGCGTGAGGTGCGACTCGTACGGCTGCCAGTCGTTCTCGGGAATCGTCGGGAAGAAGTTGCAGAGGTCGAACTCGAGCGAGCCGTCGGAGAGGGCCATGATCTCGACGTCGCCGACGCGGATGACGTGGTCGGGCATGGTGGCCCGGAAGCGTACCACACGCTGCTACACTACCGGCGGACCCGCCGGTCCCCCACTGGAGGAGAGCTCATGTCGAAGCTGACCGCGCTCGTGATCGCCACGCTACTGAGCGGCGTCGCCGCCCCGTCCGCGCTGGCGCAGACCACCACCCTCACGATGTCGTCGTGGGTGTCGCCCACCCACCACGTCACCGCCGTGGTGCTGCAGGGCTGGGCCAACGAGGCCGAGAAGGTCACCAACGGTCGGGTGAAGTTCACGATGCTGCCCAAGCACCCCTCGGCACCGCCCGGCACCTTCGACGCCGTGCGCGACGGCCTCGTCGATCTCTCCTACGTCACGGCTTCCTACACGCCCGCGCGGCACGTCCTGCCGATGCTCGCGGAGCTGCCCGGAGCGGGCGAGACCTCGCTCATCAACTCGGTCGCCTACTCGCGCATCTACTGGAAGCACTTCCACAAGGTCGGTGAGTACAAGGGCGTGAAGCTGCTCGGCGTGTTCACCCACGGCCCCGGCCAGATGTTCACGAAGAAGCCCGTACGGTCCATCGCCGACGTGCAGGGGCTGAAGATCCGCACGGGCGGCGGCGTGGCCGAGCAGGTGGCCAAGGCCCTCGGCGCCTCCGCCTTCGTGAAGCCCGCGCCCGAGTCCTACGAGCTGCTGTCGAGCGGCGTGGCCGACGGCGTGTTCTTCCCGATGGAATCGATCATCTCGTTCAAGCTCGACACCGTCCTCGAGCAGGCGACGCTGTTCCCGGGCGGCATGTACTCCTCGTCGTTCGGCTTCTTCATGAACGAGGACAAGTGGAACAAGCTGCCCAGGCAGGACCAGGACGCCCTCGAGAAGATCTCCGGAGAATGGATCGCCCGCCACGCCGGCAACTCCTGGGACGTGGCCGACCAGAAGGGCCTCGACGCGCTCAAGAAGTCCGGCGTGAAGATCGTCAACGCCGACCCGGAGTTCGTCGCCGAGGTCCGGAAGCGCTCGGCGCCGATCGTCGAGGAGTGGATCGCCAAGGCCAAGGCCAAGGGCGTGGACGCCGCCAGGATCCTCGCGGAGTTTCGCGAAGAGCTGAAGAAGGTCGCCGCGGGCAGGTGACGGTTCCGGTCGGCCTCAACGTCTGGTCGCGCCTCGTCGAGGCGACGTTTCCCTACTTCGACCGGACGGTGGGACCGTTCGACTCGCTCTGGCTGCCCGACCACGTCCAGTACGACGGTCACAAGGTGGCCGAAGGCTGGACGCTGCTCACGTGGGCGCTCGCCCGCTATCCCGACAAGACGTGCGGCCACGAGGTGCTCTGCAACAGCTTCCGCAATCCCGCGCACACGGCGAAGATGGTCGCGACGGCGCAGGCGCTCTCGGGGGGCCGCGCGATCCTCGGCATCGGCGCGGGCTGGAACCGCGAGGAGTACCTCGCGTACGGCTGGCCGTTTCCGCCGACACCGGTGCGCATCGCGCAGCTCGGCGAGGCCATCGAGCTGATCCGACGCATGTGGACGGACTCGCCCGCGTCGTACGCCGGCGAGCATTACCGGATCGCGAACGCCCACTGTGAGCCGCGACCCGATCCGATTCCGCCGATCATGATCGGCGGACACGGCGAGAAGCATTTGCTGCGCGCCGTCGCCAGGCACGCGGACTGGTGGAACTACGGCTTTCGCGAGCACGACCTCTACGCGCACAAGCAAGAAGTCTTGAAAACGCACTGCAAGGAGGTCGGACGCGACTACGACACGATCGTGCAGGTCGTGCGCGTCGGCATCCTCATCGCGGACACCGAGCGCGAGGTCGAGCGGCTCAAGACGGCACCGGGTATCAGGCCGATGAGCGACATCCAGCTCGCCGGCACGCCCGCGCAGGTCACGGAGACGCTGCAGCGCATCGTCCGCCAGGGCGCGCGGCGTCTCACCGTGAACTTCGCCGACGCGCCGCGGCCCGACGGGACCCTGCTCTTCGCGCACGCCGTCCTGCCGTGGCTCTAGCCGCGCCGCCGGCGGCCGCCGCGCCGGCGGCCAGGCCGCGCGCCGACGCGCTGCTCGGGATCGCCGCCTCCGCGATTCTGCTCGCCATGATGCTGCTGACCGTGGTCGACGTCGTGGCGCGCTACGTCTTCAGCCGGCCGGTGCGCGGCGCCTTCGAGGTCACGGAGCTGATGCTGGTCGTGCTGATCTTCGCCGGGCTGCCGCTCGTCTCCTTCTCCGAGGAGCACGCGGTCATGGACTTCATCGACCGCGTGACCGGCGCTCGGGCGCGGCGGTGGCTGCGGCGCGCCGTCGAGGCCGCGAGCGCGGCCTTCATGTTCCTGATGGCGTGGCTCACGTGGCTCAAGGCCGACCGGATCTGGGCCTATCGCGACGCCACCGACGTCCTGCGCGTGCTCTACGGCCCCTTCGTCTACTTCATGGCCGTCACGCTGGCGCTGGCCGGCGTCATTCATGTCGCGAAGGTCGTGGCGCGCCGGTGATCGAGGGGCTCGTCGGCCTCACGCTCATGATGCTGCTCTGCTGCCTGCGGGTGCCGATCTCGTTCGCGATGGCCATCGTCGGCATCGCGGGCTACGCGTACATGCGCGACTGGAACTGGACGGTCGCCTTCGCGATGACGCAGACGAAGCTCTACGAGACGGGGCGCAACTACACGCTGTCGGTGGTGCCGCTGTTCATCCTGATGGGCAACTTCGTCACCCGCGCCGGGATGTCGGAAGAGCTCTTTCGCGCCGCGTACGCGTTCATCGGCCACCTGCGCGGCGGCCTCGCCATGGCCACCGTCTGGGCGTCGGCGGGCTTCGGCGGCATCTGCGGCTCGTCCATCGCCACCGCCGCCACCTTCGCGAAGGTGGCGTACCCGTCGATGAAGCGGTTCGGCTACTCGGACCGGCTCGCCGCGGGCGTGGTGGCGGGCGGCGGCACGCTCGGCATCATGATCCCGCCGTCGACGATCATGGTCATCTACGGGATCTTCACCGAGACGAACATCGGCAAGCTGTTCGCCGCCGGCGTCATCCCGGGCATCGTGGGCGCGATCCTCCTCTGCGGCGCCGTGCAGTATATGACGTGGCGCGACCCCGCCTCCGGGCCGCGCGGCGAGCGCTCGACCTGGGGCGAGCGCCTGCGCGCGCTCGGGGACGTGTGGGCCGTCGGGGCGCTGTTCTTTTTCGTGATGGGCGGCATCTACGGCGGGCTGTTCACGGCCACCGAGGGCGCGGCCATGGGGGCGTTCGGCGCGATGATCTTCGCGCTCTGGCGCCGCGCGCTGACCTGGCGCACGCTCTACGCCGCGCTGCTGGAGAGCGCGCGCACGACGTCCATGCTGTTCATGATCCTCATCGGCGCGCTCATCTTCGCCGAGTTCGTCAACATCACGACGATGCCGGCCGACCTCAAGGGTTGGGTCACTCACTTCAACGTGCGCCCGACCGTCGTGGTGGCCGCGATCTGCGCGGTCTACGTGGTGCTCGGAACGGCCATGGAAGAGCTGTCGATGATCCTGCTCACGATTCCGGTCTTCTTCCCGGTCGTGGTGCACCTGGGCTTCGACCCGATCTGGTTCGGCATCATCATCGTGTGCGTGGTCGAGATCGGCCTCATCAGCCCCCCGGTGGGCATGAACATGTTCGTGCTCCGCACGCTGATCCCCGAGCTCAGCACCGCCACCATCTTCAGCGGCGTGCTGCCGTTCATGTGGGCCGACGTCGTGCGCCTGGCCATCCTGGTCGCCTTTCCGTGGCTTGCGCTCTGGCTGCCAAGCATGATGCGATGAGGGGGTGACGGTCACCCCGCGCCGCGACACCTATGATGTCGCCCCGCCCGACCGGGTTACCGACTGGCTGATCGCCCTGGTGGTGGCGCAGCTCGTCGTGGTCGCGTTCTCTCCCGCGCTGCGCGCGGGGTTCGTGCTGTGGGACGACGACACGTACTTCCTCAACAACCCGTACTACCGGGGCCTCGGCCCCGTCCAGCTGCGGTGGATGTTCACGGTGATGTCCGGCCATTACATGCCCCTGACCTGGCTGACGCACGGGCTCGACTACGTGCTGTGGGGCATGAAGCCGGCCGGCTATCACGCCGTGAACGTGGTCCTGCACGCCGGTGCGGCGGCGGCCGCGTACTTCGTGGCGCTGCGCGTGCTCGGCGCGGCGGTGGGGTCGGCCCCGCGCGTGGCGCTGAGCCTGGCGGCCGCCGCGGCGGCGCTGCTCTTCGCCGTGCACCCGCTGCGCGTGGAGTCGGTGGCGTGGATCACCGAGCGCCGCGATGTGCTCTGCGGCGTCTTCTTCCTGCTGGCGGTGCTCTGTTATCTGCGCGCCGTCGAGACCGGCGCGCGGCGGCCCATCGGCTGGTACGGGTCGGCGGTCGTCCTCGCCGCGCTCGCGCTCTTGTCGAAGGCGATGGCCGTGACGCTGCCGGTGCTGCTCCTGGTGCTCGACGTCTATCCGCTCCGGCGTCTCGGCCCCGGCCGCTGGCTGCGCCGCGACGTCTGGATCGAGAAGGTCCCGTTCGTGGTGCTGAGCGCGGCGGCCGCGGTGCTGGCGATCGTGGCCCAGCGCTCCGTGGGCACGCTCAGCGACCTGGGCGCCGTCGGCATCGCTCAGCGGCTCGGGCTGACGGCCTATGGGCTCGTCTTCTACGCGTGCAAGACGCTGCTGCCGACGGGGCTCGCGCCGCTCTACGAGGCGCCCTCCGACTACGCCACGCTGACGCCGTGGTTCGCCGCCAGCGCCGTCGTCGTCGGCGCGGCCACGGTCGCGCTCGTCGTCGCCCGACGCCGCTGGCCCGGCGTGACGGCGGCCGGGGCGGCCTTCGTCGTGCTGCTGCTGCCGGTGCTCGGCCTGCTGCACTTCGGCCTGCACATCGTCGCCGATCGCAACACCTACTTCGCCGGGCTCGCCCCCGCGATGCTCGCGGGCGGCGTGGTGCTGCATCGGCTGCGCGCGGCGCCGTCGCCGCTCGCCGCGCGGGCGACGGGCGCCGCGGCGCTCGCGGTCGTCGTCCTCCTCGGCGTGCTCACGTGGCGGCAGAGCGCGGTCTGGCGCGACTCGCGAACGCTGTGGGCGCACGCGGTGGCGGTGAGCCCGTCGTCGGTCGCCCACGCCAAGCTGGGCGTGCTGCTCGAGGAGGAGGGCCGGACCGAGGAGGCGATCGTGCACTTCCGACAGGCGGTGCGGCTGCGGCCCGACAACGCCTACGCCGAGAACAACTGGGGCGTCGCCCTCGGCAACGTCTGGCGCTTCGACGAGGCCGTCGCGCACTTCGAGGCGGCGCTGCGGGCGCACCCGACCTATGCCGAGGCGCACCGGAATCTGCAGCTCACCCGCGAGCGCATGACGAACCCGCTCGGCTATCTCAACGCGCAGCGCGTGAGACGGGAGAGCCTCGCGCGCGGAAGCCCTCGCTGATCCGACGCGCGCCGAGCCTCAGATGCTCGCCAGCTCGTGCGCCCGGCGTTCGAGGCGCCGATCGATCTGCGCGGTGGCGTCGAAGGCGCCTTCGAGCAGGCCCCAGCTCGCCATCCACTCCCAGGCCCAGCGCGCCTCGCTCTCCGGGATGGGACCGGGCTCCTTCAGCTGGATACGCCCCAGGTTGAAGTCGTCGGGCCCGAGCGACGTCACCTCGGAGTGGCCGGCCCAGTCGCGGATGAAGTACGAGACATACCGCCGCTTGTCGGCGTTGATCCGCCGGACCGCTCGCGTCAGCGCCCGCAGCAGCGCGGCGTACGCCTCGGCGCTGACCCCCGGGACCGCGATCCAGGTGCCGTGAAAGAAGGTGGTCGACACGAGGCGACATCCGGCCTTCTCGGCCACGGTGATCCAGGGCTCCTGAAGGACGGTGGCCTCGAAATCGCCACGCATCAGTCCCGCGAATCTCTCGGCGGGACTCGTCGGCGCCGCGCAGGTGGTGATCGCCGCGCGCGGCATCGCGCCCTCCAGCATCTGCAGCCCGGCGTAGGCGGTGCCGTTGCCGTAATCGAGGGCGACCGGCCTCCCGGCGAGCTCTTGCGGTGTGTAGACGGTGGAGGTCGGCGCGACGACCAGGGCGCCGCAGACGATCATCGCCCGCCTTCCGACCTGCAGCGCCCCGACCGGACTTTCCGCCACCCGGCGGTTATTGCCGCACTCTCAGGCCTGGAACATCTCCGCTTCGCCGCGAGCCATGAGCTTGCCCTGGTTCGTGGCGGGCGTTCGGGGCGTGCCTTCGGCGGCGGAACGGATCTCGTCCGGGGGCAGCGCCGCGATGCGGAGATCGAGACCCTCCGCGGCAAACAGACCCTCGTCCCGCGCGACGAGAACGTCCAGACCCATGAACGCCATCACGCGCTCGATGGTCAGCGTCATCGCCATGGCCGCCGCCCTCTACTCGGGTCGAAAGTTCGGCGTGCCGACCCAGCCCGTCTCGGAGACGTCGACGGTGACGCCGTCGGGGCCGGTGTACTTCACCTCGACGTTGCCGTAGCGCTTTGCGCCGCCGGCGTGGCCGCCCACGCCGAGCGCCTCGTTGATGTCGTCGCGGCGCGGCGCGTTCGCGGCGGCGAGCCGCTCGGTGGTGTCGTCGAGATCGTCGACCTGGAAGCCGAAGTGATGGATGCCGGACCAGTCCTTGCCCCGCTCGACGCCGGCCACCTTGTCGTTCTTGAACTTGAGGATGGCGAGGTTGATCTCGCCGTCGGTCAGGTAGTAGCCGCTGGTGTTCGGATTGTCGATGCGGCCGACCTGCTTCAACCCGAACACGTCGACGTAGAACTTCGCGGTCGCGTCGGGATCCTGCGTGGACAGCGCGATGTGCCTGATCTTCGCCATGGGGGCCTCCTCGGGCTTGGCGCCTAGCATACCGCCGTCGGGCCGATCGTGTAGAGTGTCCCGACCGGGGGGTGGACTTTGCGGCTGGCGCTACGCGCAGTGCTCGCGATCGTCCTTCTCGCCGCGGCGCCGGCCGCCGCGCAGTCGTGTCGCGCGCCGCGGGCGCTCGTCGACACGGCCGTCGGCATGAAGTACTGCGCCGACCCCGCCTTCGAGACCGTCGTCGCCGCGCAGATGCAGCGGATCCGCGGCGACATCCGGGCGGCGCGCCAGGCCGGCCGCCTCGTGATCTACGCGAGCACGCCGATCAGTCCGCGCGGCGGGGGCGTCGAGAAGGTCAACGTCGAGATCGCGGCCTCGGTGAAGGCGCGGCTCGCGAAGGCCTACGGCGGCGGCGGGTGGGTGCTCGATCCGGGCGTGTATCAGCTGCCGAGCGTCGACGGCCGGGCGCCCGGCGGCGGCGACTACATGGTCATGTGGACGCGCGTGCTGGCCGGCGACGACGGCGCCGGGCGCGACGTCGACATGGCGCACTTCACCGGCCCGACCGACATGCGCGCCTACTTCGGCTGCGCCGGCGACGATGTCACCGGCTGCCTCGGACGGTGGCTGGCCGGCCGCGCGGCCGGCGACGCCGACCTGCGTCGCGTCGCCGACGACGCGGAGGCGCGCCGCGCGTTCCTCCGCTACTATGCCTTGCGCGCCTCCGCCGCCTACTCGGCCGGCGCCCACGACGAATGGAACATCGTCGTGCGAATCAACCGAAAGCGAACGCTCGGCGATCAGATCGCCATCTTCTTCGACGGCCGGGCCGTGGCGCCGGGCGCGATGGAGACCGAGATCGCGCCGGGCTACGAGGTGCGCTGATGGCCGACATCCAGTTCAACCCGATGGATCCGGCGTTCGTGGCGGATCCCTACCCGACGTACCACCGCCTGCGCGCCGAGGATCCCGTCCATCACAGTCCGCTCGGCTTCTGGGTGCTGACGCGGTACGACGACGTGGTGGCGGCGCTGCGCGACCCGCGCCTGGCCAAGGAAGCGATCGCGTCCTTCGTGGCCGCGCGCTTCGGCGCCCCCGTGCCCGCGATGGGCCTGTCGATGCTCGACCGCGATCCGCCGGATCACACGCGGCTGCGCGGGCTCGTCAGCAAGGCGTTCACGCCGCGCGTGGTCGAGGGACTGCGGCCACGGATCCAGCAGATCGTCGACGGCTTGCTCGACGGTGTGGCCGCGCGCGGCTCGATGGACCTCATCGAGGAGTTCGCGTACCCGATTCCGGTCGTGGTGATCTGCGAGATGCTCGGCGTGCCCGTCGAGGACCACGAGCGCTTCAAGGGGTGGAGCCTCGACATCGCGCGCGGCCTCGACCTGATCTGGCTCGGACCGGATTCCGAGGTCGGGCGCCGCAGCGTCACCGCCCGGCAGGCGCTGGCCGACTACTTCCGCGGCCTCATCGCGCAGCGCCGCGCGGCGCCGCGCAACGATCTGCTCTCCGGCTTGATCGCGGCCGAGGAAGCGGGGGACAAGCTCAACGAGATCGAGCTGCTCGCCACCTGCATCCTGCTGCTGATCGCCGGCCACGAGACGACCGTCAATCTCATCGGCAACGGCACGCTCGCGCTCCTGCAGCACCGCGATCAGCTGCAGGGCCTGCAGCGCGATCCGGGCCTCGTCGCCTCCGCGGTGGAGGAGCTGCTGCGCTTCGACGGGCCCGTGCAGCGGACCGCGCGCATTCCCAGCGAGGACGTCACCTTCGGCGGCCGCACGATCGCGAAGGGCGAGATGGTGATGCCGTTCATCGGCGCCGCCGACCGCGATCCCGCGCAGTTCCCCGAGCCGGACCGGCTCGACATCGGCCGCGCCGACAATCGCCACATCGCCTTCGGCTGGGGCATCCACTTCTGCCTCGGCGCGCCCCTGGCGCGCATCGAGGGTCAGATCGCCATCAACACGCTCGTGCGCCGCCTGCCGAAGCTGGAGCTGGCCACCGCCCAGCCGGAATACCGCCAGAGCCTCACGCTGCGCGGCTTGAAGGCGCTGCCGGTGACGTTCTGAGGGGGCCGGGTTGCCGCTGACGCTCGGCGGGGACGAGCCTCATCGTGGGAGGCGAAGAGCGGATGTCACCACATCGCGTTGAGGCGCGGCGTGTGTGACCTCACGCTGCAGGACGAGCAGACGCCTCAAACGCTTTTGCAGTGGGAGCTCGTACTCGTAACAGATGAGCAACGCCACGGTCTGGACGACCACGAACATCGCGATCGCGACGGCCCCAAAGGCGGACCACGAGCGCACTTCCCACCGCAAGTGAAGGCAGACGCCTCGTACTGCGCGTAGAAGCGGGACATGAACCAGGTAGAGGGAGAAGCTGGCCACGCCCAGCCGGTTGAGCCAGGGCCGACTCAGGTGAGCCACGAAAAACCCGCGACCGTCGGCCAGACCGAGGATGAGGAGAACCGCGCCGGGCACGTAGAGCAGCCCTCCCCACAATGGCCAGGCCGCGTACGGCCTGTACACGATCCCAGCCATCACCAGCCCAATACCCACGGCCTGCGCGAGGCCGGAGACTCCCGCGAGTATGTTCCCCGACGACGTCAGAAAGAGGCGGGCCGCGTAGACACCGACGAGAAATTCCGTAAACCTCGACGGAGCGAA
>Ga0134071_10000994_pt1 | contig 9958 bp, 7 predicted proteins | sample 15_taG_27_FD_94466 | JGI IMG/M metagenome (GOLD analysis project Ga0134071, IMG submission 94466) | Grasslands soil microbial communities from the Angelo Coastal Reserve, California, USA - 15_D_Rain_40cm_5_09082015 | ecosystem: Environmental > Terrestrial > Soil > Grasslands ...
GCCCTACGGAGTAGTCGGATTGGGGGCGATTTTCACATGGTCCAAGGAGAGCGCACCGGCTGTGACTCTTGGAGATATCGGAAGCAAGTTCGCCATCAACTATGGCGGCGGTGTGAAGGTATTTCCCGCGGGCCCAATTGGCATTCGCTTCGATATCCGCGGCTATACGCTCCCAAGCGTGAAGTTTACTCTTCCGCCGACTTCTTCTTTGCCCGCAGGGCTCGGATTTCAGACTCAGAGCCAGTCTGTCAACTTTATCGAGTACGGTCTCGGTGTGGTGTTCAAGTTCTGAGGGAGGAGGGGGTGGCTTCTCTGGATGAGCCGAAGCATTCCACCTACGCGGGACTTTTCTTAACCACACTTTCGCTTCTGCAATTCGAGCTGTTTCTCACACGCATCTTCAGCGTCACCATGTGGTACCACTTTGCTTTCATGGCGATATCGCTGGCGATGTTTGGCTTGGCTGCCGGAGCGATTTTCGTCGAGCTGACGAAAAAGCGTGACCCGAACGCGACGCTGGCCAATCTTGGTCTGCTTTTCGCCTTAACGAGCGCCATTTGCTTTGCAGCGCAACTGCATGTCCCCGCCGATCCTGAAAAGGAGATCGCCTGGACGGCTTTGGCCTTCACTTTAGTGGCGATTCCATTCGTCTTTGGCGGGATGGCCGTGTGCATTGCCCTCACCCGATTTCCCCGGCAGACCGGCGCGCTCTATGCCGCAGATCTAGCAGGGTCCGCGGCGGGTTGCGTCCTGACGATTCCGATCTTGAACCACATCCACGCGCCGACGGCCGTGATTTTGAATGCCGGTATGGCGGCACTGGGGGCGTTTGCCTGGTCGCCGCGTGGAAGAATGCGATGGATAGCTGGAAGCTGTTGCGTCTTATTCTTCTCGGCGGCTGCAATCAATCAATCCGCGAAGCTCGTCGATATTCAATGGGTCAAAGGTGGCCGGAATTCGCATGCGGGGCTGTATGAAAAGTGGAATGCGTTTTCTCGCATTCATGTGCGAGAAGTCGGAGGCCAGCCTTTCGGGTGGGGTCTAAGCCGTGCATATCGCTCCAATCGAGAGGTCGGCCAGCTTTATTTGGACATCGACTCCGGCGCCGCAACCGTGATCACGAAATTCGACGGAAATCTCAACTCCGTCGAGCATCTCAAATACGATGTGACGGCGCTTGCCCACCATCTGCGAAACCCAACGTCTGTACTTGTGATCGGAATAGGGGGCGGCAGAGACATTCTGACTGCTTTAGCCTTCGGCCAGCATCATGTGACCGGTGTTGAGATTAATCCCGACATCCTGCGGCTTTTGACACGCCAGTTTGGAGAATATTCGGGCAGCTTGCAAAAGAATCCCGCTGTCACCTTGGTGCATGATGAGGCAAGGAGTTACGTCGCCCGGTCCCGGGAAAGCTACGGCATTATTCAGGCGTCACTCATCGATACATGGGCGGCGACGTCCGCAGGCGCATATGTTTTGACGGAAAATGGTCTATATACAAAGGAAGCCTGGGTGACGTTTCTGAATCACCTCACACCGGACGGTATTCTTACGATGTCCCGCTGGTATTTTGAAACCCAACCGGCGGAGATATTGCGGCTGGCAGCCTTGGCGACAGCGTCGCTCATGGACATGGGTGTCGCCGATCCGCGGCAGCACATCGTGATCGTTCGCAACCAGGGCGTTGCCACGATTATGGTGGCAAAACGCCCATTTTCGGGCTCCGACATCGATACCGTAATGAAAATCTCCAAGGAAATGGAGTTCCAGCCGGTTCTCACACCCCGAGCCGCTGAACGGCCGGAGTTCGAAGCTATTTCGACGCCCGGTCAATACGAACAGTTAACTCGTACATACCCGCTTAACATCGCAGCACCAACTGATGATTCGCCGTTCTTCTTTCATATGCTTCGTACGGGAGATTTGCTGAAGCCCTCAACCTTTCAAGGGATGAATCAACTCAATGTGAAAGCAGTGAATATTCTGGCCAGGTCTCTGGTTATCGTAACCGGGTTGAGTGCTATAGCGATCATAGGTCCGCTGCTGTTTCGCAGGAAGGTACGTGAGGCGGGTTCGGTGCGCCTGATGATTTACTTTGCCGCCATTGGCATGGCGTTCATGATGGTAGAGATCGGACAGCTCGAGCGGTTGATCGTTTTCCTCGGACATCCCATATACGGGCTGACGGTTGTGCTCTTCTCGATATTGCTGGCATCCAGTTGTGGGAGCTTTTATTCGTACCGTTTGAGCAGGTGGATCTGGTTGCTGCCGGTTCTGCTTGTCGCGTTCATTTTGTCCAGTCCGTTTGTCACGCGCCAGCTCGCGGCAGCATCAACGCCGATTCGGATTGCGGCTTCGGCACTGTTGCTTGTTCCTTCCGGCTTCTTCATGGGAATGGCGTTTCCGTTGGGAATGAAAAAGGCTTTGGCGGTGAATGAAGGTGCTCCGACAGCATGGTATTGGGGGATAAACGGAGCGTTTTCGGTCATTTCTTCCGTGCTTGCAGTCGCGGTAGCTGTCTTCTGGGGCGTCGCGGTGACGCTGCTGGTCGGATTGGGCGCATACGTGATCGCGCTGGTGGCGCTTGGAGATTTAAATTTGGAAACCACATGAAACTTAGAAAGCTTCCGTTATTCGTCGCGTCGGCCGTTCTCGCGCTGCTGACCCTTTCCGCAGTTTCCGCGAACCGTCTCAAGGATCATGTGACCTGGCTTGCCGATCCTGCACGCGCAGGCCGCCAGGCATCCACGCCGGGAGCGGCAGCCGCCGGCGAGTACATTGCGCAGCAGTTCAAACAAATCGGCTGTGAGGTCCAAATGCAGGATTTCGGCCGCATGCGCCGCAACGTGATCTGCCGCATCGGCACGGCGCCGCGCTACCTTCTGTTCGGAGCTCATTATGACGGCCAGGGACCAGGGATGCCGTCCGCCAGCGACAATGCCGCCGGTGTTGCAGTGACGCTGGAGCTCATGACCGAATTGAAAGCCAAAGAATTGCCGGTGTCGCTCGTTGCGGTTGCTTTCGATGATGAAGAGCAGGGATTGAATGGGTCGCGTTATTATTCGGATCATCCTCTTTATCCGCTCGATAATGCGCAGGCCGCAATCATCTTCGACACCATGGGGCGGCCGTTCATGGATCTTTCAACGTGGACGATGTTTGTTCTAGGCTCGGAATACTCGAAGGAACTCGCGGGTGTGATTCAAAAACGATCGCAGCCCGGCATGCTGATTGCCGGTACGGACCTCATCGGTCCTCGGAGCGATTTCGCGCCATTTGCCGTTAAGCATGTACCGTACCTCTTCTTCACTCACGCCACTCACAAGGATTACCACGGCCCGGGTGACACGGCTGACCGCGTGAACTATGCTAGGCTCGCGGAGGACGCGAGCTTGATTTCCCTCGTAGCCGAAGATATAGCTCGTCTGCCGGCACAGCCCAGGTATCTCACCGAGCCGGTGTACCCGCCGGGCGAAGCCACCACGCTTGAAAGCGAGCTTCAACTTGTGGAGAAGGAGCGCAGCGACATACCCCAAACATACCGGCTGATGTTTGATGACTTCAGGGCGCGTCTGAAATCCGATAGCAGCCGCGAGGTCCGGCGTATTGCCACAAGTGTGCTGCTGGCGCTGGCAACGCCGCGTTTCTCTCCCTTCATGCTGAGCTTTTTTATCGGCCCTTATTACGAACGCGAGAATCGTCGCGACCTCGCCGTCGCTGCTTACGAAGAAGCGTTGAAGTGGGCCTCCGATGCCGCGGAACGCAGCGACCTGGAGGAGAAAATTCAGGCATTGAGGTAATTGGGGGGGCGCACACCTGAACTCCCGAATTAATTCGGGAGTTCAGGTGTGCGCCCCCCCCCAATTACCTTCCGAACCGGTAGCCCTGGCCGTGGACGGTCACGATGTACTTGGGGTTTTTCGGATCGTCTTCGATTTTTTGTCTCAGCCACGCGATATGAACATCGACAGTACGCGTCAATGGAATCGATTTGTAACCCCATACTTCCTGCAGCAGTTCATCGCGCGACAATATGGTTCCCTTTCGTTCGATCAGATACCGCAGCAAGCGCGCTTCGCGTTCCCCTAGTGCAGTCGATTTTCCGTTCTTGGTAAGTTCGGATTTTGTGAAGTCGACGTGGATGCCATCGAAATCGTACGACCTCAGTTGGGCGCGCCCCCTGGACGCGCGGCGCAACAACGCTTCGATGCGGGCCTCGAGTTCGGGGGTTTCGAATGGCTTCGTCAGGTAATCGTCGCTGCCCGCCTTAAAACCCTGTACCTTATTATTAAGTTCACTGCGCGCCGTGAGCATGAGAACCGGTGTATTGATTCCGTTTTCTCGAAGACGCCGGCAGACCTCGAACCCGTCCCGGGATGGAAGCATGACGTCGAGGATGATGAGATCGAACGGGTTCTTTGTTGCAAGTTCCTGGCCTTTGACCCCGTCATCGGAGCTCTCCACAACATAACCATCGCTCCTGAGCAGATCCGTCAGGGTGCGGCGGAGGTTCGGTTCGTCCTCGACGAGAAGTATTCGAGCGTGACTCATTGAGCTAAGGGGATATGCAGAGTAAAGCGAGAGCCCCCCTCAGGCACCGGGTGGTACGTCACGCGTCCGTTTTGCGCTTGCATGATGCGTTTGACGAGATGCAACCCCAATCCGTTTCCCGGAATGTTGGATTCAACCTTCACGCCGCGGTAGAACGCGTCAAACAAGTGGCGCTCATCGAGGGGGTCGATCCCGGGACCGTGATCGGTAACGCTGAGCCGAACTTGTTTGGAAGTCTTGTCGACCTCCGTGGCAATTTCGATTTGTGCTTTCCCGCTCGTCTTGCCGTACTTCAGGGCATTGCTGAGAAGGTTTTGCACGCATTGCACCAGAGCAGACGCGTCTGCAAGAACGGGCGGCAGTTCCGGTTCGATACGCGTTGTCAGGTCACATTGGTCGATGTCGGTAGCGGGAGTCAGGTTGGCGATTGCACGATCTATGACTTCATTCACATCGACGGCCGCGACATTATATTTTTTTCGGCCGGATTGAGTCTCCGAATACAACAGAACCTGATCCACCATGTCGGAAAGCCGCCGGGCTTCGTCCTGGACTATAGTGGCGTATTGCTCAACGCCTTCCTTATCCTGCACGATGCCCCGGCGCAGGTTGTAAGCGGCCGATCGAATTACCGCCAAAGGAGTACGAAGTTCATGCGAGACACCGGCCGCAAACTCCATCTGTAGCCGGCCCAGCGTCCGCGCCCGCTGGCTGGAGATCACCAGAGTTATCAGTCCGGCACCAAGTACGAGCAGGACTCCGAAGCTGATCGCCAGATTCCGTTTCCGCAACTGTTCGACAGCGCGTTCGAGGGAGCCGGCGCGGTGCTTCACCAGGAGTTCCCAGGGCTGCGACAGGACCGTAGTCTGAAACGCGCCCCGCAGGAAGGGACCCGGGCCGCGACCTCGACCACCGCCGCGCCGCGCGCCCCCAGGTGGTGGCGGCGCAGCTCCGATGAGGAAGACCGACGCATCGGGAGTAGCCATGTCGTTTGCTGTCCACTCGCCTTCGGACGAATACAAAATCTGTGGGTGGTCCGCGCCTGCCGCAATCGCCACGCGGTAACCCGTCTCGTTCCGTGATGAGAAATACCTTTCCATCAGTGAGGGAACAATTTCTTTCAGAACGATATCGCGATCTAATTCAAGAATCACTGCGCCTTCCGTGCGGACCGCCGTTCCAGGTCCGCCGCCGGAGCCGCGTGGCCGAAATTCGTCTGGACGCCGTGGACGAAAATTTTCAGGGCCACGGCGGCCGAATTCTTCCTCTCGCGGTCTGCCAAACGGCGGACCGCCTCGAAAGATTGGAACGACCAACGCCATTGTTTCGGCCGGCACTGAAGAATTCGTCGGCCCCGGCCGAAACCGCTCTCGTAAATTCGCGAATTCTGGTGGAAGCGGCGCGCTTTCCAGACTTCCCGATCGCATGTCCAGTTTATAAAAATCAGGTGTGGTTTCTGGAGATGTCCGGATCAGGTCGATCGAACGAATGAGTCGCGGATAAGACGCACTCTCCAACCAGGCTTGATACCGCTGGAGGACGCCACCTCCATCTTCGGGAAACCCCTCGCGGATCTGAAAAGCCGTCGCCGTCCGAGCCAAGTCGCTACCGAAGTCGGAAGCGAACCCGTCAGATGCTGCCCGGACGCTGCTCTCCAGCCTCTCGCGCTCGGCAGCACTAACTTCCCCAATCCAACGGTATTGAACAATTGCCAGAGCAGGGAGAAGAATGAGAAGAAGCCCCACTAAAATTACGCTGGATTTGGGACGGGACATTAATCGGATTATATTCGGCGTAAGGAAGGCAGGCTGTGTAAAAACTTGTTAAGCTCGACTGCCCTCCTAACAGGCTGGGGAAAAAGTCGAACACGGCAACTGTAGGCGCGGTCTATATGACCGCGCGCTCTTCCTGGAATCAACGAAATACGCGCGGTCGTAGACCGCGCCTACAACGCATTTGTCGCATCCAAGACATTTTTCCGCGAGCGCCCCTACGGTTGGCACCCCAAACTGTAGGGGCGGTCGGCGAAGCGCAAGCGCGACAGCGCGCAGCCTCAAGTGGCGAAGCGCAAGCGCGACAGCGCGCAGCCTCAAGTAATGACCGCCCAGGATTTCTGGTACAAAGCCCCCTCAGGGAGAGGCCGGCGCTATTCACCGATGATCTTGATCAACACCCGCTTTTTCCGCCTGCCGTCAAACTCTCCGTAGAAGATCTGTTCCCAGGGTCCAAAGTCGAGCCTACCGTTCGTAACAGCAACGACCACCTCGCGTCCCATGACCTGCCGCTTGATATGCGCATCGGCATTGTCCTCTCCAGTGTCGTTGTGTCGATATTGGCTCACCGGCTCATGCGGCACCAGCCGTTCGAGAAAGTCGTCATAATCTTTCAAAAGGCCGGGCTCGTCGTCGTTGATATACACGCTAGCGCTGATATGCATCGGATTCACGAGACATAATCCTTCCTTTACGCCGCTTTTCTTTAACGCTGCTTCAACCTGCGGCGTGATGTTGATGTACGCCCGCCGTGTCTTCGTTTCAAATGTCAGTTCTTCGCGATAGGATTTCAAACGCTGATCCCTTCGACGGAAACAATCCCACTCCGGAGTATAATCGCCTGCAATCCTCGGGGGTATTGGAGGTCCTATGAAAGTCCGGATTTTGATTGTTGTGGTGGCGGCGGCTCTGACATTGGTTCAGACTGCGGAGGCGCAGGACCATTGGGTGACGACCTGGAGTGCGGCGCCGCAAGCGCGATTGCAAGCGCCCTTAGGCGGACAGCGCGGAGCACCAGCGCCGCCTGCTCCAACCTCGTTCAATGATCAAACGATTCGTATGATTGTGCATACGACTCTGGGAGGTCGCCGGGCCCGTGTCACGCTTTCGAATGCGTTCGGCAACGGCCCGCTCACAATCGGCGCTGCGCACGTGGCGTTGCGAAGTAGAGACTCGTCCATCGTTGCGGGATCCGATCGCGCGCTGATGTTCAATGGAAAGCCGGGTATTACGATTGCACCCGGCGCGCACATCATCAGTGATCCTGTCGATCTGGACGTGCCTCAACTGGGCGATATCGCCATCAGCGTGTACGTCCCGGGGGATAGCGGCCAGCTGACTTTGCATAACACGGGCTTGCACACGACCTACATCGCGAAAGGGAACGTCACCGCGGAAACGTCGGTCAACGACGCCACGACAACCCGGTCTTATTATTGGATAACAGGCGTCGACGTCATGGCGCCTGCCGACGCCGCAGCCATTGTGGCTTTCGGCGACTCTATTACGGACGGCTCGACATCGACGCCCGATGCCAATCGAAGCTGGCCAGGCTTTCTTGCGCAACGGATCCTCACGACGCCCGGCACTCCCAAACTCGCGGTCTTGAATGAAGGCATCGCGGGAAATCGGGTGTTGGCTGATGGCGCCGGAGTGAATGCTCTCGCGCGATTTGACCGTGACGTCCTGGGTCAGGCCGGCGTCAAATGGCTTTTCATCATGGAAAGTATCAATGACATCGGCCAGACCACGCGGGCCAATGCACCCGTCGCGCCGCCCGTTACGCCAGATGATCTGATCGGTGCATTAAAGCAGATGGTCGAACGAGCGCATACGCATGGCATCAAGGTCATCGGCTGCACGCTGACACCGTATGAGGGAGCCGCTTACTACAGTGAACAGGGTGAAGAAATCCGGCAGGCGGTTAACCGTTGGATCCGAACCAGCGGCACATTCGATGCCGTTGTCGACTACGATGCCGTCACGCGAGACCCGGCAAATCCCAAGGTCTTCAAAACGGGATTCAATGACGGCGACCACCTGCATCCGAATGATGCCGGCTACAAAGCGATGGCCGATTCAATCGATCTCCGCATGTTCAGCGGGAAGGGCGCTTCGGCCTCGGCGAAGAAGGACTAACCAGGCGAAAAACGCGAGTACGACAGCGATAATCAGCCACCGAATGACGGTCAACATGAACACCGCCGTCAGCTCGGGCCATTGGAACCGGTATTGAAGGAGTTTGTCCCCGCGTTCCGTCATCCAATGCCATGCGGTATGGGCGATGATCGTCGAGAGGATGATCGTGCCCATCCTTTCAGCCACCCCGTAACGGAAAAGAAGCTCGAGAGCGGGGATAAGCAGCACCAGCACGACAAGCTGTCCAAGTTCCACGCCGACATTGAAAGACAGCAGCGACGTCAGCAAGTGCGAACCCGCGAATTGAAGTGTCTCGCGCAGGGCGAAGGAAAACCCGAAACCGTGAACCAGACCGAAACCAAAAGTGATCATCCATCGGCGTTCGATATTGCCTCCGACAATGTTTTCGAGCGCCATATAAAGGATGGAAATCGCAATGAGGGTCTCAATCAACGGCGGGAACCATAAGGCATCGGGTCCGAGGTTGAATGCCGACGCGATGAGGGTTATCGAGTGTGCGACTGTGAAGGAGGTCACGACGGCGATCAGCGGCCGCCACCGCCGGAAGGGAATCACGAGACAGAAGAGAAACAGCAGATGATCGGTTCCGTCCAGGATATGGAAGAAACCCATCTCCACGAATCGCAAAGCCGCCTGATACCACCGTGGATCGAGCCGCACGAGCCCGGGATCGCCCAGGAATTCGAATGCGCGGATGACTCCGTTCGGCGGCATGAACCTCAAAGCCGTGATGACCCGTAAACCTAATCGTTCGTATCGCGGATGGATCGCAAACTCCGACCGGTCGGATTCGATCGGATAGTCCATCAGCACGTCGAACATCGCCTGTTCCCAGTACAGTTCCGTGTTGTCGGGCAATCGCGGTCCGCGCACGTGATCGAGCGCCGTTTCGTACGATGCGAAAGACTTGTCGGATTCGAGCGAGACACGCGCCGCTACGATTTCGGGCTTCGGCAATCGTGTGCTGCCTTCATCGATGTCGGTGAACTGAGCGATCCATTGAATTGCGGCGTCTCGGAGATATTCATCGATATGGGGAAGGTCCAAGAATCCCGGTCCACGTTTCGGAAATTCGACCTCGCGCATGGCTTTCAGCGGCACCCTCAGCAGGTAGTGAAGCCGCTGGCCTTCCGGCTTGAAGAAACCCTGGATGGTAACATCGTTGGGAATGTCGTGGGCCGGTGCTGGAGGCGCAATGGCAGTAATCAACACCGCAGCCGCAAAGAGTTTTCCGAGAGTTTTTAACACGACTGGGTAGATTATACGCATTCCCCTCCTCGCAGGGGAGGGGTGGATGCGCCGAGCGCAGCGAGGCGCAGACGGGGTGGTCAGAACGGCGGTAGTGTCTCAGTTTGAAAATCGGTGCGCAGACAACATTCCCCTCCTCGCAGAGGAGGCGTGGACGCGACATCAATAAAATACTGCGAAGCCTCCTTTGACGGAGCGGACGGGGTGGTCGGACCGGCGACGAC
>Ga0134071_10000999_pt1 | contig 9933 bp, 9 predicted proteins | sample 15_taG_27_FD_94466 | JGI IMG/M metagenome (GOLD analysis project Ga0134071, IMG submission 94466) | Grasslands soil microbial communities from the Angelo Coastal Reserve, California, USA - 15_D_Rain_40cm_5_09082015 | ecosystem: Environmental > Terrestrial > Soil > Grasslands ...
AAGGACATCGAGGCGCTGTACCAGCGTCTTGTAAGGTTCTTTCGAGACAGCATGACCCAAGTCGATCTCGTGGTTTCCTACGGCAAGGAAGGGGTGCTCGCCGAGATCCGCAAAAACGTTCACGTGCTGAAAGAGTCCTACGACGAAAATGGCGTGTGTCTCACGATCAAAGCAACTCCCGGTACCCTTACCGCTCTAAAGCGGCGGCTCGCTTCGTAAACACTTTCCGAAAATTGTGGTAAGCCAAATGGAATGGCGGTCGTAGTTTTTCTCACCATTCTTGTTTTGTTGTGGTCAATACCAAGGCGCTTCTGCGCCCAATCGACTTGAGACGCAATGAGATGGCGTGTCATCGCGGATTGAACGTCATCGGGCGAGAGCAGCGTGTTGAACGACGCCTCGGGAAACGCACCGAACACGTTGACCTTCACAACCAGAACGACCGGTGGTGCATAATGTGGAGGTCCAGCACGAGGAACACAGTGAAATTACGCAGGCAAAAGAAGGTCTCCTCACAGTGGCCGCCGCGCTGGAGTGGGCCTCACGAACAAGGTGAGAAGTTACCCATGGGCGAGAACGGAGTAACTTTCAAAGCCGCCACGTTAATGAAGAATCACATCCATCTGTCGGTCCAATTCGGCAACAAAGAATGGGTCGGAGTGATCGAGTCAAAGGACAAAGAATTCCTGAAACGTGTCTATGAATTATTGCGAAATTGTGAAGGCCAATCGCTGAAGCAAATTGGTGATTTGGAAATCGAAGAAACATGAGCATTGCGGCGTACGCTGATGATAGCGCCCGTGTGAATCCTGCTGGAGTCTCGCGGTACAGTGCAGGTCAGGCGTGAAAGATCAGAAAGACTTTGCCGAACAGGAGTCGGTAGAAGCGTACGTGGCAATTGCGACACCGGATGGGAATAAAAGAGCAGGATAAGGGGCCAATCGTAAAAACGAAGATAGGAGCGACGCACATTCTCAGAGCGACAATTGGGACAACTCAACAGCGATTCCTTCCGGGATGAGGTGGGAGCGAAGCAGGGAACGCCACGCCATTGAAAAGCTCGCCGATCGCACGAGGCTCAGATCGTACCCTACGATAGCAGCCTGATTCATGACCACTAAAGAACTCAGACCGCATCTCGGCTGACATCAAACCCCGCTCGCTTTGAGACGGGTTTTTTTCTGACGAAACATCTGGCCATTGTTCAAGCGATATCGTCGGCGTGGTTTCCTACCGGCTTTCAGTTCGTCTTCTAGATAATCCGCCGCCTGTTTTATGGCTTCATCTCGTTCCTCTTTTGTAACCCTAGCCGGGTTCTCAGATTCACACTTGACGACAATTCGGCCCTTTTTACCGCCGAATTCGCAATCAAAGACCGCGCCTTTAGATGTTGAAACTCCGCTCTCCCCTTCGTAGGGCGGCTGACCAACCAACGTTAAAACATACCCTTTGCCAGTTCTTCTCACCATAACAGCCTCCACACGTGCAAGTTGTCGCGTCGCTTCGAAAGTGAATAACTGCCATGAGTGGCAAGATTGGCGACCAGTGCGACGCCCCGTTTCCAATCTTTACGGCGACCGACACGCGAACCTTCAGCAGAAATTGTGCACGATGCATAACGTGCCACGGATGCTTGCCGTCCCAAGTGTATCGAGGTACTGGCATGGCATTGGACCGGTTCTTGAAATAGAAAGAGCGATGGAAATGAAGGAGGCTTCGTGGTGGCTGATGAAGCGCTACTCCAGAATCTCAAGCGTGAACCTCTTCTTCAGCTTCATTCCTGCTGCACTGAGGATAGTTCGGATTGAACCCGCTGTTCGCCCTTGCTTCCCGATTACCTTGCCCAGGTCGCTCTGAGCAACTCGTAATTCAAAAACGGTCGCCTGTTCTCCTTCAATGGGCCGAACGGAAACTTGCTCTGGATTGTCCACGAGAGCTTTCGCAATTTGCTCGATGAGCTCCTTCATAGCCCTCCACACTCAACTTGTGCTTTGCTTCCTAGAATGGATCTTCTAGGCCTTTATTTCCATGTGAAACGCTACTGCGGCCGGCGACGGATTCAATTCACACGGGGCCGTCCTTACAAAAAGGACGACGATGCACAACTCGAGCAGAAGAACTGGCGAAAAATTGCTGCCTAACGCTATCAGAGAGTGCCCTGTTGTGCGCGGTTGTCGAGAGAAGAATCAGGGAGAGAGTTTTTTGGTAGACACAGCTCAAGGGCGTTTCGGGGGGTGGTGGATATGGTTTCTCTTTCATTTCCCGAATCGTCACGCGAAATTCCGGAATATGGTTGAGAAAGCATTCGTGGGTTTGGAGAACCTGAACAAAGTCAGGAATGCGGAAGCTCAAAAGGAACAGAGTCAGAGCACCGAGACGATCAACTGAGGGTGAGAAAAACTTGCATCGGGAGATGGCCTACCTAGACGAAAATCCAGCGCCGGAAAACCGGAATTTTTGCAGCCCACTTACTACAATTTCTACTACATTGCAAATCGAGTCGCTTGAGGAATCATCTGTAATCCACACAAAACAAAGGCTCCTCAGGTAGGACTCAAACCTACAACCCTCCGGTTAACAGCCGGATCGAATAATTATTGCGGCATTTTGTCGGACTTTGCTTCAAGTTGCTCCCTTGTGCTTTCGCACAGGAAATAAACGGACTTAGTTCTTGTTTCTATTTGCCGCTTCTTGCTCTGAGTTGCTTCTAGTTGCGTCTTGCATTTGGCAAGAATTCGGCAACATTTTTCTGACTTATCAGTTCCTGGTTCACGTGCTTGGCAGTTGCAACACCGAGTTGTCTGCGGCCGCACGCGAACGCAGAAACCTGTGACGAGGTCTCGAATCTACCCGTTTTTAAAAAGGTAAATTGGAAAGTCCCATCGATATCCTTTAAGCTGAGAGAGGAGACTGATAAATGCCGCTTGACTGGTCACAATGCCCGGCCCTAGAGAGTGTACCGGGAAGGCTCAGTGGGGCATGGGTTTTTAAAAATACCCGGATGCCCGTCTCAATCGTGTTCGAAAATCTCGAAGCTGGCGCCACGGTCGAAGAGATCGCAGAATGGTTCGATGTGACACCCGAACAGATTAGAGAAGTCCTCGATTTCGCGGCCCGCAGTCTTGAAGCCCCCTCCCTCGCCGGGCGCGGATGAACGTCCTTTTCGACCACGGAACACCGGCTCCATTACGCACTTTTCTCAAAGATCACACTGTCAAAGACGCGAAGTCGCAAGGTTGGGATACGTTTGGTAACGGAGATTTGCTTGTCGCCGCTGAAACCGCCGGATTCGACGTGCTCCTGACAACCGACAGGAACATCCGTTATCAACAGAATTTGGTTAGCCGCAGAATTGCCATTGTGGTTCTCAGCAATGCGCAGTGGCCCCTGTTACGTCTCCATGTCGAGTCCGTCGCCGCAGCCATAAACGCAGCCAAGCCTGGTACCTATACCGAAGTAGATATTCCCTTCAACATTCCTTCCGTACGCCGAAATTGTCACAGGCTCGTTCGAAGGCCGCATCGTACTGACTTTCGATTTGGATTTAGGTGACCTGTTGGCGGTCTCTGGCGAGAGACTCCCAAGCGTGATTATCTTTCGACTGCGTAATCCACCAAGACCGCGCGAAGTCAAATGTACGTAAAGCCGCGCTCAGCGCTCACACCAGGCGAGAACATCGGCAAACCGGCGGTGCTCGAAAATTCCAAACAGGCTATGGCGGTTAAGCTTGTGTTTCGTGAGAGCGGGACTGGTAAGGCCGCAGAGGAAGCGGGCCGCTTGACGCGAATCACCGAGCGCCGCGGGATACTCCTTTCGCATTGATGCGAAAATCGAGGTATTAAGTTCGGCCGGCAATGTTGGCAATAGTGGGGATTCCGGAAGCCGCTGCGCTTTACCTGTTCGGCACCATGTACAATGGCCGCACGGTGCCTGTCGCATTTCACCAAAATATCCAACCAGCGCATTCGTCTGGCAACCATTCCGCAGCACCAGGTCCACCACCTGCGCCACCCGTCCGACTTCCTGCTTTTCCCGCCGCTCAAATCGTTTCGACAAGATGGATGTGAATTCTGAAACATCCTGCGGCCGTCGAATGATGGAGTACTGCTGCCGCACATCAGCAACTTGAAGTTCAGCGAGTCCCTGTTGCTCAAGGTACTCAACTGCTCGGACCAACCTGGACCGCTCTTGCCGCAGATGCTCGGCAGCTCTTGTGAGATCCAGCGTGTACCACGTGCGTCCTTCCTTTGTCTGAGCGAACATATTCTTGATGAATTGCGCTCGTTCTCCGTGGAATCGGCCGACAATCTCCTTCACGGGAACCGTCGGTTTGATTTTGTAAGATCCGTAAAACGGCGTCCGCTGTTTCACGAATCCAAACAGCTCGATATAGGTGAGGGCGGTTCGCAAAACCAGTTGCCGGACGTCGTATCGAACCGACAATTCGTAAAGGCTGACATCGAACTCCTCCGGTTGCTCGAAGACATGTTCGACCGCGGCTTGCAGAGCACGCGGTGTTGGCGTGTCGCCATAAGCAAAATTTTCCAGAGTCGGCACGTCCTCTGCACATGCAAACAGTTCTACGATGGCGCGCGCGTCATCGCGGCCTGCGCGGCCGATCTCCTGGCTGTAGCTTTCCAGACTCTTGGGTAAGTTGTAGTGATACACGTATCGGACGTCCGCTTTGTCGATTCCCATGCCGAATGCGATCGTGGCAACAACAATGTTCTGATCCGAGCTCATCCACCATTCCTGCACGCTGGTGCGCTCGTCCGTTTCCATTCCTGCGTGATATGGACGGGCCGGATGACCCGCACGCTCGATCAGCGAGGCCACTCGTTCGGCGGTCTTTTGCAACGTGACATACACGATTGTGGCGCCCGGCTCGCGGCTATTCAGCCGATCCAGCAGCAGCCGATCTCGGTCTACAGCCGGAATCGGCGTCGTCCAGATATCTAGATTGGGCCGGTAGAATCCGGTCACTACTGCACATTCCTTCGGAATTCCGAATCGCGCACAGATGTTTTCGACAACCGATGAAGTTGCGGTTGCAGTGAGAGCCAGCACTCGTTCCGCGTTCAGTTCCTTCGCTGTTTCAGCCAGCTTCAGGTAATCGGGCCGGAAGTTGTGACCCCATTCCGAAATGCAATGCGCTTCGTCGATTGCAAACAGAGTAATCTTGGTGCGCCGCATCATCTCGAGGAATCGTTCATTGTTGAATCGCTCCGGCGCCACATAGAGAAGCTTCAGCTTTCCCGAAAGCAGCAACTCATTCGCTGCTCTGGCCTCCTCGTCTGTAAGAGAGGAGTCCAGTCGTGCCGCGGAAATCCCCCGGCTGCGCAGGAAATCGATCTGATTTTTCATCAGTGCGATCAGAGGCGACACCACAAGAGTGATTCCATCCCACATTAGCGCCGGCAACTCGTAGCACAACGACTTGCCACCGCCTGTTGGAAATACCGCGAGTGCCGCACCACGATTGGTGAGTGCGTCGATGACTTCTTTTTGTCCCGGCCGGAATTCTTCGAATCCGAACCGCTCATTCAGGATCTTTGTCGCGAAAATCGCTACCTCCTCGACTCAAAAACCTGACGTCTCGCGATGAATGGGATAGCTGAAAACCGCTTCGCAGTCAGCGATGAAATCACAAGTGACGTTGCCTTGCAGCAGGCCGGCCGACGAAAAATTGACGAGTTGCTCCGGATCGGGAACCAGCACATCCCGCAGCAGAACCTGATGGCGTACCGCCACTGGGTACGGTGGTAGGTTTCTGCTGGATTAAACTGATCCAGTCGCGCATCAAATTCAAAAGCCAGATCCAGAAACTAAATTGCCTCGACATTAACCGACAACCTGATAAGGGTATCCCTGTTCGACGAGGAATAGCTTGCGGTGATGCGCGAATTCCTCTTCGCGCGTGTCCCGAGAGACGAGCGTGAAGAAACGGGCGGCGCGGCCGTCGTGTTTCGGACGCAAAACTCGTCCGAATCGCTGTGCTTCTTCCTGGCGGGAGCCGAACGTGCCGGAAACCTGAATGAGAATGTCGGCTTCGGGCAGGTCGATGGCGAAATTCCCCACTTTGGACAGCACAATACAGCGCAACGCGCCGCAGCGGAAGCGATCGTAGATTCCCTCACGTTCCGGTTGCGGCGTCTTTCCGGTAACCAGCGGGACGCGGAATTTCCTGGCAATGGCCTCGATCTGGGCGAGGTATTCGCCGATGATCAGGATACGCGCGCCCGGATGGCCTTCGAGAAGCTCACCCAGGCGCATCATTTTCGCTGGGTTTTCAGCAGCGATGCGGAACTGCGACCGTCTGTCCGCCAGTGCATATTCCATCCGCCGCTCGGGACTCATCGGCACGCGCTCCTCGACACAGGTGGCGCCGGCAATCCAGGCTTGCCGTTCCAGGTCTTTCCAGGGGACATTGAAACGCTTCGGCCCGATGAGAGCGAAGACGTCCGCCTCGCGCCCATCTTCCCGCACGAGGGTCGCGGTGAGACCGAGACGGCGGCGCGCCTGAAGATCGGCTGTCGCGCGGAAGACCGGAGCGGGCAGCAGGTGCACTTCGTCGTAGACGATCAGGCCCCATGACCGGGCCCGGAAAAGCTCGAGGTGCGGGAACTCGGATTCGCGACTCTCACGCCACGTGAGTATCTGGTACGTCGCGAGCGTTACGGGGCCGGTGTTTTTCTGCTCGCCCGTATACTCGGCGATATCGTCGGGATGGAGCGTGGTCTTGTCGAGGATCTCGCGCCGCCACTGTTTCACGGCTGTCAGGCTGGTGGTGATCACGAGCGTCGTCTGTCCGAGGAGTTCCATCGCGGCAAGGCCGACGACGGTTTTGCCGGCGCCACATGGAAGTACGACCACTCCACTGCCCCCGATTTCGGAACCGGCCCGGTAGAACGCTTCGGCGGCCTGGCGTTGATAGCTGCGCACTGCAAAGGCCCGCCCTGAAACGGTAGTGTCTCGAAGCCTCACGTGAAGCGGATCGCCTGCGGCATAACCGGCGAGATCTTCGGCGGGGAATCCGGCCGCAACGAGCGCCTGCTTCAGAACCCCGCGCTGGCCTGGATCGATGCGGAAACCTGTTTTGTCTATGCGAGTGGTGAGAAGCTGACCTGCATCCCGGTCTCGGGATAAACGTTCCGCAGTCTCTTCGTCAAGGCAGGAGCAACGCAGTGCGTCTCCCTGCCGGGTGATGACAACTCGCCCGTAGCGGCCAGCCAAATCGAGGATCTCCCGCTCCACACTCGGTGGCACGCCATAACGGGCGTGCTGCCGCAGCGCGGCCACCATTAGCCCGGCGTCAAAACCCGCAGCCCGGGCATTCCAGATCGAGAGCGGCGTTATACGATAGGTATGAACGTGTTCAGGACTCTTGACCAACTCAGCGAAGGGTGCGATGGCGGCGCGGGCGTCCTCGGCCAGTGGCGAGTAGACCTCGAGAAGAACGCTGCAGTCGCTTTGGACGATCAGCGCTTTTCCGGATGCTTCAGTCACCGGCCTGCGCCTCAAGAGCCTGTAGGATGTTTGACGCCGGGCCCACCGTGGGGCCTGTTGAAGGTACACCGGCTACTAATTCGTCGCGCTGCGCGCTCCCAACGCCAGCTTCCCCGGTCTCATTGACCGGCGATTCGCCGGCTCTCCCACGTTCTCCATTGGGAGGACTCGCGCGCCGGCTCTGTGGAGCACGTGCCCGGCTCGCTGTCTCTCCCACTAGCACGAGGTATCCGGCTTCTTTCACGGCGCGCTTGAACGCGGTTTCGGAAGACGCCGGCACGGCAAGATGACGATCTCCCGCCCGCATGCAGTATTTCCGTATCCGTGAATCGTTGGCAAGAAGGGCGGCAAGCGCCGGATCGGCGCATTCGATCAGGCGCGCCGGCCCACGGTCCTGGAGCTTCACGCTTCGCTCGGCGGCGTCATCGAGCAATCGCGCGACTGCGTCGGGAATCTCCGTCCCGCTTCGCGCCGCGAGAAACTCGCGGATCTCGGCCACCGGTCTTCCCTCTTCGATAGCGGCGAGCAGCTTGCCGGAATCCAGCCGCCACACGTACTCGGAGACGCGCGTGGCATAGGTGTCGAGGGCGAGCCGGTCGCCTTGCTCCAGGTCCGGACCGATGGCCGCGATCTCTAGGTTTGGAAGTATCCGTAGCACCGGCTTCACTTGCAAGGGGGCGGATTGATACGCCGGCGCCATTCCGAAGCAATATTCTCCGAGCGGATTGATCCGGAAATACATAAGTCCATCGTAGCGGCTGAAGAACGGAAGCTCGTCGGTTCCCCAAAGGTCGCCGTAGTCTGGGCGTGCGCCCGCTGCGGGAATCAGAGCAACGTCCAGAAGCCCGAGCGTGGCGGCATATTCCAATAAGAGGCCGAGGAGATATCGCTCCTCCAAAATCCATCCGCAGCCGGAGCCAAGCGAGCCATAGTGCGGATCGCAGATATAGAGACTCCAGGAATTGCGCGTGACGATGAAGGTGGCGCCTGAGGCTCGAATAAATCGAAAGAAATCATCCGTCGAAATCCACACGCCGGCCGGACACTCGCTTAGGGCGCCGGCAATCGCAGTTCTGCGCGGCGCCACGGCGCTCATTGTGCGCTGGCCTTTGCCAGTTTGGCCCTTCACACACTCGATCCGCGAAAGTTCGTCGATGATCGTCGTGATTAGCCACTTCTTCCACAACATACGGATTGTTCCGGCGGGCGGCTCAGAAAAGCTCTGGCGGCCCGCCCTGGTAAGTTGCAGGCGCGAGCCCGACAGTTGGGCGAGGCCGCCGGCCTGGACAAGCAACGGCCAGGCGAAGGCGCGGATCGGACCTGCGTTCTCGTCATCCCACTTGCTCTTAACCGGCACGGGTGGATAGTAGTCGCTGCCGTCGAGGACAGCCGCAATAGCATCGAGCGTCGAGCCCGATGGCCTGCGCGTCTTGTCGCTCACGGCAACTTTGCCGGCATCGATCAGCCGCAAAACCGCCAGCAGTTCCCGCTGAGCCGCACGCTCGGTTTCGTGAACCGTCAGCGGCTTTGCCTCGGTCTCCTCTTGATAGGACCGCGTTGATGCGTTCCACGTCCTATATGGAACGTCGTAGGCATCTGGAACGCGGTCGAGGCTAGCGATCTTCACCTTGGCGGGCGGCGGCACGAATGTTTTGAGGCGCGCCTTCAGGTCGTCCGGCATGATCCCGTTGTAGAAGAAAAAACACAGCGGGGAAGGTTTCCGGTAATAGCGGTTCTCCTCATTGGACTCCCACACGGGATCGCGGCCGTACTTGGCTCGAAAAAGATCCGCCGGGAAATACGTTTCTTCAGAGTGGACGACCTCGGCTACAGCCGCGCGTTGAAGCTCGTCGAGGCCTCGCCAAGCGGTTTGCAGTCCGTCCCCTTCGAGATACCGCGTGATGACATCGACGAGGTCGCCTTTCCTCGAAGGTAATTTCTGTTTCGTCAGCGCGCCTAGTTTCTTGAGATCATCGGAGTTCATATGATCGAAAAGCGCGTTCTGGAGCGACGCAATCCCCGCGTCGGCATACTGTTTCATGGCGTGCCTCACAACCTCCCTTTTGGAATGATGCAGCATTGCGCAATGCGCGGACAGATGCGGTCCAAAGTCAGCTCCACTGCTGTAAGATCTCTGAACGAGGATGGCCCATGGCTAAGCCGAGAGCGCGATCGGAAAGTACTAGCGGCGCGCGGCGCACAAGTGTTGTTGGATGATGCAGTCATAAGCAAACTCAAGTGCCGGCGTCAGACTTGGCATTCAAGTCGTGAATGATTATCATTCATGGTATGAATAGGTCAGAGCCGCGTCCGCGGCTCCTCCAGGGTCCGCTGACTCACGCGTTATCCGTCATGCCCGTGGTTGTCGTCACTGGCTCGCGACAAGCCGGCAAGACGACGCTCGTCAGAGAACTCGCGCGCGACCCC
>Ga0134071_10001008_pt1 | contig 9921 bp, 9 predicted proteins | sample 15_taG_27_FD_94466 | JGI IMG/M metagenome (GOLD analysis project Ga0134071, IMG submission 94466) | Grasslands soil microbial communities from the Angelo Coastal Reserve, California, USA - 15_D_Rain_40cm_5_09082015 | ecosystem: Environmental > Terrestrial > Soil > Grasslands ...
CCAGGCGGCCAGCCTCGGCCAGTTCCAGCTCGTCTTCGGTCTGATCGTCGGCCTGGCCGCGGGCAGCTTCTACACCCCGATGACGGCGACGACCAGCCGCTGGTTCACGCGGAATCGCAGTCTTGCGGTCGCGCTCGTCTCCGCGGGGCTCAGCGCCGGCTCGGCAATCATGGCGCCCCTCGCTCGCTGGCTTATCACCAGCTACGACTGGCGCACCGCCATGCTGGTGATCGGCGATCTCGTGTGGCTCGTCGTCATTCCTGCCGCCTTGCTCGTGCGCGACCCGCCGGCGACGGCGCCCGCAGCCGTCGGGGCGCCGGCGGGCGACCAGGCCCGCGAGCTCACGGTCGCGCAGGCGCTCCGCACGCCGCAGTTCGCCGCCATCGCGCTCACGTACTTCGCGTGTTGCGCTGCACACTCGGGTCCGATCTTCCACATGGTCACCCACGCGATCGATCGCGGCGTGCCGGCGATGGCCGCCGCCACCGTGTTCAGCGTCGCGGGCCTGGCCTCCCTGAGCGGCAAGATCGTCTGCGGGCTCGTGGCCGACCGCGTCGGCGCGAAGCGCACGCTGGTCGCGGGGCTGGCCCTCCAGGCGGTCGCCGTGAGCCTGTACGTCTTCACCCGCGGCCTCCCGAGCTTCTACACGCTCGCGGTGATGTTCGGCTTCGCCTACGGCGGCGTGATGCCGCTCTACGCCATCCTCGTGCGCGAGTATTTTGGCGCCCGGATCATGGGCACCACCTTCGGCGCGGTCGCCTTCGTGTCGACGCTGGGCATGGCGCTCGGGCCCTGGGCCGGCGGCTCGCTCTACGATGCGTTCGGTAGCTACTTCTGGCTGTTCATCGGCTCGTTCGGTATCGGCCTCGGAGCCGTGGCCATCGCGTTCACGTTCCGCCCGCCCCGCCAGCTCCCGGCCGGGTTGCCGACGCCCATCGTGGTTCACTGAGTCGCCAGGGACATCGCTCGCTCGAGAAAGGACGGACGCCGATGGAACCGATCATCGAGGACCGCGTCATCCCGCCCGGGGAGGTCTGGGCCCGCGTGGTCGCGTCGGGTCAGGTGCTGCGCATCGTGGACCTCGAGGGCAAGCAAGCCGTCGACTTCCTTTGCTACAACGCCACGAGCCCCGAGGAGCGCTACAACGCCGCCGATACGATGAAGTACGCGGGGACGATCTTCCTCACCAAGGGCCACGGCATCTACTCGGACATGGGGCGGCGGCTCTTCACGATCGTGGAGGATACCTGCGGCCGCCACGACACGATCGGTGGGTGCTGTAGCGCGGAAAGCAACGAGCTTCGCTACGGCGTCAAGGACACGCCCAACTGCCGCAGCAACTTCCTGCGGGCCCTCGCGCCCTTCGGGCTCGGCAAAAAGGACATCGTCACCAACCTCAACTGGTTCATGAACGTGCCCGTTCATTCCGACGGCGCGATGGCGATCGTGGAGGGGTTGTCTCGGCCGGGTGACCACGTCGACCTCCGCGCCGAGATGGACACGCTCGCGGTCATCTCGAACTGCCCGCAGACGCGGAACCCCTGCAACGGGTTCAAGCCCACGCCGATCCGCGTTGTGGTGCAGCCGCCGCACGCCACCTGACGCCTCGTGTTGACTTCGACGCGGCTGGGATGACACCATGCGGCGTCGCGGCGCCTGGGGAAGCCAACGCCGCCGCCCGACCAGGAGGGACGCGTCATGGAGAACGATGGCACAGATAGCCCAGGGGTGAGTCGCAGGGAGTTCCTCGAGCGCCTGGCGGCGGGCGGGGCAGGGCTCGCGGTGGCGGGGGGCCTCGCGCGGCCGGGCGCGCCGGCTTGGGCCGCCAAGGGATCGGTCACCCTCGCCGACGTCGGTGTCGGCGATCCGGGCGGCGACTGGTCGAAGTTCAGCGGACCGACGGGCTGGGACGTCAAGCTGGTGGCGATGGGCAACGCGCCGTCGGGGGTGCTCAACGTCCTCATCGCCGGCGGAGGCACCCAAATTTACGACGTCGTCAACATCGTCGGCGGGATGCAGAAGCCGCTGGTCGAGAACAACCTGATCGAGCCGATCGACACCGCCCGCGTGCCGAACTGGGGCAAGGACACGTACATCCGCGAGTTCCTCGCGCCGGGCAAGCCCGGCTTCGACTTCATCGGCTACAAGGGCAACGTCTACGGCGTGCCCACCGTCCTGCAGGGCGACTCCTTCGCCTACCTGCCGGAGAAGACGGGTCCGCTCGACTCGTACGGCGCGCTCTTCGATCCGAAGTGGAAGGGCTTCGTCGCCCTCGAGGACAACTTCACCACGACCGGGCAGAAGACGGCCCTCTACCTCCAGAAGAACAGGCTCGCCTCGATCAAGGACCCGGCCAACATGACGCCGGCCGAGATCAAGACCGTGATCGACTTCCTGATCGCGAAGAAGAAGGCCGGGCAGTTCCGGGTGATCTGGTCGAGCTTCGAGCAGTCGGTCAACCTGCTCACCAGCCGCGAGGTCTACGTGATGGACTGCTGGGAGCCGATGGTGTTCGTGGCCAAGAAGAAGGGCGTGAGCGCCGTGTACGCGGCGCCGAAGGAGGGCTACCTCCTCTGGGCCATGGCGGCCTATATCGTCCGGAACCCGAAGCGCTCCAAGGAGCAGGAGAAGGCCGCCTACGAGCTGCTCGACTTCATGCTCGGCGGCTGGTACGGAGCGAAGATCACGTTGAGCCGCGGCTACATGACGAACCCGGCGGCCGTGGCCTACGCGAAGAGCAACCCCGGGGAGTTCGGGCCGGCCGAGGCCCAGGAGATCGCCGCGATCGACGCCAACGTGCGGAAGAAGTTCCAGTTCGGCGGCACCTGGCAGAACCGCTGGCCGACGCACGTGGAGACGTACGAGTCGGAGTGGGCGCGCTTCAAGGCCGCGTAGCCGGCGTCGCGCGGTACGCGCTGCTGGTTCTGCCGCTCGCGTTCGTGGCCGGCGCGCTGCTGGTGCCGCTCGGCCTGATGTTCGTGTGGAGTTTCTGGGAGCGGGCCGGGTTCTGGATCCGGCCCGCCTTCACGCTGGCCTCGTACGCGGAGTTCTTCGCTGGCGTGCGGCTCTCGGTGCTCGAGCGGAGCCTCGTCGTCGCCGCCGGCGTTACCCTGCTCGGCCTCCTGCTCGCCTATCCGATCGCCTATTTCCTGGCTCTGCGCGTGCGACGGGACCTGGCCCGGAACGTCCTCCTCCTCTTCACCATCCCCTTCCTCGTCAACTACATCATCCGCACCTTCTCGTGGGTCTACCTGCTGAGCCGCACGGGCCCGGTGAACCGAGCGCTGATGGCGGCCGGGGTCACCCAGCGTGCCGTCGACTGGCTCCTCTTCAGCGACTTCGCCGTCTTCGTCGGGCTGATCAGCTCGTACATGCCGTTCATGATCTACCCGCTGTGGGCGGCCCTCGACGGCCTCGACCGCCGTCTGGTGGAGGCGAGCTGGCTCCTCGGGGCGAGCCCGCGAGTCACCTTCCTGCGCGTCACGCTGCCGCTGTCGATGCCCGGCGTCTTCGCCGCGGTCATCTTCGGGTTCGTGGGCACCTTCGGCGAGAGCGCGGTGCCGATCATCCTGGGCGGCGTCGGCTATCAGCTCATGGGCAACACGATCACGAGCGCCCTCGACGTGCTCAACTACCCGCTGGCGGCCGCGATGTCGAGCGTGGTGGTGGCGACCATGCTCGCGTTCCTGCTGGTGTGGTATCTCGCCTTCGACCTGCGCGCGGTGCTCGGCAAGATCGCGCGCTGGCGGTTCTGATGGGCCCGGGCCGCGCGGGGCGGGCGGTCGCGTGGGCGTACATCGCTGCCCTGCTGCTGTTCCTCTACGTGCCGCTGGCGCCGCCGCTGCTGTTCTCGCTGGGTGGGGGCGGCGAGGCGGGGACGCGCGCGGGCGCGGTGACGCTTCGCTGGTACCGCCAGCTGTGGGACAACCCGCTGCTCGTGGGCGGCGTCCAGAACTCACTCCTGGTCGGCGCCCTCGTCGGCCTCATCACCCCGCCGCTCGCGCTGCTGGCCGCGATGGCGGTGCGCGAGCTCCGGCGGCCGCGCCTGATCGTGGCGACCGTCCTGCTGCCGCTCTTCATCCCAGGCGTGAGCATGGGGCTCGCGAGCGCGTTCTTCTTCCGCCAGCTCGGCGTCACGCCCTCGCTCCTGACCATCACCACGGTGCACGTGGTCTGGGCGCTGCCGTTCGCGTTCCTGATCATCCTCGCGGTGATGGCCACCTTCGACCCGATGTACCTCGAGGCCGCGTACCTGCACGGCGCCGGCCGCCTGCGGGCCTTCGTCGACGTCGAGCTGCCGCTGATCCGCCACGGCATCCTGGGCGCGGCGATCTTCTCGGTGATCCTCTCGTTCAACGAGACGGTCCGGACGGCGCTGGTGCAGGGGCCGAACAACACCGTGCAGACCTACATCTGGTCGACGTTCCTCCAGGTGGGGCTTTCGCCGACGCTCTACGCGCTGATGAGCCTCCTGATCGCGGTGACCCTGGGGCTCGTCGCCGTGCTGCTGCTGGTCGGCGCCCGCGGCGCCGTCAGCGCTCGAGGAGGATGACGTCGCCGGCGTCGAAGCCGCAGGTGACGGCCTGCCCCGCGCCCTCGGCCTCGCGCTGCGTCGAGGTCGCCACGAGGCGCTGGCCGTCGGGCAGCTCCAGCACGTGGTCGACGTTGGTGCCGCGGTAGATCACCTCCACCAGCACCGCGTCGAGCCGCGCCTGGCACGCCGCCGCCGCACGGCCGACGCGCACGTGCTCGGCGCGGAGGGCCACGGCCAGGCGGGAGCCCTCGGGCAGCGTGACGCCGTCGAGGGACACCATCACCGGCGCGCCCCCGATCGTCACCCGGGCGCGCCCGGGCTCAACCGCGGCGAGGTCAGCAGCGAGGATGTTGCAGCCGCGGAAGAAGCCGGCCACGAAGCGGGTCCGCGGGCGGCGGAAGAGGCGCTCGGGGGCGTCGCACTGGACGCAAGCCCCGTCGTGCAGGACGGCGATCCGGTCGCTCATCGTCAGTGCCTCTTCCTGGTCGTGGGTGACGTAGAGGAAGGTCGTGCCCGTCTTCTGCTGGATGTGCTTCAGCTCGGCCTGCATCTCGCGGCGGATCTTCTCGTCGAGCGCGGAGAGCGGCTCGTCGAGGAGGAGGAGCGAGGGCTCGAGCACGAGGGCGCGGGCCAGGGCGACGCGCTGCTGCTCCCCGCCGCTCAGGAGCGTCACGTTCTTCGCGGCCATGCCGGCGAGCCCGACGAGAGTGAGGAGCCGGGCGACCTTCTCGCCGATCTCGACGGCCGGCCGGCGGCGGACGCGGAGCCCGTAGCCTACGTTCTGCGCCACGGTCATGTGGGGGAAGATCGCGTAGTGCTGGAAGACCATGCCGAGGTTCCGACGCCACGGCGGCACGCCCTCGACGTCCCGCCCCGCGATCAGGATGCGGCCGGCGTCAGGCCGCTCGAGGCCCGCGATCATGCGGAGGATCGTCGACTTGCCCGAGCCGCTCGGCCCGAGGAACGTGAAGAACTCGCCGCGGTGGACGGTGAGCGAGAGCCGGTCGGCGGCGAGCGTGCGATCGAATCGCTTCGTCACCTGCTCGAGCTGGAGGATCGCCTCGGCCATCCGGGATCAGGCGGCCGTCGCGAGCGACACGCCGAGGACGATGCGCACCGCCTCCACCATCGTGGCGAGGCTCATCGACGCGAGGTCCGCGCGCTGGTGCAGCTCGAGCACCTGCTCCTTGCGCAGGTCCTGGAGGAGCGCCGCCACCTGTTCGGGCAGGTAGGGTAGGTGGACGAAGCCGCACGGCACGCCGCGCCCGGCCGGCTCGGTGTGGAGGAACGTGTACATCGTCGTGTTGCAGAGAAAGGTGCCGGCCGTCGTCGACAGGCGCGCCGGGATGCCGGCGCGGAGGAGCGCGCCCTCGATCGCGCGGAGGGGCAGCGTGGAGGCGATGGCCGTCGGCGCCGCCGCCGCCACCACGTCGTCGCGGAGCAGCGCGCCGTCGTTGTCGGGGATCTCGAAGTCGGCCAGGTTGAGGGCGACGCGCTCGAGCCGGATCGTGGGCTCGCCCGGCCAGAGGCCGAGGCTCACCACGACGACGGGCGCCACCTTCTGCATCAGCTCGTGGATCCGCGACCGCAGCGCGCCGAAGGAGACGGGCAGGACGCGGCCGGCCACACGCACGCCCTCGATCTCGGCGCCGTCGAGCCGCGTGACCACCTCGGTGGCGGGATTGACGCCGCGCCCGCCGTACGGCTCGAAGCCCGTCAGTAAGGCGACGGGCGCCACACCGTCGATCCTGGCCATCGCGCCCTCCTTGCTCCCCAAGCTAATCCGGGGCCCCCGCCACTGCAACGGCATGGCCTGCGGCTGCTGGGCGTGGTCCTTGCTAAGCTTGGTGAGAGAAAGGAGAGTGAGAGCATGAGCTACAAGCGGCAGACCATCAGGCTGGTCATCGAGCGGCACGGCGAGCTCCGGAGACGCGGGAGGACAGTCGCCTGCACCGTGGTTGACCTGAGTGAGACGGGAGTTCGCGTGCGGGCCGGATCGGCGTTTACCGTTGGCGAAGAGTGGCAGCTCACGTGCCACCTGGCAAAAAATCGTTTGCTCGAATGCACCGTGGAGGTGACGCATGCCACGGCGTCATCCTTTGGCGCGCGGATCACCGATATCTCACCGGAGCATCTCACTCAGCTCAAGCAGTTCATCGATGACCTGATTGCCATGAACTTTCCTACGGCATGAACGACATGCCCGCTTAGGGTCGCCCTGCGTCCGCCCTTCTTCTACGGCTGGATCATCGTGGCCGTCGCCTTCGTCACCATGGGCGTGGGCGTCAACGCACGCACCGCCTTCTCGCTGCTCTTCCCGCCGATCCTCGACGAGTTCGGCTGGGAGCGGGGCGTGACGGCCGGTGCATTCTCCTTCGGCTTTCTCGTCTCGGCGGTCCTGAGCCCCTCCCTCGGCCGGCTGATGGATCGCCGCGGCCCGCGCGTCGTGATCGAGATGGGTGTGGGCCTCATGGCGGCCGGGTTGATGCTGGCCACGCTGGTGCGCCAGCCGTGGCACCTCTACGCCACCCTCGGTGTGCTCGTCGGTGGCGGCGGCGTCTGTCTCGGCTATACGGGTCAGGCGCTCTTCCTCCCCAACTGGTTCGTGCGCCGGAGGGGTTTGGCCATGAGCCTCGCCTTCTCGGGCGTCGGCGTGGGCTCGATCATCCTGCTGCCCTGGCTCGGGACTCTCATCGGGCGCGCCGGCTGGCGCGCCGCCTGCTGGGCGATGGGCATCCTGGTGCTGGCGCTGTTGGCGCCGCTCAACCTCCTGCTGAAGCGGCGGCCCGAAGATCTCGGGCTCGAGCCCGACGGCGACCGCTCCTCCCGCGACGCTACTGCCGGGAGCGGGACGGCGAATGTGGTGGACGCGGCCTGGGTCGCGGTGGACTGGACGCTCGCCCGCGCCATGCGCACGGACCGCTTCTGGTGGATCATGGTGGGATACTTCTGCGGGCTCTTCGACTGGTATGCGGTGCAGATACACCAGACGAAATACCTGGTCGAGGTCGGGTTCAGCCCGGGCGAGGCCGCCTGGGCGTTGGGATTCGTGAGCCTGGCCGGCATTCCCGGCCAGATCGCCCTCGGCTATCTCTCAGACCGGATCGGGCGCGAGTGGGTGTGGACCGTGGGCAGCCTGGGCTTCGCGCTCTGTTACCTGGCGCTGCTCCTCCTGCGTGACGCTCCGACGCCGACACTGCTCTATCTCATGGTCGCCTCGCAGGGCATGCTCGGCTATGGCCTCACCTCCGTCATCGGCGCCATTCCGGCCGAGATCTTTCAGGGCCGCCACTACGGCACCATCTTCGGCACACTGATGCTGGCGTCCATCGCGGGCGGGGCCGCCGGACCCTGGGTGACCGGCGTGCTGCACGACGCCACCGGCAGCTACACGCTGGCCTTCTGGATCGCCATCGGCTGCAGCGTGCTCTCGGCCCTGGCCATCTGGCTCGCCGCCCCGCGCGAGGTGCGGGCCGTGGCCGGCCGTGCCCATCGGCGACAGTAGCCGGCGCCCTCTACCATCTGTTCTACCATCCGCCCTCATGCCCGCGACCGGTGGGAACCTCGCGCATCTCTTCGCCGTGGTGGGGCCCACCCTTTATGCTAGAGGGACGCTGCGAGGACGACTTCGTCCCGGCCTTCGCGATCAAAGGCGCCCCCGAGCATGAACACAGACTTCCTCGTCGTAGGCGGGATGATCACTGCGTTTGTGGCGGCTATCCTGTCGCTCCTGGAGAAACTGCTCAGTCTCCGGGAACGCCTGAAATCGGCCAAACAACGGAAGAGGACCCCGGTCGCTGATCACTCGCATGCCGCACCACAGGTGACAGATGAGTCGATGTTTTTGGACGTCATCCTCCCTGGCGCGAGGGTGCTCAATATATCCTCCTATCTCCTCTGGGACGAGATTGGAGTGATCGTCCCGGCGGGGATCTTGTTGAACTACCTCGGGCTGGTGCTGAGCCTTCGCCTTCAAAGCATCCTCTACCTCGACATGATCGGGACCGCTCTGGCGGCGTTCCTCCTCGGCCCGTGGTGGGGAGCCATCGTCGCGCTCCTGTCGAATTCTCTGGTGAACTGGCTTCTCTATCCTGACCCGGGAGCCGATCTGATGATCTTCCCGTGGTCTCTGGTGAACATGACCGGCGGCCTCTTCTGGGGGTTCATGGCGCGTCGGGGGTGGTTCAAAAAATATATTCGTTCCACCCGAGCGTCGGCCCTCCGGCACATCTGGTATTTGATCAGTTTCGGGGTGCTCGGCGCGTGCGTGATGAGCGTTCCCGGCACCTTCGTGCAGGTTGCGCTCTCGAAACAGGCCGCGTTCGCCTTGACCCCGGACGTGGCCGATGTCCTCAAGCGGGTTGTCTCCGAGAGCCAGGAGGCGCTTCGGCATCAAATCAAAGCCCTGCTCGGCATCGCGTGGGGTGGGAGCCTGGGGTGGGCGCTCCAGAATTGGTTGCAGAACTGCATCAAGTATATTCCGGATAAAACCGTGAGCGCGGCCATCGCGCTGGCCGTTCTGAAATATGGGTTCCCCTTGTTCGAGCGCGAGTTGATTCTCGGTGGATCGGGGATGTCTCGAGCGCGCGACACCCTGGCCGCTCCCCTGATCCTGGGTTGTCTCTATCTTCCGTCCTTCGTCGTTCTCTTGCGGGCCGAGGCGTATACGAGCCAAGTGAACTGGCCTCTCTGGTCGGCACCCTGGCTCATTATCGGGGCCGGCGTCGTCCTGCTCCGGCGGTGGGGTCCCTCGAACGCTGTGGCGGAGAGGGCGTGCGCTGGTCGCCGTGCGCGGTATCTCCAAGCGTTGAAGTCGATCGAGGGAGAATCCGCCCAGGAATTTTGCCGACGGCTGACGTTCGTCACGCTCATCACGAGCGTGTTCTTCGCCCTGTGCCTGATCGTCCTGATGGTGGACTTTTACCGGGTCGCGTTCAACTTTTTCACCGTGGTGTACGGTTTCCTGCTCACCGTGCACTTGGCCCGCGTGGCCCTCTCGCAGAATCTGGCGATAGCGCGACAGGACACCTAGGCCCTTCACGCAGGCGGCCCGCCAAGGGGGACCAACCCTCGGGCGGGCCGCCATCTCGCGTCAGCTCAGCGTCTCGCGTCAGCTTACCTTCTTCATCGGCGCGCCGCAGCAGAACCCGGCCTTCGGTGCCGTCTTGCCGCACTTTCCACACTTGTACTGATCCATCATCGTCCTCACCTCCTCCCTAGCGTTGAGATGTGATGTGATGCTCACCTGAAAAGTATGACGACATCCCTCCGCCGGCCCAAAGATTTTTGGCATCCCCGGATTGGTAGATTTCGGGCCGGCGGCGGCTGGGATAGGGTCGCGGCCCTGGGAGGCGGCCATCGCCGCGACGTCGTGTTCCCCCGCCTCC
>Ga0134071_10001010_pt1 | contig 9909 bp, 10 predicted proteins | sample 15_taG_27_FD_94466 | JGI IMG/M metagenome (GOLD analysis project Ga0134071, IMG submission 94466) | Grasslands soil microbial communities from the Angelo Coastal Reserve, California, USA - 15_D_Rain_40cm_5_09082015 | ecosystem: Environmental > Terrestrial > Soil > Grasslands ...
CGACGGCCGACCCAATGGCGATTGCGTCTGGTGACGTAGTTCCGGAGGACTTGACAGGTCGAGGTATGCAACGGCACCAGACGGGTCTTGCCGAACTTGGCGCCGCGGATCGTCAACACCCCATTCTCCAGATCGACATCTTGAAGCTCAAGATTGCGCGCTTCGCCGAGGCGCAAGCCCGAAACGCTCAGCAACCCGAACAGGCAGTAATAGACCCAAGGCCGCAGTTCACCGCGTTCAAAACGGCATGACATCTTCAGCGCGGCTCGCAGTAAGCTTTCGATCTCCTCATCCGAGTACAGATAGGGTCGCGCTCTCTTGGGCTGGAATGGCAGCAAACCCGGCGATGGGATCTGGGTGCGTGGATCTGTCGCACTGCGATGACGCGCAAATACCCGCACATAGCTGAGTCGTTGTGCCCAATGTGCTGGTTGAACATTTCGAGGTTGTTGCGCCCACGCAAGCGCCAATGTCGAAGTGATGTAGGAGGCGCGATGCTTCTCCATGAACGTAACGAAATCGCGCAATCCCTTGCCGATTTCTTGCAGCTTGAATCCCAGAGCGCGCCGCATGCTCAGATACTCCTGAACGGCCTCACGCAGCGTTGTCATCGCGCACCTCCGGGCCAGGGTAACGCCAGCGTACGTAGTGCGTTGATATCGATCTTCGCGTAAATCGTCGTTGTCTGCGGATGGCGATGCCCCAAGACCTCGCCGATCTCAGCGAGCGAGGCGCCCTCACGCAACATCTCGGTGGCTAGTCCATGACGAAACTGATGCGTTCCGTGCGTGGGCGCATCGATACCGGCGCGCTGCAGCGAATGGCGCACGATCGATCCAACGCCGGCAGGACCCCGGAAACCGCGGAGCGGGGCTTTCGCACGCAAGAATACGCGTCGGCTTGTGCTTTCGGGTCGCCCGCGGCGCAGATACGTAGCGATCGCTTTGCCGACATCCGCCGCAAGGGGTAGCTTCGTGCACTGGCCGCTCTTGCCCCGCACACTCAACTGCCCGACGTTCCAGTCAATGTCATCTAAATCGAGAAAGACCACTTCGCTTGAACGTAACCCCAATCTCGCAAGCACGAGCAAGATGGCGTAATCCCGACGCCCTATTGCCGTGCCCTGGTTAATACTGGCGAGCAACTGACGAACTTGTTCGCTTGTGATTGCCCGGGGAATACCCGTCTTTGACCAATTGGGTACCACAGGAACCGCAGCAGCCAAATCCACCGTCACTTCTCCGCGATAACGCGCGTACCGCAGGAAGCAGCGCAGGGCCGTCGTCAACAGTTTTGAACGCTTTGGATGCAGACGCGGCGCCTGCCGCTGGACGAATCCGACCACATCGCCCGCACACAAGTGCGACAGCTTGACTGTTCCGTTGCCGAAACGATGTTTGAGGAAACCCCGGATATGCGGCATGTAGTTGATGATGGTCGCCTCAGCCAGCACGCGCTCTTCACGCAAATAGCGCTCGAATTCTCCTGCGCATTGCTCAACTGGGTTCGGCCGCGGTTCGGCCGTCTCTTCCACGGGAATGACTCCCTCGCGGTTTAAGAACTCAATCAGGTATCTCGACGCCGCTGTGTCGCCCTTGTGAATCTGAACACGGCGGGCTCGATATCGCTGATACTGCACAGCCTGCTCAGACCAGACGCTGTGCACTCTCACGTCCTTCTCGCCAAGCCAATGGCTGAAACACGCTGCGAGAAGTACCTGTCGACGCAGCGAGCAGAACGCATATCCCTGCTCGTTTACCCATCTTGCAAATGAACCAATATGAGCCGCTAAAGGACCTTCCAACGGCCGCGACAGAACCACTTGATCATTGATGATGTACCTCACGGTGACTCCTTTCCTCAAAAGGGACTGATTGAAAGGAGCCAAGACTATGTTGCTCCGGCTTTCACGCTGTTACCGAAAAACATTAGCTGCGACGCAACTACGCGACATAGTTGGGCAGGGTACATAGTGTCTAAATAGGTGAGGGCTTACGTGCCGAGGATGTGCGCCGCCGGAATCCAGATGACCGCAAAGTCGCCGCACGATTTTGTAGATTCCAAACCGTGTCAATGCGCGGTCAGGACGAGACACGAAGACAGGGCCATCGGTGTTCAATTGCGGGTTTTGTGCAATCAGCATCTGAAGCTGCTTCGCGGTTTCCTCCCACAACGGACACGTTCGCTACTTATCCCCTTTACCGTGGAGTTGTACGCGTGGCGAGGCACCGAGGTCAAGATGACTGCGGCGAAGTTCGACAACCTCCTGGACACGAGCGCCTGTGTTGTAAAGGAATGACAGGAGTGTTCGATCTCGAAGGACATGTCGTCCCTGTTTTGGCAGTGAGCGGAACAAGGCCGTCAGTTCCTGACGCTCCATGAACTGCGTCTCGGCAGGATGGACACGCTTGGCAGGAATCAAGGCCACCTGCTGGCCGGTCGGAAGCATCTCCGGGACCCGGTAAGCGACGTAATCGAAGAATGTGCGCAACGCACACAAACGCTGATTCCGAGTTTGGACGTGATTGTGGCGGTCGACTTCCAGATGCTGAAGAAAACGCTGAGTCTGTTCGAAGGTGAGATCCTGCAGCCTGATCTGCGTGATCCGTCGCCGCTGATCTTGGGCGACATGACAGAGAAACAGCCGCACAGTGTCTCGATAGCTTCGAATCGATGTCGGCTGTAGCCCTTTCTGGAGCTTGAGATGGTCTTCAAAAAAGGAATGGAGAATCTGACTCAACGTGATCGTCATCGTGCACCCTCCTGAAGGACAGACTGGGCAAACTTCTCGAATCGGAGATTGGCTTCCTGAAGCAATGCGTCAGTAGCCCTTAGATAAACCGCCGCCGTCGTGGGATCCACGTGTCCCAGAAAGGTTGATAGCTGTAGGAGGCGAGCTTGGGGATCAACTCCGGTGCGATACCACCGTAATAGTGTGCCAACAGCAAACGAATGACGAAGGCAATGCAGCCGTGGCGAAGAAGTTCCATCTTTCGAGGCCAAGTGAAGTTGGGGTACCAAACGGTGAAAGGTTTGGGTGATTGTGGAGGGACCAATGGGGCGCTTCTCACTGAATGAGAACACAGGAGAATTGCCGGAAAGGTCTCCATTGCATCGCACGCGTGCTTGGAGAAAATCACCCAGCAATGCACTCATTCGCGGCCCAAAGGGCACGAGCCGACTTTTGTAAAATTTACTTTCGCGAATGACGAGCAGTTGGCGCTCGAAATCGACATCACTGACCAACAGCCGAATCGCCTCACCGACGCGCAGACCCAATCCGTAGAGGACTGCGAAGATAGTGCGGTAGGTCATGGCTCGCAGTGGAACACGCGGATTGTCCGGCAAGGCACCCGCTACGTCGAGCAAGCGGCGCGCTGCGACAGCATCGAAGATGAATGGGAGCCGCTCTGCCGTTCGGCGTTTGGGTTTGGCCTCTATCGGAACACAACAGAGAAATCCCTGTAAGACCAGCCAATGGAACAGTCCACGGATCGTGCTCAGCAGGTGATTGTAACTTCGAGAACTCTCCCGCGGCCGCGAAAGCAGGAACGCATCCAGAAGTTCCGGGGTGATCTGTTGGACGCTGCTAATCTGCTCTTGAACGAAGTACCGGTCCAAGATGTGCAGGACATTCTCCTCCGTACGAAAGCGACGGCCGATCGCGCGTTTGTGAGCGAGATACTTCTCCATTCCTTCGCCCAGGACGCTATGGAATATCGTAGTTGCTCTCATTGCAGAACCTCCTCGCCGTCCCCGCAGCCAACCTCACGGAGAGATTCGATTGCAACCTTGCTGTAGATCCGTGTCGCCGCGGGTCCACGGTGTCCGACATAGTCTCCAATAACCTTGAAAGAAACATTGGCATCGACAAGCCGTTGCACACAGGTGTGCCGCAGTGTGTGCGAACCCGCTCGGGACACAGCGACACCGGCTTTCCGCAGGTAGCGCGATGCGGTGCCCGATACCGCGGATTGGGTCATCGGGGCTTGAGGAGCAAGCGTTCGGAAAAAGATGTGGCGATCTGCGGTTTGAGGGCGTCCCATCTTCAGGTAATCCAAAATCGCCTCGCCCACGATTGGCGATAGGGATAGAGCGTCGAATGTCCCGCTTTGCGTTCGGGTACACGAAGACGCTCATTCCGCCAATCCATGTCGTCCAACGTCAACGCCGCCACTTCGCGGGCTCGCAAACCGTAAGTGACAAGCAGTAGCAGGATCGCGTGGTCCCGTTTGCCGAGAGGTGTCCGCTTGTCAACGGATTCCAGCAGCCGTCGCACTTCATCCCACGTTATTGAACGTGGGACATTCGACAGACGGTACGTCAGGGGATGCTCAATAACAGAACTGAAGTCCTTGGCGAGAATGTTCTCCCTATACAGGTACCGAACGAAACCACGCAGCACGCTGCATGCATCGCGGACAGTACCTCGCCCTCGGTGCTGGCCGAACTCCGAAAAGAAACCGCTTAAGACCGGCGGTGAGAGCTGCCTCAAGTCCTGGAACTCGATAGATTGCAGGTAGGACGCAAACTGATGCAGGTAGTGACTGTGGTGCCGGATCGATGATTCGCGAAGCCCCCTTTCTTGGCGCAAATAAACGAAGAAGTGCGGCGCCAATCCCTCGAACGGATTCTCGACCTTTCGTGGACCTCTACCATCGAAGCCCGGAATGATCAGATGCAGCATCTGCTGGATCGGGTTTCGAATGCCTTGGCTGACTCGTTTGCGCCAGTGCGCGGACTTTCTGCCCCTCCCGCGCTCTGCAACCCGTGCATCGATGAAAGGTTCTATATAACGGGGGAGAACATCGAGACTCTCAGCCCCGTGAGCACGGGCGAAGTCTCCGAAGCTCACAACTAAAGGTATGCGGCGGAAAACGCTCCGGCTGTTGTACTTCTGTTCTGTCAGCCATCTGACGTACCGGTCTACGGAATCATAGATCCACGATGACCGGATTCGGTCGACTGTTTCGGGTCGGACATAGTAACGCTCCAACATAGACAATCTCCTTTCTGAATGTGGAGTCATCTTCTGTCGGGCGTGACGTTATGTTCCCGGTTTCCTTAAATGGGCGTGGGCTTTCTGTCTGAAAAACGAGGCGGCCACATAATCGGATCGGGCACAGAAGATCGATTTTGTTCCCGGGAACAAAATCGATCATCACGGTTTAAGTTGCGCCGCCGAAGTAGCGCAGCGCCTCGGTCAGAAAGACCTTGCAGTCGAAACGCTGGAATGTCGGGTAACACTGAAAGAACATCATCCGCGAGTAGCACAGCACGGCTGAGGCGGTCTGGATCTTGCGTTTCTTGCCCCCGATTTCCGTCTCGTGTGGCGACGTGTCATGCTGCAGTTCCTCACCTGGCTGGAAGTGATATTGACCGGAAGCGATCTTCGGTTCCTGGCCGATACCATGACGCCGGCAAAAGGCCGTCAGCGCCGCCTTTGTGACTGGCTAATAACTCCAGGATCTGAACCCGGTAGGCTTCGGCTTTCTCGGGACGGACCAGCGCCGGCAACGCCGAGGACTTCGATCGCAGGACTTTGCGCACGCTCAATCTCGATATGTTCAGGACGCGGGCGATCTCGCGTTTGGGGACTCCCTGAGAGTGCAGTTCCAGAATCGTGGCTCGTTGACTTTGGCTTAACATGCTCATGCTCCTTTGCCATGCGTTCCGCCAGATGCGTCAGATCCCGTACAGCGCATTCGATCTTGCGCTGTGCGGCTTCGAACTCGCTCGGGCCCATCAGCGGCGCCGCACGGTCCAAACGCCGGCTGGCGCGGTTCGTGATAGCGACAACCATCGTCAGATCCCGCAACAGCTCCTCGGCTGGGGATGAGGGCTGGAGCGAGACCTGTTGGTGTGCTTTCAAGAAAAGTTCCGGAGAATCCAGAATCCGCTGCCGTATAGATGGCGATGCATCGCGCCAGGCGGCGTAGAGTTCACCGGCTTGGCAGCTGCTGAAGCGGTACTTCGAAAACGCATCGGCCATCCGCTGACAGTTTTTGGGATTGGTGCGCGCCACCGGCGCCAGATACTTCATTGCGACATGAGCCGCGATCTCGCCGGCGCGGACGCGTTGCTGTACCGCTTCGGGAAGTTGTTCCACCAGAGCCAATCGCCGCGAGACCCAGCTCACACTGCGATCAAAGCGCCGCGCCAGATCCTCGAGGCTGTAGCCGAAACGTTGCTCCAGTTCGGAAAGCAGCCAGCCTTGTTCCAGTGCCGTCTCCTGTTCGGAAAAACGCATCGAGCGATCCAGAACCAAGGCATCGGCTTCGCTCATTTCCCAAACGACGGCTTCCACCGTGTCGCGGGCCAGTTGCTCCAGTGCAGCCACGCGCTTGTAGCCGTCGATAACGAGATAGCGGTCCGGCTTCTCCGAGATGGCGACAACGACAATCGGAGTCTGCTGTCCCGATGCGGCCAAGGATGCCAGCAAGCGCCGCTGCCGTTCCGGATTCCGAACGCGCAGATGTTCATAACGGCGGTCGAGTTGGTGAAACTCCAACTTCATTCGGCTTTCCCTCTACGGCAACCCACTCTCGTATAGGTCGCATCTGGGATTGCGCGGACCCGGAGGGAAGTGTGTCGGTAAGCCTTGAATCCTCAATCACATAAGCCCTGAACTGGGATTGCGCGATGTCCCAGGGAAGTCGGCTTAAGGGAATGGGCAGACGCAGTGGTTCCGGCGGTCGATCTTGCCGGCTGCGATCTTGAATCCGCCGCGCGATGAAGTAGTCCGGATTCCGCTCTCGCCATGCCTTTTGCTTCTTCTTGCGGCGGGCGACCTGGCATTCCGGTCTTCCGCAAGCCCGTTGACGGGATCCGATTCGTGGGTCCGGACGGAACCAGCGGCGGCAAATACAGCAGGGTCTCTTTCGTGCGTCGGCCATGGTGACTCATCATCACCACGTCATTAAATAAGGACGGAGTCAGTTCAATTTTTGGGGTGGGTCACTTTTGGAAAGCAAAGGTGGGTTACTTCTGGTGAGCGCCGAAGTCGCGCTGACCATGATCTCGTCGTTGTGAATCCTAACGGATTTCAGGGTGATGAGCGTGATGTTTCTATTCTTTATATCGAGCATAGATTTTTTAGCAAGCGTGAATTGTCAAAGCTTTGTCTTTCAGGCGTCATTTTTCTGCTTTGAATGCGCGGAGGCGGTAGGTCGCCGTCGGAGCAGCAGGGTTGGCCGGCGGTCTTTCCGAACCCAGCCGACTATCTACATGCTTCAGTACTGCATGGACTCGAGAAGATCGCTCGTCAGCGGGTTCACCTTCCGGGCGTAATTGCTCCAGAAGCGAGGCCAATCCAGTTGTTCTCTCCAACTCCTGTCCGTGTCGTGGGGAATCGTCGATCCCACTAGCGTAGGTGCCAGCACTGTGGTGCCTTGCCAAGCACTTTCGATCGATTCTGAAACGATCTCAAAACTGTTATTGTCTATTGGAGATTTACGAATAGACTGCGAAAACGGATGGCGGCAAGAATGGATTCGAGTTCCACACCTTTACAGGACGACTATCGAAACAATTTTTTGAATGACACGGTTTGCGTTACAGATGTTCCGATGGTGCCTCCTGTCCAGACAACCGAACGACGATCCGGCCTCAGGGAAGTAATTGAAGAAGTCGTTCGAACCGCACAGGCCATCCAGCGAGAGGAAGAGAGTGTTCACGAGATGATTCACGATCACACCGTGGATCTCGTTCGCGCAATACGTGCCAACGCGAAGCTCAAGGAGATGAAGGCCTACTTGTCGGGACTGAAGTTTCAACTGCTGCGGCAATCTCAGTAACAACAAGCAAAGCGTTCATTGGGGATTCCGTCCGAGCAACTGCTGAACTTCACTGACGATTACCCACACTTGACACCGGGAAGTTCAAATGTAAGCTGTCCGCTGGCTGTTGTCGAATGTGATATGTACTTTCTTCCCTGACCCACTGACCCGACGACCCAATATTGAATCGCCAGAGAGCTCGAACATCCGGTCAATGGTCAGTTGGTGGTTTCAGACAAGTACATTTCACGGCTTAGAACAGCCATCGGACAGCTCTCAACCGTTCCCGGTGTCAAGTGTGTCCGGTCGTCAGACTTCGGATCGAGCAGGGCATGGGGATCCCAACCGAATCGCCGCGGCCCCGCTATTCCACTTTTATCGCGGAACTGCGCAAGAAACGTGACCACCGCTGGCGCGCCCTGGAGTATCCAATCACGTGGAAACGGTACGAGAAATCGGGAACCGCGGCCCTGGGGCCGCGGTTCGCTGAGTACGGCAGATGTTCGTGGGAGGCGCTTCGTTCTTACTTGATCTTCGGCGGCTGTTTGTTGCTCATCTTCGCCTTGTGGACGATCGTCATGTTCTTGCCCTTGTGCTTGAGCCTATGGGTGACCGTCGTATAGCTCCAGTCGCTGCCGACGTCGACCACGGTGAACTGTGCCACGTCAGTCTGGCTGGTTGTGACACTGGTATTCATCGTGCTTGGTGTCGCTACGAAGCCCTCTGGCACATCGGCCTGAATCTGAGACTGCCAGTCCCCATCCACTGACTCATAGATGATCGGCAACAATTCGGTGCTGTCGGTGAACTCGAAGTACGCCGGCTCGGAGATCACCAGCAGAGTTCCTTCCACTTCCGTGCTCGACATGGGATGGATCTTGCCATTGCCGTCCACGCTAACCTTCAGGTTCTTTTCGGGCTTGAGGAGTCCAGGTTTCACGATGCTGGTCTTCGTGCCGGGGTAGACCGTCGTCTTGACTCCACCCTGAGCGCAATTGCCGACGGCAGCGCTGGACGGATTATTGGGATTCATCGGACGGTTGTAGTCGTAGCTGGCGTCGCCATTGAGACAGACGTCGGCCCGCCCGATGATCAGGTAGCGCCCGCTGAGGCCATATGTAGCTTGATTGGTTGCTGTGGCGGCCGGCACCATGATCTGGTAGAGGTAAGAATCCCCGCCGCCGTATTGGATCTTAGTCCTGCACTCCTTCCCGTGGTCGTCATCCTTGGGTGAAGAGCAGTTGAGGTGGCTAAGCTTCTTTACTCCCAAAAGCTGCACGATGGTCGGAGATACCTGGTTAACCGCGGAGACGCCGCTCCAGATCTGTTGGTAGGTCAGCGGCTCGACATCATCATCGTCATCGTTGCGGCCATCCCTCGCATAGAACTGGGCCTTGTCGAATACTTTCAAATCCTCCGTGAGGGGAAACTTCTGTGAGGTTGGGTTCTTCCCCGAACCGACCACGTGCATGGAGGCGACGATCTGGATCGTGGCCGACTCAATGACTACCTGCACGCCGGCAGGTGGCGCACCCTTGGGGATGCTCCAGGCGGAAGTACCCAGAGCGGCGGGGGTGCCCATCAGGAAGTTGTGTTACCACTGTAGACCGCGGTGATGGTGTGATTGCCAACGCTCAGCGTGGAGGTCGTCAAGCTGGCCGTCATCTGCCCAGAGGCCACCGTCACGGTCACGGGATTTCCGAGCGGTACGGTTCCATCATAGAACGCTACCGTTCCGCTGGGCGGCTCTACTGGGAGGACACACGACGGGCAAGTCACCGTTGCCGTGAAAGTTACCGGCGCGCCAAACAGGGACGGGTCGACTGAGGTTGTGAGGCTCGTGACCGTGCTGGCCTGGGTGATGGTGAAATTTGCCGTGTTGTAGGTGATGTTGTAGTTGCCCAGCACGCCCCCCGGCGACAGCGCTGCGCTGATGGTGTAAGGACTGGCCGCGACCGTCTCGCCTGCCGTGCGGTTGTAGGCCGCCGTCACGCCATCGGCGCCCAGGAACCCGCTCAGCGTTCCCATTAATGAAGGATTGCTACTGCCGTAAGTCTTCCCTGCTGCATTCGGCGTCACGGAGGCGGATTTCCGATTGATGGTGAAACCCGCCGTGTTGTACGTGATGGCG
>Ga0134071_10001011_pt1 | contig 9901 bp, 9 predicted proteins | sample 15_taG_27_FD_94466 | JGI IMG/M metagenome (GOLD analysis project Ga0134071, IMG submission 94466) | Grasslands soil microbial communities from the Angelo Coastal Reserve, California, USA - 15_D_Rain_40cm_5_09082015 | ecosystem: Environmental > Terrestrial > Soil > Grasslands ...
CACCTCGTTCCACAGCCCGCTCGCGATCAGCTTGGCCTTGGCGCCGGCGCCGTAGAGGCCCTCGGCGGCGCGCGCGTCGTCGTAGTACGTCGCCATCTCGTAGTGCGGTGCCGGAAAGCCCCAACCCCGGCGGCTGGCCACGCGCTCGCCGTCGACGGCATCGATGAGCCGCCGCGCGCTGTCCGTCGTGCCCGCCGCGTGCACGTCGAACGCGCCACGATCGATGGCCCCGGCATTCACGAGCACGAGCGGCGGATGGATCACCGGCCCGACGTTCGTGAGCGCGACGTCGACCGCGTCCACGCACGGCCGGGTCGCGGGGTACAGCTCCCGCACGCACGCCAGCGCCTCCTTGGCCCGCGAGGCCGGAAACACGCCGACGGGCAGGTTCGCCGCGCGCACCGGCGCCGCGACGGCCGCCGGCCCGGTCTTGCGCGCGAGATACGGCAGCGTGCCCGTCTCCGCCAGTGCCCGCGGCAGCGGCTTGCCGGCGCGCGCGATCTCGCGCGCGATGACGAACGAGCCCAGCGTGGCGGCGCCGAGCAGGACGACCTGGCTCTCGGTGAGGACGCCCGCGAGCCGGCGACCGAGGTCTTCGTGTGTCGACGCGGGCAGCGGCGCGATGACGACGTCGGCGTCGCGCACCGCTTCGGCGAGATCCGCCGTCGCCTTGTCCAGGCGCGCGGGCCCCTGCCGCTGCTCGGCCGTCAGCGTGATGCCCTTCCCGAGCGCGCCGACGTCTTCGGCACGCCGGCGCCAGAGCCGCACGCGATGCCCCGCCAGCGCCAGGTCGGCGGCCGTCGCGAACGCGCCGTGGCTGCCTCCCAGGACTGCGATGTTCACGCGATGACCCCCTCGCGGCGGAGCGCGTCGATGCGCTCGGCCGGATATTTGAGCAGGGTGGCGAGCACCTCGTCGGTGTGCTGGCCGAGCCGCGGCGGCGGCGCCGGGGAAAACCCGGCGGCGCCGTCCACCTTGATCGGCGTGCCGAGCGTCGGCAGCCGGCCGAGGCGCTCGTGCTCCATCTCCACGACCATCCCGCGGTGGCGCACCTGAGGGTCGCTCAGCACGCGCTCGACGGTCTGGATGGGCGCCACCGGCACGCCCGCGGCGTGCAGCCGCTCGAGCCAGTCGTCCGTCGTCCGCTCCGCGAACGCGCGCTCGATCAGCGGCACGAGCGCCGCGCGATTCGCGACGCGGTCGCCGTTGGCGGCGAAGCGCGGATCGGCCGTCCACTCGGGATGCCCGGCCGCGCGGCAGAAGGCCGGCCAGAAGCGCTCGAAGACGGCGACGATCAGGTGGCCGTCGCGGGTGGCGAGCGCGCCGTACGGCACGACCGAGGCGTGCGCGGATCCCATCGGGCCCGGCACGAGGCCGTCGGTCCAGAAATATTGCGCGAGGTACGAGAGCAGCGAGACCTGGCAGTCGAGCAGCGACAGATCGACGTGCGCGCCGCGCTCGGTACGCGTGCGGCGCAGCAGCGCGCCCGCGACCGACAGCGCGCCGAACAGGCCGCCCGCGAGGTCGCCCATCGGCAGCCCCATGCGGACCGGACCGCCGCCGGCCGCTCCGGTGATCGACATCGCGCCGCCCATCGCCTGCAGCGCGAGATCGAAGGCGGGCCAGTCGCGGTACGGCCCGTCTTGCCCGTACGCCGAGAGCGAGCACATCACGAGGCGCGGGTTCAGCGCCGACAGCACATCGTAGCCGAGGCCGAGGCGCGACATCACGTCCGGCCGGAAGTTCTCCCAGACCACGTCGGCCTGCGCGGCGAGCTCGAGGAAGACGCCGCGCCCCGCCGGCGTCGCGAGGTCCAGCGCCAGCGATTTCTTGTTGCGGTTGATCGCCAGGAAGTACGCGCTCTCGCCTCCCGGCAGGAACGGCGGCCCCATGGCGCGCATCGGGTCGCCGGCGCCGGGCTCCTCCACCTTGACGACGTCGGCGCCCATGTCGGCGAGCAGCATCGAGCCGTAGGGGCCGGCCAGCATCCGCGACAGGTCGAGCACGCGCACGCCGTCGAAGAGCTTCACCGGCGGGCGGTCTCCAGTGCGGCGCGCACGCGCGAGGGCGTGATCGGCAATTCGGTGAGGCGCGCGCCGATCGCGTCGTGCACGGCGTTGGCGACGGCGGCGGACACCGGAATCACGCCCGACTCGCCGAGGCCCTTCGCACCGAACGGGCCTTCCGCGTCGTGGGTCTCGATGAGGCGGACGACCATCTCGGGCATGTCCGCCGCGCGCAGGATCGCGTAGTCCATGAACGATGCGGTCAGGACCTGCCCCTGCTCGACGACCAGGCGCTCGGCCAGCGCGTAGCCGAGCCCCATGTGGATGCCGCCGTGGATCTGCCCCTCGGCGGCCAGCGGGTTCAGCGCGCGGCCGACGTCGTGAGCGGAGGCGACGCGGCGGACGCGGATCGTGCCCGTCTCTTCCTCCACGTCGACGAGGACGGCCTGCGCGGCGAAGCCGTAGGTCGCCGAGACGTTGCCGCGCAGGTCCTTGTCGAGCATGGTCGTCGGGGGATCGTAGAAGGCCTCGGCCACCAGCGTGCGGCCGCCGGGCGCATAGTGGCCAGCCCGCGCGACGCGCTCGTAGGGCAGCCGGCGCTGCGGCTCGGCCGCGACGAAGATCGCGCCGTCCTTCATGGCGAGACGCTCGACGGGCTCGTCGAGCTGCTCGCCGGCCATGGCCAGCAGGTCGCCCCGCAGCTTCTCGGCGGCGATCCGGGCGGCGTTGCCGGCGATGAACGTGGTGCGGCTCGCGTGCGCGCCGACGTCCCACGGCTTGACCGCGGTGTCGGAGTTCACGACCTCCACGCGCTCGAGCGGCACGCCGAGCGTCTCCGCCACGATCATGGCGAGCACGGTCTCCGAGCCCTGGCCGATCTCGGTGGCGCCGGTGATCAGCGCGACCTTGCCGAAGTCGTCCATCTTCACGATGGCGCCGCAGCCGTCGGACTTGTAGATGCGCGCGCCGCCGCCGACGTGGAACATCCCCGCGTAGCCGACCCCGCGGCGCCAGCCCGCGTCCGGCGGCGCCGCCGGCCGCCCGATGGCCTCCGCCACCGCCGCCAGGCATTCGCTCATCGCGCACGAGGTGATGACGAAGCCCTGCGGGTTGACGTCGCCGGACTTCGTGACGTTGCGCCGGCGGATCTCGAGACGATCGAGGCCGAGGCGGTCGGCCAGCTCGTCCATCTGCGACTCCACGGCGAACGTGGACTCGAGGTTGCCGTAGCCGCGCATGGAGCCGGAGTAGGGATTGTTCGTGTAGGCGATCGTCGTGTCGAAGCGCACGTTGGGCACGCGATAGAGGCCGGCGACGGTCGCGAGCATCACGTACGGCGTCGTCGAGCCCCACGACACGTACGCGCCGTTGTCGATCGTCACGTGCGCGTCGCGCGCGAGCAGGCGGCCGGAGACGTCGGCGGCGGTGCGCAGCCGGATCGCGCACGGCTCGCGGGTGGGGCTGGCGACGAACTCCTCGAGGCGCTCGAACTCCACCTTGACCGGGCGGCCCACGCGGCGCGCGAGCAGCGCCGCGATGACGTCGATCGGGTAGAGATCCAGCACCCGGCCGAAGTTGCCTCCCACCGGCGGCTGGATCACGCGCACGCGGTCGCCGGTGATGCCCAGCGCCTGCGCCAGCCCGCGCTGGTAGAGGAAGGGCACCTGCGTCGTGGACCACATCGTGAGGTGACCCTGCGCGTCCCACTCCGCGAGGGCGACCATCGTCTCCAGGCAGCACGTGGTCACGAAGTTCAGCCGGTAGGTCCCCTCGACCACCACGGCCGCCTCGGCCAAGGCGCGATCGACGTCCCCGTGACTGAACTGGTAGCGCAGGTCGGTGTGATTGTCCGCGCGCTCGTCGTGCACGCGCGGCGCGTCCGGCCGCAGCGCCTCCGTCGGATCGAAGACGGCCGGCAGCTCCTCGTACTCCACCTCGATCAGTGCCGCCGCCTCCTCGGCGAGGGCGGGCGTCTCGGCGGCGACGGCGGCGATCTCGTCGCGGATGCAGCGGACCTTGCCGGCCTTGAGCGCGGTCTGGTCACGGGCGAAGCCGAACCGGTCCTGCTGGACGTCCTCCGCCGTCAGGACGGCGAGGACGCCGGGCAGCGCGGCCGCGCGCCGCGTGTCGACGCGGATGAGGCGCGCGTGCGGATGCCGCGCCCGCACGATCTTGCCGTGCGCCAGTCGGGGCAGGGCCAAGTCGTGCAGGTAGCGCGTGCGGCCGGTGACCTTCTCGGCGCCGTCCTTCTTCGGCGTCGCCCGGCCGACGACGGACAGCTCGGTCACTGTTCTTCCTGGGGGCCCCGATATGGCCCCCAGACCCCCAACGATTCATCACAGGCTCGCCTCGGCCGTCGAACGGCCTGCGGCTTCGCACTCCCATCACAGGCTCGCCTCGGCCGTCGAACGGCCTGCGGCTTCGCACTCCCACCGCGCCGCGGCGGAGCCGAGGCGCGCCTCGGGATTGCTACAGGATGTTTCACGACAGCGAGCCCACCCGCAGACGCTCGTGGAGCAGGGCGATGATCTCGTCGGCCGCGGCGGCGGCGTAGAGCCGGAAGAACGGCGTCTGCTGGAACGCGAAGAAGTCGCTCACACCGCGCTTCGTGGCGTCGTCCTTCGACTCCGCGGGTTTCGGCGCGCGGATGGCGCCCACCACCCGGTCCTTGCGGTAGATCTGCGGGAACTCCATGTACGTGTACAGATGCTCGAAGCTCTTGGTGTAGAAAGCCGCGATGGGAATGGACTGGAAGGTCTGGCCGTCCCGCTTGCGCAGGAACTGCGCCATGAGGTCCGCGTTCGGCGACTCCTTGGGGTCGGGCACGGCCAGCGAGCTGATCGTGTGGCCGTCGCGCGGGAAGATGCGCATCTCGAGCCCGCCCGCGGCGGCCAGCCGCGCCAGCACCGGGACGTCGCGCCGGCAATCCGACGACCATTCCTCGGAGATCACGAGCAGCTTCGCCGGGCCGTTCGGCTGGGCCACGATCCACTGCCACGCCCCCCGCTGCGCGTCCGTGAGCTGCGTGTTCTCGAACGCCTTGCGGAGGAAGTCGCTGTAGTCCTTCCGCGGCATGTTGAACGAGCCCTCGCGTTTGAGGTTCTCGGGCGTGCCCACGAACTTCACGTACTGATCGAACGTCATCCCCTGCGCGAACCGCTCTGCGCTCACCATTGCACGGGCTCCTTGTGCTCGCCGAACACGTCCTTCATCGCTCGGTTGATCTCGCCCAGCGTCGCGTAGGCGCGCACCGCCTCCACGATGGCGGGCATCAGGTTGGCGGGGCCGCGCGCCTCGTCGGAGAGCCGCGAGAGCGCCGCGCGCGCGGCCCGATCGTCGCGCTCGCGCCGCACGCGCGCCAGCTTCGCCACCTGGGTCGCGGCCACGGTGGGATCGAAGGCGTAGAGCTCGACCTCCGGATCGGCCGGCGCCGCGCCCTCGGCGACGTGGCAGTTGACGCCCACCTTCGGCACCTCGCCGGAGGCGAGCGCCTGCTCGAACCGGTAGGCCTGCCGCGCCACCTCGGCCTGGAGGGCGCCGGACTTGATCGCGTCCACGATGCCGCCCATGCGCGCGACGGCCGCCATCTCGGCGACGATCCGCGCTTCCATCTCGTTGGTCAGGGCCTCGACGAAGTACGAGCCGCCGAGAGGATCGACGGTGTCGGCGGCGCCCGCTTCCTCGGCGCAGATCTGCATCGTGCGCAGCGCGATCAGCTGCGCCTTCGCCGACGGGATCGTGTACGCCTCGTCGTAGGTCGGCAGCGCCATCGTCTGGGCGCCCGAGAGCGCGGCGGCCAGCGCGATATAGGCGCCGCGCACGATGTTGTTCTCGGGCTCCTGCGCCACGAACGCCGAGCCGCCGCCGCCGATGAGCGTGCGGAACATCCACGACTTCGGATTCCTGGCACCGAAGCGCTCGCGCAGCATGCGCGCGTAGAGCCGCCGCCCGGCGCGGAACTTGGCCACCTCCTCGAAGATCTTGCCCCACGCCGTGAAGTTGAACGACACGCGCGGCGCGAACTCGTCCACGTCCATCCCGCGCCGGACCATCATGTCGACGTAGGCGGCGGCGATGGCCAGGCCATACGCCATCTCCTGGGCGGTGGTGCAGCCCGCCTCGCGGATGTGATAGCCGCAGACCGAGACCGGATTGGAACGCGGATAGTGGCGCGCGGCGTATTCGATGAGGTCGCCGACGAGGCGCAGCGACGGCTCCACCGGATAGACCCAGGTCCCGCGCGCGACGAATTCCTTCAGGATGTCGTTCTGGGGCGTGGTGACCACGCGATCGCGTGCGGCGCCCTGCGCGTCGGCGACCGCGAAATACATGGCGGTGATCGGCGCGGCCATGCCGTTGATCGTGAGCGAGACGCTCACGCGGTCGAGCGGGATGCCGGCGAAGGCCTCTTCCATGTCGGCCAGCGTGTCGATCGCCATGCCGACGCGCCCCACCTCGCCGTCGGCACGCGGGTCGTCGGAGTCCAGCCCCAATTGAGTCGGCAGGTCGAAGGCGACGTTCAGCGCGTCTTGTCCATGAGCCATCAAGTACTTGAAGCGGGCGTTCGTTTCCTGCGGCGTGCCGAAGCCGATGTACTGGCGCATCGTCCAGAGGCGGTCGCGGTACATGTGCGTGTGGATCCCGCGCGTGAACGGGTATTCGCCCGGGCGGCCGAGGTCGCGGTCGAGGTCGCGGCCGGCCACGTCCTCGGGACCGTAGACGAGCTTGATCGGAAAGCCGGCGTGGGTTCTCAGCTCTTTCATCACGTCCTCCCTGCGTCCAGGAACCGGGCGACCACGGGCAGCACCTCGGGCCCGCGCGTCTCCTGCGGCGCGTGGCCGGCGTCGGCCAGCTCCAGCACCTCCGCGCGATAGAACAGCGAGCGCCAGCGCGCGAGCTGGGTGCCGAAGGCCGGATCCTTCGCGCCCCACACGAGCAGCGCCGGGATGCGCGCGAGGCGCTCGCGGCGTGCCCACAGCGCGTCGTACCACGCGCTCGAACCGAGCAGCTCGCGCGCGTAGATCCACGTCGCGTGGCGGGCCGCCGGCTCGGCGAGCGGCGCCGCGTACTGGCGATGCACGGCGCGCGTGTAGCGCCGATCCCGCACAGCGTGGCGCCACACGACGTTGACGGACGCGCCGAAGCGCTCGTACAGGAATCGGCCCGGCGCGCTCGACAGCAGGCGGCCGGCGCGCGCGTAGCGCCGCTCACCGGCGAGCGACCACATCCACGTGTTGAAGAGGACGAGCCGCCGTACGGCGTCCGCCCGGTCGAGGGCCACCGCGAGCCCGATCGGGCCGCCGAAGTCGTGCACGACGAGGGCGAAATCTTTCAGCCCCAGCGCGTCCACGAACGCGGCCAGCCGGCGCGCCTGATCTTGGGGCCGGTACGCGTCGCCCGCGGGCTTGTCCGACAGGCCGAAGCCCGGCAGGTCGAGCGCCACGCACCGGTGACGGTCGCGCAGGCCGGTGATCAGGTGGCGCCAGACGAACGACCACGTCGGCAGGCCGTGGACGAACAGCACCGTCGGGCCGGCGCCGGCGTCGACGTAGTGCACGCGCGCGCCCTCGATCTCGACCGCCCGCGACGCGAACGGGTACGCGCGCGTGTCGAGCCACGGCGCTCTCACGCGAGGTCTCCCTGGAACGCCTTGACGATCTCGGGCAGCGGCGTGCCCATCGGAAACACCCGGCTGACGCCGAGCGCGCGCAGCGCCTCCACGTCGCGCGGCGGGATGATCCCGCCGACGACGACGCGCACGTCGCCGGCGCCCTGGGCCCGCAGGCCATCGAGCACGCGACGCGCCAGCGGCACGTGAGCGCCGGAAAGGATCGACAGGCCGACGACGTCGACGTCCTCCTGCACCGCCTCGGCGACGATCTCCTCGGGCGTGCGCTTGAGCCCCGTGTACACGACCTCGACGCCGGCGTCGCGCAGCGCCTGCACGACGACCTTGGCCCCGCGGTCGTGGCCGTCGAGCCCGGGCTTCGCGATGAGGACTTTCATGCGGGCGTGAAGGCTGGGAGATAGCGCGGGTTGCCCTTGGGGTCGTCGCTGACGCGGACGGGGGACAGGCGCACGCGCTGGCCGACCTCGATTTTCGCGGGATCGGCGCCGGTCACGAGGGCGAAGACGCGCACGCCGTCGACCTTGACGATCGCGAAGACGCGCGGCCCGTCGAAGCCCGCCGGCAGCCCCGAGTCCTGCACGCTGAACGCGTGGATCGTGCCCTCGCGCGGCAAGTCGACCCAGGCGAACGCGTCCGAGGCGCACTCGCCGCAGAAGCCGCGCGGCGGCCACGCCGTGCGGCCACACGCCGAGCACCGCGTGGTCACCAGCCGGCCCTCGGCGAGCCGCGCGTAGAATTCGTGCAGCTTGGTGTGGTCGGCGCTCTCGAGCGGGAACGGATCGGTCGCCCGGAAGTAGCTCACGCCGCGCTCCGCCGTGAGGTCGCGCGCGGGGCGGAGGCGCCGCGTGGTCTCGACCGGCGACTGAGCGCGCGGCCGGCCTCCAGACACGCCAGCACCACGACGACGTGAACGGCCGTGACGAGCGCTTCCCAGGGGTCGAACCCCGATGCGAGCGTCTTGGCGAAGCCGGGCGTCTGCAACCACGCGACGAGCAGTGAGAAGGCTTCCACGGCCACGGCGATGCCGAGCGCGTGCAGCGCGATCCGCCGGTGCTCGCGGCGGCGTCCGGCCGCGAGCAGCAGGAGAACGTAGCCGACGACGACGACCGCGACGAGAGCCGCCGGCACGTGGTCCCACGTCGCCAGGCGCGGCACGATGAACGGCCGGTACACGGCCAGATAAATCGCAGGCCAGTACAGATATGCGGCCACGATCACGGCGCCGCCTCCCGATCGCGCTTGAGCTGGCGGAGCAGCGCGCGGATCTTCGCCGTCTCGAAGGTGTCGCGCCGGTCGCCGGAGTAGTCGAAGAAGCCGCGGCCGGTCTTGGGGCCGAGCTCGTTGTACGCCATCTTCCGCTCGACGAGGCGCGCGGGCTTGAAGCGCTCGTCGCCGAGCGCCTCGCTCATGTAGCGACTGGCGCGGTAGAGGATGTCCACGCCGCCCCAGTCGATGAACTCGAAGATGCCGACCGACGCATAGCGGAAGCCCATGCCGGCGCGAAACGCGCGGTCGACGTCCTCGGGCGTCGCCACGCCCTCCTCGACCAGACGCACGGCCTCGTTCATCAATAGGACCTGGATGCGCGGGCCGATGAACCCGGGCGAGTCGGCGCAGCGCACCGGCGTCTTGCCGAGCCGCTCGAGCAGGCGCAGCGTGCGCTCGACCGTCGCCGGCGCCGTCTGGCGCCCCGGCACCACCTCGACGAGCGGAATGATGTGCGCGGGGTTGAGCCAGTGCGCCACGAGAAAGCGCTCGGGCTTCGTCACCGCGTCGGCGAGGTGCGAGGGCGAGATCGTCGACGACGTCGAGGCCACGATGGCGTCGTCCGAGATCAGCTCGGAGAGCCGCTTGAAGGTCGCGCGCTTGAGATCGACCGACTCGGGCAGCGCCTCCTGCACGAACGCGCATGCGCCGAGGTCGCCGAGCCCCACGCGCTCTTCGATGCGATCGAGCGCCGGCGCCACGTCGGCCTCCGCGATCACGCGCTCCTCGGCCATCAGCGCGAGGTCGCGCGCGATCTCGCGCCGCGCGTCCGCCAGCACGAGCTCGCTGTCGGCGGCCGAGCGGTTCTTGAGATCCACCAGCACGACGCCCCAGCCGCCCAGCGCGAACGTGAGCGCGATCTGGCGGCCGATGCGCCCGGGCCCCAGCACGGCGACCGTGTCGGTCACGCGCGATCCTTGCCGTAGATCATCACGATGTGCTCGCCCATGCCGCTGTTGTTGTGGGTGAGGCCGATCGCGGCGTCGGGCACCTGGCGCGC
>Ga0134071_10001013_pt1 | contig 9890 bp, 8 predicted proteins | sample 15_taG_27_FD_94466 | JGI IMG/M metagenome (GOLD analysis project Ga0134071, IMG submission 94466) | Grasslands soil microbial communities from the Angelo Coastal Reserve, California, USA - 15_D_Rain_40cm_5_09082015 | ecosystem: Environmental > Terrestrial > Soil > Grasslands ...
ACGGATGGCGTCCGCTTATTGATTGATGCCGGCATGAGCCGCAAGGAAATCGCAAAACGGTTAGAAGCGATTGGCGAAGATCCGGATGGCATTGACGCCGTCCTCGTCACTCACGAACACAACGATCATGCCGGAGGCCTGAAGACGCTCGTCAGGGATCTTCCCATTCGCGTCTTCATGACCTGGGGAACCATTTGCGCCCTCGGCGCCAGCGACTACGAGTTGAATGCAGCGAGTATCGTCCGTGTGCCGCCCGGTGTGCCATTCGCGGTCAATGACACTGAGATCACGCCATTCAGCGTTCCCCACGACGCAGCCGAGCCGGTAGCGTTCAGCCTCACGTGCGGCGGAGTGAAAATCAGCCAGGTCACGGATATCGGGTGCCTCCCCGAGCATGTCGTAAACAGGCTCCGCGGATCGCAGGTGTTGATCCTGGAATCGAATCACGACGTCGAGATGCTGCGAGTCGGGCCGTATCCCTGGAGTTTGAAACAACGATTGATGGGCCGATACGGACACCTCTCCAACACCGCCGTCGCGCGGTTCATTCGCGAACAGTACGACGGAACGGCCGAACATGTCCTTCTGGCACACTTGAGCGCGAAAAACAATCATCCTGAAATCGCGAGGCAGGAAGCGGCGGGTGCCTTGAAAGATCGTGGGTTGAGTGCAGTAAGACTAACGATTACCTCACAAGACCAACCCATGCACCCCATTCGGCTATAGTGGAAGGTGGATTAAGAAAATGATTCCACGTTACACGCGCCCCCGAATGGGGAGGGTTTGGGAAGACCAGAACAAATACCAGCGATGGCTAGACGTCGAATTGGCCGTCATCGAAACGCTTGCGGCTGACGGAGTCATCCCGAAGGATGCGGCAGCGGAAATCAAGGCGCGAGCTTCATTCTCCGTCGACCGGATCAATCAGATCGAGGCGGAAGTGAAGCACGATGTGATCGCCTTTACCACCTCGGTGGCGGAGTACGTCGGGCCCGCCTCGCGATATTTCCACTTCGGTCTCACGTCATCCGACGTTTTGGACACGGCAATGGCCCTGCAGGTGGCCGACGCCTCGGCGATCATTCTCGCAGACTTTCAACGCCTGCTCGACGTGCTGAAGAAGCGTGCCTATGAGTTCAAGACAACCGTGATTGTGGGCCGGACGCACGGCATCCACGCGGAGCCGACGACATTCGGATTGAAGCTCGCGCTTCTCCACGATGAGGTGAAGCGCCAGCAAGGGCGATTCAAGGAAGCGGTTGAAACGATGCGCGTGGGAAAACTCTCCGGCGCCGTTGGCACCTTTGCGCACCTTTCACCCGGTATTGAAGAAAAAGTCATGCAAAAGCTCAACCTCCGCGCGGCACCTGCTTCCTCGCAAATCATTCAACGCGACCGGCACGCGCACTACATCACGTCGCTGGCTCTGATCGGCGCGACATTGGAAAAAATTGCGGTTGAGGTGCGCCACCTGCAGCGTACCGAAGTCCGAGAGGCGGAAGAATTTTTCTCAGAGAAGCAGAAGGGCTCCTCGGCGATGCCGCACAAACGGAATCCGATCACATCGGAGCAAATTGCCGGTCTGGCGCGCATCCTACGCGGCAACGCCGTCGCGGCCATGGAAGACGTTGCGCTGTGGCACGAACGCGACATCTCGCACTCCTCGGTCGAGCGCATCATCTTCCCAGATTCCACGATCCTCACGGACTACCTTCTGGATCGAACGGCGACCTTAATCGAAAAACTCGTGGTCTATCCAGACCGTATGAAAGAAAACCTCGAATTGACCCGCGGCCTGATCTATTCCGGCGAACTCCTGCTGGCGCTTGTGGAAAAGAATGTCACGCGCGAGGATGCCTACCGGTGGGTCCAGCGAAACGCAATGCGAGTCTGGGACGAAGGCGGAACCTTCAGAGAGAAGGTGCTCGGCGATCCCGATATCCGCAAAACCCTGAACTCAACCGAGATCGAAAAGGTTTTCGACTTGAGCCGTTTGCTGGCAAATGTCGACCGAATCTTTCAAAGGGTGTTCGGATAAAATGTTATTATTAAGTCTCATCCCACCGAGGTTTTTTCTTCCGGAAATTGTGGAGACTGTATGAAAGCTACGGTCATTGTGACGCTGAAGCCCACGGTTCTTGATCCGCAGGGAATGACGATTCAACGCAGCCTCGGATCTCTCGGACTCACTGATATTACGGACGTTCGGCAGGGCAAAATCTTCGATATCCGGCTTAAGAACGGCTCGCGCGAACAAGTTGAGCGTCTGGCGAAGGACGTATTGACCAATCCGGTAATTGAGGAATACCGGATCATTTGGGAGTGAAGGGCGTGGGGGGACGGGCCATTTGCCCGATCAAGGAGGCCGCCGCGCGGAGCGCAAGCGCGATAGGGCGCAGCCTCAAGAAGAGGCGGTCGACCGAAATGGCCCGACGCTAAGGAGATGCCATGAAATTCGGCGTTGTGATATTTCCCGGTTCGAACTGCGAACAGGACTGCTATTACGCGATCCGATCGGTCCTCGGACGACCGGTCGAGTACATCTGGCATCAGGAGACCACAGTAAAAGGTTTCGATGCGGTTATCCTGCCCGGCGGTTTTGCGTATGGCGATTACCTCCGCACCGGCGCGCTGGCCAGATTCTCTCCGGTCATGGGGGCCATCGCGGATTTCGCAAAAAAGGGCGGCCTGGTCATCGGCATATGCAATGGCTTTCAAATCCTCGCCGAAGCCGGGTTGCTGCCGGGCGCGCTTCTTCGCAATGTCGGATTGAAATATCTGTGCAAATTTGAGTATCTGCGGACCGAAACTATCGATACCCCGTTCACGAATTTGATGACTAAAGGCCAATTGCTCCGGATCCCGATCGGCCATGGAGAGGGAAACTTTTTTGCCGATCCCGAAACGCTCAAGCGAATCGAAGACCAGGATCAGGTCGTTTTTCGCTATGCAGACGCGCGTGGGCGAGTAACGCCGGCAGCGAATCCGAACGGCTCCCTGAACAACATCGCAGGAATCGTCAATCAGGAGCGGAACGTTCTCGGCATGATGCCCCATCCGGACCGGGCATACGAAAGTATTCTCGGAAGCACGGATGGCAAATTGATTTTCGAATCCATGGTCAATGCCCTGGTAACGAAATGACGGTCACCGACGAAGTCTTAACGCAGCACAATCTCACGGAAAGCGAATATCAGAAGATTGTCGCCATACTGAAGCGGGAGCCGAGCATAACTGAGCTCGGCATCTTCAGCGTGATGTGGAGCGAGCACTGCAGCTACAAAAGCTCGCGTGTGCACCTGCGGCGCTTGCCCACGAAAGGTCCGGCCGTGCTGCAAGGTCCGGGTGAGAATGCCGGAATTATTGATATCGGCGATGGGCTTGCGGTTGCGTTCAAAATCGAATCACACAATCATCCTTCGTTCATCGAGCCTTTTCAGGGGGCGGCCACCGGCGTCGGGGGAATTCTTCGCGACATTTTCACCATGGGGGCGCGTCCGATCGCAGCCATGAACAGCCTGCGATTCGGGCCGCTTGATCGGCAGCAGAACAAACGGATTCTCGAAGGTGTCGTTGGCGGAATTGCGTTTTACGGAAATTGTTTCGGGGTGCCGACAGTCGGCGGGGAAATCTATTTCGCGGATTCTTACTCGCAAAATCCATTGGTAAATGCATTCGCGTTAGGAATCTTCGAAAAAGACAAGATTTTCTACGGCCGCGCGCGCGGTGTGGGCAATCCCGTCATTTATGTCGGCGCGAAGACCGGACGCGACGGCATTCACGGCGCAACAATGGCCTCGGCCGGTTTCGGAGAAGATGCAGGCGCAAAACGGCCGAACGTCCAGATTGGCGATCCCTTCATGGAAAAGCTTCTGCTCGAGGCATGTCTAGAAGCCATGCAAAAAGGACTGATCGTCGGCATCCAGGATATGGGCGCGGCCGGTCTCACCTGCTCGAGCTGCGAAATGGGAGCGCGGGCCGGCACGGGTGTGGAGTTGGACCTTGACCAGGTTCCGCAGCGCGAGAGTGGCATGACAGCCTACGAAATCATGCTCAGCGAATCACAAGAACGCATGCTGCTTGTGGCCGAGAAGGTTAAGGAGAAAGAAGTCTTTGAGGTATTCCACAAATGGGGCCTCGATGCGGTGACCGTGGGACGTGTAACAGGCGATGGCCTTCTGCGCGTGCGTCATCAAGGCCGAGTGGTCGCTGAGATTCCCAATCGCGCCCTTGCGGACGAAGCGCCCGTGTATCAGCGTCCGCTGTTGCCGCCCAAATCGACACTTTCGTCGCGGCTGGACGATCACAGCTTTCTCGACGGATGTGAGCCCGCATTGGTCGAAACGTTTCTTTCCGAAAATAACGATTGGAACAAGCTCCTAAAGCTTGCCGTTTCGTCTCCAACCCTGTGTTCGCGTCGATGGGTTTGGCAGCAATACGATCATATGGTCCAGTCCAATACCATCCTCGGGCCCGGTTCCGACGCCGCGGTGATCAGAGTCAAAGGAACGAAAAAGGCGCTGGCCCTGACTCTGGATGGTCCGGCGTATAGAGTGGCGAGAAATCCGCGCGAGGGCGCGAGGATGGCTGTAGCCGAAGCGTGCCGCAACATCGTGTGTTCCGGAGGCCGGCCGCTTGCGGCAACCAATTGCTTGAACTTCGGGAATCCGGAACATCCCGAGGTGATGTGGCAGTTCAGCGAAGTCGTCGATGGTATGTCGGAGGCCTGCTGTTTCTTTGGCACGCCGATCACCGGCGGAAACGTCAGTTTTTACAACGAAACATTCGGTGGAGATATTTATCCCACGCCAGTTCTGGGCATGGTTGGCCTGATCGAGGACATCTCGTTCGTCACCCGCTCTTCCTTTAAACAGGCAGGCGATTCGATCGTGCTTATCGAACCCGTGACGCGCCATGTTGGAAAAGTAGACCTGGAGGATGAACGCGGTGTTCAGAACCTGGTCTCCTCGGCGATTCGCGACCGTTTGGTCGAATCCGCTCACGATGTGAGCGAGGGAGGACTTGCCATCGCCGTGGCCGAGTGTTGTTATTCGAATATCGAACGCGCCGCAATCGGGGCTGAGATTACGATCCCTTCGCATCTCGAAATCAGAAAGGACCTGTTTGGAGAATTTTCCACCCGAGTCCTGTTGACTACCCAAAATGTTCCCGAACTGGGGCAACGGGCCGAACAGATGGGCCTCATTTTCCACAATCTGGGCAAAGTAAACGGTAACCGGCTGATCCTGAAGTACGAAAACGTCCGGGTGGTCGATATCAGTATTGAAGAACTGGAATCCGCGTGGAGCGAGGGTCTGCCGAAGCTGCTATCATAGGAGAGCAATAATCCAATGTGCGGAATCTTTGGGATCGCCAATCATTCTGACGCCTCGCAGATGACGTACCTGGGACTTTACGCGCTGCAGCATCGAGGTCAGGAAAGCACGGGCATGTCGTCGTCTGATGGCGAACAGGTGTACACGCACAAGTCTATGGGCTATGTGGCGGATGTTTTTTCTGAAGACGTCATCGCGAAATTGAAAGGAATAAACGCGATTGGCCACACGCGTTATTCGACTGCCGGAGACAGCAACGAAGGGAACGCCCAGCCGATCGTCGTGAAATGCACGTACGGGACGGTCGCGCTTGTCCATAACGGCAATCTGATCAATGCCGTATCGCTTCGTGAAGGTCTCGAGCAGCAGGGCGCAATTTTACAATCAACCAGCGACAGCGAAGTGATTCTCCACCTTCTGGCCCGGTCCGAAGGGGACAGCTTGCTGGATGCTCTGGGTGAAACACTTGCCCAGGTGCAAGGCGCGTTTTCTCTGCTGTTGCTGACTGAAGACAGCCTGATTGTTATACGTGATCCTAACGGTTTCAGGCCGCTGAATCTCGGGACGGTGAATGGCTCATACGTCCTGGCCTCTGAGACGTGCGCGTTCGATTTGATCGGAGCCACATATCTTCGCGAAGTCGAACCCGGTGAAATTGTGCTGATCCGTGGCAGCGAAATTCAATCGGTGAAGGCGTTGATCGCGCCGAAGCTCTCGAAATGCATTTTCGAGCATGTGTACTTTTCGCGTCCCGACAGTATTGTGTTTGGAAGGACCGTACAGACAAGCCGGGATCTGATGGGCCGGATACTGGCGGAAGAGAGTCCGGTAGATGCGGATCTCGTCGTTCCCATTCCCGACTCCGGCGTATCGGCCGCGATTGGATATTCGCAACAATCCGGAATTCCGTTCGCGTTCGGACTGATACGAAATCATTACGTCGGCCGCACGTTTATCGAGCCGAAAACCAAGATCCGCCATTTTGGTGTCAAAGTGAAATTGAATCCGGTCAAAGATCTGCTTGCGGGCAAGCGCGTAGTGCTGATCGACGATTCGATTGTCCGAGGTACGACAAGCCGCAAAATCGTCAAAATGGTGCGGGCTGCCGGCGCCAAGGAAGTGCATATGCGGATCAGTTGCCCTCCGACGCTGTCGCCTTGCTTCTACGGTATTGATACTCCAACCAAGAAAGAATTGATCGCGTCGAGTCACACGGTCGAGGAAATCTGCAAATATGTTGAAGCCGACTCGCTTGGTTATCTTAGCCTGCCCGGCCTGATTCGCGCTGTCGGCGGAAGGGGCAGTGAATTCTGCACTGCGTGCTATACGGGCCAATATCCGATCGATTTTGCGGACGCAATGCCGGATGCCAAAGCCGAAGACCGCCAGCTCGACTTGTGGGAAGCAAGCCTGAAAGAATAAACAGCGCATGAGAATCCGGCCCGCCAGCCGCAGGCTGGGCATTCTTCTTTCCGGCCGCGGCTCCAATTTTGAAGCCATCGCCAGCCAGATCGCGTCCGGCAAACTGCAGGCCGAAATTGCGGTGGTTATCAGTAATATCGAAACGGCGCCCGGACTCGTGCGGGCGCGGGCGCGCGGCTTGAAAACCGTGTATATCCCTTCAAAGCAGCGGCAGCGGGAAGATTTCGATCGCGAAGTGGTTGAAATTTTGAAAAAACATGACGTCTCGCTGGTGGTGCTGGCGGGTTTTATGCGGATTTTGAGCCGTGTCTTACTCGAAGCGTTTCCTTACGGTATTCTGAACATTCATCCCGCGCTGCTGCCTTCGTTTCCAGGAATTGATGTGCAACAGAAAGCTCTCGATCACGGCGTGAAGTTCAGCGGCTGCACGGTGCATTTTGTCGACGATACCCTGGACGGTGGACCGATCATCGCCCAGGCAATCGTTCCCGTGTTGGATGGGGATGACGCTGAAACGCTGTCACTGCGAATTCTGAAAGAGGAACACCGAATCTATTCCGAAGCGATCGATTTGGTACTGTCCGGAAGGTGTGAGATCGAAGGCCGGCGCGTCAAAATTAGGGATTAAGTTTGGCCACTGATTTCAAAACAATACCCATCCAGGAACAGCTCGAGCGGATTCGTCGCGGCGCCGTCGAGATCATCCGCGAGGAAGAACTCGTGGAAAAGCTGAAGCGCGCGCAAAAAACCGGAAAGCCCTTGCGGGTAAAGGCTGGATTCGATCCCACAGCGCCGGACATTCATCTCGGCCATACGGTGCTCATCAGGAAAATGAAGCACTTTCAGGATCTGGGGCACACCGTCATTTTTCTTATCGGTGACTTCACCGGATTGATCGGCGATCCATCGGGCCGCTCGGCAACGCGGAAACAACTGACACCGGAGGAGGTTCATCAGAACGCGGAAACCTATAAGCAACAGATCTTCAAGATTCTCCACCCGGAGAAAACCGTTATCGACTTCAACAGCCGGTGGTGCATGGCTCTCGGTGCCGACGGTTTCATTCGTCTGGCTGCGAAATACACTGTCGCCCAGATTCTGGAACGTGAAGATTTCTCGAATCGGATGAAGAATCAGCTGCCCCTCGCGATACACGAGCTCCTGTATCCGCTCGTGCAGGGCTACGATTCCGTCGCTCTCGAAGCGGACGTGGAAATTGGAGGTACGGATCAGAGATTCAACCTGCTGGTTGGCCGCGACCTCCAGAAAGCATACGGACAGGAACAGCAGATTGTGCTGACGATACCCCTCTTGGAAGGTCTTGCCGGTGTCCAAAAAATGAGCAAATCGCTCGGCAACTACATCGGCATCAATGAGCCTTCGAACGAACAATTCGGCAAAGCGATGTCGATTTCCGACGACCTGATGTTCCGTTATTACGAACTTCTAACCGATATCCCGCTGGAGGAAATACAGAAACTTCGCAAGGAGACCGCCGCCGGTACGCGCCATCCAATGGACGTCAAAGCCGACCTTGCGGCAAGTATTGTTGCTGATTACTATGGCAGGGAAACGGCCGAAGCTGCGCGCGTAGAGTTCAATCGCGTTGTCCGCAAACGCCAGAACCCCGAGGATCTGGAGACCAAGAAGATCTCCATCTCAGCCGGCCCGATGCGGCTCACGCGGCTGCTGGCGTCTTTAAACCTCGCGCCATCTAATGCCGAGGGGCAGCGCCTGATCGAATCCGGAGCGGTTCACATCAACGATCAGCGCATCACCGACCCGAAGGCGGAAATCTCCAAGGCTGGCGAATACATTTTCAAAGTCGGAAAACGGCGGTTCCTGCGACTGCTGGTCACCGAGTGACTACTGCGTGGTTTGCACTGAGTCGTATGTGTACTCGATCGAAAGCACGGAGTGCCCGGCGATCATGATATTGCTCGAAGAATCTAACCTTTCCGGCAACCAGATGCCGTCGACCTTTTTATAACGGCGGTCGATTTCCGTCTTGAGCGTCCACAACGACGGCCGCCTGGCAGGAGCGCCGTGGATGCGGACTATGCTGTAGTCCTCGGCATCGATCCAAACTTCCCCATCCAGGGCATATTTTTCGCGGCGCCGGGGAGAAATCCGCATCCGGTAGCAGGAACGTCCATTGCAGTCCTCGGCGCCAAGGAGCGAGAAATTGTAATTGGCCGGAATGATATCGACCTGCTGTTTATCCTTCTTGGCTCGCGTCTCATTTTCGGCCTCCAGAATCTTGTCGAAGACGTGGGAGCGGATCAGAGTGGATCCCTCCTGTGAGGTGACCGTCGACTGCAACTGGTCGGGCCTGCGGAACACAGTCTGCACATACATTGTGGACTCAGCTTTGAATCTGAAATTCGCTGCGTGAAATTTCCTCAATGCGCGAAACTCTAAAAGCGTACGGTCCTGCCAGGCATTGCGGCTCATCATACGGTCGAGTATTTCCTGCAGCGGAGGCAACGGCTCTGGCTGGGGTGGAACTGTATTCTCCTGGGCCAGGAGCGAACCTGGAATGACGAATAAGAACGAGTAAATTGCACATTTGATTAGGATTCGCATATGGTCAACACAGGCTATATTAAGAATTTATTGCAGCTAAGTCTCTAATCTTTTACAAAATGCGATATTATAAGCACGCTAAAAGCTGGCACGGAGCCAATTTTGCTGCCCATTCTGAAGCTCGGAAGAACAAAGCGGATCCTAACTTGTCTGGCTGTTGTTTGTGCTGTTCTATCCACTGCCACCTGGGTGTCCGCATCTCACCGGACCAACAACTCCGACGATTTCTCTTATCGGACGCGGCTTAAACACGATCTTGACGGGGATCACATACCGGAAACAGCCATTATCCGTGAGCGTCCCTATGTATATCAGGTCAGCATCCACTTCACCACCGGCCGTCCGAAGCTTCGTCTGACAACGTACCTGGCTGCCGGGACAGCCGGCCTGAGTCTGCACACGATCGACGCCGATCACGATAGTGAAGGCGAACTACTCGTCATCATAAGCGCCACATCTGTCCGGCCGGTTGCGGTTTGGGCAAATGAGGGCAAGAAATTCACGAAAGTCAGTTCGTGGTCCTATGGAGGAATGGGCAGATATCGA
>Ga0134071_10001019_pt1 | contig 9877 bp, 11 predicted proteins | sample 15_taG_27_FD_94466 | JGI IMG/M metagenome (GOLD analysis project Ga0134071, IMG submission 94466) | Grasslands soil microbial communities from the Angelo Coastal Reserve, California, USA - 15_D_Rain_40cm_5_09082015 | ecosystem: Environmental > Terrestrial > Soil > Grasslands ...
CAATCCAGATGCAGCGGCGCAGGCAGCGGTTCAACAAGATGCTTTCCGAAAGAAGTATCCTCGAGGATACTTCTTTCGGAAAGCATCTTGTTGAACCGCTGCCTGCGCCGCTGCATCTGGATTGTTGCCTCGTCCACCGCGTCCGCGGCCACCTGCGCCGGGAACGGTTATGAAGCCCGCGACGGGTCCGGCGCTGCCTTGCCCGGGAGTGCGGACCGGAAGCGTTGGCGTAACGAACGGTTGGCCCTCTGGCGTCTCCGGGACGTGAGGTACTTCCCCGACAATTTTTCCGGTCTTGGGATCGTACTTGCGAACGGTGTTCTGTCCGATATACACGAACCCCTTGCTGTCAACGTCCATCCCGTGCCCTTGCGGCGCGTCGAAGGAACCGATGACGTTGCCTTTCTTGTCGAAGTGAATCATTGCCGGCGGATGAACGCAGCAATCGGCAATCGGAGGATTCAGCTCCGCCTCGAGCTCGATGCTCGTTAGATCGTTCGGGCGATTGAGCACCCAGACGTTATCGTCTTTGTCCACGGCCAGCCCGGTAACGCCTCCAAGTTTCCACTTGTTCGGCAGTGGTTTTGGCCAGTCCGGGTCGAACTTATATTTTGGCCCCGTCTGCCCTTGCGCCTCGAGCGGCGTCCGCACGTCAGCCACAAGAGCAATACAGATAACCGATAAGCACAATAGAAAACGCTGGGCCATCACAAATCTCCTTTTAGAACACAACCCTCGCGGGGAACTCGATCCTCGTTTAGTCGGACAGAGTAGTGGAAAGATCCATCGCGTGGGTAGGGGTAAACTGTAGCGGCGCGGTTGGATTGACTTGTCAAATGTGAGATGTCCGCTGTTGAATGTCAAATGTACTTGACCCAATGACCTACTGACCTAATGGCTTAATAACCAGATCTGCATGGTTCAACGGTCGGAGTTGAGCCGGTAGGTCACTGGGTCAAGTACATTTGACGTTCGACACCCGACATTTGACAAGTTTTGCGCCGCGACAGCCGGTTGTCTCATTCTTGACTTCGTCCCGCGGCGGACATTACAGTTTGGCGCGAAAGGGCTCCTTGGAGGTTCGATATGAAGAGCAGGATTGGGGTTGTCGTGTTCGCACTTTTGATTCTCTTCATGCTGTTAATCCTTCCGGCGTTTGCACATCATGGCAATGCCTCATACGACAACAAAACCATCACGCTGAAGGGTGTTGTTACGGAGTGGCGTTGGACGAATCCTCATTCCTTCCTGAAGTTCGATGCAAAGGACGAAAAAGGCGATATCGTGCACTGGATCGGCGAGTGGAATAATCCGTCCACACTGATCAATTTTGGAATTACCGCCAAGTCGTTCAAAGTCGGTGATGAGGTCACCGTTACGATGACCGGACTGGCAAAGAGCGGCGTGAGTCTGGGCCGTGTCGTTAAGGTTGTACTTCCCGATGGCCAGGAATTGAGTATGGGTAATGAACGCTAAGGAATCAAAAATGAAAAGCCGCTGTGTGATCTCCACATTTGCATTGCTGATTCTCGTAGCCGGCCTGGCGGCTCAAACCGCTCAGCAGCGCGAGTCAGGCAGGAACATACATCGCGACGGCTGGGATCGGATCGTGCCCGACGCTCCGAAAGCGACGAACTCCGCTCCTGCTCCGGCGCGGGATCTAAGCGGAATTTGGGAACCCACACCCGGCTATCGGGACGGAGTTCAGGCAACAGGCGCAAGAAACTATCCTGCAGATGGAAGGCCTGAACATGAGTTGCCTTTCACACCCTTCGGGCTCGAAACATGGAAGTCTCATAAACCGGGATGGGGAGTTACGGCGGTTCCGCTTGCCGAAATTAACGATCCGTTTAACAGCTGCGATCCTATCGGGTTTCCACGCATCGAACTATTCAACCTGCGCGCCATGCAGATCTGGCAGAACAAGAATCAGATGCAGATGATTTATCAGAATAGCCAGGTCTGGCGGAATATCTGGGCGGACGGGCGAGAGCTTCCTAAAGAGATTCTCGAGCCTCGATGGTACGGCTACTCCGTGGGAAAATGGATCGATGATTATACGTTTGTCGTCCAGACGAAGGGGTTGGACGAAAGGACCTGGATCGATAACGCCGGCCGCCCTCACAGCGACGAATTGTTGGTACAGGAGACATTCCATCGCGTGAATCGGGACATCCTGGAGTTAACGTTAACAATCAATGACCCGAAGATGTATACGAAGCCGTGGAACGCCCTGGACAAATTCACGCTTCGATTGCAGCCGGAGTGGTTCGATATCCGGGAGCAGGTCTGCTCCGCTTCCGAGGCGGCTGAATATAACAAGACCGTCGCGACAGACGCTGCGGGCGAAAAGAAAAAATAGCGTTGGCCGTGACTCTGCTTTGAGCCTCAAATACAATCCTGCTTGCTCGTGGCAAGCGTTTGATCCTGTTGCGAAGACGATAAAACTGGAGGGCTGACCTCGACGGCGTTGCCGTGAGCGATCACCAGCGGAACGATGGTGAATACAATCAGAAAGATAGGTAGTGGGCGACTTTGAAATTTGCCGTGAGAGCAAACATTCCCCTCCTCGCAGAGGAGGGGAGGATGCGAGGACGAAGTCCGAGCAGACGGGGTGGTCAGATCGGCCGAAAGCTTTCGCCGAACTGACCACCCCGTCCGCTCCCTTTAAAGGAGGCTTCGCGACGTTTTGATTGATGTCGCGGCCACCCCTCCTCTGCGAGGAGGGGAATGATGCAATTTCAAAGTAACTGACTACCGAAAGATATCTCTTCTTTACTTTCCGCGGTCTTTAACGCCGGCGTTTAGTGTCTGAATCCTGTAAACGACTCCCCGCCCGGTGACGTATAGATATTTGTTGTCCGGGCCGCCGAAGCCGCAGTTCTGAGGCGGCATATCGTAAGGGGCTTCGATGTCGGCAAGGTGCTCGCCTTTGGCGCTGAATACCTGAACTCCAGCGGGCGTTGTGGCAAAGGTGTGGCCCGCCCTGTCGATGCATAGGCCATCGGCGCCGCTGACCAGTCCGTGGTCTGTTTCCTCTTTCAACGTGTACTTGCCGAAGTTCTTCCGATTCTTCAGGGTTCCGTCCGGCTGAACGTCGTACGTGAGCAAATATGCGCCGTCCCAGTCATTGACATAGAGAGTCTTGTCATCGGCGCTAAGGGTAATGCCGTTTGGCCGCCTGATGTCGCTGGCGACGCGGATAACCTTGCGGGTGTTTGGAGGGATGTAATAGACGGACTGGGGCAAGTCATTCGGTGACGGAGTTGCACCGATCTGGTAACAGTCGGTGAAATAGATTCCGCCCTTTCTATCGACAACCAGGTCGTTCGGCCGGATGTAGGGTTTGCCATCGAAGCTGTCCGTCAGGACTTCTTCACTTCCTTTCGGATAGAGCACGCTGACTTTCTTCGAGTACTGCGCGGCAATCACACGGCCCTTCCGGTCGATGGCCACTCCCGCTGCTTGCTCGGTGTTCTCCACGAGCGTGGTCGAGCTTCCGTCCGGGGCGAACTTGACGAGCGACCCACGAGAAGTCACCAGAACGCTGCCGTCGGCCATGCCCATCCCGGCATCGGTGCCTCCCAGCCCGAATTTGACAATCTCTATCTTGGTGCCGGCCTTCACTACACCAGGGATCTCCGGTGTTACTTTGTCCGTGGCCGGCGGCTGGGCCGGTTGCTCACCACGGCCTCGTCCACCTCCTCGGCCGCGACCCTGACCGCCCTCGCGAGCTTGTCCGAACACCGCCACTGCGCAAAGCAAGGACAACAGCACAACGAAAATTGCTTTCGATTTCATACCACTCTCCTGTGGCAAGACTTGTACAGTCCTGTGAAGCTGTCAAGAAAATCTGGTACTCTCCGCGAAGCTGGGAAAGACTGTACCTCAGGCCGTCAGCTGTTGCCCAAAGCCGCGAAGCGGCGTAAGAGGTAGCCCAGAGCGCAAGGGCGTTGCCAGCCGCGAACTGGCGACAAGATACTAGCCCGGGCGTCAGCCTTGGGTCTGATTTCTCAACAACGCAAGCCGCAACGCGGCGGCAGAGCCTAAATCTGCCGCCCCTTCCGGGGCTGTGACATCCGTGAACACCAACACCCAGCGCTTGCGCGCTGGGCTATTTTCTCACGCCGCTTCGCGGCTTTGGGCAACACACTTACGCCCCCGGCCTGCATTCGCGGTATCCTCGTATGACACCATGAATCCCGATCAGCCACTCCCGATCAGAACGTTGACTTCGGCCGCTGAGCGGCTGTTTCCGGCACTCAAGCCGGACCAAATGAAACGCGTTGCTGCGCATGGACGCATTCGGCAGATCCGTGAGGACGAAATCCTCGTGGAAGCGGGAGAGAGAAACGCTTCTTTCTTTGTCATCAAGAGCGGTAAGGTCGACATCGTCCGGCCTCCCGGCACCGACGAGCAGGTGGTGGCTTCGCTGGGCCCGGGCCAGTTCACGGGTGAAACGAGCATGTTGGCCGGACGCCCGCGATTCGCTCGCGTGCGTGTTCGCGAATCGGGAGAAGCGATCGAGCTCGGGCGTGAGCAAATGCTGGGGCTGGTACAAACCGACTCCGAACTGAGCGATATCTTGATGCGCGCATTCATTCTCCGCCGTGTGGAGTTGATAGCGCAGGGCATTGGAGATGCCGTTCTGCTCGGATCGACCCACTCCCCTGGCACACTGCGGATCAAAGAGTTTCTGACCCGTAACGGATATCCGTACTCCTATGTTGATCTCGATCGCGACTCTGGAGTTCAAGCGTTGCTCGATCGCTTTCACGTCTCTGTGAATGACGTGCCGGTTCTCATATGCCGTGGCGAAGTAGTGCTTCGAAATCCCAGCAATACCCAAATTGCCGATGGTCTCGGCGTCAATGAGCCGATCGATCGGACCCATCTCCGGGACGTTGTGGTCATAGGAGCAGGTCCCGCGGGCCTTGCCGCAGCCGTCTATGCCGCGTCCGAAGGCCTTGATGTTCTCGTGCTGGAGGGAAACGCTCCGGGCGGACAGGCCGGCGCAAGCTCTAAGATCGAAAACTATCTCGGTTTTCCGACCGGGATTTCAGGCCAGGAGCTTGCGGCGCGTGCGTTCTCTCAGGCTGAGAAATTCGGGGCGCACGTGATGATTGCGAAGGCCGCTAAGGAACTGACCTGCGACCGAAAGCCATACGCTGTTCAAATTGACGATGGTCCTCGCGTTCCGACACGCACAGTCATTATCGCAACCGGAGCCCAATACCGGAGGCTCTCAGTCGAAAACCTGTCGCGATTCGAAGGCGCCGGTGTGTACTACGGCGCGACGTTCCTGGAGTCACAGTTGTGCAGTGGTGAGGAGGTGGTCGTCGTCGGAGGAGCCAACTCCGCCGGGCAGGCTGCTGTTTTTCTGGCCCAAACCGCGAAACGCGTGCACATGCTGGTCCGCTCGGGTGGTTTGGCTGAGACGATGTCCCGCTATCTCATCCGGCGAATTGAGGAAAATCCCGCGATCGTACTACGAACCCAGACGGAAATTGTTGGAGTTGAGGGAAGCGATCATCTGGAGCGCGTGCACTGCCGTGATAAGAAAACCCAAAACGTTGAAACCCATGACTTCAGGCATGTTTTTGTCATGACCGGGGCTCTGCCGAACACGTCCTGGCTGAGCGGTTGTGTCGTCCTCGATCGCAATGGTTTCATCAGGACCGGGCCAGATCTCTCGCAGGAAGATCTCGCGGGCGCACACTGGCCACTTGCCCGCAGGCCTTATCTGCTCGAAACAAGTCTGCCTGGAGTGTTCGCTGTCGGCGATGTTCGCGCGGGTAACATCAAGCGAGTCGCATCGGCGGTCGGAGAGGGATCGATCGCGGTTTCCTTTGTGCATCAGGTTCTACATGAATAGGCACTTCCCTGATAACCTAATCGTTTATGTCAGAACAAACATTTGGAACACAACTCAGCAATCGCGAGTTCTTCATTCGACGATGGTCGGTGGAATACCCGGTCTTTGTGGACGTTTGCAAGGCGCTGCCGCCCGATCGGCTTGATTATCGGCCCCACGCCGGCTCACGCTCGGCGGGCGAATTGGTTGGGCTGCTCGTTTCGCTGGAACGCAGTTGTGTAGAACTCTGCGAAACCGGACGCGGCTCATACAACAGCCGATTACGTGTTCACTCCGAAGGGCGCCCGGCAACACTGGAAGAAATGATCGCCGCCTATCAAGAACAGCATCACACTCTTGCTGAGAAACTGAACCAGCTCGATGACGCCACATGGAACCGCGCCGCCTTCCTGATCCGAGGAGAACAGGAGATCATTCTTAGAGACTCTGTCGGAGGACTGTTGTGGATCGCCCTTTTCGATGCCGTGCATCACCGCGGGCAATTGAGCACGTACATTCGTCCAATGGGCGGCAAAGTCCCAAGCATTTACGGGCCGTCAGGTGACGCTCCGGAGAGGCAATAAACGATGCCCGGACCTCAACAGGTGGTTGTATCAAGCGACTCTGGATTGGCGCAGGAGATTGCCTCCGGTAAACATCGCTGGCGCGCTGACGAACCGGCACCGACAGGCACGGACACCGGACCGTCTCCTTACGAACTGCTTCTCGCAAGCCTCGGCGCCTGCACATCGATGACGCTTCAGCTGTATGCAAAGCGCAAAGGCTGGGACCTGCGGCAGGTGACGGTACGTCTTCAGCATTATCGGATTCATGCCGGGGATTGCATGGAATGCGAAACGAAAGAGGGTTTTCTCGACCGTATCGATCGTGAAATTCAACTGAGCGGTAATATCGATGAAGCTCAAAGACGCCGGCTGCTGGAAATTGCGGAACGCTGTCCAGTCCATCGGACATTGAAATCGGAAATCAATATTCGTACTTCGCTGACAGCGTAGGGCAGTTACCGGCCGTTCACGCCCTGGGCGCCGCGCCATTTCGTAGCGAGTGCGGCGCGGGGGACTTCATTTCCACGCAAAAAGACTTTGTTGATCTTGCGGGTATTGGAGATATTGTCGAGCGGATTGGCGTCGAGCACGATAAAGTCGGCGCTCTTGCCGACGGCTATGCTTCCCATGCGATCGAGCCCAAGCACGGCGGCCGAGTTGCGGGTTCCCGCGAGGATCGCCTCCATTGGAGTCAGCCCGCCTCTGGTCACCAGAAGTTCGAGCTCGATGTGCGATCCCAGCCCGAAATACTGGCCTCCGCTGACGCCTCCGGTATCCGTGCCCAGCACCAGGCGGGCACCCGCGGCTTTCAGTTTACGGATGTTGCGAAGATTGGTTTCACCGGCCTGGCGCGCAGCCGGGCTTTCGCTCTTCGTGAAGGACTCACCGAGCAGCCGGATTTCTTCCGGCGAGAATGTATCGCGCAGGATCGCTTCGTCCACCCAGGCGGGCTTCTCCGTGTAAAACGACAATCGCTCGCCCCACAGGGTCTGCTGGAAAAAGACGTTCGGGCGAGCCTTGACCAGGCCGATCATCTCATCATCGATATCGCGATCCCGCACCATATGAGCGAAGCCATCGATGCCGGAGCGCAGCAAGTCTTTGACATCGTCGAGTTTCGTCACGTGGGCGAAGACGCGGATATTGTTCTTGTGCGCTTCGTCAATAATGGTGCGATAAAGATTCGGATGAAGCTTTTCAACCGTGCCGCCGCGGTCGTCAACCCAGATCTTGATCAGGTTGGGTTTTTTATCGGCGAGCTCGCGCACATCGGCGCGCGCTTCGTCTTCTGTGGTCACGCCGTAGGCCGAATCTCGCATCGGTCCGCCGGGTCCTGCGTTCGGCATGCCGAAGCCGCGCCCCGCCGTCAGATAGAGCGCGCCCGCCGGCGGCTTGGCACGCAGCTCATAAGGGAGATCGCTGCGCGCGGTGCCCGCTTCGAGGATAGCTCCGACGCCGTAATAGGCGAAGCGCTCGAGAATGTCGGAGAGATTCTCGCGTGTGTAATTGTTCGTCGAGAAGTCGAGTCCCTTGCGATAGCCCATATGCACATGCGCGTCGACAAGCGCAGGCATGACGGTTTTTGCTGTCAGATCGACACGCTTGCCTCCGGAGGGCAGGGCAACTTCGCCCTTACGACCGATCTGCGAAATCCGATTGCCGGTCACCACGAATGCGGAGTTTTCGATCACCCCCGCTTCGCCGGTAATCAAGCGTGCGCCCTCGAACAAAGTTTGCGCGCGCGCCGGCACAACCATCGTGACAAGGGCCAGGGCCGCTGCCGCTACCAAAACAGACAAGCTACTTCGCTGTGACATGAATCCAACCTCGGTAATGAGACTTTAACGCACACCGCGTAAAGCGGAAAGGATCTGTTTGTGGAGTTCTGTAGTGGATGACCCGACCAGGTTTGGCCGCCAGATGATGCCTTCACGATGGCCATCGAGGTCGCTCACCGCTCCGCCGGCTTCTTCAATGCACGGGACCAGCGCCGCGATGTCCCACGGGTGCATCACGGCATCCATCGCCACATCAATCGCGCCCTTTGCAAGCAGGGCATATTGGACAGGGCCTTCGATGAACCGGAGTCTTCGACTCTTCGAGATCAGGTCGCCTAAGTCATGGGTCGGAGTTTGCCGGCGACGGGGATCCATCTCGGAACCCGTGAGTGCGCTTACGGAGACGTAGGCCTCGGTCAAATTCGTTACGGCTGATGCGTGAACCTGGGTGGGGTCACTACCTCGACGCTTTACCCAGCACCCCGACCCGCGCGCCGCGTAGACAGTTTCTCCCACGGCCGGCAGGTGAATGACGCCCACCTGCGGTTCGCCCTTCTCGACGTAACCGATGAGCGTGCCGAAGATCGGCAGGCCGATCGCAAAGGACGCCGTGCCGTCAATGGGATCCAAAACCCAGACCGGTTCGTCGGTCGGAGATTGCGATCCGCCGTATTCTTCTCCGAGGACCTTGTGTGCGGGAAGATGCCTGGCGATGAGCTCCCGCATGACGGCTTCTGCGCGCCGGTCACCCTCCGTCACTTCGGAGCCATCCGGTTTCAAGTCAACGGCGCATCGTTGGAACCGGGGCATGATCTCTGCCTCAGCGGCTTCAGCGAGCGATAACGCGAACTGCAACGTTTCGTTTTTCAGGAGAAACCCCAGGCCACCTTTTCTTTCGGGATTATTTCAATGACGCAAGATTCGCCAAATTCGAGCGGGGCGTCGGATTCGTATTTCGGATATTTTTTGTAGAGTTTTGCTCGAACATGATCGAAGGTTTTTCGATCAACCACCCTCGCGCGGCCCCTGAGCATGACCCCCTTCAGATTGCGCCAGGAGTCATCATACTCATCAAAGACAATCGTTATTTGAGGATTCGCTTTGACGTTTCGAACCTTCCTGGCACTGGTTTCCGACGCAAAATAGACCCTGGAATTTTCGACGAGCGGGCACACAGGTACGACATGCGGTACGCATTCGGCATCGGCTGTCGCTACGCGGGCAACACCCATCTTCCGCACGAAAAACAATTCGCGGTTTGAAATTTTCATGGTTTATACGAGCGTATCACGAGGGATGTCACCGCGCCATTTCGCTGAACAGATCGACGCGGGTCTTTGTACCACCAACGTCAATGCCGATGCAGCCGATTTTGGGCATCAGTTACACGGTACCTTAGTCTTCATTTTTAGCCTACAATCGGGTATGCTTGGCCAAACCTGTTCTCATATCAGCACGCTCGCTACCATCAAACATCCGAAGCGCCGCGAATGTGAGGATTGTGTGAAGATCGGTTCACAGTGGGTCCACTTGCGCACCTGCCAGGAATGCGGTGGCACCCGGTGCTGCGACGACTCGCCGAACAAACACGCAACCAAGCACGCCCGCGCGAGCAAACATCCCGTCATTGCATCAGCAGAACCCGGAGAGCGTTGGCTGTACTGCTATCCGGACGACAC
>Ga0134071_10001020_pt1 | contig 9877 bp, 10 predicted proteins | sample 15_taG_27_FD_94466 | JGI IMG/M metagenome (GOLD analysis project Ga0134071, IMG submission 94466) | Grasslands soil microbial communities from the Angelo Coastal Reserve, California, USA - 15_D_Rain_40cm_5_09082015 | ecosystem: Environmental > Terrestrial > Soil > Grasslands ...
GAGCGGACGGCGTCGGTCTTGGAGATCTTCTTGGAGGCGAGGCGCGAGCGCTCGAGCATGTTCAGGAAGTCGGTGTTGCCCCCGACATTGAGCTGGCTCGTGTGCTCCATGTGGACGCCGCGGTCCATGAAGAGCTTGCGAGCACGCGGTGCACGATGGTGGCGCCGAGCTGCGACTTCACGTCGTCGCCGACCACGGGCAGGCCGCGGTCTTCGAACCGGCGCCGCCAGTACGCCTCGCGCGCGATGAACACGGGGATGCAGTTCACGAAGGCGCAGCCGGCCTCGAGCACCTGCTCCACGTACCACTTGGTCGCCATCTCGCTGCCGACCGGCAGGAAGTTCACGACCACGTGCGTGTTCGTCTCGCGCAGGATGCCCGCGATGTCCGCGGTCGAGCCGGGCGCCTTCTTGATCATCTGGCCGAGGTAGGTGCCGAGGCCGTCGTGGGTCATCCCGCGCTGCACCGGGACGCCGAGCGGCGGCACCGGCGCGAACGTCACGGTGTTGTTCGGGGCCTCGACGATGGCCTCCGCGAGATCCTTGCCCACCTTGCGCTCGTCGATGTCGAACGCGGCGGAGAACTCGATGTCGCCGACGTGGTATCCACCCAGCCGGGGGTGCATGAGCCCGGGGATGAAACCGTCGTCGGGCGCGTGACGGTAGTAGTGGACGCCCTGGACGAGAGACGAAGCGCAGTTACCGACGCCGATGATGGCGACTCGGACCGATCCCACGATGGCCTCCTGGCTCGGATGGCGCGCTCGCTGCCGCGCAGGATTGGCTCAGTGTAACACAGGGTCGTGTAGAATCTCGGGAGCGCGCATTCTCACAGGAGGGCCCGTGAGCGACTCGACGACGACGGTGGTGGCGGACGAGATCGAGCGCGCCCTCGCCCGTCTCGACCTCGGGGCTCTGAAGAAGACCTATTGGGAGCAGAACGAGTTCATCCATCTCGAGCGCTGGCTGCCCGCCTCCATCGTCGAGCGCATGGTGGCCGAGGTCGACCGCGTGCGGCCCGGCGTCCATCGCAACTACATCCCGCGTCACAAAAAGGGCGGCAGCGTCAGCTACTACACGCTCGTCGAGCAGGCGCCCACGATCCTCGCCGTGTACCGGGCGCCCGCGTTCATCCGCTTCCTGGCCGACCTCACCGGCCAGCCGCTGCAGCCGTGTCCCGACACCGATCCGCACTCCTGCGCGCTCTACTTCTACACGGAGCCGGGCGATCACATCGGCTTTCACTTCGACACGTCCTACTACAAGGGCAGCCGCTACACGGTCCTCATCGGGCTCATCGAGCGCTCGTCGAGCCGGCTCGTCTGCCAGCTGTTCAAGGGCGATCCGCGCGGCCGGCCGCCCGTCGAGCTGCGGCTCGCGACGCATCCGGGCACGCTCGTGGCGTTCAACGGTGACAAGCTCTGGCACGCCATCACGCCGCTGGGCGACAACGAAGAGCGCGTGAGCCTCACGCTCGAGTACGTGACCGACCCGTCGATGAGCGCGTTCAAGCGGCTCTTCTCGAATCTGAAGGACTCGTTCGCCTACTTCGGGCTCAAGACGGTGTTCACGGGCCGGGCCCGCGCCACTAAGTGATTCGGAGGGGGCCTCGACGGCCCCCTCCGATGCCTCCCCCAAGGATCGATTGCGCCGGCAAAGCCGGCGCTCGAACGGCGCGAGGCGCGTCCTCGCCGCAGCAGCGCAATCGACAATTAGGGCCGGGGATCTATCTCCAACTGCATCCTGTTTGCGATCTCCGTCGCCGCCATCATCCGAACGTCTTTGGCCGTGTCTGACCAGCCGATGATATCGGCATGTCGCGGATAAGGACGGCCGTTCACGTCCCAGTTCAGGTGTGCATCTGTTACGAAGTGTGCGATCCCGATTGCCCGGGCTTTAATTCTTCGGTTCTGAGTCAATTTCTCGACGTATCTATAACCAACTGCCCAAACGCGCGCAGTAGGGAGACCGTCGGTCCGATGGGTTGACGTTTCCCAACGGGTCTTCACGCCGTTATAGCGTGCTTCGAGGGCAGCCGGCTTGATGCGACCCTTCGACGCTACGAAGTGTTCTCTGCGGATAAGAAAGCGCGTGAATCCTTCGGCTCGGCCTATCGACGGCGGTAGTCTAAGGAGTGGGAAGAAGGTCCCGAACAGACTCAAGAATAATCTTAGGAACATCTCCACGAAACGGCTCTTGACCATGCCGCTTCACTCCCATTCCCGGAAGTCCGGCGTAGCTTAGAATTCTTGGCTCAACACTCACGGAGAAGACCTGGTCCTTTCCGAAATCCCAACAAAGGGAGATCTTTCCGTCGGGATCTGGAACTACTTCAGGTTCTGGCAAGTCAGAGGGAAGTAAATCCACAAACCGCTGAGCGGCATGCTTGGCTGCGTCCGAAATTCCTCGTGCTCCATACCCATCCCAGTTGCTCGCCGAACATTCAGCCGCCAGCTCTTCGATCTTCGAATGGATGACTGAACGCCAGTCAGCCGCTCGGCGCAAATCCTCACTTGCAACATAACGCAGGAGTAAGGCGATCCGCTTAGCATCGACACCTGTCGCGGTTGTTTGGGCTGGTGCCAGTGGCGTTATAAGCTTTCGGCTGACGGCGAGGACCATTACAAATAGAGTGCCACGCCGGCATCTGTCAAGCACGCAAAGAAAGTTCGGTTCTTCAGTGATCGCAATCGGCTCAAATACGCCCAAACGGCTGGCCCATCGGACGGGAAAGGTGCAACCCGGAATGCATCAATGTCTAAGATCACGGGCAGCGGCCTTTCGAGGGACGAGACCTCTAGCGCTTGAGTGAGGATTATTGTTGCTTCGGAATCGGCATCGGAAAGAACATATCGTTGCAGAAAGCCCGAAAGTGCGTCTGGCAGACCGACCGGGAGCACTGGCAACAAGTTCAGAAAGGACTGCAGGCCGGGCGTAGGCGGTAAACGGAGATTGTTGATGTAGCGGGTCGCGACGCGAATGATGCGCGGCGGGTTGAGACACTCACTATAGTCTTGCCATAGCCGTCTCGCCTCTCCGACGAGGGCTTCCCATGATTCATATGGCTGGAGGCGGCTTAACGTAAAGCCTTCCACACTGAGCTGAGCAACGTATCTCTCATCCGGAGAATGTAAACGAACGCCGATGCCACTTGACTGCCCCCCGATCGGCCGTGGGCCCTCACTGGCACTGAAAGCGAAGCCGAATTCTCCCCGCATGATGCGGCCTTTCAGCGTGTAGCCGAGATTATTTCGGCGCGCCAGCAGCTCTGCGAAGGTCTCGATCGTTACATCGGCGGGCGTCTCGACGCGCAAATCAATGAGAGCTTCCGTAATTGGGGCATTAGGAAGATGCCTTTGGTCAGCCATGGGGCTTCGCCAATCTCTCGAGCTGCAGTTGTCTGGGTGCGCAGGATTCTCGCACGAGCCGCGGAGTCAACATTGCGTGATGAGGAACAGATTTTTCTGAGCCTGACGTCTCAGCATACCGCGCGCACCCTTTAAGCCACGGTCGGCCGACGGCTACGCGCGGCCGAGCACCGCGACGGCGGCGCGGACGACCCAGTAGGCGTTCGAGCCGAGCGTCACGATCACCATCAACACGGGCAGCAGCGGGGGCACGAACGCGCGCAGCGCGATGAACAGCAGCAGCAGCGCGTAGAAGCCGTCGCGCGAGCCGAAATCCTCCACGGCGCCGCCCATGCCTCCCGTGCCGCGCGGCGGCCACCACTTCGCCACGAACGCGCTGGCCATGATCCCCGCCGCGCCCATGAGCCCCAAGCCGCCGCCCGCCCCGGTGAGCATCTGGGACGTCATGCCCATGGCCACGACGGTGAGCGCGTGCACGAGCGTGTCGGCCACGGTGTCGAGCCACTCGCCGACGCGCGACTCGGTCAGCGTGAGCCGCGCCACCTCGCCGTCGGAGTGGTCGAGAATGACGGCGACGATATAGATGAAGAGCCCCGCCAGCGCGCTGGCGGTCGTGGCGCGCCAGAAGCACCAGACGGCGCCGAGCCCCAGGAGAAGGCTGGTCACCGTGATCGCGTTGGGCGTCACGCCGAGCGCGATGGCCGCGCGCGTGACGTGCCGCGAGAAGCGCCGGTGGAGCTGGACGTCGAGCCGCGTGTCGATCACGCTGCCGAGCAGCTCGTGCAGGCGTCGCTCCGCCGCGGCCAGGCCGGGCGCGTCGCGCGCGACCACGCACCGCGCGTCGACGGCCGGCCGCACGCCGCGGCGCGCGAGCTCGCCGGCGAGGGGCGCGCCGGCCGCGAGGGCGGCGCCGAGCGCCTGGGCGAGGCCTGGATCGGCCGTGAGGGCCGGGGCGTCGGCGCCGGACGACGCGGCCACGGCCGCGCCGGGCGCGGCGGCGAGGAGCGGGCGCAGCACCTCGGCCGGCACGACGACGACCGCGGGTACGAGCAGCAGCGGGCCCGGTGCCGGAAGGTCGCCGTCCTTGAGCCACACGACGGCGGCGCGCGCTCGCGGCGAGGCGGCTACCGCCGCGCCGATGGCGGTGTCCCGCAGCACGGCCGGCACGTAGACGATGCGCGCGCCCGCGCGCACGGCGGCGGCGATGGCGCGGAAGCCGAGCGGGCGATGGGCGACCGGCGCCTGCGCCGCGCTCAGGTCGTCGGGGGTCGCGACGTAAAGGGCGGCGGCGTCGATCACGCGCCGTCCAGCCGGACGACGTGCGGGAGCACGTCCGCCTCGGCGCGGCGCAGGTCTTCGGCGAAGTCGATCTCGGTCCAGCGCAGGCCCGTGACGTCGATCCAGCCCACGTGGTGCGTGGTGACGAGCATGTGCAGCGCGTCCTCGTACTCGTTCAGGCCGTGGCTCTCCTCGATGACGCGCTCGAGGAAGCGCACGAAGGCCGGCCCCGCCTCGGCGCCGCACTTGAAGAAGCCCACGCCCTCGCCGACGAGGTCCCACGCCTCCGGCACGACCTTCTTGCCGAGGGCGACCACGCGATCGCCACGGGTGTAGAGCTTGACCTCCTCGCCGGTGTCGGCGAAGCCGCGGTCGAGCAGGAGCGCGCTCGGCGCCGGCGCGGCGAGCAAGCGGCGCAGGAACTCGCGGGGGAACAGCACATCGGCGTCCATGATCAGCGCCGGCTCGCGCAGATAGTGGCGTGCGGCGTAGACGGAGAGCACCGAGCCGCGCGTGTACTCGGGGTTCACGACGTAGTCGATGGCCATCCGGCCGACGCGGTCGCCGGCCAGCTGGCGCACCTGGTCCGCGCAGTGTCCCACCACCAGCACCGAGCGGCGGACGCCGGCCCAGGCCAGCGCGTCGAGCATGCGCGTGAGGATCGGCCGGCCGCCCACGGGCAGCAGCGCCTTGTGCGTGTTGTCGGTCAGCGGCGCGAGCCGCCGCGCGACGCCGGCCACGAGGATGATCGCCGTCACGGCCGGCCCGCTCAGGCCCGTCGCCCCGACTCGGTGGCCGAGCCCATCTCTTCCTGGCGCGACTTCATCTTCTTCACCAGCTCGGCGAAGGAGGACGTCTGGATGATCTTGTTGAACTGCGTCCGATAGTTCGCCACCAGGCTCACGCCCTCTATGATGACGTCGTACACCAGCCAGCGCTCACCTTTTTTGAGCATGCGGTACTCGATGGGGACGTCGGTGCCCGTCTTGGTGACGAGTGTGCTCATCACAGCGGCCTGTTCGCCCTCGACCTTGTCGGTGACGTACTGGATCTTCTCGCCCCCGTACAGCTCGATCTTGGAGATGTAGGAGCGCTCGAGGAGGTCGCCGAAGAGCTTCACGAACTCGTCGCGCTCGGTCTGGGTGCGCGCCGCCCAGTGCCGGCCCAGCGAGCGCTTGGCCGTCTCGCCGAAGTCGAAGATGTCGTCGGCGATCTTGCGCACGGCCACCCGCTTGTCCTTGGGCTTTTCCTTCAGCGCGGGATCGTCGAGCAGCTTGAGCACGCGATCCACCTGCGTCTTGAGCTGCTCGGTCGGCTCGCCGGCCACCGCCGCCGGGGGCGCGGCAAGGAGCACGGCCAGCATCAGGATCAACGTGGTCGTGAGCGGCGATCTCATCATCCGGCCTCCCGGTGACCCCGGCATCACACCTTGCCGAAGATATATTTCGACAACAACTCCTCGAAGTCCACGGGCGCCTCCACCTCGCGGATCTTGCCGCCCGGCGGGATGATCTTGTCCGAGCCGCCCGGGCTGATCCGCACGTACTTCTCGCCGATGAGCCCCTTGGTCTTGATCGAGGCGATCGAGTCTTCCTGCAGTTTGACGCCTGTGTTGACGCGCAGCTTCACGCGCGCCTGGTAGTTGTCGAGCCCGATCGACTCCACCCGCCCGATCTCCACGCCCGCGATCTCCACGGTCGAGCCGGCCTTGAGGCCGCCGACCGACGGAAAGTCCACCGTCACCGGGTAGCCCCGCCCGCCGAGGAAGGACACCCGGCCGAGCTGGATAGAAAGATACCCCAGGGCCACGATGCCGAGCACCATGAACAGCCCGACTACGATGTTGACCCGCGTGCGCTCCATCAGGTTCCCTCCGGTTCCCCGCGAATGAACTTCTGCACGACCCGGTTCTGGGAGGCCTGCAGCTGGGCCGGCGGCCCCACCTCCACGATACGACCCTCGTGGAGCATGGCCACGCGGTCGGCGATCTCGAAGATCTCCGGGATCTCGTGGCTGACCATCACCGCCGTGAAGCGGTGGCGGCGGTGCAGGTCGAGGATCAGGTGGTGGATGGTGTTCACGAGCACGGGGTCGAGGCCGGTGGTCGGCTCGTCGAAGAACACGATCTCGGGCTCGGTCACGAGCGCGCGCGCGATGGCCACGCGCTTGCGCATGCCGCCGGAGACCTCGGCCGGATACTTCTGGCCCATGCCCTCGAGCCCGACCTGCGCCAGCGCCGAGTCCACGCGCTTGGCGATCTCGGCTTTGGGCAGCCGGACCTTCTCGCGCAGCGGGAAGGCGACGTTGTCGGCGCAGCGCATCGAGTCGAAGAGCGCGCCGCCCTGGAAGACCACGCCGTAGCGGCGGCGGATCGCGTCGAGCGGCTCGCCGGTCAGCCGCGTGATCTCCTGGTCGTCGACGAGGACGCGGCCGGCATCGGGCTGCAGCAGGCCGATGAGGTGCTTGAGGAAGACCGACTTGCCGCCGCCGCTGCGTCCGATGATCACCGTGATCGAGCCCGTGGGGATCTCGAGGTCGAGGCCGCGCAGCACGGGCTGGGCGCCGAAGCGCTTGGTCAGGCCTTCGACGTTGATCATGGGCTCGCCTCGAACGGTGGGGCCCCAGCCCCACGACGTTCTGCGGCTCGCAATACCATAATCACCAGACGGACCCGATGAAGTAGTCCCAGACCAGGATCAGCACGGACGAGAGCACGACGGCCTGCGTCGTCGCGCGCGCCACGCCCTCGGCGCCGTGGCCGACGTGGAAGCCCTTGTACGCGCACACCCACGTCACGATCACGCCGAACGAGACCGACTTCCAGAATCCCAGCGCGATGTCGGCGAAGTCGACGAACGTCTGCATCTCGCCGAAGTAGGTGCCCGGCGACAGTCCCAGCAGCTCGACGCCGACGAGGTAGCCGCCGAAGATGCCGATGACGTCGAACATCGCCGTCATCAGCGGGAAGGTGAGGATGCCGGCGAAGATCGACGGCGCCACCAGGTAGCGCATGGGGCTGAGCGCCATGACCTCCAGCGCGTCGATCTGCTCGGTGATGCGCATGATTCCGAGCTCGGCGGTCAGCGCCGAGCCCGCGCGGCCCGTCACCATGAGCGCCGCGAGCACCGGGCCGAGCTCGCGGATGAGCGACAGCGCGACCGCGGGGCCCAGGAACGCCTCCGACCCGAAACGCGAGAGCGTGAGGAAGATCTGCAGGCCGAGGACCATGCCGGTGAACGCGCCGGTCAGCAGAATGATCAGCAGCGAGCGAAAGCCGATGAAGTTGATGCGGTCCACGAAGGCCCAGAACTTGAGCGGCGGCGTGACCATCGCCGCCACGGCGGCGCCGAGGAAGGCGCCGAACCGTCCCAGCGTGGTGACGACCGTGATCGCCCACCCGCCGAGGAGATCGAGCGGGCGCAGGACGACGGGGACGGCGGTCTCGCTCATTTCCGGGCGCGACGATACACGCCGAGAGCCCAGAGAGGGAAGTAATTCGCGTAGAGGTGATACTTGAGATAGAACACGCGCGGGAAGCCGGTGCCGTTCCAGAACGGATCCTCCCACGAGCCGTCCGCACGCTGCGTGCGCAGCAGCTGCTCGATGCCGCGCTCGACGGCCGGCCCGGTCGTCTGGCCCGCGGCGAAGAGTCCGAGCAGCGCCCACGCCGTCTGACTCGGCAGCGACTCGCCGATGCCCGCCAGCTCCGGCTTCGCGTAACTCTCGCACGTCTCGCCCCAGCCGCCGTCGCGGTTCTGGCGGCGCAGCAGCCAGCGCACGGCGCGCTGCACGTACTCGTGGCGGGGATCCACGCCGAGGGCGCCGAGCCCGCGCAGCACCGACCACGTGCCGTAGATGTAGTTCACGCCCCAGCGGCCGTACCACGGCCCGTCGTGACGCTGCGAGCGGCGGATGAAGTGGATGGCGCGCTCGACCGCCTCGAGGTCGCGCGGATAGCCGAGCGTGCCGAGCAGCTCCAGCCCGCGCCCCGTGAGGTCCTCGGTGGAGGGATCGAGCAGCGCGCCGTGATCGGCGAACGGGATGTTGTTCAGGTAGAGGCGGTCGTTGTCCGCGTCGAACGACGCCCAGCCGCCGTCCTCGTTCTGCATCCCGAGGAACCAGCCCACGCCACGCTCCTTGGCCAGCCGCACGCGATCGGGGTCGACGCCGTGGATCTTCTCGAGCGCCATGAGGACCATCGCGGTGTCGTCGAGGTCCGGATAGAAGTCGTTGCCGTACTGGAAGGCCCAGCCGCCCGGCTGCACGTGCGGCCGCTTCACCCGCCAGTCGCCGGAGGCGAGAATCTGCTTGCCGAGCATCCACTCGGCCGCTCGCACCAGGGCGGGATGGTCGGCGGGGAGGTCGCTCTCGATCAGCGCGTTGGCGGCCAGCGAGGTGTCCCACACCGGCGAAGGGCAGGGCTGGTAGTACAGCTCGTCGCCGCGCTCGACCGCGAGCGCCTCGATCTCCTTGAGCTGGCCCAGCACCAGCGGGTGGTCCTCGGGATAGCCGAGCAGACGCAGGGCGAGGATCGAGTTGGCCATCGCGGGATAGATGCCGCCGAGCCCGCCCGGCACCGCCGTGCGCTCCTCCAGCCACTCCCGCGCCGCGTCGATCGCGCGCTTGCGCAGCGGCCGCGGCGAGAAGCGCTCCCAGATCTTGAGCCCGTCGTCCACGGCGATGAAGAACGATTTCCAGAACAGGCCCCGCCATGAGAACGGCTCCGGCACGCGGGGAAAGCGCAGGCTCGTGTTCTCGCGCCCCTCGGGCCAGAGCTCGTCGAGTGCCAGGTGACGGGGCAGCCAGCGGACCGGCTTGCGATCCATGATGATCAGCAGCGGCACGATCACGCAGCGCGACCAGTACGACACCTCGTAGATGTTGAAGAGGAAGAACGGCGGCGGCAGCAGCATGATCTCCGCGGGCATGGTGGGCACGCCGTTCCAGTCGTACTCGCCGAACTGGGCCAACAAGATCTTGCAGAAGACGTTGGCATTGGCCGGACCGCCCATCGCGAGGATGCGCGCGCGCGCCCGCTGCATCGCGCGATCGTGGGGCGCCAGGCCGGCCATCTTCATCGCGAAGTAGATCTTGATCGTCGCCGAGAGATCGGATTCGCCGCCCTCGAAGAGACTGAAGCCGCCGTCCTCGTTCTGACGCCGGCGCAGGTAGGTGACCGCGCGGCGCTCGGCGCCGCGGTCGACGCGATCGATGAGGTGATGCAGCAGCAGC
>Ga0134071_10001022_pt1 | contig 9862 bp, 11 predicted proteins | sample 15_taG_27_FD_94466 | JGI IMG/M metagenome (GOLD analysis project Ga0134071, IMG submission 94466) | Grasslands soil microbial communities from the Angelo Coastal Reserve, California, USA - 15_D_Rain_40cm_5_09082015 | ecosystem: Environmental > Terrestrial > Soil > Grasslands ...
CCGTCGCACGCCTGATCAGCGCGCGCCGGCGATCCACTCCCCCACGCGCGCCGGCAGCGCGTCGCGGTTGGCGCGCGTGACCTCCCAGAGTGTCACGTCCGGACGACGCTTGACCTCCGCGATGAATCCGCCGCCGCGCTGGCCGACGGTCGCGACGAGCGGCACCCCGGCGGCGAGCAGGGCGCGCGTCGCGTCGACGAACCCGGGCGAGAGGCATTCCATCTTGCCGATCTCGTCCACCAGGTAGAGCGCGACGCCTCGGCGCACGGCGAGCGCCGACCGCGACACGGCCTCGAGCGTCGGCACGTCGACCCCGTACTTGCCCACGCGCGGAGCGCCATGGCGCTCCACGTGAGCCATGACCGCGCGGCGCCCGTCGAACGTCACCAGCGCGAAGCCACGGCGCTCGCCGCGCACCCGGATCTCTTCGGTGAAGAAGCCGCCGAGGCGCGTGCGTGGCTCGGCGCGGGCGACCGCGCGGATCACGGTTGTCTTGCCGACGCCCGGCCGGCCGGTCAGCAGGAGGGCGACGGCGCCACCCCGTTCAGGGTGCCTGGATCTCGATGCGTTCGACGCCGTCGGCGACGCGGACGATCGAACGGATCGAGAGGGGCGCGCGGGCGCGCACGGCCGCGCCGCCCCGAATGCCGCCGCCGGTGCGTGGGGTGACGACGACGGTCGGCGACGGCACGCCCCGCGGTTCGCGCCGGATCGCGCGCGACGGCAGCGCCGCGGGGCTCGTGAGCGCCGGCGGCTCCGACGAGGGCGCGACGCCCGTGCGCGCGGGCGGCTGCGATAACGGCGCCACGCTCCTGAGTGGCGGCGGCTCCGACAGCGGCGACGCCGCCAGGACGAGGGCCGCCGCCAGCGGAACGCCGACGAAGAGCACCGCGGCCCGATCGCGGCCGGGCCAGCGCGCCTTCTTCGACGGCGGCGCCGGCGGCGTCGAGCCGCCCATGACGCGACTTGCACACCTCGGGCAGATCCCGTCAGTGAATTGCAGACGAAATCCGCGCCACGAAGCGACGCCGATCAGGCGTGGATAGCCGTGAAATCGCGAGTGCCACGCGCAGCGGACCAGCAGCACGCGGGTCAAGAGAGCAAACCCGGTGCCCGGCCGCGCACGCTCAGCGCTGCGGCACCCGAGCCCGCCGAGCGCCGCGCTCGATGACCGGGCGCAGGGATCCGGCCGCGCGCAAGGCGTGTGCCGCGGCATCGGACGGCAGGTCCCGGCGCGCCATGACGATCGCGACGGGCACGCGTCCGTCGGCGGCGGCCAGCAGCCGGCGCGCGCGGGCCGTCGAGACCGCGCCGATCTCCGCGACGAGCCGCGCGGCGCGCGCGCGCAGCTTGCGCGATCGCGGCTGCACGTCGACCATCCGGTTGCCGTAGACCTTCCCCAGGCGCGCCATGCTCGCCGTCGTCAGCGTGTTGAGCACGAGCTTGGTCGCGGTGCCGGCCTTGAGCCGCGTCGAGCCGGCGAGGACCTCCGGGCCCGGCGCGGGCGCGATCGTGATGTCGGCGCGCCCGCGCGTCGCCCCGCAGGTCACCAGCACCGTCCGGGCACCGGCGCGGCGCGCCGCCGTCAGCGCGCCGCGAACGAACGGCGTGACGCCGCTCGCCGAGACGCCGACCACCACGTCGCCGGTGCGGGCGCGCACCCGCGCCGCCCTCGCGCCCGCGCGCGCGTCGTCCTCGGCGCCCTCGCGCGAGCGGAACACCGCGGCGCGGCCCCCCGCCATGACGGCCTGCACGCGGCTCGGCGGCGTGCCGAACGTCGGCGGGCACTCGGCGGCTTCGAGCACGCCGAGTCGGCCGCTGGTGCCGGCGCCGACGAAGATCAGCCGGCCGCCGGCGCGCAGCGCGGCGACGATCAGATCGACGGCGGCGGCGATATCCCCCGCGACGCGACCGACCGCGCGCACCGCGCGCGCGTCCTCGCGATTCATCAGCGCGGCGATGCCGCGCGCGTCGAGACGGTCGAGGCGCGCGCTCGCGCGGTTCGCCCGCTCGGTGACGAGCCGCTCGTAGCGGAGGCCGCGCGCCATGGCGCGCATGGTATCACCGGCTGCGCTACCATCTGCGGCGTGCCCGCCGTCCTGACCGGTCTCGACGTCCTCCTTCGGGAGCGTCTTGCCTCGCTGCGCGGTCGTCGCGTCGGCTTGCTCGCGCACCAGGCGTCGATCGATCGCCGGCTCGAGCACGCCGCCACGCTGCTGCGCGACGCGCGCGGCGTGCGACTCGTGCGGCTGTTCGCGCCGGAGCACGGCGTCTGGGGCGCGCCCCAGGACCACGCGCCGATCGCCGACGAGCGCGATCCCGTCACCGGGCTGCCGGTGATCAGCCTGTACGGCGCCACGCGCGAGCCGACGCCGGCGATGCTCGCGGGCCTCGACACGCTGGTGGTCGACCTGCAAGACATCGGCTCGCGCTACTACACGTTTCAGTGGACGCTGGCGCTGGCGATGCGGGCGTGCGCGCGCGCCGACGTGAGCGTCGTCGTCCTCGACCGGCCCAACCCGCTCGGCGGCGCCGTCGTCGAAGGCAACCTGCCAGACCCCGCATTCGCGTCCTTCGTGGGTCTCTATCCGCTGCCCGCGCGTCCCGGGCTCACCCTGGGCGAGCTCGCGACGTGGCTGGCGCGCGAGCACGGCGTGCGGCCGGCGCTGAGTGTCGTCGGCATGCGCGGATGGCGTCGGGCGATGCTCTGGGAGGATACCGGCGTGCCGTGGGTGGCGCCCTCGCCCAACATGCCGACGCCCGACACCGCGCGCGTCTATCCCGGCGGCTGCCTCTTCGAGGGGACGAATCTTTCCGAGGGCCGTGGCACGACGCGGCCGTTCGAGTGGGTCGGCGCGCCCTACCTCGACGCCCACGAGTACGCGGCGGCGCTCGCCGCGCTACGGCTGCCGGGAATCGCGTTCCGCCCGGCGCGCTTCACGCCGACATTTCACAAGTGGGCGGGACGCGTGTGCGGCGGCGTGCAGCTGCACGTCACGGATCGCGCGACGTTCAAGCCGTTCCTGGCGGGGCTGGCGGTCATCGCCGTCGCGCGGCGGCTCGCGCCGCGTCGCTTTCGATGGAAGCGGCCGCCCTACGAGTTCGAGCGCCGGAGACTGCCGATCGACATCCTGCTCGGCACCGACAAAATCCGCCGCGCGCTCGAGCGCGGCCGGCCGCTCGCGCAGATCGAGCACGGCTGGGCCGCCGAGCTCGCGCGCTGGCGGCGGCGACGCGAGCGCGTCCTCGCCTACCGCTGACGATCCGGATAGGGCCGAAGCCGGCTCGGATCAGTTGGTGAACAACCGCGTGAAGAAGTTCTTCACGCTCGAGCCGAAGGCGTTGGCGCTCTCCTTGACGCTGCCGTCCTTGAGATGCTGCCACGCGCTCTTGGCCGGTGCTTTCGCGGCGTGGCCCGACTCCTTGAACTTCTCGCCGGTGAACTTGGCGCCCTCGACGACGGTATTGCCGACACCCTTGGCGGTCTGTTCCACGCCGGTGCCGAGCTTGCCGTCGCCGATCTGCTTCGCCCCGGTCTCCACCTGACGGGTCGCGGACTTCACCTTGGACTCGTCGGCGGCGATGGCCGGCGCGGCCATCCAGCCGAGAAGGGCCATCGAGGCGATCGTGGCCGTCAGCAGTCGCTTGATACTCATGGTGGAATATGTCCTCCTCACGTCAAGGCTACCGCGGGGGAGATCGCGGGGCGGGCGATCTGCGATCAGGCGCGGCGGGACGGTGGCGCTGCCGTCGACATCCGCGCCAGGGGATGCCCGGCCGGCAGGGCGGCCTGGCAGCCGAGTCGCACGACGGGATCGTGCTGCTCGATCATCCAGACGTCGCCGCGGTCGACGGCCTCGCCCACGCGACCGCGGCCCTCGCGCACCGAGGCGAGCACCAGCCAGATCGCGGTCACGATCAGTACCGCGGCGAGAATCTTCACCGCTTGCCCGGCCGGCTTACGAGGTGTAGCCGCGCGCCCGCATGCAGCTGGCGTACGCGGCGCGATACCGCTCGTCGTGCTTCTTGTTCTCGTTGAGGCCGTAGAGCGTGCCGCCGCCCGCGCCCACGACGGCCGCGCCGACGACCGCGCCGATGGCGCCGTCCTTCACGACTTCCATCGTCTTGTCCGTCGAGCCGGCCTCGCTCGCCGCGTACCTGTTGCACGCGTCGATCGCGGTCCGCGTCGGGGCGGCGGGAGCGCTCGCCACACGGGCGGGCGTCGCCTGCTGCTGCAGCTTCTGCGTCTGGGCGGCGCGATCGGCACCCGTCCAGTTCGCGACGACGAGACCCGTCACCAGAGCGGTCACCATCATCACGGCCATGCCAATGGCCGTCATCTTCCAGGGATTCATGGCTACCTGAGGTTGCCGCTGCGCCCGTAGGTGTCGGCAGTGCCGCGCGGCGACGCGTTGTCGCTCGCGCCGGGCGAGCCGCCGCGGGCGCGGGCGCCGGCCGTGACGACGGAGGCGCTGGGCGGGCGCGACTGGTTGTACCGCGTCATCACCTGGGCCATGCTCTTGTCGGCCAGCAGCCCCTGAGCGCGCATCTGCTTGAACACGTGCTCCCAGCCTGAGCCCTGCTGCTTCATCGCGGCGATCTGGTCGAGCGTGAGCGGCCTCGGGTGAGTCGCGCTCGCCGTGGACGGCGCCGGCGACGGGGAGGGCTTGCTGCCGTACCTCGGCGAGGTCGACGGCGTCACCGTCTGTGCCTCGAACAGGGCCCGCGCAACCTTCTGATGGCCGGGCGACAGCTTTTGATAGGCGCCCGCCGGAGCCGGCGGCGGCGTCATCTGCGCGTCGGCCGAGGTGACTCCGAACAGAAGAAGAAGCGCAGCTACGTGAGATGCCTCGCCCATGTCGGGCCTCCGGGGTCGGCGCGCGGTAAGTACCGCCTGGTGGCGGCCGGGGACACCTACGCTCAAGCCCTCCGGGCCGGGAGGGAAAGCAGAGCGCGTGCCAGACCTCCGGCGCTGGTCGCCAGGCCTTCCGGATCATGGGGTTAGGCATAGAACTGGACCGTTAGCGACCCCTGTTTCGGTGTCGCGCGCGTGACGTTGAGCCAGTTTTTTACGACAATTTGGCAGGCGTGTACATTTTCCAACCGGCTTCCTGAGGCCTTACGCAATGCGTGGTCGAGGGAGCGCGCACGACTAGAATGGCGGCGTGACGAGCCTCGAAGATCTCGTCGGCGAGCGTCTCATGATCGGGCTCAAGGGCGTGACGCTCGACGACGCCGACGTTCGATTGTTTCGCGACACGCGCGCCGCGGGGCTCATCCTCTATCGCCGCAACTTCGAGACTCCGGCGCAGCTGCTCGACGTGCTGACGCGTCTCGAGAACACGCTCGGCCGGCGGCTGCTCGTGGCGACGGATCACGAGGGCGGCCGCATCGTGATGCTCGGCCGCGGCGTGACGGTCTTTCCCGATAATCTCGCGGTCGGCACCGCCGGCGACGAGACGTTCGCGCACAAGCAGGGGTTGATCGAGGCGCGCGAGCTTCGCCGGCTGGGCGTCGATCTCAACCTCGGCCCGTGCCTCGACGTGCTGACCGATCGCTACAGTCCCAACATCGGCATCCGCGCGTACGGCAAGGACCCCAAGCTGGTGGCGCGCTACGGCGTCGCGCGGCTCTCGGGCATGGCCAAGGGCGGGCTCTCGGCGTGTCCGAAGCACTTTCCCGGCAAGGGCCACTCGCCGCTCGACGCGCACCTGAAGCTGCCGACGATCGACTCGGATTGGGACGAGATGCACGCCGTGCACCTCGTGCCGTTCCTTCAGGCCATCGCCGCCGGCGTCGAGTGCGTGATGACCTCGCATCCGGTCTATCCGCGTCTGGATCCATCCGGCGTGCCCGCGACGTTCTCGCGCCTGATCGTCGAGGACTATCTGCGCGGCGAGCTCGGATTTCGCGGCGTCATCGTCTCCGACGACCTGGAGATGGGCGCGGTGTCGGAGACGTGTCCCATCGGCGAGGCGACCGTGCGGGCGGCGGCCGCCGGCCACGATCTCCTGCTCGTGTGTCACACCGAGCCGGCGCAACGGGCGGCGGCGACGGCGCTCGTGGACGCCTACCGCTCCGGGCGCCTGCCCCGCGCGGGCCTCGAGCGCGCGGCGGCGGGCGTGCGCGCCCTGCGCGAGCGACGCACCGCCCGAGCGGAGGGCGGACCGCCGGCGCCGGAGCGCGACGGCGCGCCGCTGGCGATGGCCATGGCCAGCCGTGCGGTCACCGAGCTCACGCCCGGCCGCCAGGCGTTCGCGCGCGCGCTCAACGGCCGCGTGCTCGTCGTCTTCCCGCGCTTCTCGGAGCTGGCCGCGCGCATCACGATCGAGCCGGAGATCGGCGACGAAGCCGGCTGGGTTCGCGGCGTCTTCGCGCCGGCCGGCGTCACGCCGGAGCCGCGCATCGTCGGCATCGAGCCGTCGCCGGCCGAGATCGAGGACGCGGCATCGCGCGCGGCCACCGCCGACGCCACCGTGCTCTTTGTCTACGACGCGCACCTCTATGCGTCCAACCGTGCCTTGCTCGAGGCCGTGCAGGCGCGCGCGCGGCGGCTGGCCGTCGTCCTCTTGCGCGATCCCTACGACGCCGCGCTGCTCGCGCCCGGCGTGTACGGCATCACCGCGTTCGGCTGGCGGCGCTGCCAGCTCGACGCGGTGGTCGCGCGCCTCGCCTATCCATGAAGATTGGAGGGGGCGCTCGACGCGCCCCCTCCCATACCTCCCCGTTCACGCGGCGGGCGGCCACCGGCGCCCCCTCCACTACCTCCCCATTCACGCGGCGGGCGGCCACCGGCGCGCCCTCCCATACCTCCCCGTTCACGCGGCGGCGGAGACCGCGCGTTGATCAGCGTTGGCGGTCGAGGATGGGGCTGAGCGCGAGCGCGATGGTGCCGGCGGTGCCGACGATGACGAGCCACGACCATGGAAAGTTGATCCGGCCGGTTTCCGACAGATAGAGGAGGGCCAGGTTGACCAGCGTCATCGCCACCATCGCGACGACGTTGGCGGCGTCGGCGACGCGGCGCCGCGAGAGCAGCCCGAGCAGGAACACGCCGAGCAGCGAGCCGAACGGCACCCCGGCGATCTTGAACACCAGCCAGAGGATCTGCTGGCGCCAGCCGAGAAACACCCAGGCGATGATGCCGAGCACGACGCCGAAGACCACCACGCACGCGCGGGACACGCGCAGGTAGTGGTCCTCCGAGCGGCCGCGCGCCACGAGCGGCCGGTAGATGTCGGTGACGAACGACGCGGAGAGCGAGCCGAGCGGCGAGTCGATCGACGCGAGCACGATGGCGGCGAGCATCAGGCCGCGCAGCAGCCCTGGCATCGCGTGGCCGACGAAATATGGCAACACCTCGTCGTTGCGCGCGATCGCCGGCGCGCCGTGCTGGGCGTAGAAGGCGAAGAGGGCCGCGCCGAGGCTCAGGTAGATCGCGAGCGTCAGCAGCGTCGCGAACGGCGTGAGCGCCAGCGTGCGCTGGCTCTCGCGCCGGTCTCGACCGTGAGCAGGCGCTGCATCAGGTCGTGATCCGTGCCGAACGCGGCCATCGAGCCGATGAAGCCATTCAGCACCGCCACCCACACGACGTTGGGATCGCTGGCCAGCCGCGTCCAGAAGTCGGGGCGCGCCGGGCGCCGGGCCCCAGTCCACGATGCGCAGGCGGCCCGCCGCCTCCGCCAACTGGACGATGGCGGCCGCTCCTCCGTCGACCTGGGAGACGACGAAGCCGAGCGTGAGCGCGCCGGCCACGAGAAACATGAGCGCCTGGAATACGTTCGTCCACACGATGGCCGAGACGCCGCCGGTCGCGATGTAGGCGATCGACACGACGACGGTCACCACGATGGTCGTCTCGATCCGCCAGCCGACGAGCAGCGAGACGGCGATGGCCGTGGCCGTCAGGCGGGCGCCCGAGCCGGTGAGGCGCGTGAGGAAGAAGAACAGCGAGCCCGTCACCTGGGTGGCGCGCCCGAAGCGGTCGCGCAGGAACTCGTAGATCGTCGTGACGTCGTGGCGATAGAAGGCGGGAATGAACAGGAACGCCACCGCCAGCTTGGCCAGGCTCGAGCCGACGAAGAACTGCACGTATTCCCAGTTCTCGCTGTAGGCGGTGGCGGGCACCGAGATGATGGTGACCGCGCTGATCTCGGTGGCCAGGAACGACAGGCAGGCCGCCCACCACGGCACGCGGCGGCGCGCGAGGAAGAAGTCGGCCGTGTCGCGCTGCTGGCGCGTGAACGCGACGCCGATCGCGACGAGGACGACCAGCGAGACGAGGAGAATGGCGTAGTCGGGCCAGGTCAGCGACGGGGCCGGCGCGCCGGGCACCCGAAGATCATAAGGCGTGACCGGCGATCGTCGCGCCTTTCGCGAGAGGGCCGCGGGCCGCCCGGGCTAGGTCGCCCGCTTGCGCAGCTTGTCGACGAGCGCCGCGTACGAGGATTGCTGGATGATCCGCTCGAACTCGCTGCGGAAGGTGGCCACGAACGACACACCATCCAGGACGACGTCGTAGGCCCGCCAGCGGCCGTCGCGCAGCATGAGCCGATAGTCCACGGCGATCTCGGCGCGGCGGCGCGTGAGGATCCGGCTGCGCACCGTCGCGTAGGGACCGTCCACCGTCTCGCCGATATAGAGGATGCGCTCGCCGGAGAACTGCTCGATGCGGCCGATGTAGGAGCGCTCGAGGATGTTGGTGAACAATCGCACGAACTCCGCCCGTTCCTCGGGCGTGCGGCCGTTCCAGTGGCGGGTCAGCGTGCGGCGCGCCATCTCCTCGAAGTCGAACAGCTCGGTTGCGACGCGGCGGATCTCCGCGCGCCGCATCTCGGTGCGCGGGCGATCGAGGTGCGCGGCTTCGAAGTCGTCTTGCAGCACGGCGACGACGCGCGTGACGGCGACCTGCACGACGTCGCGCGGGCTCGTCGCGCTCGCGGCCATTGCGCTCGCCACCATCAGCCACACCGCCACTGCCTTACCCATGGCCGGTTCTCCCGAGGCATTGGGAGCATCCCCTGTGCCAGAGCCGGCGGGCCAGGCCCATGTCGCGATCCGGCACCGCCGGCCTCGCGGTGGCCGACCGCGAATGACGGATAATGTGCGTCACCGTCGACCATGTCGCCGACCCGACACCGTCCGGACCGCCTCGTCGTGGGCGTGGACGCGGGGGGCACCTGGGTTCGCATCCGTGCGATGACCCAGGCGCGCCCCCTCGCGAGTCTCACGCAACCGGCGAGCGCCGTACCTGAACTCGCGACTTTCTTGCACACCGTGTGGCGGCGGCGCGGCTGGACGCGCACGCAGGTCGACGCGCTCGTCGTCGCCGCGCGCGGCGTCTGGCTGCCGCGCGAGCGCCGGGCGCTGCGTCGGCGCCTCGCGGGGCTGGCGCGGCGCGTGGACGTCATCGCGGACGTCGAGGCCGCGTGGCACGCGACGCTCGGCGCCGAGCGCGGCGTGCTCGTCCTTGCCGGCACGGGCTCCATCGCGCTCGGCCGCGACGCGCGCGGGCGCTGGGCGCGCGCAGGCGGGCTCGGCCCGCTGCTCGGGGACGAGGGCTCCGCGTTCTGGATCGGCCGCGAGTGGCTGCGCGCGACGGCGAACGAGCGCGTGCGGCGACGCTTCGCGACGGCGCCGCACGCGGTGCGCGCGGTGGCCGCGCTCGCCCCGCGCGTGGTGGCCCGCGCCCGGCGCGGCCAGCGCGTCGCCGCCCGCATCGTGGGCGCCGCCCAGGCGCACCTCGCGGCGCAGACGGCGGCGGTCGCGCGCATGCTGCGGCTGCCGGCGCCCGTCGTCGTCGGCGGCGCCGGCAGCGTGATGGACGATCGCTGGTTCGCCGCCGGCGTGCGCCAGGCGCTCG
>Ga0134071_10001023_pt1 | contig 9859 bp, 7 predicted proteins | sample 15_taG_27_FD_94466 | JGI IMG/M metagenome (GOLD analysis project Ga0134071, IMG submission 94466) | Grasslands soil microbial communities from the Angelo Coastal Reserve, California, USA - 15_D_Rain_40cm_5_09082015 | ecosystem: Environmental > Terrestrial > Soil > Grasslands ...
CACAGGAGGCGTCGCATGACGATCCACGCCCTCGAGAGGCTCGCCAACAGCCTCGTCGCCGACGGGAAAGGCATCCTGGCGGCCGACGAGTCTGTCGCCACGCTGACCAGGCGCTTCGACGCGCTGAGGATCCCGTCCACGGAGCAGAGTCGGCGCCGCTACCGCGAGATGCTCTTCACGACGCCGGGCGCCGCCGCGTTCATCAGCGGCGTCATCATGTACGACGAGACCATCCGCCAGAAGGGCTCGATCTCGATCGGCGACGGTCGGCCGAGCTCCACCTGCGTCGGGGTGAACGCCCACCAGGCCTCCGTCCCCGAGGTCGCCGCGGCCACGCTCAGCCTGGCCACGGCGCACCTGAACGCCATCAACCGCCTCCCCGGGCCGCGACCCTGGATGATCAGCTTCTCGTACGGACGATCGCGCCCTCGAGGGATGGCACGGACGAGACGAGAACGTTCACACGGGCCAGCAGGCCCTCTCCCACCAGGCCCGGTGCAACAGCGCCGCCAGTCTCGGAACATTCACCGACGACATGGAGATGACCGAGTCCGTGCATGGGACCAACGTCCGATAGCCGGGGCGCCGCCGCCTCCGTACGCTCGCCGCGTGACTCCGCTGCGCTCGGTCACCGCAATCGTCCTCGGGGCAGCGCTCCTCGCGCTCGTCGTGGCGGCGCCGCAGGCGCAGGAGTTGCTCCGGATCAGCGGATCGGTGCAGTGGATCGCGGGAAGCCGGATGCAGGTGATGACGACCTCGGAGAGTCCCATCGCCGTCGACCTCACGCAAGCCGACCAGTCCTCGTATCAGATGTTGCGCGGCGACGATTCGGTGATCGTGGACGGAGTCCGCTCGTCTGATGGCCGGCGATTCATCGCGTCTGGCATCTGGCGCGACACGCGCCGGGGTTGGGCGCAGTCGCCGTGAGACGTCGTCCAGGCGCGCGCCACGCGAGGAAGGGCCGGAAGGAAGGGACCATGAGCACGGACACGACATCGGTCGATCGCCTTCTCGAACAGTACGGGTGTGGCCCGGTTCAGTTCGCGGGGTCTGACAACGGCCTCTACGAGCGGCATCTGCTCTTCGACAACGTGGTCGCCCTCACGGCGGCCGGCGCCCGCGAGCGCTTCGAGGCGGTCGCCCGCTCGGTGCGCGACGTCCTCTCCCAGCGCTGGATCCGGACCGAGGAGACGTACGAGCGGCAGAACGCCAAGCGCATCTACTATCTTTCCATGGAGTTCCTCATCGGCCGCTCGCTGGCCAACAACGTCACCAACCTGCTGCTCGATCCCGCCGTGCGGGACCTTGCGGCACGCAAGCAAGTCGACTGGCTCGGCCTCCTCGAGCAGGAGGCCGACGCCGGCCTCGGCAACGGCGGCCTGGGGCGTCTGGCCGCGTGCTTCCTGGACTCCATGGCGACGCTCCAGCTGCCGGCCATGGGCTACGGGCTGCGCTACGAGTACGGCATCTTCAAGCAGTCGATGCGGAACGGCTGGCAGCAGGAGGAGCCGGACAACTGGCTGCGCCGGACGGACCCGTGGGAAGTGGCGCGCCCGCAGGAGACGGTGGAGTTCCCCATCGGCTGTGGCTTCGAGCTGCGGGGCGGCAGCCTGCGCGTAATCCGCGATCAGCCCTCGACCCTGATCGGTGTTCCCTACGACCGCCCGGTGGTCGGTTACGGCGGCAAGACCGTCAACACCCTGCGGCTCTGGGCCGCCGCCACGCCCGACTACTTCGACTTCCAGGCGTTCAGTCACGGCGAGTTCGTCGGGGCCCTCGCCGAACACCTGGCCGCCGAGTCGCTCACCCGCGTGCTCTACCCCGACGACTCCACCAGCATGGGCCAGGGGCTGCGGTTCGTGCAGGAGTACTTCCTGGTGGCCTGCTCGCTGGCCGACCTCGTGCGGCGCTTCCGCCGCGCCAACCCGGACTGGAGCGCGCTACCCGAGAAGGTCGCGATCCAGCTCAACGACACGCATCCGGCGATGGCGGTGCCCGAGCTGATGCGAATCCTCCTCGACGAGGCGCGCCTGGGCTGGGACGAGGCCTGGGACCTCACCTGCCGGACGCTGGCGTACACCAACCACACCCTCCTGCCCGAAGCGCTTGAAAAGTGGCCGCGCGCGTGGTTCGAGGTGCTGTTGCCGCGCCACCTGGAGATCGTCCGGGAGATCAACCGCCGGCTGCTCGACGACGTCCAGGCGCGCTTTCCGGGCGACGGGGGCCGCGTCGCGCGCGTGAGCCTCATCGAGGAGGGGACCGAGCAGAAGGTCCGCATGGCCAACTTGGCGATCGTCGGCTCCCACAGCACCAACGGCGTGGCCGCCATCCACTCGCGTCTGCTGCGCACCGTGACCGTCAGGGATCTCGCCGAGCAGTTTCCCGCGCGCTTCAACAACAAGACCAACGGTGTCACGCCGCGGCGCTGGCTGCTGCTCGCCAACCCGTCGCTGGCGCGGGCGATCACCGCAGCCATCGGCGAGAGCTGGATCACCGAGCTGGGCCAGCTCCGCCGGCTGGCGCCCCTGGCGGACGACCGCGGCTTCCGCGACGCCGTCCGGAAGGCGAAGCGCGAGGCGAAGACGCAGTTCGCCGGCTGGCTGCGCTCGGCGACCGGACAGGCCGTCGACCCCGAGACGATCTTCGACTGCCAGGTGAAGCGGATCCACGAGTACAAGCGCCAGCTGCTCAACGCCCTGCGCGTGATCGTGCTCTACCAGCGGCTGCGCGAGAATCCCACCCTGGCCATGACGCCCCGCACCTTCTTCTTCGCGGGCAAGGCGGCCCCGGCCTACCGGCTGGCCAAGGTCATCATCAAGCTCGTCAACACCCTCGCGGTCACGATCGAGCGTGATCCGGCGGTGCGCGGCCGGCTCAAGGTCGTGTTCCTGCCCGACTACTGCGTGTCGCTGGCCGAGCGGCTGATCCCGGCCACCGACGTGTCCAATCAGATCTCGACGGCGGGCTACGAGGCCAGCGGCACCAGCAATATGAAGTTCATGATGAACGGCGCGCTCACGATCGGCACCCGCGACGGCGCCACGATCGAGATGGCGGAGGAGGCGGGCGAGGAGAACTTCTTCCTCTTCGGGCTCACCGCCGAGCAGGTGGCGTCGAGCCGGAGCTGGTACAGCCCGTACTGGCACTACGAGCACGATCCGGAGACCCGGGCGGCGCTGGACCTGATCCTGTCCGACGATTTCACCCAGGGGGACGAGCCCGGCGCCTTCGGGCCCCTGCGCGAAGCGCTGCTCACCGGCGGCGACCATTATATGCACCTGGCCGACCTGGCCTCCTACCTGGAGGCCGACCGGCGGCTCCTCGATCTCTACGCGGACCAGCAGGGGTGGACACGCAAGGCCATCCTCAACATCGCCGGGTCGGGCAAGTTCTCCAGCGATCGCACCATCGCCGAGTACGCGGCCGAGATCTGGGACGCCAAGCCGTGCCCGGTGCCATGAGCCTCTCACCGCTCGCCGGCACGCCCGCGCCCCCCGAGATCCTGGTCGACCTGGCCCGGCTCGAGCGCGCGTACTACGAGCGCCGGCCGGCCATGGACGATCCCACACAGCGTGTGAGCTTCGGGACCAGCGGGCATCGTGGCTCTTCGCTGCGGGGCTCGTTCAACGAGGCGCACATCCTCGCCATGACCCAGGCCATCTGCGACTACCGGCGCCGCCAGCGGACCGACGGCCCGCTCTACCTGGGCAAGGACACCCACGCGCTGTCCGGGCCCGCCCAGCGCTCGGCCCTCGAAGTCCTGGCGGCCAACGGCATAGAGACGATCATCCAGCGCGCCGACGGTGTCACGCCGACGCCGGTCATCTCGCACGCCATCCTGGTCTTCAACCGCGGGCGGACGGCGGGCCTGGCCGACGGCATCGTCGTCACGCCCTCGCACAACCCGCCCGAGGACGGCGGCATCAAGTACAACCTGCCGCACGGCGGCCCCGCCGACATCGACGCCACGGGCTAGATCGAGCGGCAGGCCAACACCGGCATCCGGCGGATCCCGTTCGAGCGCGCGATCACCGTCACGTCGACGCACGCGCAGGACTTCGTGCTGCCCTACTGGCGCGTGAGGTCGTCTCGGACCTCATCATGAAGGCGGACCAGGATCATCTCCAGCGGCTGCTGGGCCATCAGTCCGCGGCGGCGGTGATGTCGGGGACCTCGGCCTTCGTCCAGCTGGCGTCCGGGTTGAACGTCTTCATGGCCAGGCCGAGGGCGCGCGTGTTCGGCCCGAGGTCCTTCTGGTACACGACGCCGTCGTGGTTGACGATGAAGGTCATCACGCCGGAGACGCCGTACTGCGCGGGGAAGGCGACCAGTGCGAAGCCCGCGATCATGTGACCACGCGTGACGTAGTCGTATTCCCCGTCCGGCGCAGCGGGCCCCTGGGCGGCCAGGATCCGGTAGAGATACCCGTGGAATGGCGTCGGGCGCGAACCCTCGCGCCGGTAGCCTTCGGCCCGCGCGCGGGCGACGAGATCGCCGAGTGGGCTCGGCGGCTCGCCGGGCCGGGTGGGCCAGTAGAGGCCATCGCGCTTGCCAGGAGTGCTGGCGAACTGCTGCGCGTACTCGAGGACGCCGCCGCCGGTGCGGTCCTCGGCGTAGTACTCGCGCTGGGCGTCCACGTAGGCCAGGCACGTCTCGATCGTGAAGAGCTCATTGCGGCCGATGCGCCGCGCGAGGATCTCCTCGCGCCCCCGCCGCGCATCGAACCACCAGCGCTCGCCGTCCTTCACGAGCGGGATCGGAAACGGCCAGTCGTCGGGGCCGACCTGCAGCACTGTGGTGGTGCCGTAGGGAATGAGCCGGTTCGCCGTGTCGTACGCCTGCAGGAACTTCTCGCGGCTCTGTCGATCGGACACCGGATCGCCCGACGAGACGAGCGTGCGGCCCTCGCTGCCGAGGATGCTCATCAGCCCCTTGGTGTCGCCGCCGCGCAAAGCAGCCACGAACGCCTGCGTCGCCGCCTCGGTGGACTCGAAGCGTTTGGCCTTCATCACCGCGGGCCTCGGCGCCGCCGGCGGTGGCGTCGCGGCCGGGGCCGCGTCGGGCTTGGTGGGCGCCGGCGCCTGGGCGTTGGCCGCGGGTCCGGCGCACGGAGCGACCGCGGCCGCGATCACGAGAACGACCGACCAGGTTCGCGGAATCATCGACGACCTCCCCCGCGGCCACCGCCGCCACCACGGCCACCGCCACCGCCGCCGGCCCGGCCGCCGCCAGCGCCTCCACCACCACGGGCTGCTCCAGTCGAGCGGTTGAAGCTCCCGCGGCTGGCGTTGCCACGATTGCTGAAGCTCTGCGCGTCCCGCCCACCACCGAGGCCGTCGAACGCGCCGGCCTGGCGACCCTGGAACCCACCGGCCTCGCTGAGGCCGCCGGTGCGGGGCGACGCCTGCGCGCCGCGATCTCCGAAGCCGCCTGCGGGCTGCTGGCCGATCGCGCCTTGCTGCGGTCGACCTTCCTGCTGACCGAGCCCGCCTTGCTGGCCGATCGCACCCTGGCTGGGGCGTGCACCCTGCTGACCGAGTCCGCCCTGCTGACCGAGTCCGCCCTGCTCGCCGAGTCCGCCCTGCGCCGTGCGGCCACGGAAGGACTCGCGCGCTTGCGCGTTCGCGGGCCCGGTCTTGTTGAAGCGCTGCTGCGTGGCGGTGTCGCGGTACTGCACACCCTTGCGATGCGCGGGGTCGTGCTGCCACTGGCCCCGGCCCTGCCCGCCCGCGCCGGAGCCCCGCTGGCTGTTGTAGTGCTCGACGCGGTTTCGAGCCTCGTTCCGGTTGTTCACGTTGTTCGTGAAGTTGTTCGCGGTGCTGTTGTTGACGTTGACGTCGCCGCCTCCGGAATGCCAGTCGCAGTCACTCCACAGCGCCGCGCCGACCGCCATCCCGGCCGCGAACGTGAAGGCCCCGGCGGCGAAGTAGCCCGGTGGATACGGGTAGTAGGGCGGGTAAGCCGGGGGAAATTCGCCATAGACGACCGTCGGGTCATAGCTCGGCATGTAGACGACCTGTGGATTGGGCTGCTCGATCTTGATGATGGTCGGCGGAGCCTGGGCAACCTGCACCGTGGTCTGGGCGGGCGGCGCCTGCGCGACCGTCGGTGGCGGCGCCGCAGCGGCGGGCTCCACGATGACCTTCTGCTCCGGGGTGCTCTTGAGCTGCCCGTTGGCCTCGGCGCGTGCGCGCAGTCGCTGGATGCCGGCCATCACGTCGTTCTGCTGCGCCAGGAACGCATCTCCCAGCTTCTGTAGCCAGTCGAGCTTGTCGTTCAGCATCGTGAGCACCTCCGGGGGGAAGAAGACCAGCGACTTCACGCTGTCGTCCCAGGTGTACTGCTTGAGCGCCTCGTTGAGCTGATCGCCCTGGACCTTCGGGTTCTCCTTGACGAAGCGCGCGGCCTGCACGACCTCGAGCGGGTACGTCGAGGCCATGAGAATCTGGGCCAGCAGCTTGTCGGGATGCAGCGCGATCGGCGCCACCAGCTGATCGATCTGCTCGGGACTGAGTGGCTGTGGCGCCCCCTGCGCCATTGCCAGAGGCGGCAGGAGCGAGGATGGCAGGAACACGATCGCCAGCACGAGCCACGCGAGAACCTTGCTAGGCACGTTCATGATCGGCCTCCCGAAGCGCCACTCGACCAGTTTCGTCGACGTGCGGCAATGGGACCTTGGTCCGACACCGAGCGAGCCGGGGCGGCCGTAGGGCGCACCACCGGCCGTCTGGCTCATGCGCGTCTCATCGCGATCAGCACCACGATCCAGGCCAGCAAGAAGCCGATCGAGACACCGACCGGCAGCGCGTGCCCGAACACCGTCAGCAGGAAGCGGTGCCCCAGACGCGGCCAGTCCAGATCCTTCGCCGCGGACCCCGCGCAGAGACGGTCGTGCTCCGTGCGCCATTCCCAGATCGCGAAGCTGGCTGCACCCACCGCCAGCAGCACCAGGACCGGCAGCAGCACGCCCACGAAGGGGATCAGGACGAACAAGAGCGCGCCGATGCTCGCCTTCGCGCCCTCGCTGCCTTGGCCAACCACCGCCACGAACGTCCCGAAGAGGAAGGACTGCGCGATGACCAGCCAGGTCGTGCGCTGGCCGATCAGCTCGTTCTCGTGCCTGATCTCTGATGCTATCAGGCTGAGCTTGGCGATCAGCTGACCCTCGCTCAATCCACGTCCTCCTGACACTGGCGACGACTGACCTCGGGGCTAGTCGGCGGGCTTGAAGATGTGGATGACGACCTGCCGGTCCGGCTTCGCTCGCCCCGTCCGTGCCTTGAACGCCTCTTCGCCCGTCCCGATGAAGTACACGCGATTCATGTCGACACCGCGCTCGGTGAGCCGGCGGCGAACGATCTCCACGCGCTGCCAGCTCAGGTTCGCGTTGTCGCGGTCGCTGCCAGAGGCGTCCGGGTACCCCACGATGTCGAGCGTGTAGGTCGGATTCTCCGCCATCGTCGACACGACGCGGTCCAGGGTCGCCAGGGCTTGCCGGGACAGGCCGGCCTTGCTCGCCTCGAACAGCACCGCGATCTCGTGCACGTTCTCCCGCTTGAACCGGTTGGCACGTGCGCGCTCGAGGGCAGCGTCCACCTGCTCGGCCTTGGCCTGGACCTGGCCGGCCATCGCCTGCGCCTGGTCGGCCCTGTTCTGCGCCTGGTCGGCCCTGCCCTGTGCCTGCTCCGCCCGGCTCTCCGCCTGGTCGGCCGTCGCCTGGGCCTGGGTGATCCTCGACTCCGCAGTCGCGACCCGGGCCGTGAGAGCGGTCAGGTCGGCTCGCGTCGCCTTCGACTCGCGCTCCAGGGCGTCGATGCGGGTCGTCAGGGCCGCGCGAAGCTCGTTGTCATGCTCGTCCACATAGCTCTGGGTCGCCAGGCAACCGTTGATTCCGAGCGTCACGCCTGTTGCGAGCAGCACCCACGTTGCCAGCCGACCGACGGTCCTCATGTGGCAGCCTCTCTGGCCTGAGCCCTTGGCCTCACGGTCTCGTCGCCGGCGGCTCGAACCACTGCGTCTTCGGCACGACCACCGGCGCGGCCGGGTCGAGCACGTAGTGCGGCGACATGATCTGCACGCCGTACTCGTTGAAGGCGTCCTGGACGTTGGCGTTGAGCGCGCTGAGGACCGCGGCGCGTCGGTGCTGGTCCCGCAGTCGCGCGCGCAGCGAGTACTGGACGTAGAAGTCCGACAGCGCGGTCTGTAACACCTCGGGCGGCGGCTCGCGCTCGAGCTCCGGCGTTCGCGCCGCCGCATCCAGCAGCATCGCGTGTACTTGCCGCCACGGCGCGCTGTAGCCGATGGTGACCGAGGTCTCGAGGATCGAGGCCGCCTGGGCCGCCGGCCGCGAGAAGTTCCGGGTGACGCTACCCAGGAGCACGCTGTTGGGGACGTTGACCTCTTCGTCGAGGGGCGTGCGGATCCGGGTCGAGAACACGCCGACGCCGACCACCGCACCTTCGACGTCCCCGACCCGTACCCACTCGCCCGGACGGAGCACATGGGCGAAGGTGAGGATGAAACCGCCGGCCGCCTGGCCGACGAGGCCGGCGGCGCCCAGCGAGAGCATCAAGCCCACCAGCACGCTCAGGCCCTTGAACGCATCGCTGCTGGCGCCGGGAAAATACGGGTACGCCATGGCCAGCGCGAAGAGCCAGACGATCACGGTGGCGAGCCGCCGGGCGAGGTACACCGTGTCGGCGTCGATCCCGAGCAGCCGGTAGCGACCGACCGCGATCCCGTGCGCCGTGGCCGCGAGGATCTTGCTGGCGAATTGGGCCAACGCCGCGATGAGGGCCACCATCACGAGATCGGGCGCGGCCTCGACGGCGGCGCCCGCAACCTGCTCGGCAATGACCACGGCGTAGCCGGTGAGCTTCTCCGACCACGGGCGGGTATAGGGGAAGAGGCGGAACACGAAGCGCAGGCACTCCTCGGCGATGACCAGGACGATTCCAAGGAAGACGAAGTGGCCGAAGGTGCGGATCACCCGTGCGAGGGTGGTCCGCTCCTCCTCCCAGATCCTGAGCCGACGTGTCAAGTACGTGTCCAGCCGCTGCCGAAGCCAGCGCCGTCCACGGGCCAGAAGCCAGACGGCCAGGCAGAAGGCGGCCGCCGCCGCGAGCGTGAGCACCAGCGCCCAGGCGAGCTCACCACCCCTGATGGAGGAGTGAGCGGCCTCGATCGCCTCGTCGAGGCGCTTGCCCACGACCGCCCGGGCCTCGTCGAACGTCTGGCCGTCCTCGGCGTCGAGGTCGCCGTCGAGGATCCTGAACACGTAGACGCCGTCGATCGTGACGTTGAGGCCCTCGGGCGTGGTGACCATCTTGACCGCGCCCCGCCCGTGCCTGGCGACGGCCTCATGGATGCGGTTGGCGGCCTGTGCTGCCCGGTCGGCAGGCAGGACGCCGTAGTACGAGGCCCGCAGCGTCACGATATCGCGGTTGAAGAACTTGATCGTCGCCGGCGGCGGCGCAACCGGCGCCGGGCCGACGGCGTTGGCCGCGAACGCTGGCGCCGGCGCCAGGAAGGTCAGCAGCAGCAGCAGGGCCCTCAGGAGGTTCTGCATCGGGGCGCCCTCACGTTCTCGCCGCGCTCGCGACCGAGGCTTGGCGGGCGCCACCTCGGTCTCGATGATCGCGGCGGCCTTGCCGAGCTCCAGGACCTGCTCGGGCGTGGTGGTCGCGAACAGGTGCATGATCCGCGCGATGATGCCGGTCCATCCGGTCTGGTGGCTGGCGCCGAGGCCGGCACCGTTGTCGCCGTGGAAGTACTCGTAGAAGAGGATGAGGTCCCGCCAGTGCGGATCGTCCTGGAACTTCCGCGTGTCTCCGTAGACCGGCCGCCGCCCCGTTGCTCG
>Ga0134071_10001024_pt1 | contig 9852 bp, 8 predicted proteins | sample 15_taG_27_FD_94466 | JGI IMG/M metagenome (GOLD analysis project Ga0134071, IMG submission 94466) | Grasslands soil microbial communities from the Angelo Coastal Reserve, California, USA - 15_D_Rain_40cm_5_09082015 | ecosystem: Environmental > Terrestrial > Soil > Grasslands ...
CTCGGCGCCGAGCGCGCGGAGCAGCCGCGCCTTCTCCTGCGACATCTTGTCGGGCATCGTGAAGATGCAGCGGTAGCCCTTCACCGCGGCTGCCAGCGCCAACCCGACGCCGGTGTTGCCCGACGTCGCCTCGACGATCAGCCCGCCGGGCCGGAGCTGCCCGGCGCGCTCGGCCGCTTCGATCATCGCGATACCGATCCGGTCCTTGACCGAGCCGCCCGGGTTGAAGAACTCCGCTTTGCCGTACACCGGCGTGCGGATCCCCTGCGTCACCTTGTTGAGGCGGATCAGCGGGGTCCACCCGATCGTCTCGAGGACGTTGGCGTAGGGCCTAGTGTGGGCCGGCACCGCTATCCGCTTTCGCCTTCGTGCTGTCCCGCCGCACGCCGCTCGTGTCCCGCGGCGCGGCCGTGGTGTCGCGCCGCGCGCCCGTCGTCTCCGGTGGTGCAGTCGGCGCTGGCCGTGCGGCGGTCGTGTCGCGCGCTCGGGGAGTAGAGCGCCGCGCGCCGCCGGCATCCGGTCTGCCCCTGCTGCCCGCCGGGCCAGCCGCCGGTCGGCGGAACTCGATCGGCTGCAGGAACGCCGTCGCCACCGCGAGGCCATGCCGCCGGGCGGGGGCGAACTGCAGCTGCCGTACGCCCACCAGCGCCGCCGAATCGAGCGCGGAATAACCGCTCGACTCGGCGACTTTGCTCGACTCGGCGACGAGTCGCCCCGCCGAGTCGACGAACAGGCGCAGCACGACGTCTCCCTCGACCCTCTGGTCGTATAAGCGCGGCGGATACTGGATCGGCGAATCGGGGTTGAGCGGCACCGGCGGCTCCTGGTCCGGGGGCGCGGGCGCCTGCGCGCCGGCCTGATCGGGGGGGGGCGCCGGTTTGCCGCACGCGGCGGCGGCCGCACCCATGACGCCGACGACCGCGAGCCAGCCCCTCACGGAGTCTCCTCGAGCTGCTTCTTCCACGCCGCCAGGCGGTTGAGGGCTTCGAGCGGCGACAGCGCGTTCACATCCAGGCGATCGAGCTCCGCGAGCAAGGGGTGCGTTCCCGGGGCGAAGAGACCGAGCTGCTGTGCGTCGGGAGCAGTGGGCGGAGGTTGGTGGGCCACGTGATGGCCGGCTTCGAGCAGCTTCAGCACCTGCCAGGCGCGCTCCACGACCGCTGCGGGCAGCCCCGCGAGCCGGCCCACGTGGATGCCGTAGGAGCGGTCGGCCCCTCCCGGCTCGAGCCGGTGGAGGAACACGATCTCGTCCCCCGCTTCCCGCACCACCACGTTGAAGTTGCGGGCGTGGGCGAGCTCCTCCGTGAGCTGTGTCAGTTCGTGGTAGTGGGTCGCGAACACCGTCTTGCAGCCGATCACGTTGTGCAGGTGCTCGGTCACCGCCCACGCGATCGCCACGCCGTCATACGTGGACGTCCCGCGGCCGATCTCGTCCAACAGCACGAGGCTTCGGGACGTCGCGCCGTGGAGGATCGCGCTCGTCTCGCTCATCTCCACCATGAAGGTGGACTGGCCGCGCACCAGATTGTCACTGGCCCCCACGCGGGTGAACAGCCGGTCGACCGCGCCGATCACCGCGCGCCGCGCCGGCACGAACGAGCCCGCCTGCGCGAGCAGCACGCACAGACCCACCTGGCGCAGCAGTGTGGACTTTCCCGCCATGTTTGGGCCGGTGAGGAGAATCACGCGTCCGCCCTCGTCCAGCCGCACATCGTTCGGGATGAACGTCTCGCGCGCCATCATCCGCTCCACCACTGGGTGGCGGCTCGCTTCGAGGTCGAGCACGAAGTCCCCGGTCACCTGGGGGCGCACGTACGCCTCGCGATGCGCCAGGTCGGCGAGCCCGCCCCAGACGTCCAGCTCCGCGACGATCCCCGCGGAGGCCTGGACCCGGGCGATCGCCTGCGCGATACGCGCGCGCAGCGCGTCCACGAGCTCCGCTTCGCGGGCGGCGATCCGCTCTTCGGCGCCCAACACCTTCGCCTCATACTCCTTCAGCTCCGGCGTGACGAACCGCTCGGCTCCGGACAGGGTTTGCCGCCGCTCGTAGTCTCCGGGGATGCGATCCTTGTGCGGGTTGGTGACTTCGATGTAGTACCCGAACACCTTGTTGAAGCCCACCTTGAGCGAAGCAATCCCGGTACGCTCCCGCTCGCGCGCCTGGAGCGAGGCGATGTACTGCTTCCCGCCGTCGCGCGCGTCCTTCACCTCGTCGAGCTCGCGGTCGTAGCCCGCACGGATCGCGTCGCCATCCGGCGCTTGCGCGGGCGGCCGCTCGACCAAGGCGCGGGCCAGCTCGTCGCCCAGGTCGGCGAGCAGGTCGAACCGTTCGGCGGCCCGCTCGAGCAGGGGGGCGCGGCCGCGCGCCTCGAGCCCGTCGAGCGCCGCGCGCACGTCGGGCAACCGGAGGATCGAGTCACGCAGCGCACCCAGCTCGCGCGGAGTGGCGCGACCCAGCGCCGCGCGCCCCGCCAGCCGCTCCAGGTCCCGCACGCCGTCCAGCGCCTCCCGTACCCGGTCGCGGCCGCGCGGGTCATGCACTAGCACGTCCACCGCGTCGAGTCGCGCGTTGATGGCCGCGGGGTCGACGAGCGGCGCCAGCAGCCAACGCCGCAACAAACGCGCCCCCATCGGTGTCGTCGTGCGGTCGAGTACTTCGAGCAGGGTCGCCCCGGCGGCACCGGGGCGCAGCGGCTCTACCAGCTCGAGGTTGCGGCGCGTCATCTCGTCGAGCGGCAACACGTCGCCGCGCCGCAGCACGCGGGGGCGCGCGAGATGTGGGAGCCCGCCCGGCTTGAGCTCCCGCGCATAGCGCAGCAGCGCCCCCGCCGCGCCGACCGCCGCCCGGTCCGCCGCCTCGATGCCGAGCCCGTCGAGCGACGCCAGTCGGAACGTGCGCGCCAGGTCGTCGCGGGCGAGCTCCGGGTCGAATTCCCACGCCTCCCGCTCGGTGACCGTGAGAGACCCGACCGGGAGCGTGACGCGGCAGCCAGCCGGGAGCACGACCTCAGGGGCTTCGTAGCGGGCCAGCGCGCTCTCCACGTCCTCGATCGGGACCGTCTCGAGCGCCAACTCCCCAGTGGTCAGGTCCAGGGCGGCCAGCCCCGCTCCATTCCCCCCACCCCCTCCACCCGCCCCGCGCGGATCGAGCGCGAGCAGAAAGTTGTTGCGGTTCCGCTCGAGCCAGTCCTCGGCGAGGACCGTGCCCGGTGTGACCGTTTCCACCACTTCGCGCCGCACGAGGCCTTTGGCGAGCTTGGGGTCCTCCACCTGCTCGCAGATTGCCACGCGATGCCCCTTCGCAATCAGACGTCGCAGGTACTCCGTCGCCGCCTTGACCGGGACGCCGGCGAGCGGCACATCCGCCGCCCCACCGTTGTTGCGCGACGTGAGCGTGAGACCCAGCTCGCGGGCTGCGAGTCGGGCGTCGTCCTCGAACATTTCGTAGAAATCGCCCATGCGGAAAAACAAGATGGCATGAGGATACCGCGCCTTGATCTCGTGGTACTGCTGCATGAAGGGGGTATCGATCTCGACTCGCGGCGTCACGGCTCCTCCACGACGAACGGCTGCCCGCCGAGCCGCGTCTTGATCCGCCGCTGCGCCTGCTGGGCCTCGTCCCGTGTGGCGTAGTGTCCCACGCGGACCTTGAACAGCCCGCTTGTATCGCGCACGACCCGAGCATCGAACCCCATCACCTTGAGGCGCGTGAGCAGGTCGTCCACTTGCGCAGCGCCCTTGACGGCGAGCACCTGGACGGAATAGACGCCGCCGGCCGTGGGAGTGGCGGTCTTGGACTGACTGTCAGCGCCCGAGACCGTGGGAGGGGGGATGGAGGGGGTGGTCGGGCAGCGCGACGCGTAGAAGCTCACCTGGTTCTTGAACTCGACATCGTTGCCGGCGCCATCGAGCGCCTCTCGGATCAAACCGCACCCGTGCGCGTCGTCCTTGAGGTCGAAGTAAGCTCGGGCCCCCCAGAAGTCGGCGCGCGGTTTGAGGGGAGAATCGGGGTAGTCGCGCCGCAGCCGCTCCGCCGCCTGTACGGTGGCCGCCGGATCACCTTGGGCGAAGTACAGCTGAGTCAGCAGCACCAGGGCCGAGTCCGCCCAGACCGAACGCCCGTACTCGACGACGACGCGCTGGAGATTGGTGGCAGCGGTTGCGGCGTCGGTCGCGATGCGCGCGGCGGTGAAGAGCGCCCCGGGGTAGAGCGAGTCCTGGGGGGAGAGGCGCGCCAGTAAGCGGCGGACCAACGCGCGGGCGGAGTCTGGGCGGGTCTGGGCTACTCGCAGCGCGGTCGCGCGGACGCTGTCAGTCTGGGCGGTCAGTTGGCCGGAGGGGGAGACGGTGAGCCCGACCAACATCACACCAACCGCCCAGCCGTCCAACCGCCGAAGCGCCGTCACGCTGCCTCCCGGTCCAGGACCGCCCACGACAGCACCAGCTGCACCAGCACCCCCTGCTCGTCGGTCAGCGTGCTCGACTTGAGCGCCTGGTCGGCATCACGCGCAAGCTCCAGCGCCCGCCGGAGCGCGCCGGCGTCCCACCGCTCAGCCCAGCGCGCCCAGCTCGTGGCCGCCTGCTGCCAGCTCCCGAGGCCGTACGGTCGCGCCGAGCGGAGGTGACCGAGCAGGACGGACGCCAGCCGGCCCGGCGACGTGCCGCGGTCGAGCTCGGCACGCGCGAGGGCTGTGCCGACGAGCGCCGTGCCGAGCGCTGCGAGGATACGCACACCGGTCATCCCAGCCTGCTCGAGCACCGGCTCGATGAGCCGGCCAGCCGCGGCGGCGCGCCGCTCGAGTGCGGCGTCGATCAAGTCTTGCAGCGTTTCGCCCGGTCGCGCACCGACCAGGGCCGCGACGTCATCCCGCGTAGCCGCACCTCCTCCCTCGCCGGAACGGCCTGCGGTCAAGGCGGCGAGCTTCTCGAGCTCGCCACCCAGAGCGCCGAGGTCGCCCCCGACCGTCTGCACCAGCAGGTCTGCGGCGTCCGGTTCGAGATCGAGCTTGAGCTGACCCGCCCGGTGAGCGACCCAGCGTTGTACTCGGGCGGGTGGGAGCGGCTCGACGGCGATGCTCGTGGCGATGCGCGCCAACTCCGGGTCGGGCGGCTCGCCCGCGCCCTGCACTAGGACGAGCAGCGTCGTCGGGCTGGGAGACCCGAGGTAGCGCATCAGGTCTTGGCGGACTCTGGAGGTCTTGCGCAGGTCCTCGATTCCCCGAATCACGACGACCCGGGCCGCGGCGAGCATCGGCGGGGTGTTCACCAGGCTGTGGAATGCTTCGGGGTCGAGGTCACCCGCCCGGCGTTGCTCGAAATTGAAGTCTCGTGCGCCCGGGTCGAGGGCGCGGTCGACGAGCGCCCGGACGGCTTCCTCCTTGAGGACGTCCTCGTCGCCGTGGAGGTAGTACACCGCGCCGAGCGCCGCCGCCGTGCCCCCCACCCCCCCCTGCTTGAGGCTCCGTAGCAGCGCATCGAAGGTGAGAGCCCCCATACCGGCCGGAAGTTACCGTGGCCTGGCGCCCGGAGAAAGGTCGGGGCACGGCGAGCCGTGCCCCGAGTGTGAGCGGATTGGGAAGGCGCCTAACGGCCGGCGGAGGCGGGCTCCACCAGCGCGGTGCCGTACGGGCTCGGATTACCCGTGACCACGCTGGCGCGCGGATCCTGGAACGAGACGAACGGCACGCCCGCGTGCGCGACCGGCTTTAGGAAGGGGGCTGGCGGCAGCACCGGCGCTCGCGCCACTTCGGGACGTCGCACCCCTTCGAGGGCAACCAGCGCCAAGGCGGCGGCGACGAATAGAGCCGCCGCGATTCCGGCGCTGGACGGGACCGCCACCAGCGCCCGGCGCTCCTGGGCCAGACGCGCGTCAAGCCGGCGCCGGAAGTCTGGTGACGGCTCGATGGTCTCGACTGCTCGGAGCGCGAGTACGCTGCGTCGCACCGTGGTGTCGTAGCGGCGACACGCGGGGCACCACGCCAAGTGGCGCTGGAAACGCCTCACCTCGCGTGGAGCCGTGATCAGCCCATCGCGGAAATCCGTATAACGGTCCAGGAATTCAGCGCACGTCATGACGGCTATGTTGTACCGTGCAGGTAGCGACGGGTTCCAGCGGCTACTCGAGCAGCGGCTCGATGAGCTGGGCGAAGCTGTTGCGGGCCCGGTTGAGCCTGCTCTTGACGGTCCCCAGATTGCAGCCGGTGATGTCCGCGATCTCCGCGTAGCTCTTCCCCTCGAGCTCGCGCAGCACGAACACGGCCCGATGGTGGACGGGGAGCTGCCCCACGCACTGGTCCACGGCCTCCTTGAGATACCGCTTGCGGTAGAGGTCATCCGGCCGGGCGGTCGTGTCCTCGAACTGCAGCGGGCGGTGGTCGGCCTCCCAGTGCTTCTTGATCGTCTGGAACAGCACGAGCGGATTGCGGCTGCGGTTGCGAAGCTCGTTCTTGGCCAGGTTCGAGGCGATCGTATAGATCCACGTCGAGAACTTCTTGGTCTGGTCGAACCGGTGCAGGTGGCGAAATACGCGGATAAACACCTCCTGCACGAGGTCTTCAGCCCGCTCGCGATCGCCGATCGTGCGATTGATGAAGTTGAGCAACCGGGTCTGATAGCGGTCCACGAGAGCGCCGAACGCCTGGGCGTCCCCGGCCAGGTGCCCGAGCACCAGCCGGCCGTCCTCGAGCTCGTGCAGCGCTACGCGCTGCTGCGCACGCGCCGTGACGATGGCTGGCGTCTTCCGCTTGAGGGTTGCTCGCATGTGGGTGGCTCCGCTGTTCCAGATGGAAACGGCCCCGGACCGCGCGAGACTATGCTCCTACCTCAGAAACGGCACGAACTATACCGGTCGGTCTGACCTTTCACTAAGTGGAAACCTCGCAGGGCCTTCGCTTCCGGCACGGACGCCGGCCGCCCACGGCAATATCGTCCACCTGAGGTGACACCGCAACGTCTCCGCCGCGTCAGCGCGCCAATCGGAAGGTCGCCATATAAAGGATAGCGACAATCGTCTTCGCGTCACGAATCTCGCCGTCGCGAATTCCCGCCAAGATCTCGGACAACGCACGCGGCACGACCTCGATGAACTCGTCGCGCTCGCGCGCGGCCGTGCCCGGCCCGAGCCCACTGGCCATGTAGAGGTGAATGACCTCGTCGGTGAAGCCGGGCGTCGTCCAGATCGCGGTGAGGCGCTCGAGCCGCTGGGCCGTAACGCCCGCCTCCTCGAGCAACTCCCGCCGCGCGCACGCCTCGGGCGCTTCCCCCGAGTCGAGGGTGCCCGCGGGGATCTCCCACAACGGGCCGCCGGTGGCGTATCGGTATTGCTTGATCATCAGAATGTTCGGGTCCGGGCCCGCTGGATCCGAGGCGCAGGGGACCACGGCTGCCGCGCCCGGATGCCGGATCAGCTCGAGCTCCCCGGTGGAGCCGTCGGGGAAGCGGACGGTGTCGACGTCGAGCCGGAGGACCCGGCCGGCGTAGGCGCGGCGCGTGGCGAGTTGCACGGAGCGTCCTCAGCGGTTGAAGAGCCAGGTGATCGGGACTTTGAACCCTTCCGCGAAGAAGAACGCCGCGTTGCGGCGCGGGTTGGCGCGGATCGGGGAGTTCGCTGCCGGGGACGTGAAGGGGACGAGCCCGAGCCGCGTGGCGATGATCTGGAGCCGGAGCATGTGGAACCCGTCGGAGACGAGCAGCACGCGACGGCTGTCCCGACCGCTGAACCAGCGCGCCACGCCGGCGAGCGATGCGGAGGTGCTCGTTCCCGCGGGGAGCGCCAGCACCGCGCCGTCGGGGAGTCCTGCCTTCGCCAGGTAGCGGCGGCCCACCTCCGATTCGCTCAAGGTGTCGCCCGCTCCCACGCCACCCGTCACCAGCACCACGGGAGCGAGCCCGCGCTGGTACAGCGCCGCGGCGTGGTCCAGGCGGGCGCGGAACACGGGTGACGGTCGCCCGTTGTATTGCGCCGCGCCGAGCACCACGATGGCGTCGGCATTCCTGGCCTGGTCGCGCGCCCCGGCGAGCGCGGCGGCCACCACGACGGCGGCCCACGCGAAGGCCAAGGCGATCGCCAGCACGGCGGCTGCCGCGAGCCTGCGGCGCACGGTCCAAAAGGGCATGCGGCAAATATAGAAGCGCCGGAAGACGGGATGTCAGCGGCTGAGCCAGTAGTTCAGCTTCACGAGGAGTACGTTCGTGGGGCGGTCGCGGAACACCTCGTGCGTCAAGAAGTGGCCCGCGTCGAAGGCGGGATCGGGGAGCTCTCCGAAGCGCGATTGCGTCCAGACCACGAACAATGTGGAGCCGGGCCGGTACTCCCAGCGCAGTACCGCGTTGCTGCGGAGCGAGCGATCGCGGAAGGCGGGGTTGGCGAACTGCAGCGAATCGTTCGGGAACGCGCCGTCGGGATGAACGGTGTACACGCGGCTGGCGGCGTCGTACCTGATGGTTGATCCCTGGTCGCGCCCGTACACGTTGAACTGGAAGGTGCGGGGCGCGCGCAGCTCGGCGAAGTCGCGGTAGTCGCCCGCGAACATGAAGGGCTGGGCGTACAGCTGGAACGAGAGCGTCTGGGAAAACGTGAGGTTCATTCGGAGGGTTACGTCCAGGCTGTGCTGCACGAACTGCGCGAACACGTAACGCGCGCCGAGGGTGGCCGAGGCGTTGGGGTCGGTCACGGCCACGACGTACTGCGCCGCGTCCCGACCCACGGTGTAGTTCGGTCCGAGGCTGAGCGAGACCGCGCCGCTGGGCCGCCAGTCCACGCCGGGTGAGGCGAAGAGCCTCCAGCCACTCGCGTCGTTGATCGAGTAGGATGCGACGGCGTTGAGACTCACCGGCCGGCGGTTGTCCGTTCCCACCCCGGCGGATGCATTCCAGCCAGCCGGCGACGCGGCGAGCGGTCCGCCGCGCGTCAGTCGGTCGTCCAGCGCGCGGGCGGTGAACGTCGCACTGGCGTTGTACGACCAGAAGTTTCGGAACGTCCCGAAGCTGAAGGCGCCGATGGCGTTCTGGATGTTGTTCCAGTCGTAGTTCCAACTGGGCCCGAGAAAGAGGAACGCGCTCGCCTCACGCAGTACCTTGCCGGGCTTCGTCCAGTGGTAACCTCCTGTGGCCGAGCCGGAGATACGGTCCACGCGCCGCTGGAAGCCGAGGTCGTTCACTTCGAACCCCGGCGTCGTGGTGCTACCGGCGAGACCCCACAGCCAGTTGCCGGCGACCTTGTTGACGTAGAACTCGCCGGTGATCCCGAACAGCGAGGTCCGGGTCGGGTCGTAGTGGAAGTGCTCGGCATCCGGTCGCTGGAAGTAGCGGTTGGATGCCTGCTGCGCCTGCTGGATCGCGACCGTGTCGCCGCCGATATGAGAAAAGCCGAGGTTCGCCGCGATGGTGTACGTGCTCTTGGCCCACCGATGGAACACATCCACACCGCCCGCGTAGGCCGCGCGCCGCAGGAAGTCGAGCGACGGCGTGCGGAGGTCGCGGTGGACCGCGGTCCCGAGCAGGCCGAGCGTCGTGTTCCCGCCGTCGTAATCCCGCTTCAGCCGACCGACGAAGTGGTTGGTGACTGGCTCGACTTCGTCCGCATAGCGCGCGCCAGCAACAGTGTCCACCACCCTCGCGTACTCCCGCGCGGTGAACGCGTCGAGCACGCCGACGGACCAGCCGCTCGCTTTGCCGGAGAGCTTCGCCGCCCCGAGGATCGTCGTGTTGTCGGGCATCTGCACGAACTGTCCGGGCGAGGTCGCGTCGCCGTGCGGGGGCCGGCCGATGCGCCGCGAGTAGAAGAACTGCGGCGTACCCCCGAAGCTCGAGAAGCCGCCACCGTTCCCGCCGAAGCCGAAAATGTCGGCCCCC
>Ga0134071_10001025_pt1 | contig 9847 bp, 9 predicted proteins | sample 15_taG_27_FD_94466 | JGI IMG/M metagenome (GOLD analysis project Ga0134071, IMG submission 94466) | Grasslands soil microbial communities from the Angelo Coastal Reserve, California, USA - 15_D_Rain_40cm_5_09082015 | ecosystem: Environmental > Terrestrial > Soil > Grasslands ...
GCCGCCGGCGGGCTCCCGATCGATTTCCCGACGATCTCGCTCGGCGAGGTGTTCCTCTCGCCCACGAGCATGATGTTCCGCAACCTCATGGCGATCGACGTCGAGGAGATGATCCGCGCTCAGCCGATGGACGCGGTCGTGCTGGTGGGCGGCTGCGACAAGACGGTGCCGGCCCAGCTCATGGGCGCCGCGTCGGCCGACGTGCCCGCGGTGCAGCTCCTGGCCGGGCCGATGATGCCGATGGCCTACCGCGGTGAGCGGCTCGGGGCGTGCACGGATTGCCGGCGCTTCTGGGCCAAGTACCGCGCCGGCGGCGTCACTTCGGAGGAGATCGAGCGCATCGAGGAGAACCTGGCGGCGACGGCAGGCACCTGCGCGGTGATGGGCACGGCCAGCACGATGGCCTCGATCGCCGAGGCGCTCGGCATGGCGTTGCCGGGCACCGCGGCGATTCCAGCCGTCCACGCCGATCGGCTCCGCGCGGCCGAGGCAAGCGGGCGCCAGGCCGTGGCCCTGGCGACGACGCGATTGCGGCCGAGCCAGATCATCACCGAGCGCTCCGTCGAGAACGCGCTGCGCGTGCTGCTGGCGATCGGCGGCTCGACGAATGCCATCATCCACCTCACGGCCGTCGCCGGACGCGTCGGCGTCGAGGTCTCGCTGCGCCGCCTCAACACGCTGAGCGACGAGACGCCGGTGCTCGTCGACCTCAAGCCGACCGGTCAGCACTACATGTCGGACCTGAACGCTGCCGGCGGCCTCGGCGCGGTGCTTCGCGAGCTGGCGCCGATGCTCCACCTCGACTGCCTGACGGTGACGGGCCAGACGCTGGGTCAGCGCCTCGCGGCGGAGGGCACGTGGGTGGACCGCGAGGTCGTGCGCCCGCTCGCGGATCCGTACCAGAAGGTCGGCGGGCTCGTCGCGCTCTTCGGCAGCCTGGCGCCGGGCGGCGCGATTCTCAAGCGCTCGGCCGCCGACCCGGCGCTCTTCGAGCGCGAGGGCCGGGCGGTGGTCTTCTCCTCCCTCGACGATCTGTCCGCGCGAATCGACTCGCCGGACCTCGACGTGCGGCCCGACGACTTCCTGGTGCTTCAGAACGCCGGGCCGAAGAGCGGCTACGCGATGCCCGAGGCCGGCTATCTGCCCATTCCCTCAAAGCTGGCGCGCGCCGGCGTCAAGGACATGGTGCGCATCTCCGACGCGCGGATGAGCGGGACGGCGTACGGCACGATCGTACTGCACGTGTCGCCCGAGTCGGCGGTCGGCGGGCCGCTGGCGCTCGTGCAGAACGGCGACCGCATTCGCCTGAGCGTCAATGATCGCGGGATCGATCTGGCCGTGGACGATGCCGAGATCGCGCGCCGCCGCGCTGCCCTGCCGCGTCCCGCCAAGCCCCCGGCGCGCGGCTACGCCAAGCTCTACATGGATCACGTGCTCCAGGCCGAGCACGGCTGCGACTTCGACTTCCTGCGAAAGGCGTGACGCCGCGGCCGTATCGACGCCGAGCGCGACCGTCAGTCGCGCGCCGCGGCGCGAACGCGACGCCAGAGACGCTCGCGCGTGAGCGGCATCTCGGTCACCGCCACGCCCAGGGGACGCAGCGCGTCCGCCACGGCGTTGGCGATCGCGGCCGGTGCCGGCAAGGTGCCGCCCTCGCCCGCGCCCTTGACGCCGAGCGGGTTCAGCGGCGAGGGCGTCTCCAGGTGGTGCACCTCGAGCGGCGGCACGTCGGCCGCGCGCGGCAGCGCGTAGTCCATCAAGGTGCTGGTGACGAGCTGGCCGCTCGCGTCGTAGACGATCTCCTCGATCAGCGCGTTGCCGATCCCGTGGGCGATGCCTCCGTGAATCTGTCCCTCGACCACCAGCGGATTGATCATCGTGCCGCAATCGTCGACCGCGACGTACTTGAGGATCCGCACCGCGCCGGTCTCGGGCTCGACCTCGACGATCGCTGCGTGAGCGCCGTTCGAGTACGTCGACTGGGGGACGTGGACGTAGCCCGAGGCCTCGAGCCCCGGATCCATCGCGCCGGGCAGCGCGTAGCCGGGACGCGGCGCGGTCGCGATCGCCGCGACGTCGCCGAGCGCCAGACCGCGCCCGGGCGTCCCGCGCACGGTGATGCGCCCGTCCTCGAGAGCCAGATCCTCGGGCGCGGCCTCGAGATGATCGGCCGCGACCGCGAGCGCCTTCCTGCGCACCTCCGCGGCCGCGTGGGCGGCCGAGGTGCTCGCGAGCACGCCCACGCGGCTGGCGAACGTCCCGACGCCGTACGGAATGCCCGCCGTGTCGCCAGGGACCACCGTGATCTGCTCGAGCGGCACCGAGAGCCCGTCGGCGACGATCTGGGCTAGCGTCGTCTCGTGCGCCTGCCCCTGGCTCGACGTGCCCGAGAACACGAAGACCCGCCCGAGCGGATCGACGCGAACACGGATACCTTCGTAGGGGCCGAGACCGGTGTCCTCGACGAAGAGTGCCAGGCCGAGACCGATCGCCCGGCCGGCCGCGCGGGCGCGCTCGCGCTCCGCGGGGAAGTCGTCCGCGCCGACGGCCTCGGCCACGCGCCGAAGACATTCGGGGTAGTTCCCGCTGTCGTAGCGGCGCGGGCTGTTGTCGCGCGAGATCAGCCCCACGTCGTACGGAAATTCGTCGGGCTGGATGAGGTTGCGCGCGCGGAGCAGGACCCGGTCGATGCCCAGGCGCTCGGCCGCGAGATCGAGCATCCGCTCCATCACGAAGACCGCCTGCGGCCGCCCGGCGCCGCGGACGGGCGTGACGGGCACACGGTTGGTGTAGACCGCGGTCAACGTCACCTCGTAGTTCGGCACGCGATACGGCCCGGGCACGGTGACCGAGGTGAGGATGGGCACGATGACGCCCCACGAGACGAAGGCGCCGCAGTCGTGCGCGAACGTGTCGCGGACCGCGACGATCCGGCCCTCGCGCGTGAGCCCGATCTCGACGTCGTGCCACTGATCGCGCTCCTGCGTGACCGCGAGCAGATGCTCGCGGCGGGTCTCGACGAAACGGACCGGGCGGCCGAGCGCCCGCGCCAGGAACGGCACCAGGATGTCCTCGGCGTAGACGATCCCCTTCGGGCCGAAACCGCCGCCGATGTCCTGCGTGACGACGCGCACGGCGTGCTCGGGGATCGCGAGATAGCGCGCCAGCAGCCGGCGCAGGATCTGCGGCGCCTGCGTCGTCGACCACGCGGTGACCTGGCCCAGATCGTCATCCCAGCGCGCCGCGATCGCGCGCGTCTCTATGGCCATGCCCGCGCCACGGTGCAGATGGAAGCGCTCGCGCAGCACAACGGGCGCGCGCGCCAGCTCGCCGGCCGGGTCGCCGACCCGCTGGGTGAATCGGGAGGCGACGTTGCCGCCGGGATGCACGCGCGGGCCGTCGGGCCGCAGCGCCTCCCCGAGCGAGGCGACCGCGGGCAAGGGCTCGTACTCGACGTGGAGCGAATCGAGCGCGTCTTCGGCCTCGGCGGCGCTCTCGGCGACGACGAGCGCGACCGCCTGGCCGGCGTACGAGACGATTTGCTGAGGTAGGATCTCGGGACACGCCGGCGCCACCAGGCTCGCGTGGGGCACGAGCAACGGCAGCCGCCCGAGCGCGGCGGCGTCGGCGGGCACCAGCACGTGGACCACGCCCGGCCGGCGTCGCGCCGGCGTCGGATCGACCCGGACGATGCGCGCGTGGGCGTGGGGGCTGCGGTGGACCGCAACGTGAAGCAGGCCGGGAAGGGCCACGTCGGCGACGTAGCGTCCCTGTCCCGTGACCAGCCGCGGGTCCTCGCGTCGGCGCACCCGCGCGCCGAACAAGCGCTCGCCCACGCCGGTGCCTCAGCGACTGCAGCGCGCGACGTACAGCGAGTTCGCCGGATCGATCCGCTCGAACAGCTGCACATCGTCGAAGCCGGCCTCGCGCAGCATCCGGGTGGCGACCTGGTGACCCCACGCGGTACCCAGGCCCGGACCGCCGGCCGCGAGCGACACGCTCATGCAGTGCATCGTGCTCATCGTGTAGAGGTAGGGCGCCATCGGCAGACCGACGTTGTCGGCCAGCTCGCTCGACGCGCAGACGTCGAGCATGAGGAACGTGCCGTCCGGGGCGAGCGCGGCGCGGACCCGGCGCAGCACGCCAGCCGGGTCTGCCTGATCGTGGATCGCGTCGAACGCAGTGATGAGATCGAACGGGATTCGTGTCTCGAGCTTCGCGACGTCCTGCACCACGAACGACGCGTTGCCCACGCCGGCGGCCGCCCGCGGCTCATACCGCGAGGTAGCCGCCGTCCACCGGGAGCTCGATCCCCGTGATGTACGACGCTTCGTCCGAGGCCAGGAACAGTACCGCGTGCGCGACCTCTTCCACCCGGCCCTCGCGCTTGAGCGGCACGGCCCGCAGCGACTTCTCGCGCCACGCCGGATCGGCCGACGCCTTTGACGTGCGCATCGGGGGCATGATGCCCGGATGGACGGAGTTGACGCGGATCCCGTGCTGCGCGAACTGCACGGCCGCCGACTTGGTCATGATGCGCACGGCGCCCTTCGACGCGTTGTAGCCCATGTGAATGCGGTCCTGACCGACGAAGCCCGAGATCGACGAGATGTTGACGATGGAGCCGCCGCCGGCGGCGCGCATCGCGGGCACCGCGTGCTTCATGCCGAGGAACACGCCCTTCGCGTTCACGTTCAGCAGGGTGTCCCAGGCCGACGTGCTCAGCGTGTCCGGGTCGAACGTGCCGCTGATCCCCGCGTTGTTCACGAGCAGGTCGAGCTTACCGAACGCGCTCACGGTCGCCTTGATGGCCGCCTCCCAGTCCGCTTCGCTCGTCACGTCGAGCTTCACGAACCGCGCCTGGCCGCCGGACGCCGCGATCTTCTCGACGACCTGACGCGCCTCGAGCTCGAGGATGTCGGCGACGACGACCTTCGCCCCCTCCCGCGCAAAAATCGTGGCTTCGCTCTGGCCCATACCGCTCGCTCCACCCGTGATGAGCGCGACCTTTCCCGCCAGCCTCATAATCCTCTCCTTTCTTGATCCTCCGCGCCCGCCGAGTATCGCAGAGCGCCCCCGCCGTGTACACTGCGGATCGCCGACGCCTCTGGATCAAGGAGCGACCATGGCCACGTACGTCCTCGTTCACGGCGCGTATCAAGGAGGCTGGATCTGGAAGCGGGTCGTCGACCGCCTGCGGGCGGCCGGGCACCAGGTGTACGCGCCGACGCTCGACGGCTGCGCCGAGCGCCACCACCTCGTGCGCCCGGGCATCACCGTGGGCACGCACGCACAGGAGATCGCGCAGCTCATGTTCTACGAAGACGTCCAGCGCGTGGTGCTCGTCGGGACGAGCTCGGGCGGCATGGTCATCTGCAAGGCCGGCGAGCTGGCCCGCGACCGGATCGCGCACCTCGCCTTCGTGGACGCGCTGGCGCTCATGCCGGGCGAGCGCGTCGGGGACATCGTCAAGCGCGTGTCGGCCAACGAGACGACGTCGATCACGACCGGGCCCACGCGCGACGACGCGCAGAAGCGTCTCTTCGCCGACCTCGATCCCGAGCTGCGCGCCTGGGCCCTGGCGCGGTACACGCCGCACCCGGTGGCGGCGCTCGAGGCGCCGGTCGAGCTCGGCAGCTTCTGGACCCAGGCTTGGCCCACCACCGTTATCCGCTGCCGCCGCGCGGCGAACCCCCCGGAGGCGCACCAGCGCCGCACGGCGGAGCGCTTGAAGGCCGCCTGGCACGAGCTCGACACCGGCCACTACCCGATGCTGAGCCAGCCCGACGAGCTGACGCGCCTGCTGCTGGCGCCGGTTTCTTGACAGGATCGCGGCTCCGTTGCACAGTGCCACGCGAGGCGTCGTGACGTGAACGGCATCCACGACATGGGCGGCATGCACGGCTTCGGGCGCGTCGAGCGCGAGGAGAACGAGCCCGTCTTCCACGCGCCGTGGGAAGGGCGCGTCCTGGGGATCACTCGCGCGTGCGGCGTGCAGGGGATCTTCAACATCGACGAGAGCCGTCACGCGATCGAGCGGATGGCGCCCGTCGATTATCTCGACTCGAGCTACTACGAGCGCTGGCTCGATCGCAACGTGCGCCTGCTCGTCGAGAAGGGCGTGATCACGCGCGAGGAGCTGGCGCGACGCGTGGCCCAGCTGGCCGGCGGGACCGATCCGGCGCCGCCGCACTCCGACCCCAGGCTGCTCGATCGCATGCTGCGCGTAACCCGGGAGCGGACACCGTATCGGCGGCCGGGGCCGCCGCCGAAATTCGCGCTCGGGGACCGGGTCCTGACCCGTCACGACGTCCCGGTCGGCCACACGCGGCTGCCGCGCTACGCCCGCGGCAAGCCGGGCGTCATCGTCCGCGTGCACGGGACTTTCATTTTTCCGGACACCAACGCCCACGGGCAGGGCGAGCAGCCTCACGCCCTCTACAGCGTGCGCTTCGACGCCGCCGCGCTGTGGGGCGAGTCGGCCGAGCCCCACGCGCCCGTCCACATCGATCTCTGGGAGCGCTATCTACTGCCGGCCGCTCCCCAAAGGAGTACCTGATGAGCGGCGCCCACGACGAGCACGGCCATCATCACCGCGAGCCGGAGTCCGTCCTCTCGCTCCGCGTCCGCGCGCTCGAGTCGCTGCTGGTCGAGAAGAAGCTCGTGTCGAGCGAGGCGGTCGATCGCCTCGTCAGCGCCTACGAGCAGGACATCGGCCCGCACAACGGCGCCAAGGTCGTGGCACGCGCCTGGGTCGATCCCGCGTATCGCGCGCGGCTGCTCGCCGACGGCACGGCGGCGATCGAAGAGCTCGGCTTCGGCGGCGTCGACCTGCGGGTGGTCGAGAACACAGCCGGCCTCCACAATCTGGTGGTGTGCACGCTCTGCTCGTGCTACCCGCACGCGCTGATCGGCTTGCCGCCGGTCTGGTACAAGTCGTTCGAGTACCGCTCGCGGGCGGTGCGTGAGCCGCGCGTGGTCCTGCGCGAGTTCGGCCTCGACCTGCCGGAGACGACGGAGATTCGCATCTGGGACTCGAGCGCGGAGCTCCGCTACCTGGTGCTCCCCGAGCGTCCGGCCGGCACCGAGCGCCTGAGCGAGGCCGAGCTGGCCGCGTTGGTGACGCGCGACGCGATGATCGGCGTGGCGGCGGTCAAGCCGCCGGCGGTGGGCCGCTGACGGGGGGGCCGGATGGAACCCGTCCCGAGCCGAGAGATCGCCGACATGAGGGGCGCCGCGGCGCTCCCGAGAAAAAACGGCGAGCTGATCTTCGACGAGGCGTGGCAGGGCCGCATCTTCGGCATGACCGTGGCGATGAGCCATGAGGCCTGCTTCGCGTGGCGCGAGTTCCAGTCCCACCTCATCGACGAGATCGCCCACGCCGAGCGCGAGGGGGAGACCTCGAGCTACTACGAGCGCTGGCTCCGCGCCTTCGAGCAGCTCCTGGCCGACAAGGGCCTGCTCGACGACGGGGCGCTCGCCGAGCGCACGCGCGAGTTCGAGAGCGGACGCCGCGACGACGTGTTCTGACAAGGAGACGTGCCATGGCCCTCGATCCTCAAGCCCAGGACGTGATCAACCTCGTCATCAAGTCGGGGCGTCCGGCGTACAACACGCTGTCGCCCAAGGACGCCCGGCAGCTCTTTCGTGAGACCCGGCCCGCCTCGACGCCGACGCCGGCGGAGATCGGCTCCGTCAGCAACCTCACCGCCGACGGGCCCGGCGGGCTGATCCCGCTGCGGGTCTACCGGCCCGCGGGGGTGGCGGCGGGCGCGGCGCTGCCGGTGCTCGTCTTCTACCACGGCGGCGGCTGGGTCATCGGCGACCTCGACACGCACGACGTGCAGTGCCGCCAGATCACGGCGGAGGCTGGTATCACGGTCGTCGCCGTCGACTATCGCCTGGCGCCCGAGCACAAGTTCCCCGCGGCCGTGGACGACGCGTGGGCGGCCACGCGCTGGGTTGTCGCGCATGCGCGCGAGCTCGGCGTCGACGGCGGCAAGCTCGCCGTCGGCGGGGACAGCGCCGGTGGCAACCTCGCCGCGGTCGTCGCGCTCATCGCGCGCGATGCGGACGGACCGGCCATCGCCCTGCAGGTGCTCGTCTATCCCGTGACCGACGTCGGTGCGGAGTCGAAGTCGTATCGCGACTTTGCCGAAGGCTACATGCTGACGCGCGACAGCATGCGCTGGTTCACCAACCACTATCTGAAGTCGCCCGGCGAAGCGCAGGACTGGCGCGTCTCGCCCCTGCGCGCGGCCTCGCTCGCCGGCCTGCCTCCGGCGCTCGTCGTCACCGCGGGCTTCGACCCGCTCCGCGACGAGGGCGCAGCCTACGCGGGGCGGCTCTCGGACGCCGGCGTCCGCGTCGACTACATCAACTACGGCGGGATGATCCACGGGTTCATGCCGATGGGGCGGCTCATCGATACCGGTAACCGCGCCACCTCCCACGTCGCGGCGTCCCTGCGCGAGGCGCTGCGCCGACCATGAGAAAGGCCGGGGAGCCCGGCGCGCCCTAGCCGGGCAGCGTGAGTCGGATGATCTCGTCGACCGACGACGCCTTGTCGAGGTCCGCGACGGCGGCCACGAAGCGCTCGTAGCGCTCGGCCGAGATCGGAAGCCCGGGCACGAAGCGCCGAAGCTCCTGGGCGTCCCGCGTAAAGTCCCACATCAGCTCGCGGCCCTGGTATTCGCCGACGACGCGCCGGCCGTCCCGCAGCGCGACGGTCAGGCGTGGCGCGAAGCACTCGCGGCCGACCGCGCCCATGATCTCGACCCGGCGCTGGAGCGCGGCAACTCGGGCGGCCTGCTCCGCCCCGGTCGAGGCGCCGGCATCGCGCGGATCTTCGACGTTCGCTTCCAACACCGGGTAGTCGCCGGCGATCAAGGTGTACGCGAGCATGTACGCGGTACGGCCGAAGCCGCTCCCCGCGACGGCCTGCGCCGCGCACTACCGGTGGAGCATAATACGGCTCATGCGGCCACGTGAGGAGACGATCTCGGTCGGCGGCATCGGCGTACATACCTGGGTCGGCGGGCACGGCGAGCCCCTGCTGGTGCTCCACGGCGCCGGCGGCAACCGCGGATGGACGCGCTGGCTCGACCAGGTCTCGGAGCGCTTCACGGTGTGGGCGCCCTCCCATCCAGGCTTCGGGCGCTCGGACGACGCGGACTGGATGGAGGGCATCGACGACCTCGCCCGGTTCTATCTCTGGTTCATCGAGACGGCGAAACTGGGGCGGCCGCACCTCCTGGGTCACTCGATCGGGGGCTGGACGGCGGCGGAAATGGCCACGATGAGCGCGGGCGCGCTCGCCAGACTCGTCCTGGTCGCGCCGGTCGGCATCAAGCCCGAGACCGCCGAGATCCTCGACGTCTTCTACTACTCGCCGGCGCAACTCCTGACCATGACGGTTCACGACCCGAAGACGGTCCCGGAATGGCAGGAGCTCTACGGCCGCCCGCCGACGCCTCAGGAGATCGAGATCGCGACACGCAACCGGGAGATGGCGGCGCGCCTGACGTGGAAGCCGTACATGCACAACCCTCGGCTGGCGCACTTCCTGCCGCGCGTGACGAATCCCACGCTCATCGTCTGGGGTCGCGAGGACCGCGTGGTGCCGGTCGAGTGCGGCGAGCAGTATCGCCGTGGGCTGCCGAACTCGACGCTCACCGTGCTCGAGGGGTGCGGTCACCTGCCGCCTATCGAGCAGCCGGACGTATTCGCGCGCCTGGTGCTCGATTTCCTCGGAGGAGATTCGCGGCGATGAAGCTCTACTACTTCAGCGAGATGCCGCACCACGAGTTCCCCGACGAGGAGGGCGACAAGTACCCGTCGCTCCGGC
>Ga0134071_10001028_pt1 | contig 9838 bp, 3 predicted proteins | sample 15_taG_27_FD_94466 | JGI IMG/M metagenome (GOLD analysis project Ga0134071, IMG submission 94466) | Grasslands soil microbial communities from the Angelo Coastal Reserve, California, USA - 15_D_Rain_40cm_5_09082015 | ecosystem: Environmental > Terrestrial > Soil > Grasslands ...
GCCGTGCCATACCTGTACGAGCGTGATGGCACCAATTGCGAAAACCTCCCGGAAACCCATGGATTTCTGAAGCACCTTCGTAAGCAGGTCGATGAGCGGTTTCGAAATCGTATGCTGCTTGCCGAAGCCAATCAATGGCCCGAAGATGCGATCGCTTACTTCGGCAACGGCGATGAGTCTCATATGGCTTTCCATTTTCCAGTGATGCCACGCATGTTCATGGCGCTCCGAATGGAAGACCGATTCCCTATCATTGACATCCTCGCGCAAACGCCGTCGGTTCCCGATCTTTGCCAGTGGGCGCTTTTTCTACGCAATCACGACGAACTGACGCTCGAGATGGTTACCGACGAAGAGCGCGACTACATGTATCGCGCCTATGCGCACGATCCGCAAATGCGTATCAACCTGGGCATCCGCCGCAGGCTCGCCTCGCTGCTTGGAAAGGATTGGAACAAGATCGAGTTGATGAACGCGCTGCTATTCTCGTTACCGGGAACGCCCGTACTCTATTACGGCGATGAGATCGGTATGGGAGACAACATCTATCTCGGTGATCGCAACAGCGTACGCACGCCCATGCAGTGGAGCGCGGACCGGAACGCCGGATTCTCAAAAGCCAGCCCCCATCGCCTGTATCTGCCGATCGTGATCGATCCTGAATCACATTACGAAGCATTCAATGTCGAAGCACAACAGAACAACCCGCACTCGATGTTGTGGTGGATGAAGCGGCTCATTGCCATGCGAAAGCGATACAAGGCATTCGGACGCGGCACGCTGGAGTTTTTGTATCCCGAAAACCACCGGGTTCTGGCGTTTATTCGACGCTATCAGGATGAGGTCATTCTGGTCATTGCGAATCTTTCGCGCTTTGTCCAATACGCGGGTCTGGATTTGTCTGCATTCAAAGGAACGTCGCCGATTGAATTATTCGGACGAACGCAGTTCCCGCCGATTCGCGATGCTCCGTATTTTTTGACATTAGGACCGCACTCTTTTTACTGGTTCGCTCTGACACCTGTCGGGGTCGGCGAAGCGCAGGCGCGGCAGCGCGCAGCCTTGACCGTCCAGGCACCTTGGACGAATGTCTTTGCAGGCCGAGCGCGCATTACCCTGGAAGACCGGCTGATCGGGTACGTTCAGGCGCAACGGTGGTTTGGCGGGAAGGCGCGCGGGATCAAAGGCATAACATTTCTCGAAACCGTTCCCCTCAGTTTCAATTCGGCGAACTCTTGCATCACACAAATCCAGATCGAGTACACGGAGGAAGATCCGGAAACCTACATTTTGCCTTTATCTTTGGCGACCGGGGAACGGGCAGAGCAGATCCGGCAATCATCACCGAACGCGGTATTAGCGGATGTGACTGTCCGCCAGAAAGAACACGTCGTCGAAGGTGTGCTGCATGACGCCGTGCTGGATAAAGAATTTTGCAGATCGCTCATCGACATGATCTCACGGCGCCGGCATCTGCGCGGCGTGGCCGGGGAATTTGTTGCAGCTCCAACGCGTGTGCTGCGCAACGGCCAGATGCCGGGAATTAAGAATCTTGAAGTCGCCTCGATGCGAGCTGAACAAAGTAATTCTTCCGTCGTTTTCGGAGATCAACTCATTTTGAAACTTTTCCGCCGCGCCGAGGAAGGAACTAATCCGGATCTCGAGATCGGATCTTTCCTGACCGAACGGATTGGGTTTCCTCACACTCCGCCCGTTGCCGGAACGATTGAATATCGAACACACAAGGGCCGGACCGCAGCCGTCGGCATCCTGCAACGCTACGTCGCCAATGAGGGAGACGCCTGGCGGCACACTCTGGACCAACTGAGCCAGTATCTTGATCGAGCAGTTACGCGGCCCGCAGAGGAACTGAAGGATTTGCTACGCCCGATGCCTTTCGTCGATCGATTGCAATCCACGCCTGTACCGCCATTCGCGATCGAACTTATCGGCCCGTATCTGGAGAATGTAAAATTGCTCGGCCAGCGGACTGCAGAGTTGCATCTCGCGTTGGCTTCGAACACCGAAGATCCGGATTTTGCGCCGGAACCGTTTTCGCTTCTCTACCAGCGATCGTTGTACCAGTCGATGCGGAACTATTCCGGCCAGATGTTTAACGTTTTGAAAAACCGTCTCGGCGCGTTACGTGGTGTTGTGCTCGACGAAGCATTAAAGGTGCTTGATCTTCAAGGTGAAGTGCTGAATCGGTTCCGCACCGTGCTTTCAAGAAAGATTACTGCCAAGCGCACGCGAATCCACGGTGATTTTCACCTCGGCCAGGTCCTGTACACGGGAAAGGATTACGTGATTATCGATTTCGAAGGAGAGCCGGCCAGACCGCTCACGGAGCGGCGAATCAAAAGGACACCGGTTCGCGACGTTGCCGGCATGCTACGATCATTCCATTACGCGGCCTACACTTCATTATTTGGCCATTTGGGAAGCGCCAATGTCAGACCTGAGGATCTGGTGGGACTTGAACCCTGGGCGCGCCTTTGGAACGTATGGGTCTCCTCCACATTCCTCAATTCCTATCTTGAACACGCGGCGCCGGGCGAATTTTTACCCGAAAATCGCGCCGAACTGAACATCCTGTTGAACATCTATCTTTTCGAAAAGGCGCTGTACGAACTAGTCTATGAAGTGAACAACCGTCCCGATTGGGTACGAATCCCTCTCACCGGAATTCTCCAGTTGCTCCAAACCGTGGAGGCGGATTGAGGCGTGGGGGGACCGGCCGATGGCCCTTCAAAGAGGCTCCGAAGGCAGCTGCACCAGCAGTGGGCCGGCCGCGCGAAAGCGCAAGCCCGACAGGGCGCAGCCAAAAAGAAAGGGCCCGACGCTAAGATTAGGCGGGAACTGGCTCAGTTGGCCCGGCTCTACGGCATTCAAACCTCGTACCTGGATATGACCAAGCAACGACGAGAGGCAGACCCTGAAGCGTTGCTCTTGGTCCTCCGCGCGATGGGCGCAGGCGTGGAAAAATTCCGGGACGTTCCTGAGGCCTTGGCTCGGCGCAAGCATGAATTAAGTAAACGCACAGTCGAACCCGTGATGGTGGCATGGGACGGGACACTGGGCAGTCGGAAATTCGAGTTTGGCTACCATCAGACCGAGGTCCAAGGTCGGGAAGTGTTCGTGATCTCGGCGCCGACGAAAGCTTATTTATCTTCACAGAAACAGTGGGGCATCTTTGCTCCGATTTACGCTCTGCACTCGAAGCGCAATACCAGCGCGGGCGATCTCACCGATTTCGAGCATTTAATGGATTGGATGAATCAGCTCGGCGGAAGCGTTGCTGCAACGCTTCCGCTCCTGGGCGCGTTTTTAGACGAACCGTTTGAGCCAAGTCCGTACTCTCCGGCGACGCGACTTTTCTGGAATGAGTTTTATATCGACGTTCAACGCGTTCCCGAATTTGCAGCCCCCGGGCCGGGCGAGCGTCCGCACAAAACGAAGCTGGTCGACTACCGCAGTGTCATGAAGTACAAGCGAGGCATTCTCGAACCTCTTGCGCGTCAATTGTTCTCCCACCCCAGCTCTCAACGCCTTCAGGCCTTCAGGAAGTTCGTTGAAGAAAATACGCAGATCGAGAATTACGCCGAATTTCGCGCCGTCACTGATCGCCAGCGGAAAGGGTGGACGAATTGGCCCGCCGGGTTGCGGAACGCGAACCTCAGCCGAGGCGACTACGACGAGACTACGAAAAACTATCATCTCTACGCCCAGTGGATCATTCAGGAACAACTTGGGAGGCTTGCAAATAAGGCACGCACGCGAGGTCAGGTACTCTATCTCGATCTTCCTCTCGGACTACATCCCGATAGTTATGATGTCTGGCGATACCGCGAGTACTTTGTACCTCACGTTACCGGCGGAGCTCCGCCAGATCCGGTATTCACGAAAGGGCAGAACTGGGGCTTTCCGCCCATGGATCCCGAAGCAATGCGCTTGAATCGTTACGAATACGTCATTGCACTCTTGCGAAACCACTTTCGCTTCGCGCGGCTTCTTCGTATCGATCACATCATGGGTCTACACCGGCTTTATTGGATTCCGGAAGGGTTGAGCGGAGACAAGGGTGTTTATGTCGAATATCCCGCCGATGAGCTCTATGCGATTCTTTGTCTCGAGTCACATCGATACAAGGCAGGAATCGTGGGGGAAAATCTCGGGACAGTGCCCCCTGAGGTGAACCGGGCGCTTGCGAAACATAATGTGCGGCAGATGTACGTTGTCCAGTATGAAATCATGGGAGATCCCGAAAAACCTAAACTGCGGCCAGTGCCAGCCAGGAGTTTCGCGAGTTTGAATACCCACGATATGCCTCCGTTTGAAGCCTTTCTTAAAGGTCACGATATTGACCACCGTCTGGACCTGGGTTTACTGGACAAAAAGACTGCAAGGAAAGAACGGAAGCAGCGGGTGGCCATGAGGCGGAAGTTGCGTTCCTTCATCGATGCCACTAAATTTTTGGGGAAGAGTATGGCCGATATCGTGCTTGTCAATATAGAAGATCTCTGGCAGGAGACTCTCCCGCAAAATGTCCCAGCAACCAACAAAGAGCGTCCAAACTGGCGCCGACGGATGCGGCCAAGCATCGAGCAGATCCGAAAAAACTCGGGCGTCGCTGAGGTACTCGCCGATGTCTTTGCTCACCGATCACGATCTCTATCTCTTTAACGAAGGCAGTCACCTGAAGCTGTATGAGCGCCTTGGCTCGCACCCACGTGTCGAAGACGGAACCGAGGGCACCAATTTCGCAGTTTGGGCGCCGGATGCGGACAAAGTCTTTGTCATGGGCGCATTCAACGGCTGGGACAAGACAAACTGGCAATTGTATCCCCGCGGCCAATCGGGAATTTGGGAGGGTTTTGTTCCTCACATCCGGCATGGCGATGCGTATAAGTACCATGTGGTATCGCGTTACCACGGCTACAAGGTCGATAAGGCGGACCCGTTTGCGTTTCACGCGGAGACCCCACCGCGCACGGCGTCGATTGTCTGGAATCTCGATTACGAATGGCATGACGAAGGCTGGATGTCATCGCGCGCAGCGCGGAATTCGGTACATGCGCCCATTGCAATTTATGAAGTCCATCTCGGATCGTGGCGTCGCATTCCCGAGGACAACAACCGATGGCTGACTTACCGTGAGATTGCTCCGAAACTCACGGAGTATGTCGAGAAGATGGGTTTCACGCATGTTGAGTTTTTGCCGCTGACGGAGCACCCTTTCTATGGCTCGTGGGGATACCAAACAACCGGCTACTTTGCGCCCACGAGCCGGTACGGCACACCACAGGATCTGATGTACCTGATCGACTATCTCCATCAGCACGGGATCGCCGTAATCCTCGATTGGGTGCCGTCACATTTTCCAACCGACGATTGGGCGTTGGGCTACTTTGACGGCACCCATCTCTACGAGCACTCGGATCCGCGCAAGGGAATTCACAAGGACTGGGACAGTTATATCTTCAATTACGGACGGCACGAGGTGCGGAGTTTCTTGCTGAGCAGCGCAATGTTTTGGCTCGACCGATATCACATTGATAGCTTACGAGTCGACGCCGTCGCATCGATGCTTTATCTGGACTACTCGCGAAAAGAGGGCGAGTGGATTCCCAACATATATGGCGGCAATGAAAATCTGGACGCGATCGACTTTCTTCGACGCTCCAATGCCGAAGTGTACCGGCACCACCCAGGCATTCAGACGATCGCGGAAGAATCGACGGCATGGCCTATGGTGTCACGGCCGACGTATGTGGGTGGCCTGGGATTCGGCTTCAAATGGGACATGGGCTGGATGCACGACACGCTCAAGTATATGAGTCATGATCCGGTCTATCGCAAATACCATCACAATGAACTGACCTTTCGAATGCTCTACGCGTTTCACGAAAACTTTATTCTTCCGCTGTCCCACGATGAGGTCGTTCATGGCAAGGGATCCCTCTTAGGCAATATGCCGGGCGACCTCTGGCAGAAGTTCGCGAACATGCGGTTGCTGTTCTCGTACATGTACGCGCAGCCGGCGAAAAAGCTGCTGTTTATGGGCGGCGAGTTCGGCCAGTGGGCGGAATGGTCGCACGACAACAGTCTGGAATGGCATCTGCTTCAGTACGACTCGCACCGCGGGCTTCAGAAGCTGGTTGCCGCACTGAACGCCACGTACCGGCGTGAACGCGCGCTCCATGAACTGGATTGCGATCCCGCGGGCTTTGACTGGATCGATGGCAGTGACTCTCAACAAAGCATGCTTAGTTTTATGCGGAAATCAAAAGGCGGAGATGAAATCGTCGCTGCAATTTTTAATTTCACGCCGGTACCGCGGCACAACTACCGGGTCGGTGTTCCGCGTCGTGGCTACTGGCGGGAAATCTTTAATAGCGATTCGCAAGAATACGGCGGAGAGGATTTCGGGAATTTAGGCGGCGCGGATGCGCAAAACGTCCCCTGCCACGGGAAACAGTACTCCCTGAATCTGATTGTCCCACCACTCGGCGCCGTGTTCTTCAAAAGCAGGAATGAGTGATCTTGGAGCGGTTTGGTTGGATGACAACCGGTCCCGATTTCGCGTCTGGGCGCCGCTGTCCGACGAAGTGAAGCTGCATATCTTGTGTCCGCGAGAATGCCTGCTGCCCATGGAACGCAAAGCCAACGGTTATCACGAACTAATCGTTGAACCGGCGGTCCGAGGTGCGCGATACAAGTACCGGCTCGCAAACGGCAAAGAGTTCCCGGATCCGGTTTCTCGCTATCAGCCCGAGGGAGTGCACGGGCCCTCCGAAGTGCTCGACAAACGATTCGAGTGGCAGGATCAACATTGGTTTGGATTGCCAATCGAAAACTACATCATCTACGAATTGCATCCCGGAACGTTCACGCATGAAGGCACATTAGAAGCTGTTATCCCCCATCTTGATGAGTTAGTTGACACCGGGATTACTGCTGTCGAAATCATGCCGGTCGCACAATTTCCCGGCACGCGTAACTGGGGTTACGACGGTGCCTTTTCATTTGCCGTTCAAAATTCTTACGGTGGTCCTGTCGCGCTCAAGAAGCTTGTGAATGCGTGCCATCAACGCGGCGTGGCAGCGATCCTCGACGTCGTGTACAACCATATCGGCCCGGAAGGAAATTATCTCGCGCATTTTGGTCCGTATTTTACGGACCGCTACAAAACGCCATGGGGACCGGCCCTGAACTTTGACGATGCTTACAGCGATGAGGTCCGGCACTTCTTCATTTCCAATGCGTTGGAATGGATCACGGATTATCACTTCGATGCGCTGCGCCTGGACGCAGTTCACGCCATTCTCGACCACTCGGCACTAAATTTCCTTGAAGAGCTGGCCGAATGCGTACACGAGCAAGGAACCGCGTTGAACCGGCGCGTCTACGTGATCGCTGAAAGTGCGCTCAACGACACTCGCATCATCAGGCCATCGGAACTGGGTGGGTATGGCCTGGATGCTCAATGGAATGACGACTTTCATCATTGCGTGCATACGCTGCTTACCAGAGAACGCGAAGGCTACTACGTGGACTTCGGCGATTTTCAACATATGGCACACGCGTTCTCGGAAGGATTCGTTTACGCTGGCCGGTATTCGGTAAACCGCGGCCGCCGTCATGGGAATTCCTCGCGCGGAATTCCGTCGTCAAAGTTCGTCGTGTTCGCCCAAAACCATGACCAGGTCGGTAACCGGATGTTAGGCGAGCGTCTTGCGCAACTGGTTTCGTTTGACGCTTGCAAGCTCGCGACCAGTATCGTCCTGCTCTCGCCGTTTATCCCTTTGCTGTTTATGGGCGACGAATACGGCGAGACAGCTCCGTTTCAGTACTTTGTCAGCCACTCCGACGAAACGCTCATCGCGGCAGTGCGCCGTGGCCGCAAAGAAGAATTCGCATCGTTCAAATGGAGAGGCGAGCCTCCGGACCCTCAGGATGAGAAAACGTTCATAAGGTCGAGACTTAATCACAACCTGAAGAATGAGCCGCGTCACCGAACGCTGCTGCAGTACAACAAGGAATTGATTCAACTTCGCAAAACTCTTCCGGCGCTGCGTTGCCTGAGCAAAGAAAAGATGGATGTTGTGAGCTTCGAACAAGACTGCGTTCTGGCGGTACGGCGTTGGAGCGGCGACAACGAGATACTGTCGATCTTTAATTTTAGGGATTGCGAGGTCCATCTGATTCAATCGATCCCGTACGGCGTCTGGCGAAAGCGGCTGGACTCACATGATCATCGCTGGATGGGGAGCGGCTCGCGGAATCCCGACATTATGGAGTCTTTGCCGAACAACAGTCTCACGCTTCAGCCATATGGGGTCCTGCTATTCGAGAAGGAGATCCGGGACTGATGGACCGCTACATCTGTATACACGGTCATTTTTATCAACCACCGAGAGAGAACGCATGGCTGGAGTTTGTTGAACTGCAGGATTCCGCGTATCCATTCCACGACTGGAACGAGCGGATTACAGCCGAGTGCTACGCACCGAATCGAACGTCTCGAATTCTGGATGGCTATCGGAACATTGTAAAGATCACCAATAACTACGCCCATATTAGTTTCAACTTCGGGCCGACACTGCTGGCGTGGATGGCCGAAAACGAGCCTGAGACCTATAAAACAATTCTGGAAGCCGATAAGGAAAGCCAGCAGCGGTTCTCCGGCCACGGCTCGGCAATTGCTCAAGCCTACAATCACACCATCCTTCCGCTTTCCAATAGCCGCGACAAGTACACTCAAATTCTTTGGGGGATTCGCGATTTCGAATTCCGGTTCCGACGGAAACCCGAAGGAATGTGGCTGCCCGAAACTGCGGTCGATCTCGAAGTCCTCGACATACTCGCCAGCTTCGAAATTCGATTCACCATACTTTCACCGTACCAGGCCAAACGCACCCGCAAGCTGGGACGCCGCGCCTGGCGGGATGCAAGCGGCGGCCGTTTCGATCCTTCCATGCCATATAGCCTACGGTTGCCGTCGGGCAGGCGGATAGCGGTGTTCTTTTACGACGGCCCTATTTCGCAGGCGATCGCCTTCGAGCATCTGCTCGAAAAGGGAGAACACCTGGCAGGCCGTCTGCTGTCGGCGTTTTCGGATTCGCGAACCTGGCCGCAGATTGTACACATCGCAAACGACGGCGAAACCTACGGCCACCACCACAAACGGGGCGAAATGGCGCTCGCTTATGCATTGCATCATATTGAAAGCAACAATCTGGCTAAGCTCACGAATTACGGTGAATACCTGGAGCGGCATCCTCCGACGCATCAAGCGGAAATCTGGGAGCGGACGGCATGGAGCTGCGTTCATGGCGTCGAGCGGTGGAACAGCAATTGCGGCTGCAATTCCGGCGGGTATCCCCACTGGAATCAGGAGTGGCGAGCCCCGCTCCGCCAGGCATTGGATTGGTTGCGCGATAAGGCAGCGCCACGGTTCGAGGAGAAGGGCCGTGAGATCTTCAAAGATCCCTGGCAGTCGCGCAATGAATACATCAATGTCATTCTGAACCGTTGGCCGGACAACACCGAAAAGTTTTTCGAAGAGCAGACCACACATGAGCTGAATCAGGAGGAACGGATCACCGCGTTGAAGCTCATGGAAATGCAACGCCACGCGATGCTGATGTATACGAGCTGCGGCTGGTTCTTCGATGAGCTTTCCGGCATCGAAACAACACAGGTCATCCAATACGCTGCACGGATGATTCAGCTCTACCAGGAAATTTTCGGAGAGCCTATCGAGCCGATGTTTCTGGACAGGCTCGAGCTTGCGAAAAGTAACATTCCCGAACACAAGAACGGACGAGTCATCTAC
>Ga0134071_10001033_pt1 | contig 9827 bp, 8 predicted proteins | sample 15_taG_27_FD_94466 | JGI IMG/M metagenome (GOLD analysis project Ga0134071, IMG submission 94466) | Grasslands soil microbial communities from the Angelo Coastal Reserve, California, USA - 15_D_Rain_40cm_5_09082015 | ecosystem: Environmental > Terrestrial > Soil > Grasslands ...
CTGCGCGATCTCGCGCTGGACCTCTTCTGGGTCAACCGCTACGCGCTGACGATGTACGAGAAGCGCCCGACGCGCTGGCGCGACGTGCCGCGCATGCGCGACGACGTCTTCCTGCCGATCTTCAAGCCGTGGGAGAGCGGCGAGCTCACGGCGGCCATCGAGCGTGGCTATCGCGCACTCAAGCCGACGTGGGACGAGGGCACCGAGGACAAGATCTTCCGCGTGCTCATCGACGTCTTCCGCCACAAGGCGGGCGCCGGCGCGGATCTGGAGCCGATCAAGCCGACGGTCGCCGACATCCTCGGCAGCCCGCGTAACCTGACCTATCACCTGTCGGTGCACAACCCCGACTTCCCGGGCTACGGCCACGACGACATCATCGAGTGCAGCCACGCGGTGCCCGAGCTCGAGGCGCTGCTGCGCCAGATGATGGTGCTGCACAACCAGTTCCGCTGGAACCGCGACCGCATGCGCGTGGTCGAGGTGGGCAAGCTGGCCGACGACGACTTCGTGGTCGTCTACCATCCGCGCAACGACGAGGTGCGCGACTTCATCCGCCGCGTCAAGCGCGGCCAGCGCAGCCGGCCGCCGAAGCCGCCGGCCGTCGCCTCGCGCCCGCCGGCGGCGCCCTACCCGCCGGTCGACGTGCGGCGGCAGTTCCGCGTGATGCCGCGGCTGGAGTCGCTCGCCGTCTACCAGGGCGAGCGGCCGTGCACGAACGACGATCTGATCCGCAACGCCGCCTACTCCTGGTCGCCGATGACGGCCGACGAGATCGAGGACAAGACCGGCATCCGCCAGCGGCTCTACACGGACCTCGATCTCGACCACATCGCGCTGCTGGCCGCGCAGGGCGCGCTCGACCAAGCGCGGCGCGCGCCCGAGGAGATCGGCGCGGTGCTGTTCTGCTCGTGCACGAGCGCGAAGATGATGCCCTCGCTCGCCACGTGGCTGTCCGGCCGGCTCGGCATGTTCCAGACCCACGCGTCGTGCGACATCGTGGCCGCGTGCGCGGGCCTGCCGTACGGCCTCTCGGAGGCCGTGCGGCTGCTGCAGGAGGTCGAGCGGCCGGTGCTCGTCGTGTGCGGCGAGAAGTTCTCGGACAAGATCGGCACCGTGCGCACCTCCCGCATGATCTTCGGCGACGGCGCCGCCGCCGTCGTGGTCGGGCCCGCGCCCGCCGGCGCCGCTCCCGACATCGAGTACTGCCAGACGTACGCGAGCGGGCCCATGAGCGAGGTCGACTCGATCGTCTGGCCGAACCCCGACTTCGACAACAACATCACCGTGTACGGTCCGGAGGTGAAGGCGCTGGTGAAGCGCTACCTCACGCAGATGATCCGCGAGCTCGGGGCACTGCCGAATCCCGACGGCGGCGGCGGCTCGCTGCTGGAGGCGATCGAGCTGGTCGTCCCGCACCAGGCCAACAAGACGATGGTCGTGCACTACGCCAAGGCCGCCGGCATCGACCCGGCGAACCTCTACTTCAACATCGAGCGCGTCGGCAACACGTCGTCGGCCTCGATTCCGCTGGCCATCTGGGACGCGGTGCAGGACGGCCGGATCGACCGGCCGATGCGCATCTTCGCGCCCGGCTTCGGCGCCGGCGCCGTCGGCGGCTACGTCGTCATGCGAATCGATCCGGCGATCGTCGCGAAGTGACGGCGCGCCGCACGTCGATCCGCGCGGGCTGGGTCGTGGCCTTCGACGGCCGCGGCCATCGCCTGCTGCGCGACGGCGTGGTCGTCGTCGAGGACGGGCGCATCGTCCACGTCGGCCGCGGGTTCGACGGCACGGCCGACGTGACGGTCGACGCGCGCGACCGCGTGCTCACACCCGGGCTCATCACCACCCACGTGCACATGGCGGGCTCGCCGCTCGACCGCTCGTTCATCGAGGACCGTGGCAGCCCGCAGTTCTGGTACTCGGGGCTGTTCGAGATGCTGCCGGTGCGCGGGGGCGCCCAGGACGCCGAGGCCGGCCGCGCGTGCGTCGATTTCTCGATGGCCGAGCTGCTGCGCGGCGGCGTCACGACGGCGCTGGAGATCGGCGGCCTCGGCGACTACGTCGTCGAGCGCGCCGGGCATTACGGTCTGCGCGTCTACATGGGGCTCGGCTTCCGCTCGGGCCAGTGGATCACGCGCGACGGCAAGCGCGTCGTCTGGGAGTGGGACGAGGAGGCGGGACGCCAGGGACTGCAGCGCTCGATCGCGTTCATGGACAAGCACGACGGCGCCCACGGCGGGCTCGTGCGCTGCGCGCTGTCGCCCATGCAGGTGGATACGTGCACGGCCGAGCTGCTGATCGACGCCAAGCGTGTCGCCGACCAGGCCGGGCGCCCCTACACCGTGCACACGTCGCAGTCCGTCGTCGAGTTCAACGAGATGCTGCAGCGCCACGGCAAGACGCCGGTCGCGTGGCTGGAGTCGCTCGGTGTGCTCGGCGAGAACACGGTGCTCGGCCACGCCATCATCGTCGGCGGCTCGTCGTGGACCAACTATCCGGCCGGGGACGTCGCGATCATGGCGGAGTCCGGCTGCTCCGTCGCCCACGCCCCGTGGGTCTTCATGCGCCGCGGGATTCTCCTGGAGTCGTTCGCCCTCTATCGCAGCGCCGGCGTCAACGTGGCGCTCGGCACCGACACCAATCCGCAATCGGTCATCGAGGCCATGCGATGGGCCGCCGTCGGCAGCAAGATCGTCGAGCGCAACACGGGCGCCACCAGCGCCGCCGACGTCTTCGACGCCGCCACGCTCGGCGGCGCGCGGGCGCTGGGCCGCGACGATCTCGGCCGCATCGCCGCCGGCGCCACCGCCGATCTCGTGCTCTGGAAGGCGTCGTCGTGGGGCATGACGCCGCTGCGCGATCCCGTCAAGAACATCGTCTACAACGCGACGGCCGAGGACGTCGATCGCGTCTGGGTCGGCGGTCGCCTGGTGGTGGACGGCGGCCGCGTGCTCGCCGCCGACGAGGCGAAGATCCTCGCCGATCTCCAGGCCGGCGGTGACCGGATGTGGCCGCGGATGAAACAATTCGACCGGGCCGGGCGCAGCGCGGACGAGCTCTCGCCGCTCAGCTATCGCGAGTGGGCGTAGATCCGAAGAACTCTCTGACCGCGGTGGCCACCGCCTCGATCTCGCTTTCGGTATGCCCGGCCGACATCGGGAGCGTGAGGATCTCGTTCACGAGCCGCTCAGTCTCGATGAGCGGCGGGGCGGCCAGGCGCTCGACGGCGGGCTGACGGTGACTCGGCACCGGATAGTGGACGCCCGTCTGAATGCCGCGTGACTTCAGAAATGCGGCCAGCTCGTTCCGTCGCGGCGTGCGCACGACATAGAGGTGATACACGTGGCGGGCCCCGGGCCGCTGCTCGGGCCGGGCGAGCGGCAGGTGGACCAGGGTCTCGTCGTACCGCGCGGCGAGCCGTCGGCGGTGATCGTTCATCGTGTCGAGCCGGCCCAGTTGCGTGCGGCCGATGGCGGCCTGGATCTCGTTGAAGCGCAGGTTGAAGCCGATCTCCGAGTGAAGATCCTTGTTGACGCGACCATGATCTCGCAGCCGCCGACAGCGGGCGGCGATCTCGTCGTCGTCGGTCACCACCGCGCCGCCGTCGCCCATGACCGTGAGGTTCTTGGACGGATAGAACGAGAAAACGGCCGCACGGCCGAAGCCGCCGACCTTCTTGCCGAACCACTCGGCCCCGTGGGCCTGCGCGCAGTCCTCGAGGAGCCACACGCCCAGCCGCGCGGCCGACGCACGGACGGCGTCGAGGTCAACAGGTTGTCCATAGAGATGCACGGGAATCATCCCAACGGTGCGCGGCGTCGCCTTGGCGGCGGCGTCGCGCGGATCCATCGTGTAGTAACGGTCGGTGTCGACGAAGACGGGTGTGGCGCCGACGAAGCAGATGGCTTCGATCGTGGGGAACGCCGTGTGCGACGGTACCAAGACTTCGTCGGTGGCCTTCACGCCGAGCGCACGCAGCGCCAGCCACAGACCGGCGGTCGCGGAATTCGTGAGGATACAGTGACGGGTGCCAACATAGCGCGCCAGATCGGCCTCGAACTCCCGGCATTGAGCGCCGAGGATGTACTGGCCCGACTCGATCACCGCCAGCACCGCCTGCTTCACGTCGTCGTCCACCAGCGGTCGGGACAGCGGAATTTGCCTCACGTGTGTCGAGCTGGTTGCCATCTGTCCTCCTCGAACAAGGGCTCCAGCTATCATAGACAGACGGCCCTGAAGGAAGGCTTAGCCGAGTATTAAGTTTTCTTCAGGGAAGCTCCCGGTCAGATCGAATCTCGGGGTGCGGCCAAGGGCTGGGGTCGTCTACCGCTCGATCGGCAGCTCGGGGCGGTTGCCCCACTCGGCCCACGAGCCGGTGTACGCGACGACGCGCGGATAGCCGAGCAGGCGCAGCACGAAATAGGTGTGCGCCGCCCGGTGGTGCGTCTGGCAGTACGTCACGACCGTCTTGTCGGGCGTGATGCCCTCCGCCGCGTACATCCGGCGCAGCGCGGCCGGGGGCTTGAACGTCCCGTCCGCCTGGAGATGGCGCTTCCACTCGATGTTGACCGCGCCGGGGATGTGACCGCCGCGGCGTGCGCGCAGATCGCGCCCGGTGAACTCGTCCCAGGAGCGCGCGTCCACCACGGCGACGTCGCGCCGCTCGAGCCGCTCGCGGACCCACGAGGCGCCGGCGATCCGATCCGACCTCGGACGCGGCGCCGGCCCATCGCTCGACGCGGGGGCGCGTGGCACCTCGGTCGTCCACGCGCCGCCGCCGGCGCGCCAGCGCTGGCTGCCGCCGTCGAGCACCGAGACACGCGGGTGGCCGAGGACGTCGAGCACGAGAAAGAGCCAGGCGGCGTGCAGCCCGCCCTCGTCGTCGTAGAGCACGACGGTCGTGTCCGGTGTGATCCCGAGCCGCGCGAACAGCCGGCGCCCCTCCTCCGGCGTCGGCACGCGGAAGACGCCCTCGCTCGCCTGCATTCGCGTCTCCCCGATGTCGAGATGCAGCGCCCCCGGAATGTGGCCCTTCGCGTAGTCCTCCGCGTCGGACAGGTCGACGATGCGCACGTCGGCGCGTCCGAGTCGCTCGGCGAGCCACGCGGGGGTGACGAGCAGCGGAGCGTCGCCGGCGAGCGCGAGGCAGGCCAGAGCCAGCACGACGATGGCGGCGAGCGCGGCGTGTTTCATGCGCCCATGCTACCTCACGTGCGCCTCGATCAACGCCGGCGCCTTGCCCCGCCACGCGCGCTCGAACGCCGCGCGAAAGCCCGTTTCGTCACCGGCGCTCAGCGCCTCGATGCCGGCGGCGCGCGCGGCCGTCGCGACAGCGCCCGAACCGGCGTGATCGAGCGCGACGGCGACGACCGCGGCGCCGAGCCGCGCCGCCGTCGCCCACTCGCCGGCCATCGCTTCGAAGCCCGCCGCGGCGCCGATGGCGATCACGCGTGCCGCGTCGCGCGCCAGCGCCGCCGCCAGCGCCGCGGGCAGCGCAAAGCCGGGCGTGGCGACGCCGTTGGGCACGAGGCACTCGCGCGGCGCGACCGACGCCCACGCGGCGGCCAGCGGCACGTCGAGCGCCAGGATCGTTCCCGCGGGCGTCATCTCGCGGGCGATCTCGACGACGCGGCGCCGCGCGAGGCCGGGTCGCGGGGCCGACGCCGTCAGCGCGCGCTTGAGACGATCGAGCGCCGCCACGTCCCAGTCGGCTCGCATTCGGCCACGCAGGCGAGGCGCCAGCTCTTCGAGCACGAGCGCGACGTCGCCGACGACGGCATCGTCCTGCGGCGCGCGAGCGACGCGGGCGATCGCCACGCCGGCCGGCCACACGCGCGGCGTCAGCTCCACGGCATCCACGCCGAGGCTGATCAGCAGATCGCTCTGCGCGAGCAGCGGATGGTCGGCGGCCAGCAGTCCGAGCGCGAGCGGATGCGGATCCGGCAGGGCGCCCTTGCCCTTCGGCGTCGTCAGCACGGGGGCGGGCAGCGATTCGGCGAGCGCGCGAACCCATGTGGCGTCGTCGGGAGCGATCTCGAGGCCCGCCACCAGCACGGGACGCGACGCCCGGGCGATCGCCGCCGCGAGCGCCTCGAGCGCGTCGCCCGGCGGCGCGGGCGCCGGCGCGCGGCGGACCGTCGTGGCCGCGGGCAGCGCCGGCGCCGCCGCGACGCCGGCCCCGAGCGCGAGATGAACGGCGCCGCGCGGATGGGCCATCGCGGCCTGCGCCGCGTGAGCGATCCAGTGCGCGGCGGAGGCGGGCTCGACCGATACGCTCGCCTTCACGACGGGCTCGAGCAGCCGCGCGTCGCCGCCGCCGTCGGAGATCACGATCACCGCGGCGCGGTCGCGACTTGCATGGGCGACGCCATCGACGACCGGCGCCAGGCCACCGCCGAGAGACACGAGCGCCACACCCGGGGCATCGCCGCGCTCGGCGGTCACGGCGGCCATGATGCAGGCGGCGCTCGCGCCGGCGGTCTCGACCACCGCGAGGCCGCGGGCACGCGCCGCGTCGATCGCCTCGGCAGGCGCGCCGGGCGCGGCGAACACGCGCGGGACGTCGGCACGTACGAGACCGTCGGCGACGACCGCCGCGACACTGCTGCGGCGGCTCACGCCACGTGCCGCGACGTATGGCGGATGAGCGCGAGCGTCTCGTTCAGATCCGGCGCCGTGGCGGGCGACCACGCCAGCGCGTCGTGGACGAGGCCGCTCCAGCGCGGGTCGAGCGTCTGCAGCGTCCAGCGGGCGGCAGCCCGTTTGGAGACGATCGCGCCGTGCGAGAGCGAGTACAGCATGCGACACATCGTGAGCACCGCGTAGCACCGATAACCCCAGGACTGCAAGCGCGCGGGATCGTCGAGCATCGGCACCCACCACTCGCGCAGCACGTCGGACACCGCTCGACGGAGATCGTCGGGATGCACCGGATCGATGAGCGTTCGCGGCTCGGGCCCGGCCAGCACCACGCCGTGCTCGCGCACCACGTGGCCATGAATGACCCAGTACCCGCGCTCCTGCCGAACGATCTCGAGACGGCCGGTGCCGCGATCGATGTAGGGATGCGCGGCCGGGCGTGGATCGTGGGGGCGGATCGAGTGTCGGGGAACGTAGGAGCCCTCGAGCTCGAGGCCCCACTTCGGCGCGTCGGCGGCCAGCCGCGCATGCAACGCCTGGAGCGCGACAAACGTCTCGTGCGGCACATCGCCCGCGGTCACGGCGACGAAGTCGATGTCACTCCGGTCGGGCTCGAACTCGCCGAGCGCGATGGAGCCCTCGAGGTACAAACCGACCAGGCCTTGCCCGAGGATCGGCTGCACGGCGGCCAGAAAGCGATCGAGCAGCGCGTCGACGTCGGGGTGCCGCGTCGGGCGAACGCTCAGCGCGTGAACGACTCGAAGACCGGCCGCATGCGCTCGAGCGCCGTGCGGAGGTTGGCCTCGGAGTTGGCGTAGGACAGGCGCAGATAGCCCTCGCCGTGGACGCCGAAGGCCGCGCCCGAGAGCGCGGCCACGCCGGCGTCGTTCAGCAGCCGCTCGGCGACCTCCGCCGACGAGCGCTTCGTGCCCGTGATGTTCGGAAACACGTAGAAGGCGCCGCGCGGGCGCAGGCACTTCACGCCCGGCAGCTTGTTGAGCCCGTCGACGATGAGGTCGCGCCGGCGCTTGAACTCCGCGACCATGCGCCCGGCCTGCTCGCCCTGCAGCGCGGCGACACCGGCCAGCTGCACGAACGACGCCGTGCACGACGCCGAGTTCACCATGAGCCGCGTGATGTGCTCGACCAGCGGCGCCGGGAAGATGCCATAGCCGAGCCGCCAGCCGGTCATCGCGTACGACTTCGAGAAGCCGTCCAGGATGATCGTGCGCTCGGCCATGCGCGGCCGGTCGTAGATCGAGACGAACTCGCCCTCGTAGAGGAACTGCCGGTAGATCTCGTCGGACAGCACCGGGATGTTCCGCGCTGCCGCGAGTCCGGCGATCAGATCGACCTGGGCGCGATCGAGCACGCCACCGGTCGGGTTGGCCGGCGAGTTGATGATGATCAGCTTCGTGCGCGACGACAGGCTCCGCTCGAACACGTCGAGGTCGAAGCCGAACTCGCTCGCCTCGCGCAGCGGGATCGGCACCGGCGTGGCGCCGACGAAGTTGATGACCGATTCGTAGATCGGAAAGCCGGGGTTCGGGTAGATCACCTCGTCGCCGCGGCCGGCGAGCGCCATGATCGTGAAGAACATGATCGGCTTCGCGCCCGGCGTCACCACCACCTGCTCGGGCGACACCGGCACGCCGCGCGTCTCCGTGATGTGTTTGGCGATCGCCTCGCGCAGCTCCGGCAGCCCCGCCGAGGGGCCGTAGTGCGTGGCGCCCGCGTCGAGCGCGCGCTTGGCCGCGGCCTTGATGTGCTCGGGCGTGTCGAAGTCCGGCTCGCCGATCTCGAGGTGCACGACCTGCTTGCCCTGCCGCTCCAGCGCGCGGGCGCGCGCGAGCACCTCGAAGGCCGATTCGGTTCCCAGCCGTCCCATCCGCTCGGCGACGTTCATGGGGCGCATTATATCCTCGTGGACTTCGTCGAGGTCGCCGCGGGCGAGTTCCTGATGGGCGACGCCGGCGGCGCGCCGTGCGAACGGCCGGTGCACCGCGTGCACGTCGACGCGTTCGCGTTCGGCGTCACGCCGGTGACCAACGCGGCGTACGCGCGCTACCTCGCCGCCACCGGGGCCGAGCCGCCGGCCTTCTGGCAGCACGATGGCTTCGACGATCCGGAGCAGCCGGTCGTCGGCGTGTCGTGGGCCGAGGCGAGCGCGTTCGCGGCGTGGGCGGGCGCGCGGCTGCCGACGGAGGCCGAGTGGGAGAAGGCCGCGCGCGGCGGCGTCGACGGCGGGCGCCTGCCGTGGACGGCCGCCGCGCCGGCGCGGCGCCTCGCGCGGCCGCCGCGCGTGCGCGCCACGCCGCCCAACGCCCTCGGTCTCTTCGACCTGTCCGGCGTCTGTCACGAGTGGTGCGCCGACTGGTACGCCGACGACTACTACGCGCGCTCGCCGGCCGCCAACCCCCTCGGCCCGCCGGCCGGCACGCGGCGTGTCAGCCGGGGCGGCGCCTGGCGCCACGCCGATCCGTGGAGCGCGGTCGGCCACCGCTCGTCGCTGCCGCCGGCGCTGCGCTACTCGGATTACGGCGTGCGGCTCGCCTGTCGGGTGGCCCGGTAGTCCACGACGACGACGTTGGTACAATCTGAGACGAGGCCGGCATGAACCGACCCACGAGCCAGCCCGACGGGAACCGACCCACGAGCCCGCCCGACGCCGTCAAACGGGCCCGCGAGATACGGGAGCGCGCCCGGGAGATCGCTGAGATCGCCCGTGAGATGCGCCGCCTGGCCCGGGAAGCCATCGAGCAGAATCGCACGCCCGAACCGGGGATTCGGCAGGACGAGCCTCCTTCGACCTGAGCCGGTGCTACCATACGCGCGAGAACGGCCATGGCGGGCGAACCACGCTCGGGCCTGCGCGAAGGCATCGTTGCCGGCCTGATCGGCGCTGCCGTCGTCGCGCTGTGGTTCTTCGTCTACGACATCGCCCGCGGCACTGCTTTTCGCACGCCCACGCTCCTCGGCGCCTTCGTCTTCTTCGGCATTCAGACGCCGACCGGGCTCGACCCCGCCCTCGGTCTGATCCTCGGCTACACGGTGCTGCACGGGCTGGCCTTCATCGCCTTCGGCGTCATCGCGGCCAGCCTCATGGCGATGAGCGATCGCGAGCCGGCGCTCTTCATCGGGTTCATCATCCTGTTCGCGTGCTTCGAGGCGTTCTTCTTCGC